>Ga0307302_10000168_pt1 | contig 28813 bp, 29 predicted proteins | sample ER_DNA_183_FD_194490 | JGI IMG/M metagenome (GOLD analysis project Ga0307302, IMG submission 194490) | Bulk soil microbial communities from the East River watershed near Crested Butte, Colorado, United States - ER_DNA_183 | ecosystem: Environmental > Terrestrial > Soil > Floodplain | place...
TGCAGCCGCAGCGCCTTTACGCGGCCACGGGCCGTAAGGAAGAGTGCGACGCGGGCATCCGGCGCCTGAAGGACGCCCGTGCCGAGTTCCTCTCGCAGTACCCGAGCCTCTCCGAAGAGATCGTCGACTCAGTCCATTAGCAGTCCTAGCAGGCGAACGATTCGCAAGCGCGAATCCCTGCTCGTGTCCGACCGTGCCCTCGCCGAGCGCTTCCTGGCCGCTCCGGATCTCTCCGAGGCGACACGACGCGCCTATCGCGTCGACGTCGAAGAGTTCGCCGGCTGGCTGCGCGCCCGCGGGGTCTCGCTGGCCGATGTTGACGCGGCGACGCTGAGCGACTACGCGGCCGAGCTCGGGGCTGCGCGCCCCGGACGGCGGCCGCGCAAGCTCGCGCGCGCGACGATCGCCCGCAAGCTGGCCGCGGTTCGAGCGCTCCTGCGCTATGCGCTCGGCCCGGGCCGGGTCTCCGACGCCCAGCTCGGGCCAAAGAGAGCGCGCCGGCTTCCCGAGACACTGAAGTCGGAGGAGATCGAGGCCGTCCTCGAGGGGCTCGTGGGCGACGAGCCGCTGGCGATTCGCAACCGCGCGATCCTCGAGCTCGTCTATTCGGCCGGGCTCCGCAGCCGCGAGGCCGTCGATCTCGATGTCGGTGACGTCGACTTCGAGCAGGAGGCCGTCCACGTGCGGGGCAAGGGCGGCAAGGAACGTGTCATCCCCCTCGGCGAGGAGGCCGCATACCGGCTTCGCCGCTACCTGGAGGACGCGCGGCCCGGCCTGGCGCGCGGTGCGGAGAGCGCGCTGTTTCTGTCCGCCCGCGGCCGCCGGCTCGACACGAGCACGCTGCGCCGGCTCCTCCCTAATCCACACCGACTCCGCCATGCGTTTGCGACTCACCTGTTGGAGGGCGGCGCCGACCTGCGCGTCATCCAGGAGCTCCTCGGCCACAGCTCGCTTTCGACGACCCAGGTCTACAGCCATGTCGACGGCCGCCGCCTGCGAAAGGTTTATGACCGGGCCCACCCGCGATCCTGAGCTCAAAGGCTTTCTGGCGGTTACAGCGGCAAGGCTGGCGCCCCGCACCGTCGAGGCCTATGGGCGCGACCTCGACGCTCTTGCCGCGTGGCTCGGACGACCGCCGTCGAGCGCGACGCGGGAGGAGCTCGAGCGCTATCTCGCGGAATTGCGTGCCCAGGGGCTCGCGGGCTCGACGATCGCCCGCCGGCTGGCCGCCGTCCGCTCGCTCTTTCGTCACCAGGTCCTGATCGGGGCCCGCGAGGACAATCCGGCCGCTGAGATCAAGCCGCCTCGTCGGCCGCGTCGCCTTCCGCGAACGCTCTCGGCCGGCGAGGCCGAGCGACTCGTCGAGGCGGCTGGGGGAACGAGCCCACGCGCCCTGCGTGACCAGGCTCTCGTGGAGCTGCTCTACGGCGCAGGCCTGCGAGTGAGCGAGGCGGTCGGCCTCGAGCGCGGTGGCGTCGACGTCGAGGAACGCCTCGTGCGCACGGTCGGCAAAGGCGGCAAGGAACGGGTCGTGCCTGTGGGCCGAAGTGCGGTAGAGGCGCTGCGCCGCTATCTCGCCCGAGGACGTCCCCACCTCGATCGGCGCCACCGGCCGGAGCTGTTCCTGAACGCCCAGGGTGGGCCGCTAACACGCGCCGGTGCATTCCTCATCCTGCGGCGGCTGGCCGAAAAGGCCGGCCTCGAGGCCGGCCGCGTCCACCCGCACTTGCTACGCCACTCCTTCGCAACGCATCTGCTCGAGGGCGGCGCCGACCTCCGCAGCGTCCAGGAGATGCTCGGGCACGCCGATCTCGCCACGACCGAGCTCTACACCCACGTGACCGACCGGCGCCGGAGAGAGGCCTATTTCGCCGCTCACCCCCACGCACGACGGAAGCTCAAGGTTTCCGCGACGGCGCCGATGGCTAAACCGAAGAGAGATGGCGCAACTTGATCCTCAGATGGCACTCCTGTTCGCGGTCACGAGCGGCGTCGGCTACCTCATGGTCGTGAGCGGCGTCGGCAAAAGCCTCCTCGACTGGAAGCGCCGCCGGTTCTGCCCCTCATGCGGCCGGCAGCCCTGCACCTGCGGCTGAGCAAGCCACCCCTTCGGTGCCTAGTAACAGCTTGTTACTAAGTCCCAGCGCTCGCTAGCGCCGAGCCGCGCCCTTCTTCCGCAGACCCTCCCCGATCTTCCTCGCCGCCGCGCGTAGCTCGCGGTCCTGCTCGTCGTCGTCGGCGATCGAGCTCAGCAGCAGGATCGTCTCCCGCTGTGGCGAGCCGTTCTTGAGACAGAGGATGGCCAGCCGTCGCACAGCCTGATTTTCGTCGTGCGAGGCCAGCTCGTGTAGGAGCGCACGGACGCCGTTGACGAGGCCCGGATGATCACGGGAGAGCAGCTCGAGCGAGAGCAGCGCCGAGCCACGGCACGCCGGGCTCTCGTCTTCGAGCCCTCTCCTCAGGAGCTCGGCCTTCTGCCGGAAGCGGAACTGCCCGATCGCGCGATAGGCGACCGCGCGCTCCCGGTAGTCGGTCGATCTCGCGCCGCCCTCGACCTCGTCCTGCCACTTCGTCCGTAGCTCGGCGAGCTCTTGCTCGGCGCCCCGCTCGGCCAGAGCCTCCGCCTCCGCAGCCGCTGACGCGAGCTCAGACAGCGGACAGCGAGCGGGAGCTGGGCCCGATGTATTGCGCCGAGGGCCGGATCAACCGCCCGGTGCGCTTCTCCTCGAGGATGTGCGCGGCCCAGCCGGCGACCCGCGCACACGCGAACATGGCCGGGGTCAGGTCGGGCGGAACCTCGGCCACGTCGAGGACGACAGCCGAGTAGAACTCGACGTTCGTCGCGATCACGTAGTCGGGCTTCCGTTCGCGCAGCGCCGCGAGCGCCGCTTCCTCGAGCTCCTCGGCGACTTCGACGCGTGGGGAGCCGAGCTCCTCGGCCGTCCGCTTGAGGACGCGCGAGCGCGGGTCCTCGGCCCGGTAGACGCGATGCCCGAAGCCCATGATCCGCCCGTGTCGGTTGAGGAGGTCCCTCACATAGCCCTCCGGATTCCCGGTCGAGGCGACCTCGTCCAGCATTGGGAGCACGCGGGCTGGTGCGCCCCCGTGCAACGGTCCGCTGAGCGCCCCGACGGCGGCGGACATGGCCGCGCCGCAGTCGGCCCCGGTCGAGGCGGTGATCCGCGCGGTGAACGTGGAGGCGTTGAGGCCGTGCTCTGCCGTGCAGATCCAGTAGGTGTCGATCGCCTTTACGTGTTTCGGGTCGGCCTCGCCGCGCCAGCGCAGCAGGAACTTCTCCGCCGCGGTCTGGCCCTGCGCAACGACGTCGTCGGGCGCGGGCTCCCGGCCGTCATGGACGGCGGCCGACTTGGCGACAATCGACATCATCTGAGCCGAGAGCCGGGCAAGATCGTCATGCGCCTGCTCGTCGTCGATGTCGACGAGCTTCTGCAGGTCCCAGACGGCCGACAGGCGGGCCGTTTCGGCCTGGAGATCAGCCGGTGCCTTGCCGGTCAGGCTCGCCGGCTCGTACGGCTCGGGGTCCGGCATCCCGGGCTCGAGGTTCTCGTCCACGAGCAGGCCCCAGACCTTTTCGTAAGGAACATTGCCCACGAGCTCCTCGATGTCGACACCCCGGTAGCGGAGCGCACCGCCGTCCCGGTCGGGCTCGGCGATCTCCGTCTGGAAGGCGACTACGCCCTCCAGCCCTGGCCTGAAGTCATTCATCCGAGCCGAATGTACCGAAGTGCCGAACCGGCGCGTCAGGACGCACGCGCCGGCAAGGTGCGCTCGCCCGGCCCGACGTACTCGCCGGCGGGCCGGATGATCTTGTTGTTGGCGTGCTGCTCCAGGACGTGCGCGGCCTGGCCGGCGACACGGCTGCATTCGAAGAGCGGCGTGAAGAGGTCGTTCGGGATCCCCAGGTACCGGTACAGCGAGCCGCTGTAGAGGTCGACGTTCGGCCAGAGCCCTTTCTGCTCTCTCACCTCGCGCTCGGTCGCCTCCGTGATCGCGTACCAGTTCGGCTCGCCGCCGTCCTGAGAGAACTCTTCCGACAGCTTCTTGAGGATCGGCGCACGAGGATCCATCGTCACATAGACCGGGTGGCCGAAGCCGAAGATCGTCCTCTTCTCCTCGAGGTAACGGCGAACGCCTTCCGGGACTTCCTCGGCGGACCCGAACTCCTCGAACGTTCGCATCGCCGCCTCGTTCGCGCCGCCGTGTGTCGGGCCTTTCAGCGCGCAGATCGCGGCCGTGATCGCGGAATGCAGGTCCGCCCCGGTGCCGGCGACTATGCGGGCCGCGAAGGTCGAGGCGTTCAGCTCGTGCTCGGCGTGGAGGATCATCACGACGTCGAAGGCGCGGATCTCGCGCTCGGTCGGCGTGTCGCCCCTGAGCATTCTCAGGAAGCTCTCCGCGTAGGAGAGCGACGGGTCGGGCTCGATCGGTGCGAGCTTCTGCCTGAGCCGGTGATGGCGAGCGACCATCGTCGGCAGTTGCGCGATCAGCTGCTTTGCCTTCCGGCGCTCGTTGTCGCGGTCGATCGCCGCCTCGGCCGGATCCGAGAAGGAGTGCATGGAGACGCCGGTGCGAAGCATCTCCATGGGCGTGACGTCGAGTGCGTTGCCGTCGATGACGGTGCGGACGTTCGCGGGCAGGGTGCGTTCTGACAGCTCCAGCTTGAACGCTTGCAGCTCGTCCGGATCTGGCAGCTCGCCTTCGAGGAGGAGGAATGCGACCTCCTCGTACGTCACGTGCTCCGCGAGGCCGGCGATGTCGTAGCCCCGGTACCTGAGGATTCCCCGCTCCGGGTCGATCGACGAGAGAGCGGTCTCGGCGACGGCGACTCCGGACAGCGCGACGGACTTCTTGGCGGGCTTCGTAGCCATCCCGGCGCACACACTAACCCCCTCGTTAGAGTCCCGGCCGTGGCGCACAAGGTCGTTCTCATCCCCGGCGACGGAACCGGGCCCGAGCTGGCCGAGGCGACTCGACGCGTGCTGGAGGCGACTGGTGTCGACTTCGACTGGGACGTGCAACACGCGGGCAGCGACGTGATGGACCAGTACGGCGGGAACCCGCTTCCCGACCAGGTTCTGGAGGCGATCAAGGAGAGTGGCATCGCGCTCAAGGGGCCGATCACGACCCCGATCGGCGGCGGGTTCCGCTCCGTCAACGTCGCGCTGCGCAAGGGGCTCGACCTCTACGCGCAGGTTCGCCCCTGCAAGAGCTACCCGGGCGTGCGCTCACGCTACGAGGACGTGGATCTGATCATCGTCCGCGAGACAACGGAAGACCTCTATGCTGGAATCGAGCACGAGGTTGGCTCGGACGAGGCTCTCGAGCTCACCGACTGGATCCGCGCGCACGGCGGGACGCTGCGCGACGAGGCAGGAATCTCGATCAAACCGATCTCGATCGAAGGCACGCGTCGCATCGTCCAGTTCGCGTTCGACTACGCACGCCGCCTGGGTCGCCGCAAGGTCACGAGCGTGCACAAAGCGAACATCATGAAATTCACGGACGGCCTCTGGCTGCAGATCTCGCGGGAGCTCGCGGAGCAGAACTCCGACATCGAGTTCGAGGACCGGATCGTGGACAACCTCTGCATGCAGCTCGTCCAGCGGCCCGAGGAGTACGACGTCCTCGTGCTGCCGAACCTCTACGGCGACATCGTCTCGGACCTTGCGGCCGGGCTCATCGGCGGGCTTGGGCTCGCCCCCGGTGGCAACATCGGCACCGACGCGGCCGTCTTCGAGCCAACGCACGGCTCGGCCCCGAAGTACGCCGGCCTGAACAAGGTCAACCCGATGGCGATGATGCTCTCGGGCATGCTCATGCTCCGCCACCTCGACGAGCACGAGGCGGCCGACCGGCTCGAGCAGGCGATCGCCGAGGTGATCGCCGAGGGGAAGAGCGTCACGTACGACATGAAGCCTTCGCGCGACGACCCGACCGCCGTTGGTACGAGCGAGGTCGCCGACGCGATCATCGAGAAGCTGGGGGTGCGGGTGTGAGCGAGCGGCGCCAGGTAACCGTCGTCGGCGCCGGGAACGTCGGCGCCACGTGCGCGCAGGAGCTGGCGCGCCGCGACTACGCCGACATCGTCCTCGTCGACATCAAGGAAGGGCTCGCGGCCGGGAAGGCGCTCGATCTCAACCAGGCCGGCGCCGTACTCGGCTACGAGCCGAACGCGACCGGCTCGACCGGCTACGAGGAAAGTGCCGGGTCCGACGTCGTCGTCGTCACGGCAGGAGTCCCGCGAACCGGGGACATGAGCCGGGACGACCTCGTGTCGACGAACGAGAAGATCGTCGGCTCGGTCACCCGTGAGGTCGTGGAGCACTCGCCAAACGCGATCCTGATCGTCGTCTCCAATCCGCTCGACGCGATGTGCCACGTGGCGAAGAATGTCTCGGGTTGGCCCAGGGAGCGCGTGTTCGGGATGGCCGGCATTCTCGACACGGCGCGTTTCTCGACGTTCATCGCCTGGGAGACCGGCTCGTCCGTGAAGGACGTGAACGCGATGGTGCTCGGCGGGCACGGAGACCAGATGGTGTCCGTCGTGTCGGCGACGACAGTCGGCGGCGTTCCGTTGCGCAAGCTGCTTCCGGAGGCCCGGATAGCCGAGCTCGTGGAGCGGACGGCGAAGGGTGGCGGAGAGCTCGTGAAGCTGCTCGGCACGTCGGCCTGGTACGCGCCGGGTGCGGCCGCGGCGCAGATGGTCGACGCGATCATGCTCGACGAGAAGCGCATCCTGCCCTGCACCGCATACCTCGAGGGCGAGTATGGAATCGACGGCCTCTATATGGGCGTCCCGGTGAAGCTTGGGGCGCGCGGGATCGAGGAGATCGTCGAGCTCGATCTGACCGACGACGAGCGCACCGCCCTCGATGCGTCTGCGGAGGCCGTCCGCGACGTCGTGAGCGTGCTCAGTCCCTAGGCCGATGCAGTTGTCACACCTCTGGCACAGCTCGGACACCCATGCGCGCGAGTTTCGTCAGTACGATCGCAGTGGGGAGGAGGTGGGCTGTGCCTAAATTAAGGGCACGGCCGAGCTAACGTGGATCTCGGCCTTCATGGTCGCACGGCGATCGTCTGCGGCGCCTCCTCGGGCATGGGGCTGGCGGTCGCGGAAGCGCTCGCCGCCGAGGGCGCGAACGTCGCAATGTTCGCCCGCCGGCGCGACCTGCTCAAGCGCGAGGCGGATCGCATCGGGGCGCTTGCCGTCCGCGGCGACCTCACGAACCCGCAGGATCTAGAACGCCTGGTCGAGAAGACGGTTGAGGCTTTCGGCGGGATCGAAATTCTCGTCAACAACGGCGGCGGCCCGCCGCGCGGGCCCGCCGTCGATCTGTCCGACGACGACGTCGAAGGCGCCGTCGAGCTGCTGCTGCTGTCAGCGATTCGGCTCACCAACCTCTGCCTTCGCCACCTGCGCCGGAGCGGCAACGGCCGGGTCATCAACATCACGTCCAGCTCCGTCCGCGAGCCGATCGACAACCTCGCGCTTTCGAACTCCGTGCGCCCGGCAGTGATCGGCTGGGCGAAAACGCTCGCCCGTGAGATCGGCCCCGACGGCGTGACCGTCAACTCGATCGCACCCGGCCGGATCGAAACCGCTCGCCTCGCCGAGGTCTATGTCAACCGCTCGGCGGCCGAGGATCTCGCCACCATCCCTTTGCGACGCTTCGGACGCCCGCGCGAAGTGGCCGACGTCGTGTGCTTCCTGGCCTCCGACCGAGCGTCGTATGTCACCGGAACGGTGGTCTCCGTCGACGGCGGCCTGACGCGCAGCCTCCTGTAGTCGAAACCGAACCCGCGCACCTCGCCGTATTCTGAGGGTTGTGGCCCGCCTCTATTCGCCCGTGCGCCTCGTCGTCGCGGGCCTCGTCCTCTTCGCGGCAGCGGGGATCCTCTACATCGCGCCGTCCGACAAGTACCTCTTGCTTCCCGACCGGGCGCGGGCCGTCGCGCCGTACGTCAGGGTCAAAGGCGAGCGCTACGACCACGACGGAGGCGGCATCTACTACGTCGCGGTCGAGATCAGGAAGGCGAGCATCATCGAGCGGTTCTTCCCCGGCCTGCACGGCGGATCGACGCTCGTACCGGCGTCGCAGGTGCGTGCCCCAGGAGAGAGCGACTCGCAGCATCGGCGCGTCGAGCTGCGGGCGATGGCGCAGTCGCAGGAGATCGCGGCCGCGGTGGCCCTCCGGGAGCTCGGCTACGCCGTCGACGTCCGCGCGCCCGGAACGGTGATCGCAACCGTTCAGCCGGATGGTCCCGCCGCCGGAAAGCTGAAGCCCAACGACATCGTAGTCCGCGTCGACGGGCGGCGCACCCCGTCGCTGCTCGATCTCCGCCGGCTGATCGGGAAGCACGAGCCGGGGCAGCGCGTCGAGCTGACCGTGCGCCGCGGCGACCGGGTCCGGCAAGTCCCCGTGAAGACGATTCCGGACCCTCGCGATCCGGCGCGTCCGATCATCGGAATAGCGGCGCTCACGTCCTGCACGATTCAGAGAAGCGGAATCGACCTTCCTTTCCCGGTTCACATCGATCTGGGACAGGTCGGTGGGCCCTCGGCCGGGCTTGCATTTGCACTCGACCTCGTCGAGGAGCTCGGCCGCGACGTCGACCGTGGCCACAAGGTGGCGGCGACCGGCGAGCTTTGCGTGGACGGCACCGTCATGCCGGTTGGAGCGCTGAAACAGAAGACGATCGGAGCAAAACGTGCTGGAGCCGACGTCTTCCTCGTGCCGGCTGGGGAAAACACAAGGGACGCACGCCGCTACGCAGGCAGCATGCGGATCCTGCCTGTGCACAGTTTTCGACAGGCGTTGCGTGTCCTGGCAACGCTGCCGAAGAAATGAGCGAAAACGTGAAGTTTCGGTAAATTCATTCCTCTCGTAAATTGCTCGGTTTTCGTTATCGGTACCCCGTGCCAGGCCTCGGCAGGCCCTATGATCGCCCAGTTGGCCGAGTCCATCGTCCGGGAGCAAAATACAGTTTGAGCAAGAAAGCTAGAGCAAGTTGCGAACTTTGCTACTTCCGCCAGGCGGGTCTGTGCGCCCTCCCAGAGTCTCCCTGCCCGACGTATCGTCCGGCCGGCCAGGGAACGCTCTCCCCCCCGCGTCAGGCCCGCCTGATTCCACGCGCCGTCACAGCGCTCGCTGAGCACGCTGCGTAGCGTCTCGTCATAGACTCAGCGCACATGCGCCTGTTTCGCCGACACCCGAGCGACAAGCTCGAGGATTGGCAGCCGCGGCTCTACGCGATCGTCATCGGGCTCATTCTGATCGTCGCCTACGTGATCGCGTTCATCGTCAAGAACAACGATCGCATCAGCATCGACTTCGTACTCTTTAGCGCGGGCACTTCGCTGATCTGGCTGATCATCCTGCTGCTCGCGATCGGCTTTCTCGGCGGCGTCATGCTTTCCCAGCTTTACCGCCGCCGTCGCCGTCTGCTAGGCAGCAGCGCGGCGGAGGAACAGACCGGCGCGGACCGCTGAGGCAAGCCTTCGCACTCCCTCGGCGACCGCAGCCGGCTTGGGGAAGCTGAAGGCCAGGCGAATCGCGCTTTCGCCTCCCGGTCCGGCGAAGAAATCCGTCCCGGGGACGTAGGTGACGCCGTCGGCCGCGAGCTCCACCGCCGGCAGCTCGTCCGGAAGCTCGAGCCAGAGGAAATATCCACCTTCGGGCTCGCTCCAGAGGGCCTCCGGCAGGTGCCGCCCGAGAGCGCCGACCATCGCATCCCGGCGCGCCCGCAGCAGCCGGCAGACGCGCTCGAGGTTCGGCTCGAGGCTACCGCGGCGCAAGAACTCGTACACCGTCGCTTGCGCGAGTAGCGCCGGCGTGATGTACGCGGCAGCCGCGACGGCCTCGAGCTCGGCGGCGAGCCCGCCGGGCAGGATCAAATAGCCGACCCGGAGCCCGGGCGCGACCGTCTTCGAGAACGACGAGCCGTAAATGACGCCTTCGCCGCCCGCGAGCTCGAAGACCGTCGCGGGCGCCTCGCCCTCGAAGCGCACGAGGCCGTAAGGATCGTCCTCGAAGATGAGCATGTTCCGTTCACGCACGAGCGCCACGAGCCGTTCCCGCCGCGCCGTCGAGAGGGTGCGGCCGCTCGGGTTTTGAAAGGTCGGAATCGCGTACAGGAAGCTCGGTGCCGGCCCCGATCGGAGAACATCCTCGAGCGCATCGACGTCGAGGCCCCCTTCGTCCTGCGGAACGGGGACGATCTCCGCGCCGAGCGAGGCGAGGATCTTGAGCGGACGGTCGTAGGTCGGAGCCTCGACGAGCACTGGGCCGCGTGGCACCAGGATCTGCGCAAGGAAGAGGAAGCCTTCGAGGGAGCCGTTCGTGAGCACGACCCGGCTCGGATCCACGCCGTGGCGCGCAGAGATCCATTCCCGCAGAGGCGCGTAGCCTCCGCTCCCGCCGTAGCTCAGAACAGTCCTGCCGTCGCGCTCGAGCACAGCCGACGCGCAATCGGCGAGCTCCTCGACAGGCAGGCACTCGGGCGCCGGCACGCCCCTCGCAAGTGAGATCGACTCCACGACCGTCACCCTAGGATCCCGGACGGATGGACATCCGGGGTCGCCTCGTCGTGGCTTCCGTGCGAGATTCCTCAGACGTTGATCACGATCTTCCCTTGCGCGTGTCCTTCGCCGAGGTACCCGAGAGCGTCGGCGACTTCGCCCAGCTCGTAACGCCTCTCCACGACCGGCTTCACCTTTCCCGACTCGAGCAGCTCCCGCAGGGCATCCAGGTCCGGCTTGTTGAACTTCGCCATGAAGAAGACGGCCTTCTGACTGCCGCGCCACGCGGCCAGCCGCACCCTGGCTATGTGACCGAGAGGCCCGAGAAGACGATTCGCCTTCGGTGCTCCGACCACGACGAGCGTCCCATCCGGTTTCAGCACGCGCCTGTATCGCGACCAAGACTTGGTCCCCGCGACGTCCAGAATCAGGTCGTAGCGCTCGCCGCCTAAAGTGAAGTCCTCCCGCGTGTAGTCGATCACGCGATCGGCGCCGAGCGATCGCGCCTGTCCGATATTCCGCGAGCTGCAGACAGCCGTTACCTCTGCACCGAGCGCCTTCGCGATCTGGACTGCGAACGTGCCCACCCCGCCGGAGGCGCCGTTGACGAGGACCCTCTGTCCCGGCTGAAGCTGCCCGTGGTCGCGCAGACCCTGGAGCGCGGTGAGCGCTGCGACAGGCACGGCCGCCGCCTCCTCGAACGTCAGGTTCGCCGGCTTTCGCGCGACTTCCATCGGCACGGCGACGTACTCGGCGAATGATCCGCCTCCGCTCTTCCCGCCGAAGACGTCGTCACCCGGGTGAAGGTCGGTGACGTCCTTGCCGACCGCTTCCACCGTTCCCGCGAAATCGCGGCCGGTGAAGCGGGACCCCCTCGGCCTGCGCAGGCCCGTCATCGGGCGGGCGATCCAGGGCGTGCCCGTCACGTCGTGCCAGTCGACCGGGTTCACCGAAGCGGCGCGCACTCGCACGAGGACTCCGTCATCCGCGAGCTCCGGCATCTCGACCTCCTGAAGGTCCAGTACGTCGAGCGAGCCGTACCTGTCGCGGACGATCGCCTGCATTGTTGTCGCCCGCTCCGCCGTCGCTGCCATGTCGCCTCTTCTCTTTCGTACAGTGTAAGCTTATGGCGTAAGATATACGTACAATGTAAGCTCTGTCAATGGCCACGCAGACAGAACCGCGCCTCCCCCTCAGCCGGGACCGGATCTTGCAGGCAGCCCTCGAGCTCGTCGACGAGAGCGGGATCGAGTCGCTGACCATGCGCAAGCTCGGCCGGGCGCTCGGGTTCGAGGCCATGTCGCTCTACAACCACGTCGCCAACAAAGACGACGTCCTCGACGGCATCCTCGACCTCGTCCTGGGCGAAAGCGAGCCGCCTGCGCCGGCCGGAGACTGGGACGCGGCCATACGAGCAAGCGCCATCTCCGTGCACGAAGCTCTCCGCCGGCACCCCTGGTCGTGCACGTTGCTCATGTCACCCCGACACGCCCGCCCCGCACGGGCGCGATACATGGACTTGCTCCTCGGACGGCTGCGCGAAGCCGGGTTCTCCGCCGAGATCACCTACACGGCCTACCACGTCCTCGACGGACACATCTTCGGCTTCTCGCTCTGGGAGACGAGTCACAGCTACACGGCAGAGGAGGCGTCGGATCTTGCGGCAAAGTTCGCGCAAACGATCACCGCCGATGCGTATCCGTACCTCCACGAACATGCGCAGCAGCACTTCAGCGAAGGCCCCCACCGCGAGGGGAGCGCCTTCGAGCTCGGACTCGATCTGATCGTCGACGGCCTCAAGAAGATCCGCGAGACGGCCTGACGTCGGCTTGTGTCGCAGCGGGGCGAAAGTGGAGCGGCGGGAATTGAATCCGCGTTTCCGTGCGCCGCTACGCGCGAGCCCCGGCCGTCTCCGCCGCCAGCTCGGCGACCTCGGTCGGCGTCGTCCCGACCCTGACGCCGGCGGCCTCAAGGGCTTCCTTCTTCGCCTCGGCCGTGCCCGAGGAGCCCGAGATGATCGCGCCGGCATGGCCCATCGTCTTGCCGGGCGGGGCGGTGAAGCCGGCGATGTAGGCGACAACCGGCTTCGACAGCTCCGTCTCGATGAAGAGCGCCGCCTTCTCTTCCTCGTCGCCGCCGATCTCGCCGACCATGACGACGACTTCGGTCTCCTCGTCCGCCTCGAAGCGCTCGAGGACGTCGATGAACGACGACCCGACCACGGGATCGCCGCCGATGCCGACGATCGTCGAGTTGCCCAGGCCGAGCTGGGCCAGCTCGTGGCCGATCTGGTAGGTCAGCGTGCCCGAACGGCTGACGAGGCCGATCCGGCCCTCGCTGAAGATCTCCGCAGGAATGATCCCGACGTTGGCCTTGCCCGGCGAGAGAGCGCCCGGGCAGTTCGGGCCGAGCATCGTGATCCCGCGCGGGCGGATGTAGTTGTAGATCCGCAGCATCTCGTGAGCGGGCAGGCCCTCGGCGATGCAGATCACGGTCTCGATCCCCGCGTCGATGCCCTCGTAGATCGCATCCGCCGCGAAGCGCGCCGGAACGAAGACCATCGACGTGTTGGCTCCGGTCTCCGCAACCGCCTCGGCGACAGTGTTGAACACAGGGATGCCCGCCACGTCCTGGCCGCCCTTACCCGGCGTGACGCCCGCGACGACGTTCGTGCCGTAGTCGCGGTTCCGCACCCCGTGGAAGGAGCCTTCGCTGCCGGTCAGGCCCTGGACGACAAGCTTCGTGCTCGTGTCGACGATGATTGCCACTACGTCTTCCTCCCGCGGAGGATGATCGCTTCGCTCTCGACGAGGCCGTCTTCGGTGCGGTCTGCAAGCAGTGCGCGCACGCGCTCGGCATCGTCGGGCGGCGTCTCGGCACGCTCTAGCCAAGGCTCGAGCGGCAGGCGCCGGCGCATGATCTCGAGCTCGTCGACGTCGAGGCCGGCGGCTTCGAAGAACCCGCGCCATTCCTCCTCCGTGTAGCAGCGCACGTGGGTCGGGTCGTGCAGACGCTCGGCCTCCTCGACCTGCTCGCTCTGGAAGAGATTGTCCTGGACCACGACCCGGTCTCGCGTGACGCGAGCCATCTCTCGCACCGCAAGGGCGACGTCGTCGAAGTGGTGCGCCGCGATCCGGCAGACCGCGACGTCGAAACTGCCGTCGGCGAACGGAATGTGTTCCGCACGCGACACGACATCCGGCTCCATCCCTGGCGCCGGATCGAGCGAGACGACCTTGCCACCGGCCTCGCGCAGCCGGCGCGCGACATGGCCGCCGCCGGTCGCAACGTCGATCGCAGTCACGCCCTCGGCCGGCTCGCAGAGCTCGACGACGCGGTCGAGGTCGGGGCCCTCGCGGTGCGTGGGGCTCTCCCGCATCGCCTGGGCGCGGTTCGACCAGGTATCGGTCATCCGGCCAGCTCCACGGCACGCCGGGCCGCGTCGAGCATCGTCGGCTCGACGTGGAGGTTTTCTGAGCCAGCTTCGGCGAGGAGCTGCCGCCCCTCCTCGGCATTCGTGCCGTCGAGGCGAACGACGATCGGCTCCTCGATCGAGATCTTGTCGAGCGCCTGCAGGATGCCCCGCGCTACCTCGTCGCCACGGGTGATGCCGCCAAAGATGTTGAAGAGGATCGAGCGCACCTGCGGGTCGGCGCTGATGATCTCCAACGCATCGACGACGCCCTGGGCGTCACCGCCACCGCCGAGGTCGCAGAAGTTCGCGGGCCGCCCGCCGGCGAGCGCGATCACGTCGAGCGTCGACATAACGAGACCGGCCCCGTTCCCGAGGATCCCGACCTCGCCGTCGAGCTTCACGTAGGTGACGCCCTTTTCGCGGGCGGCGCGCTCCTCCGGCGGATAAGCCTCGAGGTCGCGCATCTCCGCGATATCTGCGTGCTTGTAGAGGGCGTTGTCGTCGACCGTGAACTTCGAGTCGAGCGCCTTCACCTCGCCCTCGGGCGTGACGATCAGCGGGTTGATCTCGCAGAGCATCGCGTCGGCGCCGATGAACACGTCGTAGAGGCGCCCCACGATCGAGAGGATCTGCTTCTGCTCGTCGGGGTCGTCGATCCCTGCGGCGTAGATCAGGCGCCGCGCGTGGTAGGGCTGGAACCCCTCGAGCGGATCGACGTGCAGGCGCGCGAGCGCCTCAGGGCGTTCGGCCGCGACCTCCTCGATGTCGATCCCGCCCTCCTTCGTGAGCATGAAGAGCGCCTTCTTCTCGCCCCGATCGAAGGTGACGGAGAGGTAGTACTCCTTCGCGATCTCGGAGGCCTTCTCGATCCAGAGCTTGCGAACGACGTGCCCGCGGATGTCCAGGCCGAGAATCGCCTCGGCGTTCTGCGCGGCCTCGTCGGGCGAGTCCGCAAGCTTGATCCCGCCGGCTTTCCCTCGCCCCCCGGTCAGCACCTGGGCCTTGACGACGACCTGCCCGCCGAGCTCCTCGGCCGCCGCGCGAGCCTCGTCGGCGCTCGTCGCGAGCCGCCCTTCCGAGGTCGGAATACTGAACCGGCGGAAGAGCTCTTTGCCCTGATACTCGTACAGGTCCACCGCGCGGCGACTCTAGCTGAGAGGCGCTCGTGGCCTGGCCTCGAGGGGGTCGACCGGTCATTTCAGACGGATGCGCAGCAAAGCCGCGCATCCTGACGTCGGCACCGCAAGCGGTGCCTTAGAGTCCCGGAGTCATCGAACGAGGAGGCGATTTTGAGCGAGCAGGACACGACGCTGAAAGAAGAGGAGATCTACAGCGAGTCCAGCCTGGGGCCGAGCTCGGAAGTCGCCGAGCCCGAAGAGGGCGACAGCGACGGCATGGATAGCACGGACACCGACAGCACGGACTCGGACACCGACTCTTCGGATTCCGATTCAGACGGCTCAGACACATAGGTCTTCCCTCGACCGCTGCGTCGAGCCGGTCGAGGCGGAGCGGTTTCTCAGTGAGTATTGGGAGCAAAAGCCCCTCCTCGTCCCGCGGGACGAGGAGGGGCGCTTCGACGACCTGCTCTCGGTCGCCGAGGTCGAGCGGCTCGTAGCCGCGGGCGGGCTCCGCCGACCGGCCTTCCGGCTTGCCAAGGAAGGAGAGAAGCTGCTCCTCGGCGACTACACCGAGGACGTCTCGTGGCAGCCGGTGCCGTTCTCGGACACAGCTCGAGTCGAGCGTGTGGCGGACGAGTTCGAACGCGGCGCGACGATCGTTCTCCAGGCTCTCCACCTCTACCACCCCCCGCTCGCCCGGTTTTGCCGCGACCTGGAGCGAGCGCTCGGCCACCCTGCTCAGACGAACGCCTACTACACCCCGCGCTCGGCACAGGGGTTCGAAGTCCATCACGACACGCATGACGTCTTCTGCGTCCAGGTCGAGGGCGAGAAGCGCTGGCTCGTCTACCCGCCGGTCCTGGAGCTGCCGCTACGAGACCAGAAGTACACGAAGGAAATGGGCAAGCCCGGAGAGGCAATCCTCGACGTTACGCTCCGTGCCGGCGACACCCTTTACTTGCCGCGGGGCTGGCTACACGAGGCCAGGACCTCGGACTCACACTCGCTGCACCTCACGGTCGGTGTGGCCACCTATACCTGGCTCGACGCCTTGAAGGCGGCGCTCGAGGAGTCGGCGAAGGAAGAAGTCGAGCTGCGGAGAGGCGTGTCCATGAGCGGAGTGCGGCCTGAACGGCTGCTGCAGCTCGTCGCTCCGCGTCTGTCGTCAGAGGCGGTCGCGACGCGGATGCGCCGGGCGTTCGTCCGCAACCGCCGGCCGGTGCGCGACGACCTCTTCGACCAGTTGCGGGCGCTCGAGGAGCTCGATCTCGACACGCGGCTCGTCCGGAACGAGACGGTGCTTGCCGACCTGTCCGTGGACGACGAGAGTGCGACGCTGAGCTACGAGGGCCGCGACCTCCGGTTTCCGGTCCGCGTCGCCGGCGAGCTCGAGTTCGTGCTTGCGGCCGAAGAGCCGTTCCGGCTCGCCGAGCTGCCGGGGCCGCTGGACGACGAGGGCCGACTGGTGCTCGCGCGCCGACTCGTGCGCGAAGGCTTTCTGCGGATCAGCTGACGACGTACCGGCGCGGGCGCTTCGGCGTAGCGTCGCTGCACGTCAGGAGCGTCAGATCGCCCAGCTCAGATTCGACTCGCACCGTGCGCAGTTCTCCTGCGGCTGTGAATGACACGTCCCAGGCGTTGCCGAGCCTCGACACCGACTCGAGTGCCAGATCGCCGATTCCATGAAGCCCAGCCGTCTCGCGGATGTGGCGCTCGGCCGCCTGCACCGGGAACGAGTAGGCGGAGCGGCCGCGGTAGTGCTCGAGCTCGATCCGGCCGGCGAGTTGTTCGTCGAGGACCGTCCCGGCGGCTTCCCGGCCGACTCGACCGTAATAGAGCCCCTCCGGAAGGCAGACCAGATTCCCGGCGAACCGGTCGCCGCCGATGTGGCTCGACTGCCAAACCCAGTCCGGGTCGAGCTCGTCGCGAAGGGCCTCGTACAGTGGCCGGCCGTAGCGGGCGCAGCAAGGGTCGTGCTTGCCGTGGGTACAGACAAGGAAGAGCGGGTGGCCGGCAGGCGCACCGGAGCGAAGATCGATGCCCCGCAGATCTTCGTAGCTCTCGAAGCCGAGCCGTGTCAGCGACTCCTCGCCCGGCCGCGAGGTCGCAGCGAACACCACGAGCTCCGGCTGCCGGCGTCGATCGGGGCGCCGGACGAAGAGGAGGCGGCCGTGCCGGACCGAGTCGACCTGGTTGCGGAGGTGCTCCTTCACCTGGTCGGAGAGGCCGCTGCCGGGCAGCGCGTCACGCGTCCAGAGGCCGCGGTACTCGATCAGGAACCAGTGGTCGATGCGGCTCGCTGTCCCGGCCAGGGGCTCATCGTTCTCGCGCGAGAGATCGGCGCAGAAGGGCCTCGACTCCGTCAATCGGCTTCCTGCGTGACGAGGCAGATGACCTGGCCCGTCGTGACCGGCTGGCCCGCCGCGACGGACAGCTCCGAGACCGTGCCCGCTCGAGGTGCGGTGATCTCGTTCTCCATCTTCATCGCCTCGACCACGCAGACGACCTGACCGGGCTGAACGTCCTCGCCGTCGGTGACCTCGACCGTCAGCACCGTCCCCTGCATGGGGCTGATGATGGCGTCACGCGCTGCTCCGTGATGCGCCTGTTGGGAATCGCGTTCACGACGGCGGCGGGCAAGCTCGGCATGCGCCGGCTCGGGCGCGAGGAGCTTGACCTCGAACCGGCGACCCTCGACCTCGGCCTGGACGACCCGCTCTCGCACCCGGCCGTCCGACCCGCTCACTACACTTGTTGTCACATGAGACAACTGCTCAGCACGCTTTGCGAGCTCCTCCGACTCCGTCACGCCCCTGCACGTTCGGCCGGCCGCGAAGCACTCGTGCTCGAGGAGGGCGCGGTGGAAGCCGACCAGCGTCGTCACTCCGCCGATCTCGAACTCGGCGAGGGCGCGGAGCATGCGCCGGCGAGCGTGCTCGCGGTCGACTCCGTGGACGCAGAGCTTCGCCACCAACGGGTCGTAGAGCCCGACGACCTCGCTGCCCTCCCGGACGCCCGAATCGACTCTCACGCCGGGGCCCCCCGGCTCCCGGTAGCTCGTGATCCTCCCCGGCGCAGGCAGAAAGCCGTTGGACGGATCCTCCGCGTTGATGCGGCATTCGATGGCATGTCCGTTCAACCGGATGTCCTCCTGGCGCAGCCAGAGCGGCTCCCCAGCCGCGATCAGCACCTGCTCGCGGACGAGATCGAGGCCAGTCACGAGCTCGGTGACCGTGTGCTCGACTTGGATCCTGGTGTTCATCTCGAGAAAGAAGTACTCGCCGTCGCGCGACAGGAGGCCCTCGATCGTGCCCGCCGACCGGTAGCCGACGGCGTGAGCCGCCTCGAGGGCGATCCGGCCGATCTCGGCGCGGAGCTCCGCGTCGATCGCCGGCGAGGGTGTCTCTTCGACAAGCTTCTGGTGGCGGCGCTGGATCGTGCAGTCCCGCTCGCCCAGGTGGATTACGGCGTCGTGCTCGTCGGCGAGGACCTGCACCTCGACGTGGCGCGGGTCCTCGAGGTAGCGCTCGACGTAGACGGCAGGGTCGGAGAAGTAGGCCTGCCCCTCGCGCTGGGCTGCTTCGAAAGCGCGCTCGACCTCCTCGGGCGAGCTGACGACTTTCAGGCCCTTCCCGCCGCCACCTGCGGAAGCCTTGATCGCGATCGGCCATCCCAGCTCGTCGCCGAGCCTTCGCACCTCCTCGGGAGAGCCGACGGGCTCGGTTGTCCCGGGGATGATCGGCACCCCGGCCGCGCGCATCGTCTCGCGAGCGGAGACCTTCGAACCCATCAGCTCCATCGCGTCGGGGGGCGGGCCGATCCAAACGAGGCCGGCCTGGGCACATGCCCGGGCGAAGCCGGCGTTCTCGGCGAGGAAGCCGTAGCCTGGGTGAATCGCCTCCGCGCCGGAGCGCTGCGCGGCGTCGAGGATTCGCTCCTGATTCAGATAGCTCTCCGCAGCAGGCCCGGGCCCGAGGAGATACGCCTCATCGGCAAAGCCGACGTGTAACGAGCCCCGGTCGGCCTCCGAGTAGACGGCGACGGGCGCGATCCCGAGTTCCCGCAGCGTGCGGAAGATCCTGATCGCGATCTCGCCCCGATTGGCGACGAGCACCTTGGTGAAGGGCGCCATGTCCAGCGTATTCTCTCCGCCCGTGACCTTTGCGGATCAGCTGACTGTGGCCCGGGCGGCAATCGTGCCGCTCGTCGTCGTGCTCTACGTCTGGAGCTTCAGCGGCCACGACTACTGGGCGACGGCGGTGTTCGGGGTCGCGATGGCGACGGACTGGCTGGACGGGCGCCTCGCCCGCCGCAGTGGTCGTTCCTCGGCGTTGGGGTCGCTTCTCGACCCAGTCGCCGACAAGCTGCTCGTGCTGACGGTGCTCATCGTGCTCGTCGGACGGGACGTCTTCGCAGGCTGGATGGTGGCCGCGATCGTGGCACGCGAGCTCCTGATCTCGGGGCTCAGGCTGGCCGCGCTGGAGCGCGGCGTCGTGCTGCAGGCTCGCGATCTCGGCCGCCTGAAGACGTGGACCCAGGCGGTCGCAGCGATCCTCGGCGGCCTCGCGGCAGCCGGCGCTCTCGACAATTCGATCGCCCGCTGGGGGCTCGGGATCGCGCTGGCGCTGACGTGGATCTCGGGGCTCGACTACGCCCGGCTGGCGCCGGGGCTGCTGCGCGGCGCTCCCTCGGGCGCGGCACGAACCGGCGCGGCGGCGTCGGATTCAACGTTCTCGAGCAGCCCCGCCAGTCGCCAGACACTGCCGTAAGAACCCGGCATCGCAGCGGCCCGGGGGCCAAGTGCCGCGAGCAGTGCTTCGCGCTCCCCGGGGCTCGGCTCGGGGGTGATCTCGATCGCCAACTCTTTACAGATTAAAGGCGTCTGGGAGAACCGACGATGGATTCCTCCGTGAGACGTCTGCGCCTGCTCGCCCTCTTCGTCTGCCTGCTCGCCGGCCTATCGGCCGCACCCAGCGCCGCGCCTGCCCGCGCGAAGCGCTCCTGGGCGCAGGCCGAGATCAGAACGGTCGTTGCCCACGGCCTCATGGCCTCGAGCGTCGCGGCCTTTCGCCCGAACGATCCACTGACGCAGGACGAGCTGCGCGAGCTGCTCGCCGGGTTGAGCCAGGAATCACCGCCGCCTTCGGCGCGGCCGGCCCGGAGACTCGGTCCGTCGGCGACGATGGCCCAGCTCGACGCGAGACTCGTTCGCGCGCTCGGCTTCGGCGACGAGGCCTCTAGCTTCTACCAGGCGGCTGTCGCGGCCGGCCTGCGACCACCGGCTCGCTTCGGCACCGAGGTCGTCGCGCGCCTTCTCGGTCTCCGTACGAATCACCCTGCAGGCCAGGACGACCTCGAGCGCATACCCTCGGACCCTGCACCGCGCGCCGAGGCCGCGTACTCCGCCGCCCGGGTCCTGCGACTGTCCGACTGGGAGAAGCGAGGCGTCGAGGAAGCCGCCGCCGGCTTCGAGCTACCCGTCCTCACGCCCTGGCAGCGACGCGTCCTCACGACCGCCGTCGGTTTCATCGGCTTCCCGTACGTCTGGGGCGGCGAGAGCGAGTTCCCCGAGTCGCCCTTCGGCGGACAAGCGCGAGGCGGCTTCGACTGCTCGGGCTTCGCGTGGCGGATCTACAAGCTCCAGGTCTACCCCGGTGCGCCACACCTCGCGAACACGTTGCGCGGGCGCACCGCCGCCGCGATGGCCGGCGAAGTGCCACTCCGCAAACGAATCAAGATCGAACGCCTGATGCCCGCGGATCTCCTCTTCTTCGGGGCAGGCGGACGACGCGCCAAGCCTGCCCAGATCGACCACATGGCGATCTACCTCGGCAACGGCTGGCTGATCCATTCGTCCCGATACGGCGTCGCGCTCGCGCCCGTCGGCGGCTGGTACGAACAGCGCCGCGCCTGGGGCCGCAGGCCGCTGGCGGAAGCCGGCCTCTAAATACCCCGCCGAGCAGCGCTTTCGCGGCGAATCACATTCACCCGAATGGGTGATGGCCGGAAGATCAAGGGCGGCAACAATCGGCTATCCGCAGTCTCCAAACTTGGGAGGAATCCAGATGCTCGAGTGGCGTCCCCGTCTCATCCTTCTTCTGCTGGTGATCGTTGTCTTTGCGCTCGCCGCAGGTTTCTTCACCAGCGACATCGGAATCGACAACTGGGAGTGGTAGCTGCCTGAGGAGGGGGGAGCTGAGCTGATGACACCGCGTCTTGCACCAATCGTCGCCCCGGTCTGTCTTCTCGGACTGGGCTCCGTGCTCGTCGCTGCTTATTCGTTCACGACCGAGCAGCACGACCTGCCGATGCTGCTCGGCGTCATCGCGCTCCTCGCCGCTTCGACTCTTGCCAGCCACTATCCGGTCCCGATCGAGGGGCCGAACAGCGGCGGCGTTTCTCTGTCGTTCGTCTTCGCGGCGAGCGCAATCGTTCTCTTCGGCTGGGCCGCCGGTGTGCTCGTTGCCTTCGCCGCACCCGTTGTCATCCAGCTCACCGAGCACCGGCCGCTGATCAGAATCGCGTTCAACGGCTCGGTCTATGCGTGCGCGGCCGCGGTCGGCGGGCTCCTGGTCAGCCTGATCGACGGTGACGGCACCGACGCGCTCATCGCGAAGGTCGCCATCTCGGCCTCTACGCAGTACGGAATCAACCTCATCCTCATCTCGCTCATCATCGCGGCCACCTCGCGTCGTCCTTTCCTGGAGCTGATCAACGCGAGCCTGCGCTGGACGATCATGATCTTCGCGCTGATGGCGTCGGCGGCACTCGTGCTCGTCGTGCTCTGGCAGCGGTCTCCGCTGCTCTCGGCGGCCCTCGTTGGCCCACTGCTCGCGATCGCGCTCTACCAGCGCTCCACGTATCGAGCTCTCCGCGCGATGCGGCTCGCGCTCACCGACCCCCTGACCGGGCTCGGGAACCACCGTCATTTCCACGAACGGCTCGAGCGCGAGTTGGCGGAGGCGGAGCGCGGCGGACGCGAGTTCAGCCTCTGCCTCGTCGACGTGGACGACTTCAAGCGCATCAACGACCTTTTCGGCCATCCCTCCGGTGACCGCGTCCTCTCGCGGCTCGCGACCACGTTGCGCCAGAACGGCGAGGCCTTCCGCCTGGGCGGCGACGAGTTCGCGCTGCTGCTGCCCGACTACGACGAGAACGAAGGAATCCAGACCGCAAGTGCAATCATCGAGCGGATCGCCGAGCTCCAGCTCGATCACGTCGGTTCCGTCACGGTGTCGGCGGGCGTCGCGACCTTCCCTCGCCAGGCACCCGACCGCGGCGAGCTGATTCGCCTCGCCGACAGCGCGCTCTACTGGGCGAAGGAGAACGGCAAGAATCGCGTGCACGTCTACCGCCCGGACGTCGTCGAGCTCGCCGAGCTGCGGAGGCTCGCAGCCGGGCCCGACCGCGCAGCCCGCTTCCGCGCCGCCGCGAGCCTGGCGAAGGCGGTCGACCTGCGCGACACGTACACCGGCAGTCACTCGGCGCGCGTCGCCGAGCTGGCCGCCCGGGTTGCCGCGCGACTCGGCCTCGATCAGGAGCAGATCGAGCTCTCGCGGCTCGCCGGCAGCCTGCACGACCTCGGAAAGCTCGCGATCCCGGAGGAGATCCTCCGCAAGCCTGGCCCGCTCACCGGACCGGAGCGGCTCGTGCTCGAGCGTCACCCCCAGATCGGCTTCCGGATGCTCGACAGCCTCGGAATCGACCCCGTCGCCAAGTGGATCCTCCACCACCACGAGCGCTGGGACGGCACCGGGTATCCCGACCGCCTCCCCGGCCCGGAGATTCCGCTCGGCGCGCGCATCATCTTTGTCGTGGACGCCTTCGACGCGATGACCTCGGACCGGGTCTACCGAGGCCGCCTCACCCCAGACCACGCGCTGGCGGAGCTGGAACGCTGCGCCGGGACGCAGTTCGATCCGAACGTGGTCGCCGCCCTGGCCGAAGAGCTCCACCCCGTCGAAGACATCGAGCGGGCCCCCGCAGCGCTCGCCTCGTAGCACCACGCAACCGTCACACTCTCGGCACGAACCCGTCCCTCATGGGTGCGGTTTTCCCGACTACGATCTCAGCGGGGAGGAGGTCACGGGTACCGCGGACAGGCGGGGGCGGAGCCCGAGCTAGAGCGGGATGTTGCCGTGCTTACGCCGGGGGCGCTGCTCACGCTTCGTGAGAGTCGTCTCCAGGGCATCGATCAGTACGGAGCGGGTTCGGCGCGGCTCGATCACCTCGTCCACATAGCCTCGTTCGGCGGCGACGTACGGGTTCGCGAACTGCTCGCGATACTCGGCGACGAGCTCTGCCCGGCGGGCGTCCGCGTCCCCCGCCTCGTCGAGCTCCTTCCGGAAGACGATGTTCACCGCGCCCTCAGGCCCCATCACGGCCACCTCCGCCGTCGGCCACGCGAAGTTGAAATCGGCACGGATGTGCTTCGAGCTCATGACGTCGTACGCCCCGCCATATGCCTTGCGCGTGATCACGGCGAGCTTCGGCACCGTGGCCTCGCAATACGCGTAGAGCAGCTTCGCGCCGTGCCTGATGATCCCGCCCCACTCCTGCGCCGTCCCCGGGAGGAAGCCCGGTACGTCGACGAAGGTAACAAGCGGGATGTTGAACGCATCACACGTGCGCACGAACCGCGCGGCTTTGACCGACGAGTCGATGTCGAGCACGCCGGCCAGCGCCCGCGGCTGATTGCCGACGATCCCGACCGAGTGCCCGCCGAGCCGTGCAAACCCGCAGACGATGTTCTCGGCCCAGCGCTCATGCACCTGGAGAAACTCCCCGTCGTCGACGACTCGCTCGACGATCCCCTTCATGTCGTAGGGCTTGTTCGGATTGTCCGGAATCAGCGAGTCGAGCTCGGCATCCTCGCGGTCGAGGGCGTCCGCCGGCTCGCTCCACGGAGGCAGATCGAGATTGTTCTGGGGGAGGAACGAGAGCAGGTATCGCGCGTCCTCGAGACAGGCCTCCTCGCTCGGCGCGATGAAGTGCGCCACACCGGACTTCGCCGCGTGCGTCGCCGCACCGCCGAGCTCCTCGAAGCTCACCTCCTCCCCGGTCACGGTCTTCACCACGTCGGGGCCGGTGATGAACATGTACGAGCTCTCCTCGACCATGAGCACGAAGTCGGTCATCGCGGGCGAGTAGACGGCCCCGCCCGCGCACGGCCCCATGACGAGGCTGATCTGCGGGATCACGCCTGAGCTCTGCACGTTGCGCCAGAAGATTTCGGCGTAGCCGGCGAGCGAGACCACCCCCTCCTGGATCCGCGCGCCGCCCGAGTCGTTGATGCCGATCACGGGGCAGCCGTACTTCGCGGCGAGATCCATGACCTTGCAGATCTTCTCGGCGTAGGCCTCCGAGAGGCTGCCGCCGAAGATCGTGAAATCCTGCGAGAAGACGAAGACCTTGCGGCCGAAGATCGTCCCGTAGCCGGTGACGACAGCGTCCCCGTAGGGCCTCCGATCCATCATCCCGAAGAGCGGATTCCGGTGGCGGACGTAGCGGTCGAGCTCGACGAATGAGCCCGGGTCGAGCAACTTGTCGAGTCGCTCTCGGGCGAGCAGCTTCCCCGCGTCGTGCTGCCGCTTAACCGCCTCCGGCGTGCCCGCGTGCTGGGCCTCGTCGCGGAGCTTCTGGAGCTGCTCGAGCTTTCCCTGGGTCGATTCGTCCGTGGCCGCCATGGCGTCGGAGCCTAGTGGTTCGGCCGGTGACGTTGCCCGGCTACTGGGTCGCGAGCACCAAGCCAGAGGCCGCACTCGACCGCGCAAGGCATCGCTTGCGATGCCTCTAGAAGGTCACGGCGGCTGTGCTGCCGTGACCGTTTCATGCTAGAAGCCTTGGCAAGGGCGAGGGTGGGCTCTGGCGCCGTGTGATCGAGGGCCAGGAGCCATGGCCGACGTTGCCGGTCGAGCCACTAGTACAGTCGCCGACGTGGGACTTCCGCCGCTCGACCGCTCGACGCTGTGGCCGTTCGAAGACGGCGAGCCCGGCGAGTTCTACTACCAGCGCTACGCGCACCCGACCGGAGTCGCGGCCGAACGCGCCCTCGGCGAGCTCGACGGCGGCGAGGCCTTGCTCTTCTCGTCCGGCTCCGGCGCGACGACCGCTGTCGTCCTCGCGCTGCTCGAGCCCGGCAGCACGATCGCCGTGGCCGAGGGCTGCTACTACGGCACGCCGACGCTGTTCCGCGAGTTGGAGCGCTGGGGCCTGAATCATGTCGAGTTCGATCAGACCGGAGCGCCGCCGGACGACGTTCAGCTCGTGTGGCTCGAGGCGCCCTCGAACCCGTTCCTGACGATGCCCGACTTCGAGGCTGCCGCGGCTCATCCCGCGCCGGTGCTCGTCGACGCGACCGCCGCCACGCCGATTCATCTTCGCCCGCTCGAGCACGGCGCCGACCTCGTGCTGCACAGCGCGACGAAGTACCTCAGCGGCCACTCGGACGTCCTTCTCGGCGCAGTCGTCTGCCGCGAGCCGGCAACGGCCGAGCGCCTGCGCGAGTTCCGCAGCCGCTCCGGCATCGTCGCAGCGCCGGACCCGGCCTGGCTCCTGCTCCGTGGGCTCAAGACCCTCGAGGTGCGAGTGCGCCGGCAGACGGAGACGGCGATGGAGCTCGCCGGGCGCCTCCAGGAACATCCCCGCGTTGAGGTGGTTCGATACCCGGGTTTCGGCGGCCTGCTCTCCTTCGACGTCACGGGCGATGCGACGAGGGTCGAGACGTCGACGAACGTGATCACGAACGCGACGAGCCTCGGCGGCGTCGAGTCGACGATCGAATCCCGTTATCGCTGGGAGGGCGATCGCGTCCCGAAGAACCTCTTGCGCCTGAGCGCCGGCCTCGAAGATGTCGAAGAGCTCTGGGCAGACCTCGAGCAGGCGCTGGCCGGCTGAGCGCGACCATACGCGCGGCGGCTTAGAGATGGTTTCGAGATGGGCTCGGTTTGGATCGACCGGTCAATTCAGACGGACACCGGGCGGAGCCCGGCGTCCTGAGGTCGGCACCACAAGTGGTGCGTTACTGGGTCTGTGGCGGAGGCTTCGTGCGGAAGAACGTCAGTGTCACGAACGAGACCACGGCGGCGGCCGCGAACGCGCCCACGCCGCACCAGACTCCCGAGAGGTCGTCGTCCCAGCCGATCGCGCGATCAAGCGAGAAGCGTCCGGGGCCGATCGCGGCGAGCGAGATCGCGGTTACGAGATACGCGAGCTCGAGCTCCGACCCCGCCATGAACGCGCGCTTCAGCGTGACCGAGAAGATCGCGTTCAGCATCACGACGCCGATCAGTGCGCAGGCTAACGGCGTCAACAGGCCGAGAGCGAGTAGCGTCCCGCCGCCGGCTTCAGCGAGCCCGGCGAGAACGGCCATCAGCACCCCGTTGCGGTAGCCGAGCGACGCGAAGAAACCGCCTGTGCCCTCAGGCCCGTAGCCGCCCCACCAGCCGAGGAGCTTTTGTGTCCCGTGCCCGAAGAACGACGCGCCAACGAACACGCGAAGGAGCAGCAACCCGTATGACATGGAAGTCGCCTCCTCGGAATGAGCTTCCTTGAGGAGTCAACTATACGCGACCAGCAGAGGAGCCGGAGGTCGGATTCGAACCGACGGCCTGCTGATTACAAATCAGCTGCTCTGACCAGCTGAGCTACTCCGGCCCGCCGACGGATGGTAGCCGGGGCTACTGCAGAACCTGGCGCGAGCGCTGGTGCATATAGATCTTCCGCTTGACGCGCTGGAGGGCGTTGTCGATCGTCTTCGTATCGCAGCCGAGTTCGTCGGCCATGTCGTCGTAAGACGAGCCCTCCAGGTATAGGCGGAGCGCATCCGCCTCGAGCTTCGAGAGGCCCGTCCCGAGACAGAAGACGAGGCTCTGCAGCTCCTCCGTCGAGATCACGCACACGGCCGGGTCATTCACATGCGATCCCGGCAGCGCGTCTCCGAGCGTGCACTCCCCGTCGAGATCCTGGCCCGCCGGGGTGTGGCTGAAAGAGACGTACGTGTTCAGCGGCGCGTGCTTGTAGCGCGTCGCGGTCTTGATCGCGGTGATGATCTGGCGGGTCACACAGAGCTCGGCGAAGGAGCGGAACGAGGTCTCCTTGTCGGAGCGGAAGTCGCGCACGGCCTTATAGAGCCCGATCAGGCCTTCCTGCACCAGGTCTTCGCCGTCGCCGCCGGCCAGGAAGTATGAGCTTGCCTTCAGCCGAACGAAGCCGGTGTAGCGCCGCATGAGGGCATCCATCGCCCCCTCGTCGCCGTTCCGCGCCCGGACGACGAGCTGCAAATCCGCGAGCTCTCGCTGCGCCTTCTGCTGTTGGCGGAGTTCCGGGGCTGGACGGGCGGCGGCCATATGTCAGAAAGGGTCATGGGCGAGCTCGTTTGCAATCTCACCCGTTAGTTAGCGAGAAGATAGCAACTAGCGCAAGAAATTACAAGGAAAATGCAAAGGTCCCGCTGATTATGGACCCTTGCCTCTTCTCAGCTCTTCTAGCTTCTGCCTGGTGTCGGGGTCGAGCTTGTCCTCGACCCGCATCGGCCTGTGCTCTGCGTGGCTCTCGAGCTCGAAGTCGCGCGCGAAGGTCGCGGAGGACAGTTTCATCACCGCCTGGCCGGACGTGCCCCGGACGGCCGAGTCCGAGGAGACGAGGCAGACACGCTCGCGATCGCGGTGCTCCGCGGCCAGGCGCTCGAGCAGCGTGTCGGCGTGCTCGGCGAACCGGACCTCGAGAGGGCCGTAGCTCAGGTCCTCCCCGCTCCCGTCGAAGACAAGCACTCCGCGCGCACCCTTCTCCGCGACGAAGCTCGCCAGCTTGTCGGTCAGCTCTCGGGAGTCCGCGAAGTCTCCCGCATGCAAGAGATTGAAACCGTCGAACAGATAGAAGGTGGGCTCAGCCACTCCGCTGTCTCCTGGCCTCGTAGAGCAGGACCGCCGCGGCCACGCTGACGTTCAGCGACTCGACCCTCCCTGCCAGCGGAATCGAGATCAGCTCGTCGCAGGTACGCCGCACGAGCGGGCGCAGGCCTCGACCTTCGGCGCCGAAGACGAGGGCTGCTCCCCCGGTGAGGTCGGTCTCCCACATCGGCTTCCCAGCCCCGCCGGCGGCACCGTAGACCCAGAGATCGGCGCCCTTCACGTCGGTCAGGAACCGCGCGAGGTTCTGCACGACCGCCAGCCGGACGTGCTCGACCGCGCCGGCCGACGAGCGGCAGACAGCAGCGGTGACTCTGGCCGAGCCATGTGCAGGAACGATGACGCCGGTTGCGCCGGCTCCCTCTGCGCTCCGACAGACCGCGCCCAGGTTGTGCGGGTCGGTGACGCGATCGAGGCAGACGAGGAGGGGGCTCGGCTCGGCGGCCAGCTCGTACGCGTCGGCGTAGCGGTACGGCTCGCACCGCGCGAGCACACCCTGGTGATCGCGGGTGCCCGCGGCCTCGGTCAGCTCGCGCTCGGCCTTCACATGGACACGCGGGCCGCCGTTGCGGAGCCACGGCTCCGCGGAGAGCGCTCGCTCGCTGGCCCAGAGCTCACGAACCTCGCGCGGACCGCGCAGCGCCTCACGCACGGCGCGCCGCCCATAGACCTGCTCGGCCGTCACGGCTTCGGGACGAGCCGGTAGCCGGGTTCAGCGGTCATGTCGCGCACTTCCCAGCCGGCTTTCCCGATCTCCTGCCGCAACCGGTCGGCCTCGTCGAAATCCCCGTTGGCTCTCACCTCAGCACGCTGCCTGGCGAGCTCCTCC
>Ga0307302_10000172_pt1 | contig 28587 bp, 24 predicted proteins | sample ER_DNA_183_FD_194490 | JGI IMG/M metagenome (GOLD analysis project Ga0307302, IMG submission 194490) | Bulk soil microbial communities from the East River watershed near Crested Butte, Colorado, United States - ER_DNA_183 | ecosystem: Environmental > Terrestrial > Soil > Floodplain | place...
CAGCGCGGGTGATTTCCATACCTGCGCGCTGACGACTACGCAGGCTGCCTACTGCTGGGGCCAGGGATGGGCCAACAGTCCTGCCGCGGTGCCGGGTGCGCTCGCCTTCGCGGAACTCGATGCGGGTGGCAGTCACACGTGCGGCACCACCATGGCAAATGTCGGGTACTGTTGGGGCGACAACACGTACGGCAAACTCGGCGATGGCACCACGGATGGGCGCGCTGCCCCGACGGCGGTGACCGGCGGCCTCAGCTTCACGGTGTTGAATGCGGGCTTGCAGCACACGTGTGGGATCACGACCGACCAGGTGTCGTATTGCTGGGGCTACAATTTCTACGGCGGAGTCGGCGACGGAACGATTACGCTCCGGTATTCGCCGACCCGCATCGTTCAATGAATCTGGGCGCATCGTTTCGCATCCTGACGGCAATCGCAGTCGTCGTAGTCGCGTGTGAGAAGTCGGGAACCGGCCCACCGCCACCGCCGCCACCACCACCACCACCGGCACCTCCGGCGACGCAGTTGGCGTTCCTCAGTCAACCGGCCACCACGGAGAGCCAGGCGCTGCTCACGCCGGCCATTCGCGTGGCGGTGCAGGACGCCCTTGGCAACCCGGTGACGGAGGCGGCGCGGGATGTCACGATCCGACTCGCCGCCAATCCCACCGGAGCGACATTGTCCGGCACGAGGACCGTGCGTGCGATCGCGGGGATAGCGACGTTCACGGACCTGAGTCTCGAGCGCGCGGGCGATGGATTCATTCTCCAGGCCCTCAGCACGCAGTTGCCGCCGATCACCAGCGTCCCGTTCCCGGTTCAGTTGACGTTTGCGTCGAACGCCACCGGGTGGGCGCATAGCTGCGGCGTGAACGTCGCCGGCTTCGCCTATTGCTGGGGAGCGAACGGCGGCGTGCTTGGCGATAGCACGTTCGTCAACCGCGCGGTCATCACGCCCGTCCGCGGGCGCCTGCAATTCGCGCAGCTGACCGGCGGCATCGAACACACCTGCGGAGTCACGATCGCCAATGTGGCGTACTGCTGGGGAGACGGCGGCCAGGGCCAGCTCGGCGACGGGTCGACATTCGGCAGCATCGTGCCGGTCCGTGTATTGGGCGGCTTGTTGTTCACGCAGATCACGGCAGGATCGGCCCACAGCTGCGCCCTTACACCAGGACACGCGGCCTACTGCTGGGGCACCAACAGCTTCTTCGAGCTGGGGACCGGACAAGGCACCCCGAGCTCGCCCTCGCCCGTCGCCGTCGCCGGCTCGCATCAGTTTGTCCAAATCAGCGCGGGAGATCACCACACGTGCGCCGTCACCGTTACGCAGCAGGCGTACTGTTGGGGCGACAACGTGTACGGCCAGCTCGGCGATAGCACCCAGCAGCCGCGAGACATTCCCGCCGCCGTCGCGGGCGGTGTCAGTTTTACGCAGGTGAGCACGGCGCTCAGCTACACGTGCGGCGTCAGTGTCGACCATCGCCTCTACTGTTGGGGCCTGGGTCCTGCCGGCACTGGCGCTTACAGTTTGATCCCTAGCGAAGTGTCGGGCGCGGGTAGTCTCGAATTCGTCGCGGTGAGCACCGGATACCGGCACGCATGCGCGCTCACGGCAGACAGCCTGGCGTATTGTTGGGGCGAGAACGCGAAGGGCGGCGTGGGCGACGGCGGCAACGGACCGGTGTTCGCACCGACGCTCGTCGTTGGCGATCTGCATTTCCTAGAGGTCAGTGTGGGAAATGAGCACACCTGCGGCGTGACAACGGACCATGCGATGTACTGCTGGGGCCGGAACCTCTTTGGTTCGTTGGGCGATGGGTCAACGACCGATCGCTATGCGCCCGTCCGAGCGGTCCAATGATGTGAGTTCGAGCGGGGATCGCAGACCTGAACGAGGGTAGGGGCGCAGCATGCTGCGCCCCTACTTTTTCCTGCCCGTCGAGCACTTGACAAGCATAAACTACACTTGTAAATCTACAAGTGTAGATCAACCAACCGCGAGGCCGAGAAATGACGGAGCGCCATCAACTGACCGAGCTGCAGCTCACCATCCTGCGTGTCATCTGGGATAAAGGCGAGGCGACGGTCCAGGACATCTGGGAAGCGCTGCACGCCGACCGCGGGCTCGCTCAGACCACGGTCGCCACCATGCTGTCGCGCCTGGAGCGCCGCGGCGTCGTCACGCGGCGTGCGGAGTCCCGCCAGTACCATTACCGCGCCGCGGTCACCGAGCAGGAAGTGCAACACTCGATGGTCGGTGAATTGACCGAGCGCCTCTTCGACGGCGACGTGACCGCGCTGGTGCAGCACCTCCTCTCGGGAGAAGACATGAGCCCGGGCGACATCGCAAAGATCCGCCACATGATCGAGCGGGTTGAAACGCCCGCCCCGGAGTCAAAATGAACAGCGTATTCGCGTGGCTGCTCACGTACGTGATCCACAGTACCGTGCTGCTCGGCGTCGCCTGGCTCGTGACCCGACGGGGGCGCCTCGACCCCGCCGCTTCCGACCTGGTGTGGAAGGTGGCGCTGCTCGCGAGTCTCGTGACCGGTACGATCCAGTCGCGTCTCGAACTGCGCACGCCTCCGGCGATGACGTTGCCCTCCGCCGCCCTTCCCCCGGTCGCCCCGGTCAACGAGCCCCCGACGCCGGCGCTCGAGGCCGGCAACCCGGATGTTGCAGGCGTGCGGGGATCCGCGGCCAATATGACGGCGCGCTCGCCTTCCCCCTCCCTGCCCCTCGTGGTGGTGCTGTTGTGGGGCGCGGTCGCGCTGGCCTCGTCGCTCTACTACGTCGCGCGACGCTTGATTCTGGTCGGCCGGCTCGCTGACCGCCGATCCGTGCCAGTCGGCCCGCTCGCCACGATGCTCGCCGATCTTCAGCGCACGAGCGGCTATCGCCGCCGCGTGCGGCTCACGATGGCGCGGACGATCTCGAGTCCGGTGGCCTTGGGTCTTTCGGAGATCTGCGTGCCCGAGCTGGCGCTCTCCGAGCTCGGCGCTGAGCAGCAGCGCAGCATGCTGGCACACGAGCTGGCGCATCTGGCGCGACGCGACTCGCTGTGGCTCGCAGGCGCCAGCCTGATCGAGCGGATCTTCTTCTTCCAGCCGCTCAACCGGCTCGCGCGCCGCGAGCTCGAGACGACGGCTGAATACCTGAGCGACGAGTGGGCTATGCGAAAGACAGGATCGGCAGTCTCGCTGGCGAAGTGTCTGGCCACCGTGGCCGAATGGATTCAGGCGTCTCCGCTGGGCGTGCCCGTAGCGGGCCTCGCGGAGCGGCGCTCGCTCCTCGTGTCGCGGATCGCGCGACTGCTCGACGGCGGCCTGCCCTCGAGTCCCGCGTCGCGGCGCGGCTGGGCCGTCGTGGCCGCGCTGGGTGTGCTGGTGACGATCGCCGCCGCTCCGCGTGTTTCCGATGGTGTGACGGCAGGATCGCAGATCGACACCACCAGCACGAAGCTGCCCGCGGTCACGGGGGGGGCGACTCAGGACACGACCGTCGTCAATGCGCTGATCGCCCGTCTCAAGGACGAGAACGCAGAAGTCCGCAAGGCCGCCGCGCACTCGCTCGGCCAACTCGGCGACCTGCGCGCGGTCGCGCCGCTCATCACCGTGCTCGCCGATTCTGACGCCGAAGTGCGGTCCACCGCGGTAGACGCATTGGCCAATCTCGAGGATCCGCGGGCCATCGGCCCGATCGCCGGCGTCCTCAAGGACCCCGTCACGGACGTGCGCCACAACGCGCTGAACGCGTTGTCGCACTGGGACCAGGGCGTCCCCACGGGGCAGGTCGTGGCGCTCCTGGACGATCCCGACGCCGACGTTCGACGCGAGGCGGTCAATCTGCTCGAGCATGTCAACGCCCGTTCTGCCGGCGCGGCAATCGCGCGACTCGTCCACGATCCGTCAGCGGACGTACGCAGCACCGTCGTGCAAACGCTCGGGAATCTGGGCGTGCAGAGCGGTGCCGCGGCCGTCACCGAAGCATTGAACGACCCCAATGCCGATGTGCGGGAAGCGGCGCTCGGCGCGCTCAATGACCTCAAGGTGCCCATCGCCGAAGGCACGCTCTTGAACCTGCTGAAGGACGCGGACGCCGATGTGCGGGAGCGCGCGGCGCGGCTCGCGGGCGAGCGTTCGGTCACCGCGGCCATTCCGGCGCTGCGACACCTGCTCGACGATCAGCGGAGTGGCGTACGCGAAACGGCCACGCAAGCGCTTGGGAACATCGCCGACCCGTCGGCGCGCCAGGCGCTGCAGGCCGCGCTGCAGTCGCCCGATCCCAAAGTGCGCCGTGCGGCTGCCGAAGCGCTGGGCCAGGATCCATGATGCGCGCCCTGCACGTGCTCGGCCTCGCGGTGGCGGCGCTGGGCGGCGCCACTGCCGCCGGCCTCACGGCTCGTGCCCCGCGCGCGACGCTGCGGACGGACGCTGGTGCGCGGGCCGGTGCCGATTCCGCGCGAGTCGCGCGGCTGCTCGGCGCACTCGCGCACACCGATCCCGTCATCTGTGACCTGATCGGCGACCAGCTCGGCAACTTCTGGATGGGCAACGCGGGCGGTCTGAGCCGCTTCGGCGACGCGCCCGACGTCCAGGGCGCGAAGGACTCTCTTGCGGGGAGCGTCACCGATCCTCGCGCCATCTCATTGCTGCAGGCGACGGTCGGCACGGACAACGCGTGTGTGCGACGAGTCGCCGCGAAACTGCTGGGCAACAGCACCGTGTCCGCCGCGGTGCTGGGACGTTTGCTCGATGACCCCTCGCCGCGCGTTCGCGAGAGCGCGGCGTACGCGGCGGGCGTCGGGGAGCGTCGCGAGACTCGCGCGGCGCTCGAGCGCCTGTTAGCGGACAGCACGGCGGCGCCCGCGGCCATGGCCGCGTGGGCCCTGGGCGAGATCCAGGATCCCGCGTCTACGCCGGCGCTGCAGAAAGCCGTGCGCGCCACGGCGCCACGCGTGCGCCTCGCGAGCGTCTGGGCGCTGGGTCAGTTCGAGGACGCCAGTTTCGCGAAGGACGTGTTGCCGCTGCTGCGCGACGTCGATCCGGTCATGCGCGCCACGGTCGCCGAGGCGCTGGGAGAAATGAAGAGTCCCCGCGTTGGTCCGGCACTGATCGGGGCGCTCACCGATCGTAATGCGGAGGTACGTCGCACCGCGGCCAATGCGCTCGGCGAGATGCATGAGCGATCCGCGGTCGTGCCGCTGGAAGGGCTGCTCCTCAACGATCCTGATCCGGACGTGCGGCGCGAGTGCGCCAACGCCCTGGGCAACCTCGGTCTGGCGCGCTCGCTCGAGCCGCTGGCGCGGGCGCTCGAGGACCAGGACGCGGACGTCCGGCACGAGGCCGCCAACGCCATCGGCAACCTCGATGACGTCGCCAAGGCGCCGGCGGCGTTGATCCGGGCGACGACGTCACCCGACGTCGATCTGCGCAGGCACGCCACTGACGCCCTCGCCCACATCGGCGATCCGGCCGCGGTGCAGGCGCTGCTCGACCGGCTGCGCGATGACGACAAGGGCATCCGCCTGGCTGCAGTCGAGGGGCTGGGCGAGCTGAATGTCGCCGCCGCAGTTCCCGGGTTAACGCGCGCCCTGAACGACCGCGATCCCGAAGTGCGGCGGGCCGCGGCGGAGGCGCTGGGAAAAACGCAGTAGGCTATTCCGGATACGGCGGCCAGGCGCCGTAGCTGACGTAGCCTTGCACGCCGGTGGTGTGACTGTGGAACTCGTGGCAGTCCGGCGAGCCCGGAAGGGTGGAGCAATCCCCACTGCTGAGGTCGAAAGTCCAGTCAAACGGCTCGAGCTGCACCGTCGCCTGCCCGATGCGTGGACTACTGTCATCCGCTCCCTGGACTGAAAGCCAGACCGAGAAGTCCGGACCCCACGTCGCCATCGGCCGGGAGTCGGTGTAGTCTTCGAATCTCCATCTGTCGTGCAGCTGACCGCTCGGGTCCCAGTAAGTCACGTAGCTCTCGGTATGATAGCGCACTTCTGCGCCGCCCGCGTCGTATTGGACGAACGTGTAGCCGGCGAGGTAACCCCCGGTGTAGGCACACACGTACGTGGCGCTCCCGGTCGCGTACTCGGACGAGCTGGCGCAGTAGCCCTGCTGCCAGTCGATCCACTCGCCCGTTGCGTAGGTCTGCTCCATGACATTGACCGTGCCTCCGTTCGTGCTCATCTCACCCCGGAGCGCAATCGGGAACGCGAGCGTGCGCGGAATGAGGGCGCCCGCACTGGCATACTGCAACGGCCCCTGCACCCGATACGTCTGATCCCACGTCTCCTCGATGCCCTCCGACGTGAGCAGCGTGGAAACGGCGCGCCACCACGCGTCCTCCACACCCGACTGGGCCGCAAACCCGAAGGCGGCGAGGTCGCTCCCGACGATGTTGATGGACGAGCTGACGCCGTTGTTCGTATCGTCGAAGTCCCGGGGACGAACGTTTTCGACTCGCAGCTCCAATGCGTACGTACGAGCCTCGGCAAACATGTGCGTCATCGCGCAGGCGACCGTCCCGGCCGCGTCCACCCAGATGCCATTTGCACGATCCGCGGCCGCGCCGTCCACATAGAGGACGCAATCGGCGCGGGCACCCACCTCGCCGTTGCCCTCGTGAATGAAGGCCTGGAGGTTCACCGCCGCGCCTAGCGGTGCCTCGGCCGGCGCGTTGAGTCTCGATGCGACCAGGTCCGGACGGAAATACACGGCGTCAGCGAGCGACACGACGTCGGTCCTCAAACCGTCACTGCTGCGGACGAGCGTCTGCACCTGGAGCCGCGTGCCGTGCGGTAACGCACTGGACGGGAAGCTGGCCGTGGCCCCGCTGGAGAGTCCGTTGTGATTGTCGACGCGCGCGAGCTTGCCGGATGGGGTGAAGACTTTCACCTGAACACTCGCGAGCGTGCCGGCCGCCGGTCCAGCGTCGAACGTTCCGGTGGTGATTTCGACATCGGTCGTGCCCGACTTGTCGACGAGCGCGCGCGTCGACACGACAGCGGATCCAGAGCCACCCGTCGCCGGATGGAAGCCCGAGTCGCGGTACTTCTCGCTGTTGGGGTGACTCCCGACGCTCGCCCTCGTCATGCTGGCGGATAGCGGCATCGGCTGACGAGGCGCAGGGGCGACGGGAGTCGTTTCGACGCAGGCGGCGGTGAGCAGTGCGGCGCAGGCGATCGGGGAGGCGGGTCTGCAGACGCGCATTGATGGCTCCGATGACGCGAGGTGGGTTTCTCTTACTCTAGAAACCCCTCCCGAGTACCGTCAAGCCTCGGCGCGCCAAACGTCATACATCTCCCTAACGCCCCTACTTCCTCAGATACGCATCGGTCTTCTTGAGCCAATCCTCGCGCGGCGGATAAAACACGTCCACGTCGAGCGTGTCCTCGAGCGCGTGCGCCTCGTGGGGCAAATTGCCCGGCAGGTGGAGCACCTCGCCCGCGCGCACCACGATCTCCTCGCGGTTGTCGTCTCCCACGAAGAACTTCAGCGCACCCTCCAGGATGTAGGTGAGCTGCTCGTTCATGTGCGAGTGCTTGGGGACGACGCAGCCTTTCTTGAGATACACGTGGGCGAGCATGAGCTGGTCGCCGGTGATCAGGCGACGCGACAGCTGCTCGTGCAGCTCCTCGCGGGGCATATCGTCCCAGCGATACCAGGTGGCGGCTCGTTTGGCGCTCATGCGATTCTCCGCGACGGAGTGAGCGACAAACTTACAACGAAAGCAGCCTCAGCTCGTTGCCGAGTACGTATGCCAGCGACCGGCCGTCCGGTGATGCGGCGGCGAAGAAGGTCCTGGGGTAATCGTACGCGGGAATGGTATAGAGGCTCACGAGGCGATCGTCCCTGTGGGTGAGTGGATTCACGAGCCACAAGGCGTACGCAGCCGCGTTGCAGATGCCGCTCAGCGGCTCGGTGTCGTTGCAGTTTTCCGACCACACCACCGCCCCGGCCTGTGCCAAGGCTGTTCCGCCCGTCAGCACGCGGGTCCCGCCGGACTCATCGGGAACCGGGAACGATTGGCCGGTGCCGGTTGCGGGATCGTAGCGCACCAGCCGCGGCGGGCCGCCATAGACCATGAACCACACGCCGGTCGCATTCCAGCCGAGCGGGATCGGCGTGAAGAAGTGCCGATCCGGAAACAGCAACGAGTCGTTCAGCGCCGTGATCGTGCCGTCGGTCAGGCTCAGGATGCCAAACGCCGCCTCCGCGTCCAGCCGCTCCACCAGCATCCGGCTCCCGTCTGGAGCGACGGTCGCACCGATGGTCGGTCCGTAGGCACCGGTGGGAAAGACGGTCCGGTCGCCCGTGACGAGGTCGATCATCCCGATCGAATCGCTGAACGCCGTGCCGGAAGCCATCTGGTAGAGCAGCCGCGTGCGGTCGGGCGTGGTCGTGAACCAGAGGGCGCTCGCGGCCAGCGCCGTATCGGCTGTTGCCGTGACGAGGTGCAGCGCGAATTGTTCGTTCTCGCGTCGGATGTACGCCAGGCCGGCGATCGTGGCGCGCGGTGGAACGGCACCGGGCCGCTCTCCACCCCCCGCGCCGTACGCGCCGGATTCCACCACGACGCGCGTGGCCCGCGTCCGCACGTTGACGGCGAGAATCCGATCGGGGACCGGCCGGAGGGCGGTGGCGGTGTAGCCGCTGTCGTAGTAAAAGATCTCGCTGCCGTCCGCGGACCACTCGAGCGCCAGCGATCCGGCGGTGAGCAGCTGGCCTTCGGCCTGGTCCGGTGCGAGGGGGTCGCCGCAGGCCAGGACTGGAATCAGCAGGAGACAGCATAGCTGCTCGACGCGCATTGGAACTCCACCGAGAGGTGTCGAGCGGAGTATCCGCGGGGCGCGTCAAGACCGCGTCAAGCGTGTCGATTTCGGGGTAGTTGATTCGACGCATAGGTGAGACCAACTAACAGGACATTCTGACATGGCTACGATGCGCAAGCTCAAACTGCAGGTGCAGATGACTGTCGACGGGTTCGTCGCCGGCCCGGAAGGACAGCTCGATTGGATGACTCGCAACCTCGACGAGGGGGTGCTGGCGCGTATCGTCCAGCTGACCGACACGAGCGACACCATCCTGCTCGGCAGAAAGATGACCGATGGCTTCATCAAGTATTGGGAAGGCGTGCAACCGGAGAGCCCCGAATACTTTTTCGCGCGCAAGATGGTGGACACGCCGAAAGTGGTGTTCAGCAAGACGCTGACGCGCGTCGAAGGCAAGAATGTGCGTGTGGAGAGCGGTGAGCTGGTGCAGGCGGTCAACCACCTGAAGGGTCAACCGGGCAAGGACATCGTCGTGTATGGTGGAGCGACGTTTGTGAGCGCCTTGATCGAGCACGATCTGATCGACGAGCTCAACATCTTCGTGAACCCGGTGGCGATCGGGCGCGGCATGCGGATTCTCAAGGACCGGAAGGCGCTGCGCTTGATCGGTTCGACGGGGTATCCCAGTGGGGTCGTGATCAATACGTATCAGCCGGTGAGATAAGCCCGTAGGGCGCAGCATGCTGCGCCCCTACTACTACTACTCGATCGTTTCCAGGACCGCGCTCAGTTTGCAGGCAAACCCCGGAAGAATGTCTTCACGGGCATCGCAAGGAAACTGTTAAGGATCTGTTGCCTTTCGCCTCTCGGCGCAGCAGTCTTTCCGGATGCGCCCTCAACGTGTAGCAATCGCCGCCGTCTTGCTCTGCAACATCCTGCCCTCTGCCGCGCTGCCGCAGGCTCGGCGCACCCTGACATCCGAAGACTACGCCCGCGCCGAGCGCGCCCTCGGCCCGGCCACCGGCCGGCTGGTGAGTGGAATCCCCAGCCGGCCGTTCTGGTTGCCGGACGGCAGGGGCTCGTACCGGGTATCGACCGCGACTGGGTGGCAGTTCGTGCTCGTGGATCCGCGGCAGCGGACGCGAGCGGCGGCATTCGATCACGCGCGGCTCGCGCAGGCTGTGTCATCGGCGGTGGGCCGCAGAGTAACAGGTGATAGCCTCCCGTTCTTCTCCTTCGACCTCTCGTCCGATGGCAAACAGCTGACCTTTGACGTGACCGGAACCGTAGATGGCGGAGGGAGTGCGCGTGCTCCGCGACGCTTGAAGTGCGATCTCCCCGCTTATCGGTGCACGGCCGAGAACACGCGGCGCACACCACCGCCCAATTCGATCCTCTCGCCCGACAGCACGCGGGCCGTGTTCATCCGCAATAACAATCTCTGGATGACAGACCTGGCGAGCGGGACGGAGACGGCGCTGACGACGGACGGTGTCGAGGATTTGGGCTACGCAACCAACAATGCCGGCTGGGTGAAGAGCGACGATCCGGTGGTGACGTGGTCACCCGACTCGCGCAAGGTCGCGACATTCCAGCACGACGGGCGCGGCGTGAGTCGCATGTACCTCGTGCGCACACAAGTCGGCGCGCCCGAGCTGGAAGCGTGGCGGTACCCGCTCCCCGGTGACAGCGTGATCTTCCGCATTCAGCGCGTGGTGATCGATGTGAGCGGTCCGACACCACAGCTCGTACGGCTCCAGATGCCGCCCGACGCCCATCGCTCGATGGTGAGTGACCACGTCGCCTGCGGCGGGAGAATCTGCGACCTCCTCTGGTACCCAGACGCCTCGGCCGTCGCCTTCGTGTCGAGCTCGCGCGATCACAAGCACGCGTGGGTGCGCGTCGCCGATGCGCGCACCGGCGTCGTGCGCACGCTGCTCGAGGAGCAAGCGCAGACGCAGGTGGGCGAGGTCGGCATCGCGCAGAACTGGCGCGTGCTGCCCCGCTCGAACGAGCTGATCTGGTGGTCGGAGCGCGACGGCTGGATTCACCTCTACCTGTACGATCTCACCACCGGGCGACTCAAAACCCGAATCACGAGTGGCGATGGCAACGTCGAGTCCATCGTGTACGTCGACGAGCGGGCCCGCGCGATCTACTTCAGCGGACAAGGCATGGAAAAGGGCCGCGACCCCTATTACCGCTTTCTCTATCGCATCGGGTTCGACGGGCGGGGGCAGACGCTGCTCACTCCCGAGGATGCCGACCACCAAGTCACGATGGCGCCGGACGGCGCGTCGTTCATCGACTCCTACTCGACGCCGGTGACGCCGCCGGTGACTGTGCTGCGTGACCGTAACGGTCGTGTGGTAGTCCCGCTCGAGCGTGCCGACATCTCGCGCCTCGTGGCCGCCGGCTGGCATCCCCCGACGCAGCTCACGCTCAAGGCGCGCGACGGCACGACGGATATCTACGGCCTGATGTTCACGCCGGCGCGGCTCGACTCGACCACCAAGTACCCGCTCGTGGACTACATCTACCCCATGCCGAGCGGGAGCATGGGGCCGCGCAGCTTCGTGCCCTCACGCAGTGATCATCAGGCGGTCGCGGAGCTGGGATTCGTGGTCGTCGCGATCGACGGCATGGGGACGCGGGGCGGGCGCTCGAAGACGTTCCGCGACGCCGCCTACGGGAAGATGGAAGAGAACACCCTCCCCGATCAGGTTGCGGCGGTCAAGCAGCTCGCCGCGCGCTATCCGTGGATCGATGGCGACCGCGTCGGGATCTGGGGGCACTCGGGCGGCGGGTTCGCCACGGCGGCCGCGATGTTCAACTATCCGGACGTGTTCAAGGTCGGCATCTCGGAGTCCGGCAACCACGACAACCGGAACTACGAGGACGACTGGGGCGAGCGGTATCAGGGACTCCTGGTCCAGGGCGGACAGAGTGACAACTACGCCGCGGAAGCCAATCAGATGCACGCCGGGAATCTGCGCGGCAAGCTGCTGCTGGCACACGGCGGGATGGACGACAATGTCCCGCCCTACAACACCTATCTCGTGGTCGATGCATTGATCAAGGCGAACAAGGATTTCGATTTGCTGCTTCTGCCCAACGCGCGCCACGGCTACGGGCGCGACGGCAACTACATGATGCGGCGGCGCTGGGACTACTTCGTACGCAACCTGCTCGACGCCGAGCCACCGCGGGACTACGAGATCGGCAAGAGGAACCCACCGGTACCCTGAGTCATAATGTAGGGGCGCAGCATGCTGCGCCCCTACCCGGCCCTGCACCTCTTCTCTTATCCCACGGAGCGAGCGGCGTGTCATCCTGAGCGGAGCACGCGGGACGCGTGCGACGCGAAGGACCTGCTTCATGGGTCCTTCGGATGACAATCGCGCGTCGCTTGTGTAAATAAGAAAACAGCCGCTCTGTCGCGCGATCGCGTCTCGCGTTACTGCATCCGCGCTCCTTTCACAACTCCGTCCTCCCTGCGACCTGTGAACCCTGTTGCACGACCGGCGTCGAGCACGAACGTGATGACAAAGTTCGATCCCTCCGGTCGGAACGCGCCGTCGCCCTGGTAGAGGAGTCGTCCAGTTCTATTCTCGTGCGAGCTGTGGGCCTTGAGAAGTCCATTCTCCTCGAAAACCCGAAGCACATCCTGCCCTCCCATGGGGAGCGTCACGGAGTAGATCCCCACGAACGACTGGCGTTGTGCCGCGGTGAGCGGAAGATCTCGTACGGTGTCGGCTGCCTGCGTCGACCCGGGAGGAACCATGCGCAGGTCACTGCGCATGCCATCCGGGCCGGTACACGTCCCCGTGTAAGAGCGATCGCCTTGACGCAGCAGCATGCAGCGGACCCCGTGCGCGCCCCCAGGTAGGTCGCCTGGCGGGAGTGCGTGCGCTAGCAGAAGTGTGAACCCCAGGGTATCGCCGCGGAGGCGAATGGCGTCGAGCCGATAGTCGTCTCCTCTGTCGGGGTGGAGCATGATCTGTAAGGAGTCGCCGACTGCCGTCACGTCGAACGTGATCGGATGGGCCGCCGGTCGATCCATCGGCCCCGCCGATCCGGTCCAACGGCCGAGCGGGAGGGCCTGAGCTCGACAAACTGGCGGGACCGCAAGCCCCACCAGAACGATCGAGGCTGCTCCCAATGTTGAGGATTTGCGGGGCCAATACAGCGCGATCAAGAGCCCAACGGGCAGCACAAAGCCAATCAATTGTAGGAGGATGGACATCCAGGGAAACACCAGCCGCGCGGCCACAACGCATACGAGCGACAGGGCGAGCGCGAGTCGCGCTGCCTGGCGCTTCTGGAGCAGGATCGCGACACCGACGCCGAGGAGGAGCAGACTCGCGGCGACGCCGAGCACGATCGCCAGCACGTACGTGCCGACGTGTTGGGACGCGGCGCCCCATTCGTTCATGGCGCCCAGAATGCCAAAAGCGCCGAGCGACACGGTGAGGATTGCAGCGAGCTTCATGATGACCTCAACTGTTCGAGTAGCTTCTGCGCGCAGCGCCGGTGCGCTACGCGCGACATCCCAGAAGACGCGCACCCAGAATCCGATGGTTCGCACGTCGCCGTCCCGGCACTGATCGCGAAAGACCAACACCATTTCTCGTCCATATTCGGCGCGAAATGCCGGCGGGTACGCGCGCAGCAGCAGACGGTAGATGCGCTCGGCGCTCATGCGGGCCTCTCGCCGATCAGTTTCTTGCGCCGCGCCGCGCGGAGGATCGCGTCGAGCCGGCGTGCCTCCGCGCGTGCAACGGCCAGGCCGAGTGGGGTCAGTCGATAGTAGCGGCGCCGCTCGTCGCCCCGCTCAGGGTCTGCCCGCTCGCCGGACTCCTCCAGGAGCCTCGCCTCCAGCAGTCGTTTCAGCGCCCCATAGAGCGTTCCGGGCCCAAGGCGCACAGCGCCCTCGGACCGCTGCGCCACGTCCTGCATGATGGCGTATCCGTGCAGATCGCGGTCCGCAAGCGCGAGCAGGATGTGGAACGTCGCGGGTGGCACCGGCAGGAACGACTCCGGGGAGGGCTGCTTTTGTAGACTACGGGACACGGTCGCCTCGCGATATATCGCTGATCGATATAGTACACCCGATACATGTAGGTGTGCCACCCCCAAAAAGGGGGGACGGCATGACAAGATCCTGATTGCAACCCTGCACCACGCCTTTCCATCCAACCCGGTGTCGCTCCCGAACCCAGATTCTGCGAAGGGAGGTTCCGATGCTCGGTCCTGCTACGCTGGCCAATCTCATCCAGGATCTCCGCTACGGCCTACGCATGCTGCGCCGCAACCCGCTTTTCGCCGGGGCCGCCGTGATCACACTGGGACTTGGCCTCGGTGCCACGCTCGCCGTCTTCAATGTCGTCAACGGCGTCCTGTTACGACCTCTCCCATACCGGGATCCGGAGCGCATCAACATCATCTGGTTCGCCTTGCGCGGCGACGATGGCAATGTATGGAAGCTGCCGCTGAGCAGCGGCTCCTACTCGGACATCGAGCGTGACTCGCGCAGCTTCGAGGCGGTGGCAGCCTTCCGGGCGTGGCCCTACGCAATCGCCGAGTCCCCGGAAGCCGAGCGAGAGCCGGTTGCCGGCGCACGGGTGTCACCGGCGCTCTTCGACGTGCTGGGCGTCTCGCCCGCAATTGGCCGCGCATTCACGCGCGCAGAGGCGGTGCCGGGTGGGCCAAACGTCGCGCTGATCAGCCATGACCTGTGGCAGCGCAAGTTCGGCGGTAATCGCGACATCGTCGGAAAGCGCATCTACCTCGGCGATGTTCCCTTTACGCTCACAGGGGTGATGCCGCCCGGTTTCGCGTTTCCGCGCGGCGCCGAGCTACCCGCGCCATTTCAGTTCGGCACTCGCACGGACGTGTGGACTCCGCTCCTGTTCGACGCGTCGGATGTGGGCAACTACAACGTCCAGAACCTCGTGGCCATCGGCAAACTGTCGGAACGGTGCGGGGCTGGCGCGTGCTCGGCGTCCGTGGCGCAAGCCGAGCTGACCGCGGTGCTCAGACGCAACATTCCTGTGAACGACCAGCCGAAATCGGCCTACCAGCTTGTGTCGATGGTGGATCAGGCGGCTGAACGTGTCCGGCGGCCCCTCTTCATTCTCCTGGGCGCGGTCGTCTTCGTGCTCGCGATCGCGGCAGCGAACGTCACCAGTCTCCTGGTCGGCAGAGTGCACGCACGCGAGCGCGAGCTTGCGGTGCGATCGGCGTTGGGAGCGACGCGCGGGCGCCTCGCGCGACAGCTCGTGACCGAGACGCTCGTGCTGTGTCTCCTGGGCATGGTGGTCGGGCTGACGCTCGCATTCTGGGGAACGAAGGTCATGCTGTTGCTGGTGCCGGGCTCGCTCCCGAGAGCCGATGACGTCGGGTTCGACTGGCGGGTGCTGTCGTTCGCCGGCCTGCTGGCGCTGATCGCGGCGCTCGGCTTCGGGGTGGCAGCGGCGTATGCAGCGCGTTTGCGCTTCACTCGCGCCGCGGTGTCCGTGTCGAGAACGCGGCGCGTTCTGGTCATGACCGAGGTGGCGCTGTCGCTCATCCTGCTCATCGGCGCCGCGCTGCTGACCCGCAGCTTCATCAGCCTGCAGCAGGTGCGGCCTGGCTTCGATCCGTCGAACGCACTGACGGCCCGCGTGACCATCCCCGTCGTGGGGCGCCCTCAGCCACTCGTCGACGGCGCGCGCTGGTCCGCAACGTTCGATCAAGTCATGGCCCGTCTCGCGTCAGCGCCGGGTATTGCCGCAGCCGGCGGCGTGGTCACCCTCCCGCTGAGCGGGGCGTTCGAAAACGGCGGTGTCCGTCCAGTCGGCAGGGTGTACGAGAACGGACAGAATCCCACCGCACAAGTCCAGATTGTGGCCGGCGACTACTTCGGTGCGGCGCGCATTCATCTCGTCGCCGGCCGTGTGTTCGATGCTTCGGATGACGAGCCTGGACGTGCGTCCATGATCGTGAATCGGAGGTTCGCGCGCGAGCACTATGGCAGTGAGGCGAACGCCCTCGGGCGAGAAGTAACGGCGCTGTTCGAGTGGGCGCGCGATCGGCCGCCCCGCGTCATCATCGGCGTCGTGGATGACGTGAAGACCGTGTCGTTGGACGCCGACGCGCCGCCCCAGGTGTACGTCCCGCTGTCGCAGTTGCCCGCGTATGCACTGACGCTGGTGGTGCGCGTGTCCGGCGGTGACCCACTCGCCGCGCTGCCGCTGGTTCGCCAGGCGGTGCACGAGGTGAGCTCGTCGGCGACGCTGAAGGAGATCCGCACGTTCGAGAGCGTGGTCGGCGATTCGCTGGCGCGGCAGCGCTTCAACATGACGCTCATCGCAACCCTGGCCGTCCTCGCGCTGGTGCTGGCTTGCGTGGGCTTGTACGGCGTGCTGGCGCTCATTGTGGCGCAGCGGCGTCGCGAAATCGGCGTGCGCCTCGCGCTCGGAGCAACTCCCGAGAGTGTCGTGCGAGCGCTGCTGGGCGAGGGCGCACGCGTCGTCGCGGTGGGAGTCACGATAGGACTGGTGGGCGCCTTCGCGTTGACGCGAGTGCTGTCATCGATGCTGTACGGAGTCAGCACGACGGATGGATCTACGTTCGCGGCCGCTGCCGCGTTCGTGAGCCTGGTCGCCGTCCTCGCAACGTGGATCCCGGCGCGTCGCGCGTCGCACGTGGATCCACGAACGGCTTTGGCCGCTGAATAGGGAGGGGACGCAACCGGAGCGAGCGAATCCGCTCGAGCACGCGCCAGGACCCCGACCCCAATCCGGCCCCGTTTTTGGTCCTCACCCCCTGTCCCCCTCTCCCTTCGGGAGAGGGGGACGGACGTCGCCTATTGCGGCGCGACGCCGACGCGGCGAAACGTCGCCCAGGCAAAGACGGCGAGTGCGAGCGTTCCGATTCCGCTGATGACCTGACAGAGCACGAGGCCGCGCACGAATGCGTCGCGGGCGGTGTCGAGCAGTGCCGCGCCCGTGTCGGCCGGGAGCTGCTTGGCGGCGACGACTGCGCCGCCGAGCGTCGCGATCGCGGCGTGCGTGACGTGTGTTGGCAGTCCCGCGGGCAATGCGCCTCCGAGCACCCCCCGATAGATCGCGATGCCGATGCTGCCGAAGAACGCGATGCCCAGCGCACCACCCAGCTCGGCGCACGTCTCGGAGATCCCGGAGGCGGCGCCCGCGCGCTCCGGCGGCGCGGAGCCGATGATGACGTCGTTGGTCAGCGTAAAGAGCGGCGATCCGAAGAACGTCAACACGAACGTCGCGACCGCGAACAGGACGAGCCCGCCCATGCCGGTGCCGACGGCGGCGAGCAGGAAATACCCGACCGCGGACAGCGCGAGCCCGCCAGACATCAGGACCGCCGGCCGGATGCGACGGGCGAGCGCCGGCGTCAGGAGTGAGCCGAGGACGAATCCCACTGCCCACGGCAGCATCCAGAGCCCCCCGTGCAGTGGCGACAGTCCGAGTACGAGCTGGAGGTATTGCGGCAAAAAGAGGAAGGCGCCGAACAGCAGCAGGATCGCCCCGCCGTAGAGCACGAGCGACGCGCGGAACCTGGAGATTGCAAAGAGCCGCAGGTCGATGAGCGGATCGGCGAGCTGTTTCTGGCGACGCACGAACACCATCCCGATCGCGAGACCGGCCAGGACACTCAGGGCGGCCACGGCACTCACGCCGTCCTGCGCGATGAGCTTCAGGCCGTAAATGATCGACAGGACCGCGGCGCTCGCGAGCGCCGCGCTGAGGACGTCCGGTGTGCCGGCGTTGGGATCGCGGTACTCCGGTAGGAGGAACGGCCCCACGGCGAGCAGCAGGATCATGACGGGCACACTGATCAAGAACACCGCGCCCCACCAGAAGTACTCCAGAATCGCGCCGCCGACCAGCGGCCCGATCGCACCGCCGAGCGAGAAGGCGATGATCCAGATACTGATTGCGGTGGTGCGCTCGCGGGCGTCGAGGAACATGTTGCGGATCAGCGAGAGCGTGGACGGCGCGATGGTGGCCCCGGCAATCCCCAGGAGCGCGCGCGCGACGATCAGCATGGCGGCGCTGCGCGAGAAGGCCGCGAGGATCGACGCGGCCCCGAAGAAGACGGCGCCGATCAAGAGCAGGCGGCGCCGGCCGATGCGGTCGCCCAGCGTGCCCATTGTGATGAGCGAGCCCGCGAGCAGAAAGCCGTAGATGTCGATGATCCAGAGCAGCTGCACGCTGCTTGGGGCGAGCGCCTCGGTAAGGCGTGGCACCGCCAGGTGCAGGACCGTCAGGTCCATCGAGTAGAGCAGGCACGGCAGCGCGATGACCGCCAATCCGATCCATTCGCGCCTGCCGGCCTTCGGTGTCGCTGCGGTCATCGATTCTCCCATAGGCTCCCAATAAAGCGTCGAACGAGCCTACTGAGAATCGACCTCCACAAACGCCTTGAGTCGCGCGGCCGCCGCGTCCCACTGCGCCGCGACGCGATCGAGGTACGCTCTCGCCTTTTCCAGGCGCTTGCGCTCCAGCTCCCAGACCCGCTCGCGCCCCCGACGCGCGTGACGAACCAAGCCCACGTTGCCGAGCGTGTTCAGGTGCTTCGTAATCGCCTGTCGCGTCACCCCCGTACCCTCGCTGAGCCGCGTAATCGAGAGCGGTCCGTCGACAGAGAGGCGCCTGAGCAGGCTGAGCCGAGTCGCGTCTCCGAGCGCGGCGAACAGCACCGCCGCACCGCGGCTACGAGACATACCGCTCCAGATTCTTGATCTGCGCGCCCCACCCCTCGGTGTTCATACGGAACGCCTCAGGCCGGCGCGCGAGCGGGATGCGATCGAACCCCGACTCGACGATCGTGAGCGCAGTACCGCCCTCAGCCTCTTCGAGCGTGAACTCGACCAGCGTCATGGGCTCGGCCGAGTAGTCGATCGCGGGGTCCTTCGGGTACGGGTGCCAGCGATACGAGAAATACCGTTCGGGCTCGATCCGCTCGACCTGCATCTCGACCTTCAAGTGCTCGTGGCCCGGAATGGCGACCCGGCCCCGCACCGTCTGGCCCTCGGCGAACGCGCCGTCGAGGGTGATCCGGAACCACGTCCCGAACTCTTTCGCATCGCTGATCGCGCGCCACACCCGCGCGCGCGGGGCGCGGAGCACGACGCGCTTCTCGATCCGGTCAGTACTCATCGTGGTACTTCAGCCAGTGCATGATGCCCTCCTCTTCCCGACGGCCGAGCGGCGCGAGATCGAGCAAGTTGTACGTGTTGAGCAAATGGTCGAGGCCGCGCTGGTAGGTCGAGTAGGTGTGGAAGACGCGCTTGCCGTCGCGAAAGAACACGCTCAAGCCTTCCCGCTCGCCTTCGTGCGGCCGGGCTTCGGGTTGGGCGGAGACAGGCGCGTAGTTGTAGACGGTGTGCGTCTTGTCGAGCGTCACACCAAAGTCCTCGTTGAAATCGGTCCCGAACGAGGACAGCCAGGGAAATGTCCACCCCATGCGCTGCTTGAAGGGTTTGATTTTTGCGAATGGCGCGCGCGAGACAGCAGCGAACGCCGTGTCGCGCGCGGCGAGATGCACGAGGCTGCCGGAAAGGTTGTCGACCACATAGGAGCAGGAGGGACAGCCCTCGTCCTCCCAATCAGGAGGGAGACCGAACATGAAGTGATAGACGATGAGCTGCGGCTGCTTGCCGAATAGATCGGCGAGCGTGCGGCGTCCGTCCGGCCCCTCGAACGCGTATTCCTTCTCGATCGCCACCATCGGCAGCTTGCGACGCTCGGCGCTCAGCGCGTCGCGCTGACGGGTCAGCTCCTTCTCCTTGACGAGCAGGCGCTTGCGGGCGGCGGTCCATTCGTCTCGCGATACGATCGGTGGTTTCGGCATGTCGTGTCTTTCGAGTTTTGGTTAGGAGGGGCGCAGCATGCTGCGCCCCTACGTTTTCACATCGGTGGCATGAGGCCTGGAACGGACCCGGGCGCGGCGATGATCAGGATTCCGAGCGCGACGATCGCGAGGGCGAGCGGCACATCGATGGCGCCTTTGGCGGGCAGCAGCTTCTGCGCGAACACTAGGCCGGCGATCGCGACCATCCAGGGAATGCTCATGACGCCCAGCGCCACCAACATCACCATCAGTCCGATGCTGGAGCCGACGCAGTAGAGCCCGAATTCAAATCCCCCCCCCGAGCGGGTGCGTGCCCGGCAGCAGCGGCGGCAGTGCTGTTTGAGCCGTGTGAGCTCGTACAGACCGGCCGCGATCACGACGAGGCCAGCGGCCCACGTGCCGTGCGGGCGATACAGCGCGTACAGGATGGCGCCGACGAGCGTCCAGACGACGAGGTAGGACGCGACGAAGGGCACCACGGCGCGCACGGCACCACTCGTGCGGGCGCGACGCAACACGGCCGGGGCCAGGCCGGGCAGCATCATCGCCGCCATCATGACTGCCCATAGGGCGACGAAGAACGCGAATGAGCCGAGCGGGGTGGCGACGCCCATGTCCATACCGTGCATCTGGCGGACCGTGACGACCCAGGCAGCGGCGGCGAGGCCGAGTGTCGCCGCGAGCGCCATCCGTTTGTGATATGCAACTGTCATGTTGCGTATCTTAATCAGGGGGCCGAGCGATACGCAACCCCCGTGTTGCGCATTGCACGGGCTACTTGAGCGTCGCTCCGGTGAGACCGGCGAGCGCCGCGAGCGTCGTCTGCGCGGCGTTCAGCCCGAGCCGAAAGTCCGCGTCGTTATAGGTCGTATAGACGTCGGTGGGCTGGTGCCAGTTCGGGTCCCACCCTGCCCCGATCTGCGTGCCGCGCTCGTTTTCGCGCAGGCTGATGGCCGGCACGAGATCCTGGAACGGCGCCGAGTCGGTGTTCGTCATGTGTGAGCCGACCGACGCCGGGTAGTCGGTCGCATACTTCTCGTTGGCCACCTGGAAGACCCACGCGAGCTGTTGTGCCTGCACCGCAAACTTCGAGCTGGTCTGGAACTCGATGTTGACGTCCGCTTCCGGCCGCTGCGTGGCAGCGAGCGTCCCGTCGGCGCGCGGCATGCCATGGTCGAACAACATCATGTCGTGCTGGATCATGCCGAGCCATTTGGGCTCGTCCTTGGTGCCCTGGAGCGCGCGGCGCTGCTCGACGTAGGCACGCGCGCCGTTGAGACCGGTCTCTTCATTGTTCCAGAGGGCGAACCGGATCGAGCGATCGGTGCGCACGTCGGGCGCGTTCAGCACGCGGGCCAACTCCATGACGAGCGCGGTGCCCGAGCCGTCGTCATTTGCCGCCTCGCCCCACCCGATACCGTCCATGTGCGCGCCGACGATGTACATCTCCTCGGGGTGCGTGGCGCCGATCTTGGTGCAGTACACCTCTTCCCGCGCGCCCGGCGTGGAGGCTTGGGCATCGAGCGAGCGTACCCGGGTGTCGGGCTGCTTGAGCGAATCGCTGTTGACGCCGGTCCGCGCGCGGATCCCGCGGTAGCGGCCGCCGCCTGAGGCGCGCGTCGTGTCGCGTGTCCTCACCCCCTGTCCCCCTCTCCCTTCGGGAGAGGGGGAACTTGGAGGCTGAAAGTCGTACTTGAGGCGCGAGACGTCGCTACAGCCGTAGCTCCGGAGCTGCGCCTCGATCCAGTCCACGCCGGCGCGGTTGCGGTCGGTGCCCTGGCGCCGATCGCCGAAGGCCGTGAGTCCCTTGATGGTCGCCTTGTAGCGCTCCAGGTCGAGGCGCCCTACCAGCTGGGCTATGGGGTCTGGGCCTCGGGCCGAGTCGGCCTGCGCGGAGAGCGCGGCCGGCATGGCGAGAGCGGCGAGGAGAACAAGCAATTGGCTGCGGCGGTCGTCGAACATGAATTATTTCCCCACGATCGATTTTGGAATCATGACATGCACCCCGACATTCCCATCCACCAACTCTGTTACGCGCACGTCGCACGCCACGCTGACCAATCGATAGGCTTCCATTTTCGACCAGTTGCGCCGGGCAGCGATAAAGTCGATGGCGTTCTGGACGGCGATTTGCGTGGCCCTGGTGAGATCCTTGTCCATACCCATCGCGATGAAGTGCGTGGAGGTCTCGGCGCGCGGCCAGGCGAGGTGCATGTCCTTGCGGACGACAAGCTGGAGGCGGCCGACGAGCGACGTCTCGATGGCGGTCTGATCCACTTCCCCGTCCCCTTGCGCCGCGTGACCATCACCGACCTCGAACAAGGCGCCCGCGGTGTGGACCGGAATGAATAGTGTCGTCCCGGCGACCAGCTCCTTGTTGTCCATATTGCCGGCGTGGATGCCGGGCGGGTTCGAGCTAATGCGGCCCGAATCACGCGGCGGCGCCACGCCCATGCTGCCGAAGAAAGGATGCAGCGGGATGTCCATCCCCGGCGCGAACTGCGCCACCATGCGTTGGCGGTCGAGCGGGATGATCCGCGTGCGGTGCGTGCTGTCGCAGTTCGCCGGCAGAAACCCACTGCAGCCGTTGTACCCGTACGGGATCGCGAGGTCGATCTGGAGAATGCGCACCTCGAGCACGTCTCCCGAATCGGCGCCTGCTACATAGACGGGCCCCGTGAGAATGTGCCCGCCGGGCCCCTTGTCGGTCACCTGGGTGACGATATCGCGCAGCGACTGTTGCACATCAGCCGGCGCGACGCCCGCGGCCTCGAGGCGGTCGGGCCGATTGGTGATGAGCGTCTCGACCTCCACCGTGTCACCCGAGGCGATGCGCAGCACCGGCGTCGCCGCGGCGCTGTAATAGCCGTAGGCGACGGTCCGGGGTGTGGCGGGAAGCCGGTGGAAATGCTGGGCCGCGAGCTGGGCACAGGGGACGCCGAGCAGCAGGATGGCCGGGAGCGGCCATATGGCGAGAGCGGGTCTCATGCGGGATGAAGATATCGTTACAATTCGCCTCTGTGCGAGAAGAAAAGCTGACGGCCGATCGCCTGGCTGCATTTTCAGACGCGGTCTTCGCGGTCATCGTGACCATCATGGTACTCGAACTCAGGGCACCAGATCGGCCGGCATTCTCGGCCCTCGGGCCTTTGTGGCCCACGGCCATCAGCTATGCGGTGAGCTACCTGTTCATCGCCATCATCTGGATAAACCACCATTACCTGATGCGGTTTGTCGGTCCTCCCTCGCTGCGATTGATTTGGATCAACTTCGTCCATCTTTTCATGGTGTCGCTCCTGCCCTTTGCGCTGATTCTCCACGTGCGGCCAGAGGCTCCTGGCAGTCGGCCGTAGGAAAAGGGAGTCGTGACCTAACGACAAGGCCCCCGCTCGAGTCCGGGCGGAAGCGCAGAGTTTCGAGGAGCGCCGAGAGTGGTGACCCGCTGCACGGATCAACGTCTCGGTGTAATGTTCAAAGAACACCAATGCAAAGCGCGACTGAACGCCACTCCGACCTACGGGACTCGGGGGCGATCCTGCTGGTCTCCTGTTACGAACTGGGGCATCAACCCCTCGGCATCGCCTGGCCGAAAGCGTTCCTGGAGCAGGCGGGGTACGCGCCGGACTCGCTCGACCTGGCGATCGAGCCCTGGGACGACGCCAAGATCCGCCGCGCGCGGCTCGCCGGGATCGCCGTGCCGATGCACACAGCGCTGCGCGTGGGCGTGCGCACGGCCGAGCACATCCGTCGAACCAATCCGCAATGCCGCATCGTGTTCTACGGACTCTACGCCCTACTCAACGCGGAGTACCTGCTCCGTGGTTTGGCCGACGCCGTGTTAGGGGGGGAATTCGAGCAATCCCTCGTCGCGCTGGTCGAGCAGCTCAACACCGGACACGAGCTACGCGTGACACCGGCGCTGCCGGCGCTGGAGCGGCTCGTGTTTCCGTTGCCGAGTCGTGCATCCCTCCCGAGTCTGACACGCTACGTCAAGCTGTCGCGCGCGGGCACGACCGTGCCGGCCGGTTACGTCGAAGCGAGCCGCGGGTGTCTGCACCATTGCCTGCACTGCCCGATTCCGCCGGTCTACAACGGGCGATTCTTTGTGGTGCCGCGCGACGTGGTGCTCGCGGATATCCGCCGGCTGGTTGCGGCGGGCGCCGGGCACATCACATTCGGCGATCCCGATTTCCTGAACGGCCCGGGACACGCGCTGCGTTTAGTCCGCGCGCTCCACGCCGAGTTTCCCAATCTGACCTACGATTTCACTGCCAAGATCGAGCACCTGCTCCGCCACGGCGAGCTCATGGAAGAATTCGCCGCGACCGGATGTATCTTCGTGGTCTCCGCGGTCGAATCGCTCAGCGACGTCGTGCTCACCCATCTGGAAAAAGGTCATACGCGGGCTGACGTACCGGTGGCGCTCGACATTGTCCGGCGCGCCGGGATCGCGCTCCGGCCGTCATTCGTGCCCTTCACGCCGTGGGCCACGCTCGCCGATTATCTCGAGCTGCTGGATTTCGTGGAATCGGCGGATCTCATTGACCACGTGGACCCGGTGCAGCTCACGATTCGGCTGCTCATCCCCCCGGGCTCGGCCCTGCTGTCCCGCCCAGCCATCCAGCCGTTCCTCGGCGAGCTGGACGCTGCTGGGCTGACGTACCGCTGGAGGCATCCCGATCGTCGCATGGACGAACTGCAGCGCGACGTCACGGCGCTCGTCGCGGCTCCGGCGGCGGCTGAGGAGGATCCGGCGGTGACGCTCGAGCGCCTGCGCTCATTGGCGGCAGAGCGCGACGGCCGACCGGTGGTGGCCGGCATTCGGCTGCCGCCGCCCGAGCGACCGATTCCGGCGCGCCTCACCGAGCCGTGGTTCTGCTGAGCGGAGCCAACCGAGGGCCAGTTGGGCTCTGAGGTCACGCATGTCGCGCGCATTCATTAAGGAAGACGCTGGCGGTCCGGAGCGCTGACCCTACCCATTCTCTTCGACGGAGGTGCCGAATGCAACGGGCTTTCTCGGGACGCGCACTCGGTGAGAGGTGAGACGCTTGACGGAGGCTGCGGGGGAGGATGGCGGCCCCCGGAGTCGTTGACCCGGTCCCGGGGATGAGTTCAACGGCCTATGCCGCCTGTGTGACATGGGAGTGGGGCGACAACGTGAGGCGGGCGATGGCGATTTGATTTAGCGTTGGGCATGACCATCGGCTTGGCATCGGGCACCGAAACCGCGGTCGTCCAGCGCCGCACCCTGCGGCTCTTGTTTGCGACCCAGATCGTCAGCGGGATGGGCGTGGCGATCGGGTCGTCCGTTGGCGCGCTGCTCGCCGCTGACCTGGCCGGCGTTGGATTGTCGGGTCTCGCGCAAAGCGCAACGGTCGTCGGAGGGGCGCTCGCCGCGATCCCGGCCACCGCGATCGTGCACCGCCACGGCCGCAGACCGAGCCTCGCGGCCGCGTATGGCGTCGCCGCGGTCGGGGCGCTGGTCGTCGTGCTCGCGGCGGTACACGCCTCCCTTCCTCTTCTATTTCTTGGCTTCTTCCTGTTCGGTGGCGCGACGGCGGCGAACCTCCAGGCGCGCTACGCCGCCGTGGATCTCGCGCCGGCGGCGCTGCGCGGCCGGCATCTCTCGCTCATCGTGTGGGCGACGACGATCGGCGCGGTGGCGGGGCCGCACCTCGCCGCTCCCGCCGGCGTCGCGTTGTCACAGTTCGGCATCCCGACGCTCGCCGCACCGTACTTCTTCTCGGCGCTGCTTTTCGTCATCACGGGTATCGCGGTGTTCGCCCTGCTCCGCCCCGACCCTGCGCTGGTCGCCGGAACGGCGGGTGCCGATGGTGGGGCGCATCGCTCGCTGCGCGCCGGGCTGTCCGCGATCACCGCGCGCGCGCCGGCGGTCCTCGGCGTCACAGCCATGGCCGTGGGGCACATGGTGATGGTCGGCATCATGGCGATGACACCGGTGCACATTCGCGGCGCGGGACATGACGCGGCCCATACGCTGCGCATCGTCGGCGTGGTCATCAGCGTCCATATCGCGGGGATGTACGCCTTTGCGCCCTTGATCGGCTGGCTGACGGATCGCCTCGGCCGCCGGCCCCTGATCTTCGCCGGGATCGCGTTGCTGGTGACCGCGTGCGTACTCGCGGGCGGCGCCGGCTACGACAGCGTACGCCTCGGTGCGGGACTGTTTGCGGTGGGACTCGGCTGGTCGTGCACCATGGTGGCGGGCTCGACGCTGCTCACGGAATCGGTGCCGCTCGAGCGGCGCGCGTCCGCGCAAGGGTTATCGGACCTGATCATGGGTCTAGCGGGCGCGTCCGCCGGCGCGCTCTCGGGTGTCGTGGTGAGCGTTTGGAGTTATCCGGTGCTGGCGTTGGTCGCCGCGATCGTGACAATACCGTTGATCGTACTAGGGGTTGGAATTCGCACGGAGCGAGCGTTGAGCGGGTAGCGAGTTGCCAAGCTGGAGGTAACTTCGAAAGCTCTTCTCTCTGCGCTCTCAGGAGGATCCTATGCCGCACATCCACGTCGGCGGCCGCGCTCGCACGATCGCGTGCCTGCTGGTCGTGACGTCGTGTACCCGCGCCGCCGAAAACAGCGCGACCTCGGAACACCTTACGGCCGACGCGCCCAAGCAGACCACCGCGGGGGCCACCTTCATCGCCCCTGCGGGGTGGAGCTTCTCGGTGCGCGGACCTGCCACGATCCTCGCGCCGCCGGAGGGCGACTCGCACATCGCGCTCGTGGATGTCCGCGCCCCGACCGCCGACTCCGCTGTGGCGCTCGCCTGGGCCGCGTACATGCCCGAGCACACCTGGCCGCTCCGGGTTGTCACCCCGCAGCCCGACCAGGACGGCTGGTCTGATCGGCGCAACTATTCGTACCAGACCTCGCCCAACGAGAAACGCGGTGTCGCCATGCAGGCGCAGCGCGCGAGCGACGTCTGGACAGTCGTCGTCTACGACATGAGCGATGCCACCGGCGAGAAGCGCCTCGCGGCGGTCCAGCTCATCTTCGACCGGCTCCTGCCCAAGGGATACACCCGCGAGTCATTCGCCGGGAAGAAGGCCGCGACACTGGATGCCGCCCGTCTCGCCAGACTCTCCGCGTTCACCCAGCAGGCCATGCGGGAGCTCGGCGTCCCTGGCGTGGCCGTGGGCATCGTTCAGGACGGCAAGGTGGTCTTCGCCGACGGGTTCGGCGTTCGCGAGCTCGGCAGGCCGGCGAAGCCCGACGGCAACACGTTGTTCATGGTGGCGTCGAATACCAAAGCGCTCACCACACTGATGCTCGCGAAGCTCGTCGACGCGCACCGATTCGGGTGGGAGACGCAGGTGACCTCGCTGCTCCCGTCGTTCAAGCTCGGCGACAGCGCCACGACCCGGCAGGTGCTGGTGAGACATCTGATCTGCGCGTGCACCGGGCTGCCGCGGCAAGACCTCGAGTGGCTGTTCGAGTTCAAGAATGCCACGCCTGAGTCCGCACTGCGGTCGCTGGGGACGATGCACCCCACCAGCAAGTTCGGGGAGATGTTCCAGTACTCGAATCCGATGGCCGCAGCGGCCGGGTACACCGGCGGCCATGTGGCCTTTCCGACCCTCGAGCTGGGCGCTGCCTACGACACGGCCATGCAGACGCTTGTGTTCGGGCCGCTGGGCATGACGTCCACGACGTTCAACTACTCCCGCGCGCTCGCGGGCAACCACGCTTCGCCACACGCGCCTGACGTCGACAGCAAGACCAGCGTCGCCGCGATGGACATCAATTACTCCGTCATCCCCGTGCGCCCCGCCGGCGCCGCGTGGAGCAGTGTGCGCGACATGCTCAAGTACGTCTCGATGGAGCTGGCCGAGGGCAAGCTGCCTGACGGCACGCAATACATCAGCCGGGAGACGTTACTCACGCGTCGCGCGCCGAACGTGCCGATCGGGAAAGAGGCTACGTACGGCATGGGCCTCATGGTGGACACCAAATACGGGACGCCCGTCGTGCATCACGGCGGCGACATGGTCGGGTTCCACAGCGACATGATGTGGCTGCCGGAACAGCACGTGGGCGCCGTGGTGCTCACCAACGGAAACCCCGGCTGGGTGATACGCGACGTGTTCCAGCGCAAGCTCCTCGAAGTGCTGTTCGACGGCCGCGCCGAGGCCGACGCCGACGTGGCGGCGCAGGGGAAGAACTGGTACACGCAGCTGGCTGCCGACCGAAAGCTCCTCACCGTCCCGGCCGACGCCGCCGAGTCGGTGAAGCTCGCGAGTCATTTCCACAATGACGCCCTGGGCGACATCGACGTCCGCCGTGCGGGCGGGCGAACCGTGTTCGACTTCGGCGAGTTCCGCAGCGAGGTCGCGACGCGGAAGAATCCGGACGGCTCGATCTCGTTTGTCACGATCGCTCCCGGGATCTCGGGCTTCGAGTTCGTGGTGAGCGATGCGGGGAAACGGCTCACGGTTCGAGACGCGCAACACGAGTACGTCTTTATCGGGTCGTGAATCAGCCGGTAGGGAGGTAGCATGCGGAGACGTGGGTAGGGGCGCAGCATGCTGCGCCCCTACTAGCTCCCTCCTCCGCGTCCCCTAGTTTGCCGGTTCTTTCGAGCTGGACTTCTCCCAATTCACGAACAGAAACCCACCAGGCGCATCGAACTTCGGTTCGCCCGATCCGGGCAGGATTTGGAGCTGCAGCTCGTCGATCTTGTTCTTGGAGCAATCCCAGCAGTCGAGCCAGTAGTCTCCCGCGCGGCGAGTGTGCGAGAGCAGCATCACATGCACCATCGCGTTGTCGGTCACGAGTGCGTCGTTCTTGTAGAGATGCCCGAACGCCCACAGCGCCACGGCGCTGTTGATCGTCGGGACGAGCGGCGTGTGCACGGCCGTGTTGCCGTGATAGTAGAGCCCGAGGATGACGCCGCCGAAGCGGGGGTGATGCGGCACGTCCTTCGTC
>Ga0307302_10000173_pt1 | contig 28134 bp, 22 predicted proteins | sample ER_DNA_183_FD_194490 | JGI IMG/M metagenome (GOLD analysis project Ga0307302, IMG submission 194490) | Bulk soil microbial communities from the East River watershed near Crested Butte, Colorado, United States - ER_DNA_183 | ecosystem: Environmental > Terrestrial > Soil > Floodplain | place...
GCCGGCAGCTCCGAATGCTCGGCCAGCCCCCGGCCGCAGGTCTGCTGCTCCTCCAAGATCCAGCTCCTCTCGGTCGTTACAGGGTCACAGTATGGTTGACGCCATGCTGTTCGAGCAGCGCTTGTGGGCCGGTTTGGCCGACGGGTCGGTCACGGTGACGTTCCGGCGCTGGAAGCGCCCACGGGCCAGAGCGGGAGGACGGCACCGCACTCCGGCGGGGTGCTGGCCGTCGACGCCGTGGCCGAGGTCGACCCGGCCGTCATCGGCGAGGACGACGCGCGCGGCCGGGTTCGCGAGCCTGGCCGACCTGCTGCGCCAGCTCGACCGGCACGGCGACGGGCCGGTGTACCGGGTCGACTTCCACCATGCCGGCACCGACCCCCGGGAGGCGCTGCGCCAGGACGCCGAGCTGCCCGAGGAGGAGCTTGCCCGGCTGCGGGCGCGGCTGGACCGGCTCGACCTGGCCGCCCGCGACGGTCCCTGGACCGTCGCCGGCCCTGCAGCTGATCGCCGACCGGCCGGGCGTGCGGGCGGGCGACCTGGCCGAGGCCGCCGGCCGGGAGCGGCTGGCGTTCAAGACCGACGTGCGCAAGCTCAAGGAGCTGAGGCTGACCGAGAGCCTCGAGGTCGGCTACCAGGTGTCGCCCGCGGGGCCGGGCGCTGCTGGAGCGGCTCGGCTAACCGAGGGCGCGGGGTAGGCGGCGGTCAGGTCAGCGCGCAGCGTGATGACCGGGGTGGCGTGGGCCATGGCCTCAAATCAAGGGGAGACGAACCCTCCTGTACAGGCTCGGGTAGGCCAGACCGTCGGCGGCCTGGTAGCAGCCGGGGCGTTTGTTTCCCCCTACCTGCTGACCACCTCGACCAACAGCCGGCGGCTGCGCCAGGCCGTACTGCTGGTCGCCTTGGCCCTGCGGGACCTGGCCGCCCGGGCGCCGAGCTGGTGGGATCAGCAGCTCCTAGTGGACTCCGCCCCGCCGCGGTGTGCGGCCTCCCGGCAGACCATCAAGCGCTTAGCGTTGGCCGCGACGATCTCCTGGAGGTGGGAGATCAACGCACCGGGAAATACGCTCCCTGTTCGCTAGTGATCACTGCTTTCCACCAATTGAAGCAATCAGCTAGCCCGTCAGGGTCAGCGGGCGGAGGCGCTGCCGGCTGCCGGCGGCCTCTAGCACAAACAACTGGAGATGGTTGTCCCCCGGGCGCATCAGGGAGTCGGGGACGACCGCCGAGAACCAGGTCGGATCGGAGCCGGCGGACGAGAACGTCTCGGAGACGCCGCCGATCACGCCGTTGATCGCGGCCACGACGGTCGGGCGGGCCGGGACGTCAGGCGCGGTCCCGGTCAGCTGGCCCCCCACCCACGACGGCACCTGACCGCTGGAGGGGTCGACCCGGCGGTAGTCGTCAAGGCCGCTGACCCGGGCCGTCCCGCCGCCGGGGGCGGCGGGGAGGCTATCCACCCGGCGGCCGACCAGGTCGGCGTGGGGGCCGAACTGGAACCAGCCGAGGTAGCCGTCCTGAGGACGCAGCAGCCGGTCGGTCACGCCGTGTAAGGCGATGGCCTGGTTGGGCGGACCCCTGAAGACCTGCCGGAGCCCGGGCCGGGGATAGAACCACTTCTCGGCGCGGGGGCGCTGGGGGGCGGTCGGGTCGGCCCAGGACACGCCGTCCATCGGCCACGGCACGCTGAAGTTCATGAGGCCGGCGATCGTCGGCAGCAGGTCGACGTGTTCCCAGTTGACGTCGTTTACCGAGCCGGTCTGCTGGCCGGGACGCTTGATGAAGGTCGGCACCCAGAGCACGTCGGGGGCGGTGCCCTCGGTAGGGTTGGCGCGGGCGTCCTGGCCGGCATTGAAGGACATGCCGTGGTCGGCGGTGACCGCCACGAGCGAGCGGTCGTAGAGGCCGGTGTCGCGCAGCCGCTTGATCAGCTCGCCGATCATCCGGTCGGCCACGGCGACCTGCATGAGGTGGCGCTGGTAGGTGTTCTCCACCGGCCACCGCTCCGAGGTCCAGCGGCCGTTGATGGCCAGCGGCTCGCCGAACGTCCGCTGCGGGTAGGTGCGCCCCGAGGGCAGGTACTTCCACGGCTGGTGCGGGATCAGGACGTGGACGAAGTAGACCGCCCGCTTGCCTCGCCCGCTGGGACGGATGGAGGAGAGGAACCGCTGAAAGCCGATCCCCCGCTTGTAGGCCTTGACCACCTCGGCTCTCCTGGCCGGGTCGGCATTACGGTCGGGACCGGCCGCGACCGCGTCGGCGCCCGCGTCGACGTCGGCCGAGGCCTCCTGGAGGGCGGCTTCCGGATTCTCGGTCAGCTCCCTTGTCGAGGCGATCTGGGTCCAGAGCCGGGCCGAGTCGCCCAACACCCCCCGCAAGCCTCCCGCTGGCGCGTCGGCCCGGCCGCCGGCCGCGCTCAGGCTCGACTTCTTGGCATCCGGGCAGATGGCGGGCGGGCACAGCTGCGACATGCCCTCGAACACGTGCATCTTGTAGCCGTAGGTCCCCCCCAGCAGCGTGAACAGGTTGTAGGGGAACTGCGACGCGATCGGCAGCCGGTCCTCTGCCGGGTAGCGGCCGGTCATCAGCGCCGGCACCGCCCATCCTGTCATGCCGACCACCGCGGTGGAGTTGCGGTACCAGGTGGAGTGCTGGGACAGGCTCGCGAAGTTCGGGTACAGGCGCCGGTCGATGCGGCCCTGGCGGTCCAGGAGCGAGTTGAGCGGGAACTCGTCGAGCAGGACGATGACGATCGGACCCGGATCGCCCCGCATGGCGGCGCCGGGGGCCGCGGCCGCAGCGGCGGTCGGGGGTGCCTTGAGCAGCGCGGCGACCGGGGACACCAGCAGGAAGATGAGCAGGAAGGCCACCGGGGCGGGCGAGAGGTAGCGCAGCCAGAGCCGAACCGCCGGGCCTGTGGCGTACAGCAGCGCCGCCCCGGCGCCGGAGAGCACGCCCACGACCACCAGCGCCGGCCCGCGCAGCGGGGTCACCTTCTTGGCGACCTCCAGCCCGAGCAGGCCGAGCAGCCCGGCGACCAGCAGCAGGTGGACGGCCGCCTGGATCCGTCGGCCGAGCAGCCCGGCGAGCACGTCGAGGCTCCACAGGATCAGCGGAGGCAACAGCGTGATGGTGACAGCGAGCACGACGATGTCCCTGGCGTCGGCCTGATGGAACAGGAGGAAGTCGAAAGCGCGGCCGAGGACGTCCAGCAGCGGCTGGGCGACCACCAGACCGGTCAGGGCGAACAGCTCGAGGAACAACCAGAGCTGGCGCCCGAGGACCGGCCGCAGGCGGGTCCAGTGGCTCGGCGCCGGGATCGAGTGGTTCGCCTCGAGCGTCACGGGCGACCTCGACGGAAGGCACGTCGGGCGGCGAGGGCGACGCGGATCAGTGGCTGGCTGCGGAAGCGGTCGACCTGCCGGGCGAGCTCCGCCACGCGCTGCTCGAAGTCGGCGACCTGCCCTTCGAGGTCGGCGATGCGGCCACTGGACGTCATCCCCGCGAGCTCGCTCTCCATGCTGCGCTGGAGCTGCTGGGCCACCGGGCCGGGGAGCTCCGTCTTGCGGGCCAGCACCACCATCTCCTCGCCGAGGTGCTCGATGGACAAGCCAGCGCGGGTGAGCAGCTGAACCACCTCGGCGGGCGTCCAGAAGTACATCGGATAGGGGTGCTCCACGAACCAGGGCTGTGCGAAGTGGTTGAACTGCTCGAACTGGGGGCCGTCGAGGAGGTTTGGCACCTGGAAGAGGAACAACCCGTCGGGACGCAGGACCCGATTGGTCTCCTGGAAGTAGTTGTACGCGATCGTTTTCGGCATGTGCTGGAAGACCAGGGCCGAGTACACAAGATCGACCGACTCGTCGGCAAAGGCCTCCAGGTCATAGCCGTTGCCCTGGTGAAAGTGGATGTTCGGCACCCCGGCCAGACGGTGCCCCCCCTGCTTGACCATCTCGCCGGCGATGTCGATGCCGTGGACCTCACGGTACCGCCCGGCCAGGTGCTGGAGGACGCGCCCGGTTCCACAGCCGATCTCGAGCACCACCGCGTCGCTGTCAGGGAGCACCTCCCAGGCCCGGTTGGCGTCGCTCTTGCCGGAGACCTCGAAGGTCTCGGGGGTGTCCTGGTCGGCGATCGCGTGGAGCGAGTCGGTGGCGGCCGCCTCCTCCCAGAACCGCCGGTAGCCGCCCAGGGACTCCTCCTGGAGCGACAGCTGCTCCAGTGGGGTCCGGGACAGCCCTTTGGAAGGATCCGACAGCTTCACCGCTGGCTCCTTGACCGCTGGAAGTAGGCGGACGAGACCGGAAGGTCAACCAGCATAGTGTTCCTGGATGCTTGCTGGAGCAGCAAGTTCTGCGTACGCCCGGCGGCGCCGCATTACCCACAGGCCGGCCAGAGCCAGGTAGGTGGTCAGGGCCAGCGCCGTGCCCAACCACAGGGCGCGGTCCTGGTAGGCGAAGGTCACCCGATGGCTGCCGGCCGGGACCCGGACGCCCCGGAAGGCGTGGTCGACCCGGAGCAGCTCGGCCGGCTTGCCGTCCACCTCGACCCGCCACTGCGGGTACCAGGGGTCGGCCAGGACCAGCAGCCCGTCGGTGGCCGTCTCCACCACCACCCTGACGCGGGTTTGGCCGCGTTCGACCAGCTGCACCCGCGGCGGGGCGGCCGGGCGCCCCAGCTCGGCGACCGGCTTCTCGACGATCGCGCGGGTCAGCAGCGGGTAGCCGGCCTGCAGGCGGGCCACTCGGTCCTTCGGGTCCGGCACCACATCGACCTCGTACTGCATGCGGGCTTCCGGCGGAGCCGACCGCTCCCAGAGCCGGTAGTAGGCCGACTTGGCGACCGGCCGGAACCCCTGGTCACGGAGGACCTGGACCTCTGTGGGCGGCAGGCCGGAGGTGACGAACCAGCGGACCCCGAGCAGGTCCAGCCCCAGCCAGCTCCACTGGGAGGGCGGCTGCGGGGTGACGCCGCCGGCGAGCTCGCCCTTCGAGTTGACCGCGGCGGTGAAGAACTCACTGTAGGTGCGCAGCGGCATCAGCCCACCGTCGCGGCCGGTGACCGTCTCGGCGTTGGTCGCGTACTCCCACGCCGGCTGCGCGGCCAGCCGGCGCGGCCAGGTGACCCAGTAGTATCTGGCCATCGCCCCGGTGATCCCCTCGGGCAGCTCGATCAGCTTCTGCTCGGCCGCTGACCGTGGCCGGCTGGCGGCGATCGAGACATACCGGCCCCGCTGGCTGCCCAGCCTCTGGAGGATCGGCCCAGGGTCGTTGTAGACCACGCTGGGAACCATCTCGTGGTATTCGGCCGCCGGCCGGGCCTGGCGCAGCTCGACGGCGGTGACCGCCAGCAGCAGGACGGCGATCGCCACCCTGGGGACCCGGTGCCAGCCTGCGAGCACCCAGGCAACCGTCCCGACCGCCGCCGCCAGCACCCACCCGCCGCGGCTGGCCGCCGAGGAGCTGTGCCCGCCGAACCAAAGCGCGACCCCGAACATCAGGCCGACCACGACCAGACCGCCGACCCCTTGCAGCAGCCGCCGGCGCAGGCGGCCGGCATGGTCGTACAGCAGCACGTCGGTGCCGAGGGCGGCCGCCGCCGCCATCGCGAAGTAGAACAGCAGCAGGTAGCGGGAGGGCACCCTGAACTCCTGGACGACGCTGAGGTACCGGTAGGCGAGCCGGTACAGCGGGTTCTGGTTGCCAAGGGCCATGATGATCCCGAGCACGGCCAGCACCAGCATCCAGACCCTGGCCCAGCCAAGCCGCCGCGGCCCAGCCCAGACGCCGAGCCCGGCCAGGGCGAGCGCGACCAGCCCGATGAATGCTTCGTTCTCGCCGATGAGCACGCGCCCGTAGTCGGGCAGCAAGGCGTTGAAGGCCATCCGGCCGGGAAGAGGGTACTGCTGGTTGAAGGTCGGCGACGTCCGGTAGCCGTTCCGTTGCAGCAGCAAGGTCGGCAGGAGCTGCCAGGCGAAGAGCAGCACGAACGCGACCACCGCGCCGCCGAGTCGCAGAGCGGCGGCCAGGGCTCGGCGCGGCCAGTCCCGCGGGTCGGCCAGCGCCCAGGCGACTCCGTAGGTGGCCAGGGCGGCCAGGGTGTAGACCCACTCCTCGGGGTGGCCCGCCAGCAGCTGCAGCCCGATCGTCACCCCGCAGAGGACCACGTACCGCAGCCGTCCCCGTTCCAGGGCGAGGTGGCCGAACAGCAGCACCAGCGGCATCCAGGCGATCACCTGGAGCTGGTTCAACAGGATGATGTGGGCCAGCGCCACCGAGCCGAGACCGAACGCCAACCCGGCCATGGCCGCTCCCCAGCGGCTGGTCCGCAGGCCGAACCGGCAGTAGGCCCACATCCCGAGCCCGGCGAACGCGAGGTGCACAGCCGCCACCAGCTCCAGCGCGGTCGAGGTGGGCAGCACCCAGAACGGCAGGTTCCCCGGGTAGAGAACGGCGTGCTGGAGGTTGGCCATGAACGGCTCGCCCCCGTACTGGTTGTCCAGCCAGACGGGCAGGATCCCCTGGCGCAGCAGCCGGGCCAGGCCGTGCTTCTCAGGTCCGAAGAAGCCGATGAGCACGTCGTTGTAGAAGGTCTGGCCGCGGGCGCGGAGCGCGTCGAGGAACGGGATGGCGAGCAGCTGCAGCGCCAGGTAAACGGCCAGGCCCTCCAGGGCCAGAATCCGGCGGGACGGCCATGGTCTTCCGTCCGGCGATGACTCCTCGACAGGCCCGGGCAGATTGGACTCCGCCGAGGGCAGCTCAGCGATGTCGCGCTGCATTCGCGTCCCTCTCATCCGGGGTGTGGGAGGCTTGCCGACGCGCGATCGTAGCAGCACGACGAACCGTGCTCTACTTGCACAAATTGGGACCGATGGGAGAACCGGATGGAAGCCGTTGTCGAGGACCGCGAGGCCGACCCCGGACAACTTCCCGACCGGGCACGATGGCGGCGGGTAGCGGCCGCGATGCCCAATCTGGCCAGCTTGGCCGTCTGTCTGTTGCTGGCGGCCCTGGTGTTCGCGGACAACTGGGCGTCGCCTGTCTGGACCAGCACCGCCGCCGGGGTCGGCGATGGGGCCCTGATGATGTGGTTCCTGCAGTGGACGCCGCACGCCGTCCAGCACGGCCTGAACCCGCTGTTCAGCCCCTCCATGAACGTCCCCGACGGGGTCAACGTAATGTGGAACACCTCACTGCTGCTCCCCGGGCTACTGCTGGCGCCGGTCACGGCCACCTTCGGGCCCGTGCTGACCTTCAACCTACTGCTTGTCCTCGGACTCGGCATCTCCGCCTGGTGCGCCACCATCGCCTTCCGGCGGTACGTGCGCAGCCCGGTCGCGGCCCTGCTCGGCGGCCTGGTGTTCGGCTTCTCGCCCTACATGCTGGCGCAGTCGCGCGGCCACCTGCAGCTGACGTTGGTCTTCCTGGTGCCGCTCCTGCTGCTTGCCCTCGACGAGGTCCTGGTGCGCCAGCGCTGGCGTCCGCTGCTCGCCGGGGCCGCCCTCGGGTTGCTGGCCGCCTGTCAGGTGTACATCGGCGAGGAGGTGCTCGCCTTCACCGGGATCGTCGCTCTGGTCCAGGTCCTGGTGCTGGTGGCGCTGTTCCCCCGCCACGTCCGCGGCCGGGTCAGCTACGCGCTGCTGGCGTTCGCCGCGGCGGCGGTGGTGTTCGCCACCCTTACCGCCTGGCCGCTCCACTTCCAGCTCACCGGCCCCCAGCACATCTCGGGCGACCTGCACACCGCCGACACGCTCGCGACCGACCTTGCCGGGCTAGTCATACCCAACCGAGTCCAGGCGATCGCCCCGGACAGCGCCCTGCGGATCAGCTCCCGCTTCCCCGGCAACGTCGCCGAAACCAATGGCTACCTCGGCATCCCTCTGGTTCTGATCCTCCTCTTCACGGCCGCCCGCTGGTGGCGGACGCCCGTCGTCAGGGTGGCGGCCCTGCTCTTCCTGGTGCCGCTGATCCTGTCGACGGGCGCACGACTGTTCGTGGGCGGGCACAAGACCGGCATCCCGCTGCCCTGGGCGGCGATCGACTCTCTGCCGCTGCTGGAGAGCGCCGTGCCCAACCGCTTCATGCTCCTGACTGACCTGTTCGCGGGCCTGCTGCTGGCGCTCTTCATCGATCGGGCGCGAGCGTGGGCCATGGTCCCCAAGATCGGCGCGTTGGTCGTGACGGGCGCCGCATGCCTGGCGCTGCTGCCTCGGGGGCCCCTGGGTGGCGTGCCGGTGGAGGTCCCGGACTTCTTCACCGGCCCCCAGGTCCAGCGCATCCCCGCCGAGAGCGTCGCGCTGCTGGCGCCGGCGCCAGGCCCGGGCAACGCCGCCCCCATGTTCTGGCAGGCTATGTCCGGCCTCCGCTTCCGGATTCCCGGCGGGTACTTCGTCGGGCCCGACCCCACCGGCAAGCCGAAGTACGGCTCCAACCCTCGGCCCCTGTCCAAGCGGATGGCCCGGATCCGCTCAGGCTTCCGGCCGCCGCCAAGGTTGGACCCGGTGCGGCGGGCCCAGTTCGTCGACGACCTGGTCCGCTGGCGGGTCGGCACCGTGGTCGTCGGCCCGATGGAGCGGCCGGGCGACCAGGCCACCATGGTGGAGTTCTTCACCGACCTCCTGGGCCGCCGCCCCTCACGCACGGGCGGCGTCTGGGTCTGGTGGGAGGTGCGGCCGCGGGAGCTGCGAGGCGCTCCTGGCGATCGACGGTTGCCGTAGAGTGGCGCCGCTGGGCGCGGCGTCTGTCGATCGATGCGCGAGGAGGCCGGTGATGGCGGGACGGAACGACGACGCGTCCGGCCTGGCCAACGGGGCGGTCGACTACCCGGCCGTCCGCGCCCGGGTGGTCGCCGAGTCGCTGGCCACCGCCGTCGTGGTGCTCGTCGGTGACCTTCCCGCGACCAAGGAGCTGACCGCCGCCGACCCTGACCGGTTCGCGCTCGACGGGGCCAGCCTCGACCAGGCCAGGCCGGGGGGGCTCGAGGTGCTGGCGCTCTCGCTCGACCACGAGGTGTTGGACCGGGCCCGGACGATCGCGTCCGAGCACGGTCGTAACGACCTCCATGCCCTGGTCGAGCCGGCCGCGGGCGCAGCTGACCCGGTCGCGGCCCTCCGTGGGGAGCTGCGGACCAGGGGCTTGGTCCTGATCAGCCTGCGACGGATCTTCTGGCCGGTCGGGCAGCAGGGCGTGCAACGGTCGCGGGCCCGGCAGATCGATGAGGAGACCCGCGAGCTGCTGGTCCGTCTGGTCGCGGAAGGCTCGAGCGGCTCGTCGGCGTTGCTCGAGGAGAAGTTGGTCCGGCTGGAGCGGGAGCTCACCGTGTCCAGCGAGCTGCGGGTGGAGCAGCAGATGGCCCGTGCCGCGACCGAGCAGCGGCTGCACGAGTCGGCGGCCACCGGCCAGCGGCTCGAGGCCGACCGGCGGCGCCTGGAGCAAGAGGCGTCCCTGCTCCGGGCGGAGCTGGCACGGGTGACCGGGCAGCTGCAGGACGCCCGCCAGGAGCTGGCGGAGGCGGCCAGGGAGCGGCGTCGTCAGCGCTGGTCGGGGCTCCGGCGGATCGTCGGCAGATGAGCGTCACGACTCCCCTGGCCGAGGCCGCGGCGGTCTGGGACCGATCCGGTCCGGAGGTGGTCGTCTTCGGGATCGTGCCCTGGACCCCGCGCTGGCAGCGGCCCCAGCATTTCGCGGTCGAGCTGGTCCGGCGCGGCCACCGGGTGGTCTACCTGACCCCGCACCTGCTGGTCGACCGGGCCGACTGGCGCGAGATCCCCGACAGCGCCCGTCCGGAGGGGGTGGTCCTGGCCCAGCTCGGCGCCGACACCATGGACTCGGTCCACTGCTCCTCGGCCTGGTCCCATGACGACCTGGCCCATGCCCACCACCAGTTCTGGCAGCTGCTCCGGCAGCTGCGCCTGCGCTGCCCGATCCTGCTCGTCCAGTCGCCGAGGTGGTGGCCGCTGATCCGCTGGATCCGGGAGCGGTCGGAGCTGCCGCTGATCTATGACTGCCTGGACGAGCACACCGGCTGGGACCCCAAGGTCGCCGAACAGACCCGGGCCTGGGAGGAGGAGTTGGCCGCCGAGGCGGACCTGGTGCTGGCGTCGGCCCGGCGGCTGCACCAGCGGCTGCGCCAGCACGCCCGCCGGGCCGTGCTCGTCCCCAACGGCTGCGACGTCGAGCGGTTCGAACCGTGCACGACGCCGACCGGGGTGCTCCGCCAGGTGCTCGACGGGCCGATCGTAGGCTACTACGGCGCCGTCTCCCCCGCCTGGGTCGACGCGTCCCTCCTGGCCGGCCTGGCCGAGCTGCGGCCCGACTGGAACCTGGTGGTGATCGGCCCCTGCGACCAGGTCTCCGCGGCCACGCTGGACCGCTGCCCCAACGTCCTGCGGCTGGACGAGGTTCCCTACGCGGAGCTGCCGCGCTACTGCGCCGACTTCCACGTCGCCGTCGTACCGTTCCTGGTCAACGAGCTGACCGGCGCGACCGACCCGGTGAAGCTGTATGAGTACTTCGCCGCCGGCAAGCCGGTCGTAGCCACCCCGATGCCCGAGCTCTACCCGTTCCAGGGCCTGCTCACGGTGGCCGAACGCGCCGGTGACTTCGTCGAGGCCATCGAACGCTACCTCCGGTCACCGGGCGAGGTGGCCACCCGCCGGGCGGTCGCCCGGGAGGCCTTCTGGTCGGGTCGCGTCGAGCGGTTCCACCAGGCGATGCTGGACTGCCTGCCTTCGCTCGACGTCGTGGTGGTCGCCGGCGGCGGCGACCCGGCCGCGACCGTGGCCAGCGTCGAGCGCGATCCCTCCTACCAGGCTCCGGTGACCGTGGTAGACGACGCCGGACAGGCGCTCGCCGAGGCTCTGCGTCAGGACGCCGACGCCGGCCGCTACCTGCTGGTGCTGCCGGCCGGGGTCGAGCTGCCCCGAGGCGGCCTGCTGGCCTTCGCGGGCGCGCTGGCCCGGACTCCCGACGCCGCCGCGGTCCTCGGCGAGCTGGCCGGGGCTGATGTCGACGGCGGTCTCCGGGAGCTGGCCTGGAGCCGGTTCGGCGTCACCGCCGACACCGCGCCGGCCGTGACCGGCGACCTGCCCGTGGTCCTCCGCCGCCGTGACCTGGCCGCCTCCACCCCGGTGGCGACGCCCGGCGGCAGTCTGCCGGCCCGGCTCCAGGCGCTCGGCCTTCCGGTCGTCGCCTTCCCCGAGCTGCTAGTGCCGCCGGCGTTGCCCAAGCACCCGGACGGTCTGGAGCCGGCGGTGCGGGCAGCGCTGCAGCGGCGGTTCCGCGCCGGGTAGGTCACGGCGCGAAGGCGGCCGGGGCGGGGCCATGGCCGAAGAAGTGCTCGATCCCCGCGACCACCCGCTGGGCGGCCCGGCCGTCGCCGAAGGGGTTGGCCACCTGGGCCATGGCCTGGTAGGCGGCCGGGTCGTCGAGGAGCTCGCGGACGGCCTTGACGATTGGCACCCGCTCGGTCCCGACCAGCCGGGCCGTGCCCGCGCGGACTGCCTCCGGCCGCTCGGTGGTGTCGCGCATGACCAGCACCGGCTTCCCGAGCGCGGGTCCCTCCTCCTGCAGCCCGCCGCTGTCGGTCAGCAGCAGAACGGCCCTCGCCATGAGCCAGACGAACGCCCCGTACGGCAGCGGCTCGGTCACCACCACGTTGTCCAGGCCGGCCAGCACCGGCAGGACGGTGTCGCGGACCGCCGGGTTGCGGTGCATCGGGAAGACCACCAGAAGGCCGGGGTCGTCGGCGGCCAGCTCGGCCAGCGCCTGGGCGACCCGGCGCAGCGGCTCGCCCCAGGACTCGCGGCGGTGGGCGGTCACCAGCAGCAGCCGGCGCGGGTCCCCGTCGATCCAGGCCAGCGCCGGGTCGCCCGACAGCGACGGGCTGCCCACCGCGCCGAGCAGGGCGTCGATGACGGTGTTGCCGGCGACCAGGATGGTGGCTGCCGGCACGCCCTCGGCGAGCAGGTTGTCCCGGGCCACGGCCGTCGGGGCGAACTGCAGGGTCGCCAGGGCACCGGTCATGCGCCGGTTCAGCTCCTCGGGGTACGGGGCGTAACGGTCATGGGTCCGCAGCCCCGCCTCGACGTGACCGACCGGCGTGCGGCAATAGAAGGCGGCCAGGGCGGCGGCGAAGGTCGTGGTCGTGTCGCCCTGAACCAGCACCAGGTCGGGCCGCTCGGCGTCGAGCACCGGCTCCAGTCCCTCCAGCACTCTGGCGGTCAGCCCGGCCAGCCGCTGCTCGGGCCGGCACAGGTCGAGGTCGTGGAGCGGCCGGATGGCGAACAGTTCTAGCACCGCGTCCAGCATCTCGCGGTGCTGAGCGGTCACGATCGGAATCGGCCGCAGGTGCGGCGACCGCTCGAGCGCGTGGATCACCGGGGCGAGCTTGATCGCCTCCGGCCGGGTGCCGAACACTACCGCGATCCGCTGGGCGCCGGGCTCGGCGCTGCTTCCCGCCACGCTCAGACGACCCCCAGGCTCGGGCTCCGCCGCTGCGCGGCGTCACGATCGGTCGGGTGCCCCTCCACCCTACCCCGTGTCCCGGCCGAGGGCGCGGCAGTAGGCGGCGGCGGTCAGGGCGGCGCAGCGCTCCCAGGTGAAGCCGGCGGCCCGCCGGAGGCCGCGGGCGGCGGCGGCGGCGCGGGCGGCAGGGTCGCCGGCAAGCTTGGCGATCGCGGCCTCCAGCGCCCCGGGGTCGCCGGGGGGGACCAGCAGGGCGGCGTCGCCGGCGACCTCGGGCAGCGACCCGCCGGTGGTGGTGATCACCGGGACGCCGCAGGCCATCGCCTCCAGCACCGGCAGGCCGAAGCCCTCGTAGCGGCTCGGGTAGACGAACAGGTCGGATCCGCCGAGCAAGGCCGCCTTGTCGGCCTCGGGCACATAGCCGGGCAGCAGGACCCGGTCGGCAATCCCGCTGTCGGCCACCGCGGCGGCCAGCGCGCCCGCGCCCCAGCCGGCCAGGCCGGCCAGCACCAGCCGGTGGGGCAGCTCGGTCGCCAGGCCGGCGAACGCCTTGACCAGTGTGGGCAGGTCCTTGCGGGGCTCGACCGTGCCCAGTCCGAGCAGGTAGGGGCCGGTCAGCCCGAGGCGGCGGCGGACCGCCTCGACCCGCTCGGCGGGGGCCGGGCGCAGGTCGGTGCCGAGCGGGGTCACATCCACCCGATCCGCGGGCACGTCGAGCCGCTCGGCCAGGTCATGGGCGGTGGTGGCCGACACGCACAGCACCCGGGTGGCGGCCGCGACCGCCCGGCGTATGGCCCAGCCGAAGTAGCGGACCTTGCTGGGCTCGTGCCACTCGGGGTGGGTCACCAGGGTCAGGTCGTGGACGGTGACGACCTGGGGCAGCCGGGCGGCCAGGGGCAGCTCGTAGTGGACGCCGTGGAGCAGGTCGGCCCCGGCCGCCATGGCCGCCCGGCCGGCCAGGAGCTGGGTCCAGGCGATCCTGGCCGGCCGCCCGGCGCGGGCCGCGGCCACCGGGCGGAGCCGCAGGCCGGGAGCGGCCAGCGCCGCCGCCGACCCGGGGGCGCAGAACGCCTCCACCTCCAGGTCGTCGCGGGCGGCGAGCCCGGCCAGCAGCCTGGCCGCGTACACCCCGGCCCCGGTCAGCCGCGCCGGCACCGCGGTGGCGTCCACCAGTACCCGGTTCACCGGCGCGCCTCCACCACCTGGCGGTAGCTGGCCCAGGTGGCGGCGGCGGTGGCGCGCCAGGTGAAGCCGGCGGCCCTGCGGGGACCGGCTGCGGCCAGCCGCTCCCGCAGGGCCTGGTCGCCAACCAGCCGCAGCAGCCCGGCGGCGATGGCGGACCGGTCGAGCGGGTCGACCAGCAGGGCGGCGTCGCCGGCGACCTCGGGCAGGCTGGAGCGGTCGCCGGCCAGGACCGGGACGCCGTGGGCCATCGCCTCGAGGACGGGCAGGCCGAAGCCCTCGTACAGGCTGGGATAGGCGAGGCCGTCGGCCGCCCGGTAGAGGGCATGGAGGATGGCGTCGCCGACCGGGCCGGCCAGCTTGGTCCGGACCGAGTCCCAGGTCGGCCGCAGCCGCGGCCCCCACCCGACCGGCCCCACCACCACCAGCCAGTGGTCGGGCAGCTGATCGTTGAGCTCGCCGAAGGCGTCGAGCAGCCGGGGCAGGTTCTTGCGCGGCTCCAGGGTGCCGACCGCGAGCAGGAACGGTCCACGGACCCCCAGGTCGTGGAGGAGATGTGCCGCGCCGGCCGTGTCCGGCCGGGGCGGCGGCTCGACCCCGAGGGGGATGATGGTCACCCGGCCCCGGTCGACGCCGTACAGCTCGGCCAGGTCGCGGGCGGTCGACTCGGAGGGGACCAGCACCCGGGCCGCCTCCTCGGCCACGATCCGGGCCGAGCGCTCGTGGTAGCGGCGCCCGGCGGCCGGGTAGGCGTCCGGGAAACGGCGGAAGGCCAGGTCGTGGACGGTCGCCACCAGTGGGGCGCGCTTGACCGGGGGGACCGCGGCGCTGGTCGCATGCACCAGGTCGAGGCCCTCCAGCAGACCGCCGGGGAGCCCGGGCCGGCGCAGGGTCACCCAGCTGCGGGTGAGCAGCCGGCCCGGCCAGGCCAGCCGCCTCGTCACGTCGGCCGGGAGCCCGGCCGCGGCCAGCCGCGCGGGCGGATGGCGGGCGACCAGGAACTCGACCGTCCCCTGGTCGGCGGCGGCCACCGCCGGCAGGTGCTCGGCCAGCGCCCGCACGTATCGCCCCACCCCGCCTGGCACCGGCCGCAGCAGCTGCTCGGCCACCACCCCGACCTGCGGTCCGGGCGGGGAGGCGGTCATCGTCGGGCCTCCAGGGCCAGCTGGTAGGCGGCCAGGGTCGCCTGGGCGCAGGTCTCCCAGGTGAAGCCGGCGGCCCGGGTCCGGCGGGCGGCCCGGGCCGGCTCGCCGCCCGGGTCGTCCAGCACCCGGGCGAGGGCGCCGGCGAGGGCGCCGGCGTCGCCGGGGGGCACCAGCTCTGCCTGGTCGCCCAGCACCTCCCGCAAGGCCGGCAGGTCGGCCGCCACCACCGGCGTGCCGCAGGCCAGCGCCTCGAGGGCCGGCAGCCCGAACCCTTCGTACCAGGAGGGAACGGCGAGCGCGGCCGCCCCCGCGACCACCCGGGCCAGCTCGTCCTCGGCCAGGTAGCCGGGGATGCGGACCGCCCTGGCGGGCAGCCCAGCCAGGTCGAGGACCGCTCCCCAGCCCGGCGGCCCGACCAGCACCAGCGGCGGCGCCCCGCCCGGGTCCGCGGCCTCGGGGCCGGTCCCGTTCGTGGCCGGCCCGGCCCGGGTGGCCAGCAGCTCACGGTAGGCGGCCAGCAGGGTGGGGAGGTTCTTGCGCGGCTCGCGGCTGCCGACGAACAGCAGGTACCGCTCGGGCAGGTCGCGGGCGGCCAGCCAGGCCGGGTCGGGCGGCGTGGCCCGGCGCCAGGCCGGGTCGATCCCGAGGGGGGTCACCGCCAGCCGCTCGGGGGGCAGCCGGTAGGCGTCGGCAACCTCGGCCCCCACGGCCGCGGTGGGCGTGCAGACCACCGCCCCGCGGTCCACGGCCCGGGGCACCAGGTCCCGGTAGCGGGCCGAGGCGGTGGTGACCATCTCCGGATGGTGGAGGTAGGTGAGGTCGTGGACGGTGACCACGGTGGCCGCCCGGCGGGCCGGCGGGGCGGCGAAGTTGGTGGCGTGGAAGACGTCCACCGGTCCGGCCAGCCACTCGACCGGCGGCCAGTCCAGCCGCGCCCAGGCGGCCTGGAGCAGCCGGGCCGGCGCCCGCCGGCGCCCGCACCGGACCCGCGGTCCCGTCGCCGCGACCGAGCCCAGCTCGCGGGTGCCCCGCCAGCTGAACGGGACCAGGACCACCTCCTCGGGGTCCGGGCCGGCCAGCCCGGCAAGCGCCTCGGACAGCCCGGCCACATATCGCCCGACTCCCGTCCGCGGTCCCAGCAGCGGCGTGGCGTCCAGGCCGACCCTCACCGAAGGATCAGCCAGCGCTCGAGATGCTGGCGGTCGACGGCCGCACGGGCGGACAGGCGCCGGCGGCGGCCCAGCATGGTGGGCAGCAGGCGCAGGTAGGAGCCGAACACCCGCAGCCGCAGCAGGGTCGGGCGGAGCGGGGGGCGGCGGCGGGTGTGCCGGGCCCTTGCCACCTCCCGCAGGGCCAGGGAGGCGGTGGTCAGCGGATAGCGGAGCACCTCACGGGCGGCCAGCCCGGCCCGGGCGTTCTTGGTCAGCATCAGCAGGCGGTTGCGGTCGGTGTGGAACACGAACAGTGGCGACCACTCGACCGACGTGGCTGAGTGGATGTGGCGGGCGACCGCCGCCGGCTGGTAGCGGATCCCCCAGCCGAGCCGCCGCAGCCGCCATGACAGGTCGGTGTCCTCGTAGTAGAGGAAGAAGTCGTCGTCGAACACACCGGCCTCGCGCAGCGCCTCGGTCCGAAAGCAGACCGACCCGCCGCAGAAGGCGAACACCTCCTCGGGCCGCTGGTACTGACCCCGGTCCAGCTCCTGGTAAGCCCGGTCGGCGCCGTAGCCGTCGCGAAAGACCATGCTGCCGGCGTTGTTGATCACGTCCACCAGCGGCGCCGGGGTGGGAACCTCAACCTCCAGGTCGACCGGTTCCGGCTCGGCCTTGCCGCTCCCGGCACCGCCGGCCCAGACCAGCTCCAGCGGCTTGGTCACCTCGGCCGCCACCCGCAGCCCGAGCCGCAGCGGACCCGCCCGGTTCCCCTCGACCGGCACCAGCAGCATCCCGGCCGGCCGGGTCCAGCGGAAGCGGCCGGCTCCCTCTCCCTCCGGCCCGTACGCGACCCGGTCCCACAGCACCCGCTCGGTGACGTCCTCACCGTCGACGCTGACCCGGTACACCCGCACCCCCAGCTCCCTGGTGTCCAGGGTGCCGGGCACGAAGCAGGGTGTGCTGAGCTCGACGGCCAGGAACCGGGGCAGGAACACGATCTTGGCCGAGACGGCGGCCAGGTGCTCGGCACCCGGCTCCGAGAACGGCTCGAGCAGCCGCCTGAGCCAGTCGGACTGGGGCCGGGCGTCGTTGTTGAGCAGGGCCACGAACGGCGTGGCGACCTCCCGCAGGGCCAGGTTGTTGCCGCCGGCGAAGCCGTCGTTGCTCGAGTTGGCGATTGTCCGCACCCACGGGAACCGGGTCCGCAGCAGCTCCAGCGACCCGTCGGCGGAGGCGTTGTCGACCACCCACACCACCATCTGCCCCTTCGGCAGGTCCTGGGCGGCCAGGCCCGCCAGGCATTCGGGCAGCAGGTGGGCACCGTTGTAGTTGAGCACCACAACGGTCACCAGCGGCTGGGTCATCGCTTCCTTGCTCTCGACTCCGGGGAGCGGCGTGCATCGTAGCCCATTGGAAGCTTTTCGACCGGTTGTTCGGCTACAATTCGCCGGTCCTGCCGGAGGCTCGGCGGAAAGAGGGAGCGTCAGTCGTGAGCATCGCAGTACCGGACGTGTCGGTCGTCTTGCCATGCTACAACGAGCGGGACCACGTGGAGCTGGAGATCAAGCGCATCCGGGCGGCGCTGGAGGCGGCCGGGATGTCCTACGAGCTGATCTGCGTCGACGACGGCTCGGTGGATGGCACCCGCGAGGTGCTGGAGTCGATCCCGGGGATCCGGACCATCCTGCTCCCCCGCAACCAGGGCTCGGGCACGGCCAGGCGGATCGGCACCCAGCAGGCCCGCGGCCGGGTGGTCGTCTGGACCGACGCCGACATGACCTACCCCAACGAGCGCATCCCCGAGCTGGTGGCCCAGCTGGACGACACCTACGACCAGGTCGTGGGGGCCCGCCGGACCGAGGCCGGGACCTACAAGCTGTTCCGGGTCCCGGCCAAGTGGGCCATCCGCAAGCTGGCCGCCTACCTGACCAACACCGACATCCCCGACCTCAACTCGGGGCTGCGGGCGTTCAAGCGGTCGGTGGCCCAGCCGTATCTGCGCCTGCTGCCGGCCGGGTTCTCGTGTGTGACCACCATCACCCTGGCGTTCCTGTCCAACGGCCATCCGGTCAAGTACGTGCCGATCGACTACTTCAAGCGCGCCGGACGGTCCAAGTTCCACCCGTTCAGGGACGCCTACAACTACATCATCCAGGTGCTGCGGATGGTGATGTACTTCAACCCGTTGCGGGTGCTGATGCCGGTCGCCCTGACCCTGCTGGGGGCCACCTTCACCAAGGCGATCATCGACCTGATCGTCCACAACCTGCGGGTCACCGGCTCGACGGTGCTGGTCGGGCTGGCCGCGTTCAACATCATGGCCATCGCCCTGCTCGCCGACCTGGTCGTGCGGCGCACCGCCACCGACTAGAGGAGAGCGAGGTCACCGGGTGTCCACCCACCAGCTGCCCCCCGAGACCGTCGGGGTGGTCATCGGCAACCACACCCACAAGTACACCGCCCGCAACCCGGCCATCCGGCTGCTCACCGAACGCTGGGTGGCCAACCTGGACCGCGTCTTCGCCCAGGTGGGCGGCGACGGCGGCCGCCCGGCCGAGAACGCGCTGGAGGTCGGCTGCGGCGAGGGGGTGATCGCCGAAAAGCTGTGGCGCCGCTGGGGCGAGGTGGTCGCCCTCGACCTGCCCGACGCCGGGCTGCGGGACGACTGGCGCACCCGCCAGGGCCCTCGCTACCTGCACGCCAGCGCCCACCAGCTGCCGTTCGCCGACAACCGCTTCGACGTGGTGGTCGCGGCCGAGGTCCTGGAGCACCTGCCCGACCCGGTCGGCGGTCTGCACGAGATGGCCCGGGTCGGCCGGCGCCACCTGGTGCTGTCGGTGCCAAGGGAGCCGGTCTTCCGCTCCTGCAATCTGGTCGCCGGCCGCTACGTGCGCGACCTGGGCAACACCCCGGGGCACCTCAACCACTGGTCCAGGCGGGGTTTCGTGCGCTTCGTGTCCCAGGTCGCCGAGGTTCGCGAGGTCTCCACCCCGTTCCCCTGGACGACCGTCTGGGCGACCCTACCCTCCGCCTGACCCGGCAGGACGCCGGCGCCGGCCGACCAGGACGGCGGCGCCGGCCCAGCTGAGGTCGCCGACCACGAACAGCAGCCGGGACACGACCGCGATGACCGCTGCCCGAGGGGCGGTGACGGTCGAGCCGAGCAGCAGCAGCAGGGCGGCCTCGCGCACCCCGGCCCCGGCGGGCGCGACCACGAGCAGCAACCCGCCGGCGAAGGCGGCCGCGAACGCTCCGGTGCACTGCAGCCACAGCAGCGCCCCGCCCCCGGCCCCGAGCTGGCGGGCCAGCAGGTACAGCTGGACGCCGTAGCAGGCCCAGGAGGCGACCAGCCAGCCGACCACCCGCAGGACCCCGGGCACCGACAACGGGGCCGGCAGCGGCGGACGCCTGGCCAGCCGCAGGGCCAGCCCGAGGACCCGGTTCAGCACCGGCGGGGTGACGGCCAGCACCAGCAGGGGCAGGACCAGCGCTAGCCAGCGGTAGCCGTCGACCGCGCCGCGGCCCAGCAGCGGGATCACGGGCACGCCCACCAGCAGCCCGGTACCGACCACGAGCAGCATGAACACCACGAAGGCGGCGCCCGAGGCCCGCGGCGGCACCCGGTAGTCGCGGCCCAGGCGCATCTGGGCCAGCACCGGCCAGAGGCTGCCGGGCAGGTACTTGCCGAGCTGGCCCAAGTAGAAGATCCGCATGGCGCCGGTGACCGGCGGCACCGCCCCGAGGTCGGCCAGGACGGCCCGCCAGGCTCGGAAGGTGGCGAAGATGCCGCCCAGCACCATCGCGAAGGCGGCCAGCAGGATGGGGAGGGACAGCAGGCCTAGCAGCGGCCGGGCCTGCCGCCACTGCCCGGCCAGGACGACGGCAACGGCGGCCAGGAACACCCCGCCCACGGCCAGCCGCAGCACCGTCCCCCAGCGCCCGGGACGCGTGGGGAGGTCGGCGGCGGCCGGCTGGTCGGCGAGACGGTCGGTTCCTGCCACGGCGGACACGCTACCCCACCGGCACGGCACGCGGGTCCGGCGTCAGGCCGCCAGGTCGACCGGATGGAGCCTCGGCCCGGCCCGTGTCCGCTCAACCCGGTAGAGGCGCACACGGTTGGCGCCCGGCTGGAACAGCCAGTCGGGCACCACCGAGGCGAACGTCTGCGGCGTGGCGTCCTGGGTGAAGGTGAGGCCGACGGCCCCGATGGTGCCGTTGACGGCCACGGCCAGTGGGACCGGCCCGTCGGACAGCGGCCCGATCAGCGCTCCGGTGATCAGGGCGGGGACCGTGCCGGTGGCGGGGTCCACCGCCTTGAGGTTTTCGTTCTCGTGCTTGTCGAGCCGGGCCGCCAGCCCGCTGCTTCCGCCAAGGCCGACGGCCTCGGGCCGCCGGCCGATCAGGTCGGCGTACGGACCCACCTCGAAAAGGCCCCGCACCCCGTGCTGGGGCCGGGCGAACCGGTCGGTGACACCCCGCAGGGCGAGCGCCTGGTTTCTGGGGCCGTCGACCTCGAGTCGCTGGTTCGGCTTGTTGAAGAAGTACTTCACGCGCCTGGACCGCGCGGGCGCCAAGGCCGATACGCCGTCCATCCGCCAGGGCACCTTGACCTGGAGGATGTCGGCGATCGTTGGCAGCAGGTCCACGTGCTCCCAGTTGCGGTCGTCGACCCTTGGTGCCTGCTGGTGCGGCGTCTTGATGAACAGGGGCACCCACAGCAGCTCGTGGGCGTTTCCGCTCTGGAGGAGGCGCTGGACGTGGCCGGGGGTGAAGCTGTTGCCGTGGTCGGCGGTCATGATCACCAACGCCTTGTCGTACAGGCCCTGGGCCTTCAGCCGCTGGACCACCTCGCCGACCAGCCGGTCGGTATAGGCCAGTTGCAGCAGGTGGCGCTGCAGGGCCAGCTGAACGGGGCCCGGCTGGGTGGTCCAGCCCTTCTTGCGGTCGTAGCCGAACTGGATCGGCGGGTAGGTGTACCGGGCTCCCGACGGCAGGAACTTGAAGGGCTGGTGGGGCAGCAGGATGTGGAGGAAGTGGACGGTCGGACGGTCGGACGGCTTGAGCTGTTCGAGGAAGTCGGCGAAGCGAGCCGGCTGGTTCGCCTTGAGCTGGTCGAAGCGGAAGGTGGGGCTCAGGTGCCTCGGCTTGGCCCCGGCGGCCCGGGAACGGTCGTCGAGGGTGTCCTCGCTGAACTGGGCGGTCGGGTCCTCGTCGACGTGGCGGGGCGACACGATCCTGGCCCAGACGCCGGCCAGGTCGCGGCCCAGCGCCGGCACGCCGGCCCCGCCCCTGGCGCCCGCGCGGGCCGTGCACACCCGCGGCGGGCAGAGCTGGGTCACGCTCTCGGACGCCTGCACGTCATAGGACCCGGCCAACAGGGTGAACAGGTTGCCGGGGTACTCGGTGTAGGTGGGGGCGACATTCCGCCGGGTCGGGTACCGGCCGGTGAGCATGGCCGGCACCGCATAGGGGGTGAAGGGGCCGATCCCGGTGGCGTTCCGGTACCAGGTGGCATCCCCGGCGAGGCGGGCGAAGTTGGGGTACAGACGCGGGTCGATCCGGCCCCGGGAGTCCAGCAGCGACAGCATCGGGAACTCGTCGAAGAACACCATCACCACCGGCGGCCGGGCGCCGGCCGGTGCCACCGCCGCGGTCCGGTCGGCAGGCTGGTCGCCGGCCACGACCAGCCTGCCGACCGGGGAGACGGTCACGAACAGCAGGGCGAACACCAGGGGGGCCGGGGTGGCGTAGCGCAGCCATAGCCGCACGGCCGCGCTCCGGGTGTAGACCGCCGCGCCGAGCAGCCCGCCGACGATACCCAGCAGCAGCAGCGGGACCCCGCGGACCGTCACGAGCCGCTTGGCGACCTCGATGGTGAGGAGCAGGAGCAGCCCGGTGACGACCGCCAGGTGGGCGGCCCGGCGGAGGCCGCGACCGGCGAGGCCCACCAGGGCCTCGCCGGCCCAGAGGACCAGGGGCGGGCCAAGGACGGCCAGCGCCACCAGCAGCACGATGTCGGTCGCGCCGGCCCGGCGGTACAGGAAGAACTCGGGACTGCGACCGGCCACGTCGAACAGGGGCTGGGCGACCACGAAGCCGCAGAGCACGAACAGCTCGAGGAGGCACCGAAGCTCGACGAGCAGCCGGGTCGCGGTCTCGGGGCTCCTGGGATCGGCCGCGGCGGCGGCGGAACGGGCGGTCCTGATGGTCATGTCTCCGTGCTCGGTCTGGTAGCGCGGTCACAAGGCGATGTGGCGGATGCCGCCCAACTGCCAAGAAGCGTCACCGATCGACCTGCTCGGCGGTCCAGGCGACCTCCAGCACGCCCTGTGCGGGGTCGCCGTCGGCCACGAACGCCTCGCCGAAACGGCGGGCATCGTAGGTCACCTTTGTGGCCGGGTCACGGACTGCCACCGCCAGGGCGAAGATGCCCCTCAGCGGGGGAAGCTCCTTGACCGTGAAGCAGACGGTTGCGGTTCCGCCGGGGCCGAGGGGCAGCGGGTCGGACTCCATCACCCACATGGGCACGTCTGCCGGGCCGGTGACGGCCAGGCGGACCTGAACCGGGGCCGCGCCATCGGGGCCGGCCACCTCGACGTCGATCGCCATCAGCTCGTTGGCCCGGTAGTGGCCCTTGTGGCTGCGGGTCGTGGGGTCGAACAGCCGGAGATCGGCCAGCCGGGGCCGGTCCGCGGCCATGGCGGCGCCGCCGGACTGGTCGTGGGCGGTGCCGAGCAGGCTACGCAGCCGCTCGGCCGCCTCGACCGGGTCGCCGTCGTGCAGCACTCGCCCGTGGTCGAGGACTACCCCGCGGCTGCACACGCGCGGCACCAGGTCGAGGGAGTGGGTGACGAACAGGATGGTGCAGCCGAGCTGCTGGAACTCGTCGATCTTGGCCAGACATTTCTGCTGGAACGACTCGTCGCCGACGGCCAGGACCTCGTCGATCAGCAGGATGTCGGGGCTGACGTGGACGGCCACGGCGAAGCCGAGGCGCACGTACTGCCCCGAGCTGTAGTGCTTGACCTGGTTGTCGATGAACGGTTCCAGCTCGGCGAAGGCCACGATGTCGTCGAAGTAGCGATCGGTCTCCCGTCGCGACAGGCCGAGGATGGCCGCGTTCAGGTAGACGTTCTCGCGGCCGGTCAGCTCGCCGTTGAAGCCGGCCCCCAGCTCTAGCAGCGACGCGATCCGGCCCCGGACGGTCACCTGGCCGGCGCTGGGGGCGAGAATGCCCGACAGCACCTTGAGCAGGGTCGACTTGCCCGACCCGTTGGGCCCGATCAGGCCGACGGTCTGGCCGCCGGCGATCTGGAGGTCGACATCGCGCAGCGCCCAGAACTCCTCGGCCTCGGAGCGGCGGTGCAGCAGCAGCCGCTCCTTGAGGCTGGTTGCCCGCTTGTGGTGGACCAGGAATCGCTTGCCGACGCCAGACGCGCTGATGGCCGGTTCGCCCACTACAGCTCCTCCGCGAAGTCGGCTTGGAGCCGCCGGAAGATCCACAGCCCGGCGGCCAGCAGCGCCAGCGCGACCGCTCCGGCGACCCCCAGCCAGGTGAGATAGAACCCGTAGCCGCCGGCGGGCAGCACGTCCCGGCCGCCCGCGACCGGGTGGTTGTAGAGGGCCCGTTGCAAGGCGGTTACCACACCGGCCATCGGGTTGGCCATGTAGAGGTCGAACATCCAGGCCGTTCCCCTGGCGACCACCTGGTCGCGGACGAGCGTAGCCGGGTAGACGATCGGGGTCAGCCAGAACCAGGCGAGCAGGATCACCTCGAGCAGATGCTCGACGTCCCGGAAGCGGACGTTCAGGGCCGAGGCCAGCAGGGCCATGGCGGTGGAGAGGACCACCGCCACGGCTAGCGCCGGGACCAGCAGCACCAGTTGGGTGCCGAAGGCGTCCCGGTAGAACACCAGCAGCAGCGCCAGCAGCACGCCCAGCTGGAGCACGAAGTGGACCCCGGCGAAGCCGACCGACGACAGCGGCAGCACCACCCGGGGGAAGCGGACCTTGCGGACCAGGTTGGCGTTGCCGACTACCGACCCGGTGCCGCTCAGGGTGGCCAGGTTGAAGAAGTTCCAGACCAGGAACCCGGACATGAACAGCACCGGGAAGGCAGGTATGCCGTTGTTCAGGATCTTGGTGAACACCAGGGTGAATACGGCCAGGTACAGCAGCGGGTTGGCCAGCGACCAGACGAATCCAAGGGCCGAGTTCTTGTATTTGACCTTGAGGTCCTTGCGGACCAGCTCGGCCAGCAACTCCCAACGGATCCGCGACTGCGCCGCCGCGCGGGCGTCGGCCGCGCTCTGTAGCTCTACCATGCTCCCTACCGTTCCTCGATGCCGGCCGTGTGCCGGTGAAGCTTAGCGGGCCCGGCCTGGGAGGCCACGGCCACGAAGCGCAACCGCCAGTAGTCGACGAACCAGCCACCGTCGCGGTGCAGCCGCGGCGCCGCCAGTTCCTCGACCCGGGCCAGCACCGCCGGCAGCTGGGCTGCTGGCACCGGGGCGGTCAGCGTCCCGCCGAACATCGCCATCCAGTCGGCCAGGCCGTTGGGGCAGTCGGTCAGCGGCGTCGGCCGCGCGAAGTGCTCCATCCGCGCCACCTGGAACCCGCCGGCCTCCAGCAGGCCATCATAGGCGGCCGGGCTCGGGAAGTACCAGGGGACGGCGGGTTCAGGCAGGCCGGCCTCGGCCATAGCCGTGCCCAGCGCCTCCAGGACGGTCTCGGTGTTGCGGGCGCCGCCCAGCTCGGCCACGAACCGCCCGCTGGGGCGCAGGGCGGCATGCACCCGGCCGATCACCTCGGCCGGGTGGAGCATCCAGTGGAGGGCGGCGTTGGAGAAGACGGCGTCGACCGGCTCGGGCAGGGTGAAGCTGTGCGCGTCGGCGAGCAGCACGCGGTCGCCGCCCAGCCGGCGCCGGGCCGCCGCGACCATGGCCGGGTCGCTGTCGAGGGCCAGCACCCGGGCCCCGCTGGCGGCGATCGCGGCGGCCAGCTCGCCGGTGCCACAGCCGAGGTCGAGCACCAACTCGCCCGGGACCGGGTCCAGCAGCTCCAGGACCTCGCCGCCGAGGGCGGACACGAAGCCGAACTGGCGCCGGTAGCGGTCGGCATCCCATCCGGTCCTCACCAGGCCCGGTCCTGGCCGAGGCCGAGGTCGGCCGCGATCTGGCGCCAGCGGGTGGCGAACGCCTCCTCGGAGAAGGCGCCGGCCCGCCCGACGGCGCTGGCGGCCAGCCGGGCCCGCAGCTGGTCGTCGCCGGCAACCTCGCGGGTGAACGCCTCCAGCGACTGCAGGGTCGTCCAGCGATAACCGTCGGTGCCGTGGCGGACGATCTCGCGCTGGCCGGCCCTGTCGATCACCACCGGGACGCAGCCGGCGGCCATCGCCTCGACGGTGGTGATGCCGAAATGCTCGAACACCCAAGGGGTGGCCTCCTCGTCCTCGGCCAGCCCGGTCGCCGCCCAGAAGATCGAGCTGGTGGCGAACAGGTCCTCGACCAGGCGCCGGGGGGCGTTGGCATGCAGCTGGACCGGCAGGCTCTGGGCGGCCCGGTGGACCTCGGCCAGGTAGGGCCGGTGGGCCGGCTCGCAGCCGCCGACCAGGTGCAGCTCCCAGCCGTCCAGTCCACCGCTCCGGACCATGCGCCCGAACGCCTGGACCTGCTCGAGCTGCTTCTTGGAGTGGCCGGACCCGGGGGCGATGAAACGCCCGACGCTCAGGATGCGCCGCGACTTGGGGCCCTGGCGCAGGTCCTTGGTCCGGACCGGCGGGAACAGCACATCCGAGTCGACCCCCCACAGACGCCGGATCCAGCGCCGGGTGTACTCGGAGTTGGCCAGCACCCGCTCGTAGGAGGACAGGAAGTCCAGGTCGGTAGGGTCGCGCAGCAGCCACGGGAAGCGCTCACCGGCCCAGCGGCGCGGCTCCCAGCCGGCGTCGGCCATCCGCAGTCGGCTCACCGCCACCCCGAGGGTGCGGTCGTCACCAGCCCCGGGCACGAAGGTGTCGCTGGAGAAGACCAGCTCCCGGTCGCGGCCGCTGGGTGGCAGGTTCAGCTCGTGGCGGCGGAAGCCGGACGGAGAGGCCTCGAGGTGGGCCAGCTCGACCCCGCCCTCGTGGCTGACCACCACCTCGGTCGGTCCGGGGGCGCCGGGGCGGCCGAGGTCGAACACCACCCGCTTGGCCTCCCCGCCGGCCAGCTGCAGGCCGGCCCGGCCGCTGGTCCACACCCAACTGCGGCGCCGGCCACCCTCGGGGGGGAACCAGCCGAGGCTCCACTCGACCAGGCCGGGTCGGGCCTGGCGGACGTGCCGGCCGGCGACCTGGACCAGGCGCCGCTGCCAACCGGCCAGGTCGTGGTCGAACGGGGTCGGGAAGTAGCACAGGTACAGGCTGCGGGCGGCCTGGGCCTTGACCCGGCTCATGTAGGAGGCGTTGATGAACAGCTCGTACTCGGCCGACATGCGGGCCACCTGCGGCTCACCCCGATCGGGGACGATCCGCAGGCTGACCTTGCCAAGGTTGAGCCCGAGATGGTCGGCCAGGATCTCCTTGCCGACGTCTTCGTGGCCGACCAGGTCGACCTCGTGACCTTCGTCGGCCAGGACCTGGGCGAGCATACTGGAGTGGCGCTCCCCCCCACCCATCGACTGCAGGAACCGGTTGTAGACCGCCACCTTCAAAGCTGGTGAGCTCCCTGGATCTCCGGGCCCAGGGTCAGCCCCGGGCGACAACGTCGGGCTCGTTGCTCTGGTACCGCCCTCACACTCCGGAACAAGGTACTCCGGTGGCGGGTCGGACGGTTGGCCGGGTCAACCCGCCGACCTCCGCTGGGCCTGGGCGTCTCGATGACGCCTGCGCTCGAACTCTACGACGCCGGCTCACGACCCGGCCACGACCTGGCAACGAGCCGGTGGAGGGGATCTATGCTGTCCGGGTGGAGACCCAGAGGAGGTTCGAGCGATGAGCGGCTGGTCCGACGAGGGTGCGGGCGACCGGGGTGGCCGGGCCGGCACGGCGGGTGAGCGGCCCCAGAAGCCGCTACCCCCGGGCTGGAGCGTGCGGCCCCGGGGCATGCGCCAGGGGTCGCCGCGCGACCTGGACGTCGCCGACGTCCGTCCTCGCGAGCAGCGCCAGCGGCCGCCCCGGGCCCCCAGCGGTGGCGCCGGCCGGGCCCCCAAGGCTCGCCGGCCCCGGCGCTGGGGACGCCGAATCGGCGTCGCCCTGCTGGTCCTGGTCGTGCTGCTGGTCGGGCTGGGGGTCTGGGTCGACTCGCGGCTCAACCGGGTCGACGCCCTGGTGGACTACGCCGGCCGGCCGGCCGCCACTCCAGGGGCCGACTGGCTGATCGTCGGCTCCGACAGCCGCCAGGGCCTTGACGAGGCCCGCCGGCGCGAGCTCGGCACCGGCCAGGCCGCCGGGCGGCGGGCCGACACCATGATGCTGCTGCACATCCCCCGCGGCACCGGCAAGCCGGTCCTGATCAGCCTGCCCCGCGACTCCTACGTGCCGATCCCCGGGCATGGCCGCAACAAGCTCAACGCGGCCTACGCCTTCGGCGGCCCCCAGCTGCTCTCCCGCACCGTCGAGCAGGTCAGCGGCATCCGCCTCGACCGCTACATGGAGGTCGGCTTCGACGGCTTCGCCAGCGTGGTCGACGCCGTCGGCGGGGTCCAGATCTGCCCCAAGACGGCCATGCGCGACCCGATGGCCGGCCTCAACGTCAAGGCCGGCTGCCAGGTCGCGAGCAGCAAGACGGCCCTGGCCTACGTCCGGGCCCGCCACAGCGGCCGCGGCGACCTTGACCGGGTCCAGCGCCAGCAGGAGTTCCTCGGCTCCCTGATCGGCAAGTCGACCAGCCCGGCGGTGCTCCTCAACCCATTCCGCAGCGTCCCCCTGCTCCTCAGGGGCACCGAGGCGGTCGCCGTCGACCAGGCGGCCCACGTCCACAACCTGATCCGGTTCCCCTTCGCCATGCGCGACATCAGCAACGGCGGCGGCATCGCCACCACCGTCCCGGTCGCCGGCACGGCCACCGTCAGTGGCGCCGGCTCCGTCGTCCAGTGGGACCGCCAGCGGGCCTCGGCCCTGTTCGAGGCCCTCCAGCACGACCAGCCCGTCGACAGCCTGGTCGACCAGGGTGGGTGAGCTCGATGACCCGGTCGTGGTCGAGCTTCCCC
>Ga0307302_10000174_pt1 | contig 28133 bp, 30 predicted proteins | sample ER_DNA_183_FD_194490 | JGI IMG/M metagenome (GOLD analysis project Ga0307302, IMG submission 194490) | Bulk soil microbial communities from the East River watershed near Crested Butte, Colorado, United States - ER_DNA_183 | ecosystem: Environmental > Terrestrial > Soil > Floodplain | place...
GTACGCTCACCTGCCGATGCCCCGCATCGGCACCCCCAGGCGCGAAGCCACGTAGGGAACGCTGGCGCCTTGTACGACGACTGAGAAGGCGACGACCACGAAAACGATCTCGTACACCCGCCGCGCATCGTCGACCTCGGCCAGGATGGCGAAGGCGGCGAGCAGGATCGGTACGGCTCCTTTGAGCCCACCCCAGGCGATGAAGAGCTTCTCGCCGATCCTGAGCTTGAGGGGGACGAGCAGCGGCGCGAGGCCGAGCGGGCGGGCGACGAAGGCCAGCAGGGCCGCGAGCAGCAGTCCGTCGAGCCAGATTCCCTCGTCGAAGAGCTGGGCGACGTTGACCGTGAGGCCGAGGGCCACGAAGACGACGATCTCGGCCAGGCTCGCCAACGCCGTGTGGAACCGGCGAATCTGCCGTTTGTAGGGGACGTCGAGGTCACCGAGGGCAAGGCCGGCGATGAAGACGGCCAGGAATCCGGAGCCGTGCGCGACCGAAGCGAGGCCGTAGATGAGGCCCGCCGCAGCCAAGGTCCGCAGCGGGTAGAGGCCCTCGCTTGGCAAGTGCACCCGTCGCATGAAGACGACGAGCAGCGCCGTGCCGGCAAGCCCGACGGCTAGCCCGATGCTCATCTGGAGCGCGAACTCGCGCACGACGCCCCAGAGCGACCCGCCGTCGGTCGTCGCGAACTCGAGCATGCCGATCATGAGCGCGATCCCGACCGGGTCGTTCACGCCTGCTTCCCCCTCCAGGATCGTGCCGGTCCGGCCGCGGATTGGTTTGTCGCCGAGGATCGAGAACATGACCGCCGGATCTGTCGGCGCGAGCGCGGCGCCCAGAATGCCCGCGGTCGTCCAGTCGAAATCGAGGAGATAGTGGGCGCAAGCCGCCATGAGCCCGGCCGTCGCGAGGGTGCCGAGGATGCCGAGCGAGGCGATCGGGAGCGCCGCGCGGCGGAAGCGACGCCATCCAATGTGCATGCCGCCGTCGAAGAGGATCACGATCAGGGCTACAACCCCGATCCGCTCGACGGTTCGGATGTTCGGAACGACGACCGGAGCCGCGGCGGCAACGACGAGGAACAGCGCCGGCGCGGGGATCGGATACCGCTCAGTGAACTTGCGGGCGAGCAGTGCAAGTAGGGCGCCGCCCGAGACGACGACCACGTACGCGCCGAACTCGCTCAACTCAGCCATCGGGGGAGCCTACGCCCCCTAACTATTTCCTTACATCTCCCTCATTCGAGCCACAAGGTCAAGGCGCATACTTGACGTGCAGATGCGAACAACCCTGGTCCTGTTTCTGATCCTGCTCGTCGTGCCCGCGGCGGCCTATTCCGGATCCTCGGGTCCGCCGCCGGACGGGACGCTGTCGGTCCGCGAGGGGCGCGGGATGGTCTTCCTGAACGCCAAGGGCAGCATCACGGGTCGGTTCGAGAAAGGGAAGCTCACGATCACCGACCCGAATCCATACGACGCCAAGCGACCCGTCGTCTACGGCGCGAACAAGACGACCTACCGCGGCGCCAAGACGACGGTCTACCAGGGCCGAAACATCCGCTTCCGGCTCATCGGCGCGCACTACCAGGCTCGGATCGAGGGCCGTGGCATCTTCCTGAGCGCGATCGGACGCGGGCGCGGGATTGTCGACGGCGCCGGCAACACGCAGGCAAGAATCTTCTACGACGGAGTCTGGTCGCTGAACGACGAGGAGTACCACTCGCTGCCCGACGAGGCCACAGGCTTTCAGCTTTCGGCCCCACCCGTTCCCTGATAGCAGCCCGCTCTGGCATTCTGGAGGCGATGCCTCTGAACACACCGCAGACAGTGCTCGTCGTCGAGGATGAGGCTTCCATCGCCTCGTTCGTCTCCCTCTACCTGAAAAACGCGGGCTACGACGTGCACGTGGCAGAGACGGGAGAGGACGCGCTGACGAAGGCCGAGAACCAGCAGCCCTCGCTGATCGTCCTCGACCTGATGCTGCCGGACATCGACGGCATCGAGGTCTGCCGTCGCCTTCGGCGCCGCTCCGATGTGCCGATCCTAATGCTGACGGCTCGGGACGAGGACGTCGACAAGATCATCGGGCTCGAGGTCGGAGCGGACGATTACCTGACGAAGCCTTTCAACCCTCGCGAGCTAGTCGCGCGCGTGAAGTCGATCCTTCGCCGCTCCACACCCGACCGCAAGGAAGTCGCGAGCGCGACCCTTCGGCACGGGGATCTCTGCATCGACGCCGGCCGCCGTGAGGTGAAGGTCGGCGAGGAGGAGATCAAGCTGGCGCCGAAGGAGTTCGACCTGCTCTGGGAGCTCCTCGACCATCGCGGCCTCGTGCTCACGCGCGACCAGTTGCTCGAGCGCGTCTGGGGCTACACCTTCGCGGGGGATACGCGGACCGTGGACGTCCACGTCCGCCAGCTGCGCCGGAAGCTCGGCGAGGCGTCGCCGATCGTCACGGTCTGGGGCGTCGGCTACAAGGTCTCGCCCGCGAAGGAGACGGCGACGGCTTAACGCGGGAGGTCTGCATGGGCTCTAAACGTGTCGGGTTCTACTTCCCGAAGGACGCGCGGGCAAAGCCCGAGCGGCCCCAGGGTGACAGAGCAAACCTCATTTAGCATGTTTCACTCGCTGCGCTTTCGCCTGCCGGCGCTTTTCCTCGCCGGGATCGCGCTGACCGGAGTCCTCGCGGCCGCGATCGCATACGGGCTTTTCCAGGACTACACGCAGGATCAGGCGAAGCGCGAGCTGCGGCGCGAGGCCGCCGGCCTGACGCAGCTCTACGCGGAGCAGGCGGTGAGGTCGCAAGAGAAGGGCACCGCGCCGCCTTTTTTCGCCGCGAGCAAGCTCGAGCGCGCGAGCGGCAACCGTCTCTTCTACGTCGGCTTGCCGCCGTTCTCCGGGCAGGGATCCGGGCTGAGGAAGCTCCCGAAGAGCGTCGTTGATTGGACGGCGATCCAGCAGGGGAAGATCGTCGAGTTTCATTTCGTCCCGCCCGGCGAGAGTCGAAAGTTCCTCGCGGTTGCGCATCCCTTCTACCTCGAGAAGAGCGGACCGCCGTTCGGCGCCCTCGTCGTCGCAACCGCACAGACGGAGCTTCGCGATCGACTGGTGACGCTGTTCGAACGTCTGACGTTGGCGCTCCTCGCGGGTGTGCTTCTGGCTGCCGTACTGGCCTGGTACCTCTCCGGTCGAATCACGCGGCCCGTGCGCAGGCTCGCCAAGGCCGCCGACGAGGTTGCGGAGGGCCGATATGACATCGCCGTGCCCGACTTGCACGGCCGTGACGAGATCGCCGACCTCGCAGACTCGTTCAGGCAGATGGCCTCCCGGCTGTCCGAGGCCGAGGAGCTGGAGCGGAACTTCCTGATGACGGTCTCACACGAGCTGCGGACTCCGCTGACCGCGATCCGCGGGCACGTCGAGGCCTTGCGGGAGGGGCTCGCCGAGAACCCCGAGGGGCGAGCCGCGTCGCTCGACGTGATTGCCGCGGAGGCGGGAAGGCTGGAACGGCTCGTCGGGGACGTGCTCGACCTGGCCAAGCTCGACACGCGGCGCTTCACCGTCCTGCGCGAGGAGGTCGACATGGCCCGGCTCCTCGAACGCGCGTACGCTGTATTCGGCGAGGAGGCGAAGCGGCGCGACATCGATTACTCGCAGGAGGTCTCCGCCGACCCGGTGATCGTCTCGGACGGCGACCGCGTCCTCCAGATCATCACGAACCTGCTTGCGAATGCCTTCCGCTGGACGCCCGACGGCGGGCGGGTCGACCTGCGGCTCAGCGCCGAGGACGGCCGCATCCACGTGGCGGTGGAGGACACCGGGCCTGGGATCGGCCTCGAGGAACGCGAGCGGATCTTCCGTCCGTTCTGGACGCACGACGGCAAGGGAACGGGGCTCGGCCTCGCGATCGCGCGTGAGCTCGCCGTCGCGCTCGGCGGCCGGATCGAGCTCGACAGCGAGCTCGGCCGCGGCAGCCGCTTCGAGCTCGTGCTGCCCGCGCAGCTTTCCTAGCGAAGCCTCTGCGCGAAGAACCAGTTGTGGCCCTCGAGGTCCTCCGTGTCGTAGCGCCGGTCCCCGTACTCCTGGTCGGTCGGCTCCGTGTGGATCGTCGCGCCCTCGGCCTTCGCGTGCTCGTAATGCGCATCGACGTCGTCGACGTACACATGCACGCCTGCCGTCGCGCCGCCGCGCTTGTTCGGGCTCTGGTAGTGCGGGCCAGGCTCGCCGAACATGACGATCGCGTCCCCGAGCTTCACTTGGCCGTGATCGAGCCGGCCTTGGTCGTTCGTCATCCGCATGTCCTCCTCGAAGCCGAAGACCCGGATCAGCCAGTCCATGGCCGCTCCGCCGTCCTCGTAATACAGGTACGGGGAGATCTCGTTCGGCATACCGCCTCCTCAAAGTCGGTTCGGCCCGTAGCATGCCGCGCCGTGGCCCTCCCTGCACGAGCCGAAATCGTTGCGCTTCCTCTGCCGCGCTCCCCGGTCCGCGCCGCGCTTTCGGCACTGCGGCCGCGGCAGTGGTCGAAGAACCTGCTCCTGTTCGCCGGGCTCGTCTTTGCGGCCAAGCTGGGGGACGCCGTTCGCTGGCTCGAGGCCGCGGCGGCTTTTGCGGCCTACTGCGCTGCCTCGAGCGCGGCCTATCTGGTCAACGACGTGCGCGACGCCGAACGCGACCGGGCTCATCCACTCAAGCGCCTGCGGCCGGTCGCGCGCGGGGAGCTCTCTCCCCGCAGGGCCTTGGTGCTTGCGGTCGCGCTCTCGATCGTCGCGTTCGCGCTCGTGGCACCTCTAGGCGGCGCCTCCATCGGCTTCCTGGCAGCTTTCCTCGCCCTTCAGGGCGCTTACAGCCTCGGCCTCAAGCACGTCGTCCTGGTGGACGTCTTTGCGATCGCCGCCCTCTTCGTGCTGCGCTCCGCAGCTGGTGCGGCGGCCGTGGACGTCCGCATCTCGTCGTGGCTCCTGCTCGTGACCGCGCTGCTCGCGCTCTTCCTGGCCCTGGCCAAGCGAAGAAGCGAGCTCGTGCTACCGGGCTCGAGCCGACCCGTGCTGGACGGCTACTCGCTTCCGCTCGTCGACCAGCTGATCGCGGTCACCGTCGCGTGCACGATCGCCGCCTATGCGATCTACACGTTCACGGCGCACTCGGCAGCCCTGATGGCGACGATTCCGTTCGTCGTCTTCGGCCTCTTTCGCTACCTGCTGCTCGTTCACCGGGACGACCTCGGCGAGGAGCCGGAGAACGTCCTGCTCACGGACCGCCCGCTCGTCGCGGCAGTGGCGCTATGGGCCATGACCGCCGCCGTGATCCTGGCGGTAACTAGCTAGCGCGCTCTTCGAGGCGGTAGATCTCGGCACCGCCGTTGCCCTCGAGCTTGCGCTCCATCCGGGCCAGGCGCTGGTCGACGCCCTTCCACCCGGAGGAAATGAGGTCGACGAGCAGGGCGAGGTCGTCGACGCGTGCGTGTCGCTCGGCCAGGAGGTCGCCCTCGAGGCCTTCGAGCCGGCGAATGGTCTGGCCCGCAAGGCCTCGCACTTCGGCGAGCTGCCGTCCCACCGGCGCGGCCTCGGTACGCACGCCCTCGCGGACGGCGTCCTCGACGCGGCCGGGAAGCGTCGTCTCGATCTGCGCGGCGAGCTCGGCCAGGGCTTCGATCTGTGCCCGCGCCCGCTCCAAGGCGGCATCGACCTCGCCTGGGCCAGGACGGCCTTCTGCCGCCGTCTGCAAGCGTTCCTTCGCGCGTGTGAGAGCTGCTTCGTCCATGGGCGGGAACGCTAGCGTTCGGGCCGGATGAAGCGGGCCGAGCTGGAGTACACCCTGCCGCCCGAGCTGATCGCGCAGCATCCTACCGAGCGGCGCGACGACTCGAGGCTGCTTGTGTTGCAAAGAACAAGCGGTGAGATTCGCCATCGCCGCTTCCGCGAGCTGCCAGAGGAGCTGGCGGGTGAGCTCGTCGTCGTCAACGACACGCGGGTCGTGCCGGCGCGCCTGCGGCTGGAGCGACCGGGCGGCGGCGAGGCCGAGGTGCTGCTGCTGGAGCCGCTGAACGGGCGCGGGGAATGGGAGGGGCTCGCGCGCCCGACGCGACGGCTGAAGCCGGGACAGCGGCTGGGGCCGGTCGAGCTGCTCGAGCACCTCGGCGAGGGCCGCTGGCGACTGCGGCTCGAGGGCCCGCCCCAGGGGGAGGCGCCGCTGCCGCCCTACATCACGGAACCGCAGGCCGATCCGGACCGCTACCAGACCGTCTATGCCGACCGCGAAGGCTCCGCGGCCGCACCGACGGCGGGCCTCCATTTCACGCCCGAGCTGCTGGCGAAGCTCGACGTCGAGCGGGTCACGCTCCACGTCGGCCTCGACACGTTCCGGCCGGTCACGGCCGAGGATCTCGCCGACCACCCGGTTCACAGCGAGCGCTACGAGGTTACGCCCGAGGCCGTGGAGCGGATCCGCACTGCCGACCGGGTGCTCGCCGTGGGGACGACGACCGTGCGGGTGCTCGAATCGCTCGCCCGCGGTGCGCCGCTCGCCGGCCGCACCGACCTCTTCATCACTCCGGGCTTCGAGTTCCGCCGCGTGGATGCGCTGCTGACGAACTTCCACCTGCCCGGCTCGACGCTGCTTGCGCTGGTCATGGCGTTCGCGGGCGTGGAGGAGACCCGGCGGCTCTACGAGCGCGCGATCGCGGAGCGTTACCGCTTCTACTCCTTCGGCGACGCGATGTTGATCCTGTGAGCTTCGAAGTCTCGGCGACTGACGGTGAGGCCCGAGCCGGGATTCTGAAGACCGCGCACGGGGAGCTCCAGACGCCGGCCTTCATGCCGGTCGGGACGAAGGCGACCGTGAAGATGCTCGACCCGGACGAAGTGCGCTCACTCGGCGCGGAGATCGTGCTCGGCAACACATACCACCTGCACTTTCGTCCCGGCGAGGACGTGATCGGTGACCTCGGCGGCCTGCACAAGTTCATGGCCTGGGAGCGGCCGATCCTCACCGACTCGGGCGGGTATCAGGTCTTCTCGCTGCGCGACACGATTATCAGGGTCGACGACGACGGCGTCACCTTCCGCTCGATCTACGACGGCAATGCGGAACGCTTCACGCCGGAGTCGGTCGCGGGGATCCAGGCCAGGCTCGGCTCCGACATCGCGATGTGTCTCGACGTCTGTGCGCCCGCCGGTGGCACACCCGACGAGCTGGCCGAGGCGGTGCGGCTGACGACGCTCTGGGCCGCCCGCCAGCGCGAGGCCCCGCGCGCACCGGGACAGCTCCTCTTCGGGATCGCCCAGGGCGCGACCGACCCGGAGCTGCGGCGCCGCTCGATCGAAGAGATCGTCGCGCTCGACTTCGACGGCCACGCGCTCGGCGGTCTCAGCGTGGGGGAGGCCCGAGACCCGATGTTCGAGACTGTCGCCGACGCCGCTCCGCTCCTACCCGCCGAGCAACCGCGTTATTTCATGGGCATCGGCGACCCGGAGGGCGTTCTCGAGGTGATCGAGCGCGGAGTCGACATGTTCGACTGCGTGCTGCCGACGAGGATGGGGCGGACCGGCACGGCGCTGACCTCCAGCGGGCGCCTCAATCTCAAGAACGCGCGCTTCGCGCGCGACGAGGGCCCGCTCGACGAGCGCTGCGACTGCCCCGCCTGCACTCGCTTCACGCGCGCCTACATACGGCACCTCGTCAACCAGCAGGAGCTGCTCGGCCTGCGCCTGCTCACCTTGCACAATCTGCGCTTCCTCCTCCAGCTCACCTCGGGGGCACGCGCCGCGATCGAGGCCGGGAAGCTGGCATCCTTCAAGGCCGAGACGCTCGATCGTCTGGACACCGCATGACCTCCCTCATCTTCTTCGCCGCGATGCTCGTTCTGCTCTGGCTGCTGATCATCGCGCCGCAACGACGCCGACGTCAGCAGCAGGCCCAGATGCTGACCCGGCTCGCTACCGGCGACGAGGTGATCACCGCGGGCGGGGTGTACGGCTCCGTGCGCGAGGTGGCCGACGATCACGTCGTCCTCGAGATTGCCCCGGGGACGCGTGTCCGCGTCCTGAAGAGCGCCGTGGCGGCCCGCGTGGAGTCGCAGCCGGAGCAGACGACACCCCCTGAGACCCCGCTAACCTAGGTCAGACCAAGTGTCCGAACGGCGCTCGCATCTCATCCTGATGGGCCTCATTCTGGCGGCCCTCGTCGGCGTTGCCTTGCTCGGGGTGCCCGGCTCGCCGCTGCACCAGAAGCCGACGCTGGGTCTCGACCTCCAGGGCGGGCTCGAGGTCGTCAAAAAGGCGGTCCCGGACAAGGGTGAGAAGGTGGACAAGCAAGGGCTCGACGACGCGGTCACGATCATCAACGACCGCATCAACGGGACCGGCGTCTCGGAGCCCGAGATCCGCAAGCAGGGCAGCGACCAGATCGTGATCGAGCTGCCCGGCGTGAAAGACCAGAAGCGCGCCGCTGACCTGATCGGGCAGACGGCGAAGCTCGAGCTCTACGACCTCCAGGGCGACCTCGTCTCCGGTGTGTCCCTCGACGTTCAAGGGTTCCCGGTTGCAAAAACCTCGGTCTTCGAGTTGCTCTCGACTCAGCAGGTGGCAGCGAAGAACGGTGAGCCGGGCGAGTTCTACCTCGTGAAGGTCAAGAAGAAGGGCAAGACGACCACGGGCCGGCTTGTGGTCGGGCCCACGCAAACCCGCGCTCAGCTGCTCTCGTCCGGATACGTGAAGAAGCACGGCAAGAAGGGCGAGGTGCCGAAGGGCACGAGAGTGATCGCCGTGCCCGAAGGCATGGTCGTCATCACCTGCGGCGCCGAGGAGCGTTACTGCCCGGGGGTTCCGAACGCGCCGGAGCGGACGTACTTCTACCTCTTCCGCTACGACCCCCAGAACAAGGAGCACCCGATCCCGGAGATGACGGGGTCCGACCTGAAGCGCAAGGGGACACGGGCGGACGTCGACCCCCAGACCAGCCAGCCGGTCGTGCTCATGCAATTCACCAAGGGCGGCGGACACAAGTTTGAAAAGGTCACTCAGACCCTTGTCGAGCGGGGCCGGAGCATCGCCAACCGAAACGGTTGGACCGGGGCAGCGGACGACCAAGCCAATCAGCAGTTCGCGATCGTGCTCGATCGCGAGATGAAATCGGCGCCTTCGGTCGACTTCGACGAGAACCCGAGCGGCATCGGGGGCAACAACGGCGCGCAGATCACGGGGATCTCGAGAGGCGACGCGAAAGACCTGGCCCTCGTTCTCAGGTCAGGGACGCTGCCGTTCAAGTTGGTCACGATCGAGCAGACGAACGTCTCGGCGACGCTCGGCAAGGACTCGCTCCAGGAGGCCAAGAAGGCGGCGATCGGCGGCCTGCTCGTCGTCGCGCTCTTCCTCCTTCTCTTCTACCGCTTCCTTGGCCTCGTCGCCGTCATCGGCCTCGGCATCTACGCGGCTTTCCTCTACGCAGCGGTGCTGCTCTTCAACGTCACGCTGAGCCTGCCGGGCTTCGCCGGCCTCATCCTCACGATCGGAGTCGCGGCAGACGCGAACGTGGTCGTCTTCGAACGCATCAAAGAGGAGGTCCGCGCGGGCAAATCCGTGCGGGCCGCAATCTCCACTGGGTACGCAAAGGGCTTCCACACGATCATCGACGCGAACGTCGTCACGGCGATCACGGCGATGGTCCTGTTCCTTGTCGCAACGGCAGGCGTCAAGGGCTTCGCCCTCATGCTGTTGATCGGCACGGTGATCTCGCTGGTAACGGCAGTCGCGGCCACGCGCGCGATGCTCGGCCTGCTCGCCGGCTTTCGCTGGTTCGACAACCCCCGCTTCATGGGCGCCGCGGGAACGCAGGGTGCCAAGTGGCTCCAGATCGACTTCATGGCTCGCCGGTACCTCTGGTTCGCCATCTCCGGCGCCGTCGTCGTGGTCGCGATCGGCTCGCTCGGCTTGAAGGGCCTCAACCTCGGGATCGACTTCAAGGGCGGCACCCAGGTCACGTTCGACACCCCGCAGGCGCAACTCGTCGAAAACGTGCGCACGGACGCACAGAAGATCGACCCGAGCTTCGACAAGGCGGTCATCCAGGGCCGCGGGCCGCAGACCAACGGGAAGTACAAGAGCTTCCAGCTGCGGGCGAAGTCGATCAGCCCGGCCAAGGAAACGAAGCTCCGCGAGGGCCTCGAGAGCAAGCTGAGCGCGACGCACTACGGAGCGAAGAACGTTTCCGAGAGCTTCGGGCGCCAGATCGCGCGCTCGGCGATCCTCGCGATCATCTTCTCGCTCGTCCTGATCGTCCTCTACCTGGCGATCCGGTTCGACCTCAAGTACGCGATCCCGGTGATCGCGGCGTTGATCCACGACATAGTGATCACGGTCGGTGTGTACTCGCTGACCGGACGGGAAGTGTCCACGTCCACCGTGGCGGCCGTCCTGACCGTGCTCGGGTACTCGATCTACGACACGATCATCATCTTCGATCGCATCCGCGAGAACGTTCCCCTAATGCGAAGGGCTGCGTTCGCGACTATCGCGAACATCTCGCTCTGGGAGACGATCAGACGCTCTCTGGCGACGACCTTTATCACGCTGCTCCCTGTCGGCTCGCTGCTCTTCTTCGGCGGCGCGACGCTCAAGGACTTCGCGTTCGCGCTACTGATCGGCATTGGCTCCGGCGCCTACTCGTCGATCTTCATCGCGGCTCCGCTGCTTACGATCCTGAAGGAGCGCGAGCCCGAGTACGCGCGGAGGATCGGCCAGGTCGAGCTGGGAGCGGACGGCGAGGGCCCGGAGCCCGACGGCGGGCCTCCCGCGCGTCGCCGGCCGCGCGCGCCGATCGGTGGCCCGGCGGCCGACACCGGAACAGTGATGCTGGAAGAAGCCACTCAGGCCGCCGCCGCCGAGCCGGCGCCGGGCCTCATCGACGGGCTGGTGCCGGAACCCGCTCCGGCGGCCTCGAGCTCCAAACGCGAGCGACGCCGCCAACGTCGCCGGGCAAGGCCCCATGGCCGACGAAGATAAGTCTCTGCTCGACACCGTCGAGCGGATGGGGCTCGCAGCGCTCGGCGCAGTCGCCCTGACCGCGGAGCGTGCCGACGCGCTCGCCGACGAGCTTGCGAGCAAGGGGGACATGCGCCGGGACGAGGCCCGGGAGCTGATCGAGCAGGCGACGCGCCGCTGGCGCGGCGAGGCCGTACGGATGGGCGAGAAGGCCGGCGCCGGTCTCGAAGGGCTCTTCCACCAGGTCGGTCTGGTCACGCGGGCCGACTTCGAGGAGCTCGAGCTGCGGGTCGCGCAGCTGGAGCATCGGTTGCGGCTCGTCGAAGACGGACCCGGTTAGGGACAGTCCCTCGGTGGGGACAGTCCCTCGGTGGGGACAGTCCCTCGGTGGGGACAGTCCCTCGGTGGGGACAGTCCCTCGGTGGGGACAGTCCCTTGGTGGGGACAGTCCCTCGGTGGGGACAGTCCCTTGGCGACAGTCCCTTGGCAGGGACAGTCCCTTGGCGACAGTCCCTTGGCAGGGACAGTCCCTTGGCGACAGTCCCTTGGCAGGGACAGTCCCTCACGGATGTGTCGCCTCTGTCGCAGCTTTCATCCTGATCGCAACATCTCGGTGTTTGCGCTGGGCTCTCGCGTTATATGCCCCTGTGAGTAGGCAGCCCCGTAGCGTGTTGGAAGGCGCCTACTTCCACGTCACTGCTCGGGCAACCGGAGGCATGGCGCTCTTCGAAGACGACGTGGATCGCACCGAGTTCATCGAGTTGCTCGTCCGGACGGCTTGCGACTCGAAGTGGAAGTGCCACGCCTATTGCCTGATGACTACTCATTACCACCTCCTTCTGGAGACCAGCCAGCGTTCTCTTTCGAAGGGAATGCACCGCCTCAACGGCATCTACGCTCAACGCTTCAATCGGCGTCACGGACGCAGAGGCCATCTATTCGAGGAGCGCTTCAGCGCGCACGTGATAGACCGCGAGGAGCATTTCGAAGCGGCGTGCCGGTACGTATTCGAAAATCCAGTTCGCGCTGGTTTGTGTGATCACGCCGACCTGTGGCCCTGGAGCGGCGGCCTCGGTCAAGTCGAGCGGCTGGTGAAGGGTCGAGGTCGCGCGCCTTTCGCGCTGGGGACTGTCCCTCCGTAGGGACTGTCCCTCCGTCGGGAATGTCCCTTGTCTCAGCGGAGAACCAAGTCTTGTCGAGGGCTTCCTTGCGCCGCGTGGAACACTTCTAGCCATGGCGAAAGCGCCCCCGAAGACGCGCAACCTCGGCCGGCTGACGGAGATCGCCCAGGTCGCCGTCCGGCACGGCTTCGGCTACTTCTTCGAGCGCCACAAGCTCACCGACTTGCTGCCCGGCCGGGACGGGGCGGTCATCGTCGACGGCACCCCGTCGCAGCGTGGTCAGCATCTCCGCGAGCTGCTCGACGAGCTCGGCCCGACCTTCGTCAAGTTCGGACAGCTGCTCTCGATGCGGCCCGACGTCCTGCCGCCGGACCTCATCTCCGAGCTGCGCGCGCTCCAGGACGACGTGCGTCCCTTCCCGTACGAGGAGGTCGAGCGTGTCGTCACCGAAGAGCTAGGTCAGCCGATCGAGCGGCTCTTCCTGGAGTTCGACCGCGAGCCGATCGCGGCGGCCTCGATCGGACAGGTACATCGCGCCGTGCTCCCGAACGGCCACACGGTTGCGGTCAAGGTGCAGCGGCCCGGTGCGCCGCAGCAGATCGAGGCCGACCTCGGCCTCCTCTACCAGGCCGCGCGCATCGTCAAGGAGCGCGTGCGGGCGCTCGACTTCGTCGACGTGCGCGAGCTCGTCGACGAGTTCGCGCGCGCTATCCGGCAGGAGCTCGACTACCGGCTCGAAGGGCGCAACGCGGAGACCCTTCACCGCAACTTCGCGGGCCACCCGCACGTCCACGTCCCGCGCGTCTACTGGAGCTACACGCGCGCCCGCGTGCTGACGCTCGAGTTCGTCGAGGGCCGGCAGCTCGCCGACATCGACGAGTCCGGCTACTCGCTCGAGGAGCGGAAGCGCCTGGCCGAGGTGATCGCCGAGGCGTGGATGACGATGATCTTCCGCGACGGGTTCTTCCACGGCGACCCGCATCCGGCGAACATCCTTGTCATCAAGCCTGACCAGATCGGGCTCGTCGACTTCGGCCTGGCCGGCAAGCTGACCGACGACGACGTCTCGAAGGCGACCCGCCTCTTCATCGACGTCGCGAACGAGAACGTCGAGGCCCTTCCGAGGCGGCTCGCCGATCTCGGCGTCCGCTACCCCAAGGAGCGGGAGGACGAGTTCCTCAGCGAGATCCGTGAGCTCTTCTACCGCTACTACGGCGCGAGCCTTGCGGAGATCGACCCGCTCCAGGTCATCCGCGAGGTCTTCGGGGTCATCTACTCGTTGAACCTGCGGCTACCGACCCGCTTCATCATCCTCGACAAGGCGATTGGCACGCTGGCCTCGGTCGGCGTCGAGCTCTATCCGGACTTCAACGTCTTCGAGGTGGCGAAGCCGTATGCGCGGAGTCTCATGCTCGGGCGCTACACGCCCCAGCGGATGCTCTCGCGGGCCCGCCGCGAGTCCCTGAAGCTCGCGTCGATCTTCGCCGAGTATCCGCACCAGCTGCACGACATCCTCGAGCAGATGCGCGACGGGCAGATCGAGGTCGGCTTCGTGCACAAGGGGCTCGACGAGTTCATGCACAAGCTCGACGTGGCATTCAACCGGCTGATCATCGCGTTCGTCGTCGCCGCCGGGCTGATCGGCTCCAGCCTGATCGGTGTCTTCGCCACCTCCGGCCCGCAAGTCCTGGGCCTGAACATCGTGTCGGCGTTTGGCTTCTTCCTCTCGGGAGTGCTCGGGCTCTGGCTCCTCTGGGGGGTCTTCCGCTCCGGAAGGATCTGATCGATTACAGGACTGCAAAGACCTGGCCGGAAGGCGCTCGGCCGATAAAGCGTGCTGTCCATTCTTCGGCACAGAGTCGCGCGAAAGGACATCTGGCGGTAGCGCTCGGCCGTCGCTAGCTTCGGCGGAATGCCGAATGCGCTCCTTCTCGCCGAGCCGGAAGAGTCGACGCGCAGCTTTCTCGAGCGGCACTTGATCCAAGACGGGTTCGAGGTTGTCGAGGCCGATAACGGCGCGGCCCTCGAGCTGCTCGAGGCCGCCCGGCCCGATCTCGTCCTGATCGGCGACCCGGAGGGGCCCGAGCTCTGCCGGCGGTTGCGCGAGGGCGAGCCTGGCCGTTCGTGGGACCGAGACGTGCCCGTCATCCTGCTCGGGCGGCAGGAGTCCGACCCCGTCGACCGAGTGCGGGCTTTCGACCGCGGATGTGACGACTACCTGGACCGCCCGTTCTTCTACGACGAGCTCGTGGCGCGCATCCGCGCCGTGCTGCGCCGGGCCGCGCCTTCAGCCTCGGAGCGGCTCGACGCGGGGGACATCGAGATCGACCGGCCCACTCGCCGGGTGATCGTCTCCGGCCAGCGCGTCGTTTTGCCGACGAAGGAGTACGAGCTGCTCTTGAAGCTGGCGAGCGATCCGTCTCGCGTCTTCACGAAAGACGAGCTCCTGCGCGAGGTTTGGGGGTTCCGCTCGATCGGCCGGACACGGACGCTCGACTCACATGCCTCACGTCTGCGGCGGCGCCTGAACGGCCCGGGCCGGCGGCCTTACGTCCAGAACGTCTGGGGTGTCGGCTACTCCCTGCTCGGCGACTGAGGGTCGGAGGAGCTGTGAGCCTCAGTCACCCGTGACCTGCGTGACTGAACGGGGGAAGCGCGTCGGCGAAAAGGACATCGCGCCGCCGGGAACCATCCACGGTATGACCTTGACCGAGAACCTCCCCGCGCGTACGGCGGGGTCTTCCTCCTTGAGCTCGCGCGCCCGCTTCGGGTCGACGTTCAGGATCGAGAGCCCGCGGAACTCCTCGTCGTCGAGGGGCCCGGCTGCCAGCAGGTGACCGGCCTCGTGGAGATCGGCGAGATGTGACATGTGGGCATCCTGCAGCGCAGCGGCCGCCTCCTCGTCGAGCTCTGGTGCGTCCGATCTGAGGATCAGCAGCGCGATGGTGAAGCGGTCGAATTGCACCGGTTGCCTCCTCGGGGCATGGGCTGCGGAGCGGGCCGGCCCGCTCCGCAGCGGAATTCGTCAGGTCGTTATTTCCCGACTGTCTCGACGTAATCCTGGAATACCCTCGGCCAGCCGTTCGAGTAGCCAGTGTGTGCTTCCTCGGCGTCCTTGCCGAGAGCCTCGAAGCCACGGTGCTCGAGATCGACGCGCGTTCCGTCGCCCTCGGGCGTGAAGCGAACTTCGATCTCGGTCGGCGCAATCGCTTCGGGGTTGACCTTCCACTCCAGCACGAGCCGGTGTGGCGGCTCCCACGCGGTCACGTTCGCCCAGTGTGCTTCCTCCCCGCTGGTCATGCGCTCGTAGACCCGGCCCTCCGGGCCGGTTTCGAAGACGATTGCCTCCGGAAGCCCGGCGTCCTTGTCCATCGCCTGCACGGAATACTCTTTCGGCCACCACGTCGCCAAGCCCTCGGTGAAGACCTCGAAGGCCTTCTCCGGTGACGCGGCGACGACGGCCGACTTCTGGATCACGAGCCCTGTCTCTTGCGTGCTCACTGCTGCTCCTCTCCATTGCGTTTGACGGCCGCCTCGAAGCTCGAGAGCGCCGTCGTCCAGAACCTGTCGAAGTAGGCGCGGAGCTCGCCCAGCCCGTCCGGATCGAGCCGGTAGATGCGGCGCGTGCCTGCACGCCGCTCGGTCACGAGCCCGGCCTCCTTCAACACCCGCAAATGCTGGGAGACGGCGGGGCGGCTGACAGGAAGCTCACCGGCGAGCTCACCGACGGCCCGGGGGCCGCTCTGCAGAAGCTCGAAGATCCGGCGCCTCGTCGGGTCGCCCAGCGCGTCCATTGCATTTGCGTAAGCCATCACTTACGGTAAGTTTAGGCTTACAGAAGGGTGTTGTCAAGCGCTCCCTCGAGCTTCAGCAGGCGTTCCTTCCGCTCGAGTCCGCCGCCGTAGCCGACGAGCGAGCCGTTCGCGCCGATCACGCGGTGGCACGGAAGGACGATCGGGATCGGGTTCCTGTTCATGACCGTTCCGACGGCGCGTGCGGCCTGGGGGCGGCCGGCTGCTCGGGCCAGGGCGCCGTAGGTCGTCACCTCGCCGTGGGGCACGCGGGCGAGCCGCCTGAGGACGTCGCGGCTGAACGGTGCTGCGGGGCGCAGGTCGACCGCCAGCTCGAACCGCTTGCGCCGGCCGTCGAAGTACTCGTCGAGCTGACGCCGAACCGGTTCGTTCGGCCCGGCCGCTCTGAGCACGCGGGCTCCGAAGGACCGCGCGAGCTCCTCGGTCATGCGGTCCGGTTCGGGATCGAACGAGATCCGGCAGAGACCGCGGTCGGTCGTCGCGACGAGGAGCGTGCCGACCGGCGAGTCGGTCAGCTCGTAGGCGACGTCGAGCAGCCCTGCTGCAGCGGCGGCTTCGCGGAAGCGACGATCAAGCGTGGGGGAGACGGTCATTGCATCCTCCTCGTTTTTATCGGCCAGGCCGGCCGAGCCGGCCTGGCCTTTGTTGGTCGGCGCCGCCGAGTCGGCGCCTTAGACGGCGAACACCGGATGAGGCCGCCTGGCGCGCGGCCTGCTCGCTCGAACCGAGTGCGGCACCAATTGCGGCGTAGGAAAGGTCGTAGCCGTAGCGGAGAACGACGGCGGCGCGCTCCTTGCGCGGCAGTACGCCCGCGAGCTCACCGAGCTCCGCGTAGGCGGGACGGGTGTCGAGCGATGGCTCCCGTGCTTCGGGCTGAGCATCGCGGCGCCGGTGCTGATCGGCCGCCACCCGGCGTGCGATTGTCAGCGCCCAGGCGCGCAGGTTCTCCGTATGGCGCAGCCGGTCGTATCCGCGGAGCGCGCGCAGGAACGTCTCCTGGTACGCGTCCTCGGCAGCCTGCGCGCCGAGCAGTCGACGCAGCTCGCCGAGCACGGCAGCTCGGTTGTCCTCGTAGAAGCGTTCGAACGGCGGCGCCGCTTGCGGTGCTGCCTTCAGGGTGCGCGGGCTTTGCTCGCGCACCCGTCGGAAATGACCGGTCGAACCACTCATGGAGAACCAAACGTTCCTAGGGGCTGCAAGAGAGCCATCATCTTCTCTAACGCGTGGAGGCCGCAAAGTGTGAGACTCGGCGCGTGCGGGCGGGAGTGGTCGGCCACGTCGAATGGGTTCGCTTCGCCGTTGTCGATCGCGTGCCCGATCCCGGCGAGATCATCCAAGCACGTTCATCGTGGCTGGAGCCGGCGGGCGGGGGTGCGGTCGCCGCCGTGCAGCTGCTGAAGCTCGCCGGCCAGGTGGACTTCTTCGTCGCGGTCGGGAACGACGACCTCGGCCGCGTCGTACGCGATGCGCTCGAGCGGTTGGGCCTTCACGTGCACGCTGCGACGCGGGACGCGCTGCAGCGACGGTCGTTCACATTCCTCGACGGGCACGGAGAGCGGACGATCACGTTGATCGGCGAGAAGCTCCACCCATTCGGCAGCGATCCGCTGCCCTGGGACGAGCTTGCGGGGATCGATGCTGTCTACTTCACCGCGGGCGACGCGGAAGCGCTGCACGCCGCGCGGCGGGCCCGCGTGCTCGTCGCAACCGCCCGCGAGCTGCCGACCCTGATCGAGGCCGGCGTGCAGTTGGACGCGCTCGTCGGGAGCAGCACCGATCCCGAAGAGGCTTACGAGCCCGGGCAGATCGATCCAGAGCCTGCCCTCGTCGTCTCCACCAGGGGCCGCGAGGGCGGGAGCTTCGTCGCCGGGAAGCGCTCGGGCACGTACGCGGCTGCGGAGCTCCCAGGGCCGATTGTCGACTCGTACGGCGCGGGCGATTCGTTCGCCGCGGGGCTGGCCTTTGCGCTTGCTCGGGGAGACGAAATCGACGCGGCGCTTGCGTTCGCGGCCCGCTGCGGAGCAGCTGCGATGACCGGCCGCGGAGCCTTCGCAGGACTGCTGCACGGCTCGGGGATCGATCGGTAGCCTCCTCGTGATGGCCCGCGTCGCCCGGCTCGTCATCCGCCGCAGAAAGCTCGTCGTGGGAGCCTGGATCGTGCTCACAATCGTCGGCGCGTTCTCGACGACGCGCCTCGCCGATCGCTGGTTCCAGTCCTTCTCGATCCCAGGCTATTCGGCTTACGAGGCCAATCAGCGCACGCTGAAACTCTTCGGGTCCGGTGAGCAGGCGCCGCTGGTCGCCGTCTTCACCTCGCCGAGCAAGGAGGTGACACAGGTCGAAGGCATCCGCCGGGCGATTGACGCAACCGCTCACGTGGTCCGCGGCTCGCGGACCGGATCCTGGTTCGAGACACACAGCGATATGTATCTCTCGAAGGACCGGCACACGATGGTGGCGACGATCTATCCGCCCGGGAACGCGACCTTCTCGAGCTTCCCGCCGATCAAGGAGGCGCAGGCAGCGCTGAAGTCGGCCACCCCGGCCGGGGTGGAGAGCCATCTCACCGGCCGCGACGCGATCTTCGAATCCCAGGGGGGCGAGACCGGGCCGGGCGTGCTCACAGAGACGCTGCTCGGAGCTCTCGGCGCGCTCATCATCCTCCTCTTCGTCTTCGGCACGCTGCCGGCTGTGGGCATGCCGCTCGCGATGGCGGCGAGCTCGATCCTGACCACCTTCGCGTGCGTCTACGTGCTCACGTACCTCACCGACGTCTCGATCATCATCCAGTTCCTCGTCGCGCTCGTCGGGCTCGGCGTCGCGATCGACTACGCGCTCGTAATGATCTTCCGCTTCCGCGAGGAGCTGGCGGCGGGCCGAACGACAGACGACGCGCTCGTCGAGACGATGACCCACGCAGGGCGCTCGGTGATCATCTCCGGCTCGACGGTCGCAATCGGATTGCTGAGCATGATCATCCTGCCGCTCCCGTTCATCCGCTCGATCGGGATCGGCGGCATGCTCATCCCCGCGGTCTCGGTCCTCGCTTCGATCACGTTGCTTCCGGCGCTGCTCTCGATGCTCGGCCCGAGGATCAACCGGCTGCGCGTCATGCCGCGGCGCTTCGTCAACCCGCCGAGCGCGGAGCGGGGCCTCTGGGCGCGGTGGGCACGGCTGGTGGGGAGGAGGCCGCTAACGGTGTTCGTGCTCGGCGCGGTCGTCGTGACGCTCGTCGTGCTGCCTGCGTTCCACATCAACCCGAGCGACGCGCAGTTGAAGAACGAGCCCGCGAGCGGGGACGCTCTCGCCGGTCAGCAGGCCGTTACGAAGGCAGGAATTCCTGACGGGGTTTACCTCCCGCACGTCATCCTCGTCGAGCACGGCGCGAGCCCGGCCGTGCTCCAGAAGACTGTGGAAGCGGTGGCCCAGACCCCCGGCATCTGGGGTGCCTCGGCACCGCCGTCATGGCGGAAAGACGGGACAGGTCTTGTTGAGGCCTTCGGAACGGTCGACGGGAACGCTCGCGCGGCGAAGAAGACCGTCTCGCGGCTTCGCGACGACGTCCTCCCGGCGGTCGAGCGGGAGGTCGGCCCCTCGACTGGACTCGCCCTCGGTGGCGTCCCCGCCGAGACCCGTGACTTCATCCAGGCCGTCTACGGGAAGTTCCCAATCGTGCTGCTCTTCGTCCTGATCATGACCTTCGTGCTGCTGATGCGCGCGTTCCGCTCGGTGCTGCTGCCCCTGAAGGCGGTGATCCTCAACCTGATCTCGCTTGGCGCGGCCTACGGCATCGTCGTCTTCATCTTCCAGGACGGCCACGGCAGCGAGGCGATCTGGAACATCCAGGCGACCGACGCCGTCATCTCCTGGATCCCGCTCATGATCTTCGCCTTCCTGTACGGGATCTCGATGGACTACGAGGTCTTCATGCTCACCCGGATGCGCGAGGCCTACGACGAGACGGGCGAGACCAGGAGGGCGATCGAGCTCGGGCTTGCTCGCACCGGGAAGCTCGTGACAAGCGCCGCCTTGGTGCTCATGTTCGCGTTCTTCTCGCTCTCGACGGGGCCCGGACCGGACATCAAGCAGTTTGCGATCGGGCTCTCCGCCGGGATCATCTTCGACGCGACGGTGATCCGCGCGCTGCTCGTGCCGTCGACGATGCAGCTGCTCGGACGCTGGAACTGGTGGTTGCCGAGCTGGACGGCGAGGGTGCTGCGTACGAGGCCGAGCCCGCTCGAGCCGGCAACGAGCGAGACCTAACCTCGTTCTAGGGACAGTCCCCCGTCAGGGACAGTCCCTCAGAGGGGACTGTCCCTCGAGAGTCGTTGCGACCTAGCGGAGAAGTGGCTCTGTGGGCTTGCTTTGTGGGGTCTTGTGGTTTAAAGTGGGTGAAAGTGGAAGACCAGTCCGGCCCCGACCATGCTCCTAGGCGAATACGAGCACTCCATCGATGACAAGAACCGCGTCACGCTACCGGCGAAGTTCCGGGCGGCGTTTGCAGGCGGTCTCGTCGTCACCCGCGGTCTCGAAGGCTGCCTCTACGCCTATCCGCGCAGCGACTGGGAGCAGCTGGTGGAATCGTGGCTCGCCGGCCTCGGGCCCTTCAGCAAGGAGGCCCGCCGCGTCCAGCGCTTCTTCTTCGCGGGCGCGGCCGAGGCCGAGCTCGACCGCCAGGGACGCGTGATGATCCCGGCCGCCCTCATCCAGCACGGAGGGCTCGGCCGGAACGTCGTCGTGGCCGGAATGCGGGACCATCTCGAGATCTGGGACAGCGCCGAGTGGCGCAAGGAGCTGAAAGAGGTCGAAGGGAGCGCAGAAGATGTTGCCGAACGTCTTGCAACCAAACGAGACTAATCACGTTCCCGTCCTCGCCGAGGAGGTGCGGGAACTGCTGGCGATCCGCCCCGGAGAGACCGTCGTCGACGCCACCTTCGGAGCGGGCGGGCACGCCGCGGTCCTCGCCGCCGACCTGCGCGGCGAAGGCCGCTTCATCGCGGTCGACCGTGACCCGAGCGTCAGGCCGTACTTCGAAGGCTTTCGCCGGCACGCTGGCGTCCAGTCGCGGTTCCTGCGCGGCGAGGCGTCCGTCGTGCTCGACCAGCTGGCCGAGAACGGGGTTCATGCCGACGCGATTCTGCTCGACCTCGGGGTTTCGAGCATGCAGATCGACCGGCCCGAGCGCGGCTTCTCGTACGCCGTCGACGCGCCGCTCGACATGCGCATGGACCCAACGGCCGATCTCTCGGCGGCCGACCTCGTAAACGACGAGCCGGAGCGCGAGCTGGCGACCATCTTTCGCCGTTACGGCGAGGAGCGCTATGCGAAGCAGATCGCGCGCGCGATCGGGCGCCGTCGCAAGCAGCATCCGATCGAGCGGACGGGCGAGCTCGTTGAGATCATCCGCTCGGCGATTCCCGCCCCCGCGCGGTTCGGCGACGGGCATCCGGCGAAACGGGTCTTTCAGGCGCTCCGGATCGCGGTCAACGACGAGCTCGGCGAGCTCGAGGAAGCCCTGCCCGCCGCGTTCGAGATGTTGCGGCCCGGCGGACGGCTCGCGGTGATCGCCTTCCACTCGCTCGAGGACCGGATCGTCAAGCGCTTCTTCCAGAAGCTCGAGCGCGGCTGCGTCTGCCCGCCCGACTTCCCGGTCTGCGTCTGCGGGCGCGAGCCGGAGTTGCGACGGCTGAACCGGAAGGCGATCCGCCCCAGCCCGCAGGAGCTGGCCCTCAACCCGCGCGCGGCCTCCGCTCGGCTGCGCGCCGTCGTCAAGGTCTAGTGCCCCTCCCAGCAATACATGCCGGCTTCTGGCCCGCGATCACGCGGCGCCAGAGCCCACCCTCGCCCTTGCCAAGGCTTCTAGCCTTGGCCGCGGACGAGTGCGACCTCTGGCTTGGTGCTCGCGACCCAGAAGCTCGCCAGCATTACTGGGAGGGGCACTAGTGGCCCGGGCCGCGGCCGCACGAGCGCAGCCGGCTGTGGCCCGTCCGCGCGCGCGTACGAGGCCGAAAGCGGTTCGACGACCTGCGCCTCGGCGACAGGTCGCCGGCGGGGTCTTCTGGATCGGCGCCATCGCCGTGCTGCTCGCAGGCGTCGTCGCGCTGAACGTCGCTGTGCTGCGCCTGAACGTTCGCTTGGACAACCTGAACACTGAGCGGGCGAAACTGCGAGCGGACAACGCGCAGCTGAACTCGCAGATTGCTGCGCGCGCCGCTTCCGGCCGCATTGTCACGCTCGCGGGCGGCCCGCTCGGGCTCACGCCCGCCGGGCCCGACAACTGGACGTACCTCCACCTCGGCAAATGAAGCTGGCGAACCGGCGAATCCGGCTCGTGCTGGCCGTCTTTGCGTTCGCGTTCGTGGCCATGTTCATGCGGGCTGCCTGGCTGCAGGGGATCCATGCAAGCAGCTACGAGCGGCTGGCCGCGGGGCAGCATCGCGTGACGATCGTCGACCCGGGCAGCCGGGGCACGATCTACGACCGCACCGGCGTCCAGCTCGCTATCGCGCGCCAGGCGACGACGGTCTACGCGAACCCGCGCCAGATCCGCGACCCGGAGGCGGCCGCGAAGATCGTCGCGCACGCCCTCCGGCTCGACCCCGAGGACGTGCAGCAGCAGCTCTCCGATCGCTCGCGCGGCTTCGTCTACATCGCGCGCAAGGCCGATCCGGAGCGGGCGGCGATTCTCAAGCGGGCCGGAATCGTCGGGCTGGGCTTCACCTCCGAAGAGCAGCGCGTCTACCCACTCGGCCACGTGGCCGCGCAGGTCGTCGGCTACGCCGGGACGGACAATCACGGGCTCGCGGGCCTCGAGCTCGGCCTCGACAAAAAGCTCGCCGGCAAGCCCGGTTCCGAGACCGTCATTCGCGACCCCTCCGGGCGGGCGATCGACGTCCTCAACTCGACCGACGCGCGCGCGGGGGAGAACATCACGCTCACGATCGACAACAGGATTCAGGGGCAGGCTGAGGCCGTGCTTCGCAAGACGATCGACCGGTGGCACGCGAAGGGGGCGTCCGCGATCGTGCTCGATCCAAGGACGGGTGCCGTTCTGGCGATGGCCGTCGAGCGCGGCTACGACGCCAACCTGTTCCCGATCGTGCCGCGCGACCGGCAGCGCAACCGAACAGTCACGGACACCTACGAGCCGGGCTCGACGTTCAAGATCGTGACCGTGAGCGCCGTGCTCTCCGAAGGGCTCGTGACGCCCCGCTCGGCCTTCACGCTGCCGTACGAGATTCACGTCGCCGACCGTGTGATCCGTGACGCGCACCCCCGCGGCACCGAGCGGATGACAGTCGACCAGATTCTCTCGTACTCGTCGAACGTCGGGACGATCACGCTCGCGCAGCTCCTCGGCTCGGATCGCCTCTCGGAGTGGATCAGTCGCTTCGGCTTCGGGCACAAGACGGACATCGACTTCCCGGGCGAGACGCAGGGCATCGTTCCGCCGCTCGAGCGCTGGTCCGGCTCGACGATCGGGACGCTCCCGATCGGTCACGGCATCGCGATCACGCCGGTACAGATGGCAGCCGCGTACGGAACCGTCGCGAACGGAGGCGTCTGGCACCGGCCGCATCTCGTCGAGCGGGTCGGGACGAGCGGTCCGACCAGCGAGGCCTCCCGGCGGATTCTCAGGCCACGGGTCGCACGTCAGGTACTGAGCATGATGGAGGACGTCGTCATCGAAGGAACCGGCCAGGAGGCACAGCTGCCGGGTTACAAGGTGGCAGGGAAGACCGGGACCGCCGCGAAGCCGGATCCGGACGGCGGTTACTCGACGTCGCGCTATGTCGCCTCCTTCGTCGGCATGGTGCCCGCTTCGAGCCCCCGCCTCGTCGTCGTCGTCACGGTCGACGAGCCGGCCGCGGCGATCTGGGGCGGAGTGGTGGCCGCGCCGGCCTTCCAGCAGATTGCGGGGTTCGACCTCCAGTACCTCGAGATCCCGCCGGACGCGCCGGAGACGCTCCCCGCCCGGCAGTAGCAGGACCCGTTGGTACTCTCGCGACGCTCCTGTGAAGCTCGCACGCATCGCAGAAACGCTCGCCCCGAGCCAGATCGTCGGGGATGCCCAGGTCGAGATCGAGGATCTCGCCTACGACACGCGTGCCGTCCGGCCCGGAGCGCTCTTCTTCTGCGTCCCCGGCGCGCGCTTCGACGGTCACGAGCTCGCGGGCAGGGCGATCGACGCAGGTGCCGCGGCGCTCGTCGTCGAGCATCCGGTCGCTTCCCGCGTGGCGCAGGTTGTCGTTGCCGATGCGAGGGAGGCGATGGCCGCGGCTGCGTCCGAGTTCTTCGGGCGCCCGACAGAGGAGCTCGAGGTCGTAGGCGTCACAGGCACGAACGGAAAGACGACGACGGCCTTCCTGCTCCACTCGATCCTCGCGACGGCGGGGAGGAGGCCGGGCCTGCTTGGCACGATCGAGTCCCGCGTCGGCGGAGAGCGCCGCCCCTCGATCCGGACGACTCCCGAGGCGATCGACCTCCAGCGCTTGTTTCGTGAGCTGCTCGACGCCGGCGACCACAGCTGTGCAATGGAGGCGACCTCGCACGGCTCCCAGCTCAAGCGCCTCGAGCACATCCACTTCTCCGCGCTCGTCTTCACGAACCTCACGCAGGACCACCTCGATCTCCATGGGACGATGGACGCCTACTTCGAGGCGAAGCGGCGGCTCTTCCTCGTGGGCAAGCCTCCCGCCGCGCTTAACGTCGGCGACCCGTGGGGGCGCCGCCTCGTCGCTGACCGACCCGACGCGCTTACCTACGGCTTCGCGGAAGACGCGATGCTGCGGCCGGAGGCGCTCGAGGGCATCGACTTCAAGCTTCGGGGCCGCTTCAACGTCGAGAACGCGCTCGGAGCGATGGCGGGCGCGCGCCTGCTCGGGATCGACGACGAGGCGATCGCGCGAGGCCTGGAAGCGCTCGAGGGAGTTCCGGGCCGCTTCGAGACGGTCGACGAGGGCCAGCCCTTCACGGTCGTCGTCGACTACGCGCACACGCCGGATTCGCTCGAGAACGTTCTCGCCACCGCGCGTGAGCTCGACTCGGGGCGTGTGATCTGCGTCTTCGGCTGCGGCGGCGACCGCGATCGCGAGAAGCGCCCGATCATGGGACGGATCGCCGGTGAGCTCGCGGACCTCGCCATCGTCACCTCCGACAATCCGCGCAGCGAGGATCCCCGCGCGATCATCGAAGAGATCGTCGCGGGGACGGGAGACGAGCTCGACGTCGTGCCCGACCGGCGCGAGGCGATCGCCCGCGCGGTCGAGGCCGCAGCTCCCGGTGACGTCGTTCTCATCGCCGGCAAGGGCCACGAGCAGGGCCAGCAGTTTCGCGACCGAACAGTTCCCTTCGATGACCGTGAAGTCGCACGGGAAGCCCTGAGGAGACTCGGGGCGGCCGCGCCGTGATCCCGTTCGCTCTGGACGAGATTGCCGCCCTCTGCCCCGGCGACCTCGACGCGGCGCCGTGGGCGGACGAGGTTACGGGCGTGCAGATCGACTCGCGGCTGATCGACGAGGGCGACCTCTTCTTCGCGATCGGCGACGGCGCCGATTTCACCCGGCACGCATTTGCGCGCGGAGCCGCCGCGACTCTCGTGCCCGTGGATGCGTTCTCGGAGCTCGCAGCCCTCGGCAGCACGGTGCGCACCCGTAGCTCGGCGCGCGTTGTCGGCATTACCGGCGCGACCGGGAAGACCTCGACCAAGGACATCCTCGCCGCGCTCTGCCGCCCTCATGCCCAAACGGTCGCCGCCGAGGGCGGGCACAACAACGAGATCGGGCTCCCGCTGACTCTGACCCGGATCGAGCCGGACACCGAGGTCGTCATTTGCGAGATGGGCATGCGCGGCCTCGGCCAGATCGCCGAGCTCTGCGCGGTCGCGCGTCCGGACATCGGAGTCATCACGAGCATCGGCCCCGTGCATCTCGAGCTACTCGGTACGGTCGAGCGCGTGGCGGAGGCGAAGGCCGAGGTCGTGGCCTCGCTCCCCCCGGGTGGTGTCGCCGTCGTGCCGGACGAGCCGCTGCTAGAGCCGTTCCTCGCGCGCGACGACATCGAGATTCGAAGGTTCGGCCCGGAGAACGTCGAGCGCTTCGATCGCGTCGAGGGCGGCTGTCGGGTCGCCTTCGCACTCGGCGGGGAGACCCTGGAGCTCGAGTTCCCGTTCACCGCGCGCCACCAAGCCGGCAACGCCGTGGCTGCGCTGTTCGCGCTCGAGGCGCTCGGACTTCCGTTCCCGGAGGGGAGGGTCGACGTCGAGCTCTCGCGCTGGCGCGGCGAGGAATCGCCGCTCCCGGGCGGAGGCCTGCTGATCAACGACGCCTACAACGCGAACCCGGCCTCGATGCGGGCGGCGCTCGAGCACCTGGCCGAGCATGAGGGCCGGAAGGTGGCCGTGCTCGGGGAGATGGCCGAGCTGGGGCCGACCGCGCCCGCATACCACCGTGAGGTGGGCGAGCTCATCAGGGCGCTCGGCATCGACTCGGTCCTGGCGGTGGGAGAGCTCGCGCGTTCGTACGGCGGCGACTATGCGCGCGACGCAGGGGAAGCGGTCGAGAAGGTGGGCGACGTGGTCCGACCGGGCGACGTCGTCCTCGTCAAAGGCTCGCGCGCAGTGGGCCTGGAAGTCGTTGCCGAAGCGCTGACGGGAGTGCCTGCGTAGTGGAACGAGTCCTCGCGGCCGGGATCCTGGCGATGGCGATCTCGATCCTCGCCGGACCGAAGTTCATCGACTTCCTGCGGCGGAAGGAGTACGGCCAGCACATCCGCGAGGAAGGTCCCGCCGGGCACCACCTGAAGCAGGGCACGCCGACGATGGGCGGCCTGTTGATCGTGCTCTCCATGATCCCGCCGTTCCTCGCGCTCAGCCGCTACACGGAAGCCGGGCTGACGGTCTTCTTCGTCACGCTCGGTTGTGCGGCGATCGGGTTCATCGACGACTTGATCAAGGTCACGCACCGCCGCTCGTTGGGGCTGGCCGGCCGCTGGAAGCTCTTGCTTCTCCTGGGAATCACGGCCGGAGTGGGATGGTCGGCGCACGACCAGGGGCTGGCCACCGCCGTCTACGTCCCCTTGCTGAACTGGCGGATCGGGCTCTCTTTCGGCTTCTACGTGCTCCTCTTTCTGATCATCGCGGGTGCCGCCAACGGGGCGAACCTCACGGACGGCATCGACGGGCTCGCCGTTGGGGTCGGGATCATCGCTCTGATCACATTCGCGGCCATGAACGTCGTCACGTGGATCCGCTCGGCCACGTCGACCGAGCTGCGCGACGCCTCGGCGCTCGACCTCGCGATCCTGGGCGCGGCGCTGACGGGCGGCGCGATCGGCTTCCTCTGGTACAACGCCTTTCCCGCCGAGGTCTTCATGGGCGACACGGGCTCGATGGCGATCGGCGGGGCGATCGGCGGCTTCGCCGTGATGACGAAGACCGAGCTGCTGCTCCTGCTGATCGGCGGGATCTTCGTCGTCGAGGCGCTCTCGGTCATCCTGCAGGTCTTCTCGTTCCGCTACTGGGGCCGGCGTCTCTTTCTGATGACGCCGATCCATCACCACTTCGAGATGAAGGCCTGGTCGGAGACGAAGATCATGGTCCGCTTCTGGATCCTGGCCGCGATCACCTGCGCGATGGCCTTCGCCTTCTACTACCGCTATTACCTCGATTTCCGAGCGCTGCGATGAGTTTCCTCGTCCTCGGCCTGGCCCGCTCGGGGCAGGCTGCCGCCCTTGCACTGCGGAGGCGCGGGAAGGAGGTGATCGGTGTCGATGCCTCCGCAGAGCTGGACGTGGGCAGGCTTGCCGAGTCCGGCGTCGAACTCCATCTCGGGACCGAGGAGGAGCATTTGCTCGACGGCGTCGAGACAGTGATCAAGAGCCCGGGAGTGCCGGCTGAGGCGCCGCTCGTCGCGGCGGCACGAAGCCGCGGCATTGCCGTCTGGAGCGAGCTCGAGCTCGGCGCGCGCTTGCTTCCGAACCCGATCCTCGGTGTCACCGGGACGAACGGGAAGACGACGACGAGCGAGCTGCTCGGCGTCATGCTCGTCGCGCCGGTCGCAGGCAACGTCGGTCGGGCGCTCTGCGATCTCGACGGCGATGTCGAGCCCGAGCAAATTGTCGTCTGTGAGGTCTCGAGCTTCCAGCTCGAGGACGTACACGAGCTCCGGCCGCGTGTCGCCGTGCTCCTCAACGTCGAGCCTGACCACCTCGACCGGCACGGCACG
>Ga0307302_10000177_pt1 | contig 28046 bp, 27 predicted proteins | sample ER_DNA_183_FD_194490 | JGI IMG/M metagenome (GOLD analysis project Ga0307302, IMG submission 194490) | Bulk soil microbial communities from the East River watershed near Crested Butte, Colorado, United States - ER_DNA_183 | ecosystem: Environmental > Terrestrial > Soil > Floodplain | place...
TCGGATGGCGGCCCAGACACGGCGCCAGGCCGCACCCTCGCCCTTGCCAAGGCCTCTAGCCTTGCCTGCGGGCGATGGCACACCCTGGCTTGATCTGGCCCGTCCCCGCGGGCACGCCAATTACCGAGCAACCATCTGACATGGCAACGCAAACCGCCGTCGACGTCGTGATGCCGCAGATGGGCGTCTCCGTTTCCGAGGGAACCATCACGAAGTGGCTCAAGGCAGAGGGAGAGGCGATCGCATCCGATGAGTCACTCCTCGAGATCTCGACCGACAAGGTCGACACGGAGGTTCCGAGCCCGGCCAGTGGCGTCCTGACGCAGATCCTCGTCCCCGAGGGTGAGACGGTCACGGTTGGCACGAAGCTCGCCGTGATCTCACCTGAGGGCGGCGGAGAGCGGGTCGACGAGCCGCCGAAGCTCGCGACGCAGGAAGCGGCTGAGGAGTCTGCGGATGCGAGCGGCGCGGAGGGTGAGACGCGCGCGGCGGAGAAGGTCGAGGAAGCCCCGCCGCCACCGAGTCCCGAGCCGGACGAGACACCTGCGCCTGCGGCGCCGCCCGAGGCCGAGGCCGACGGCGACGGGGGCGGCCAGGTGCGCGCATTCGTCTCGCCGGTCGTGGCGCGCATCGCGTCCGAGCATGGCATCGACGTGGGCCAGATCGAGGGAAGCGGCCGAGGTGGCCGCGTCACGAAGAAGGACATCCTCGCCTTCGTGGAGCAAGGCGATGCGAAGACTGCTGCGCCCGAGGCTCCAGCCGCACCCGCTGAACCGGCCGCCCCACAAACGCCCGCTGAGGAGCCCGCACAGGCGGTCGCAGCGACTCAGGCTCCAGCCGGGAAGGTCGAGCCAGGCGCCGGCGAGACGGTAGAGCCCATGACGCCGATGCGCAAAGGGATCGCCGAGCACATGCGGCGCTCGCTCGACACATCGGCACACGTCACGACAACCTTCGAGGTTGACCTGTCGAAGGTCGTCGCCATTCGTCAGAAGCTGAAGCTGGAGTACGAAGAACGGCATGGCGTGAAACTCACCTACCTGGCCTTCATCGCCCGGGCGACGCTTGACGCGATCGCAAAGTGGCCGTGGATGAACGCGGAGATCCGCGTCGAGTCGATCGTGACCAAGAGCTACGTGAACCTCGGAATCGCGGTCGCGCTCGAAGGCGGCAAAGGCCTGATCGTCCCCGTGGTCAAGCACGCCGAGGAGAAGAACCTGCTTGGCCTCGCGCGCGCCATCGCAGAGATCGCCGACCGCGCACGGAACAAGAAGCTGATGCCCGACGACGTCCAGGGCGGCACATTCACGATCACGAACCCCGGCGGGTTCGGCGCCATCCACGGAACGCCGATCATCAGCCAGCCGCAGGTGGCGATCCTCGACGTCGAGGCGATGGTGAAGCGACCCGTGGTCGTCCAGGACGACGCCGGGGCCGACGTGATCGCGATCCGGCCGATGATGAACCTCTGCCTTGCCTACGACCACCGGCTGATCGACGGCGCGTACGCGGCGCAGTTCATGCGCGACCTCAGGACCAATCTCGAGACCTGGGATGAAAACTCCTACTGAATCGCGCTTCGCGCATGATTCAGTAGGAGGTGATCTTGACCGGCGCGTACCTGCTTAATCTCGAAACGACGCCCTATCTCGAGGCGTGGGAGGTCCAGCGCTCGCTGGCCAAGAGGGTCGCCGAGGGAATGATCCCCGATACGGTCGTGCTGCTCGAGCACCCGCCCGTAATCACAACCGGACGGCGCACAGACGAGAACGAAGTGCACGTGCCCGAAGGCTCTGACGTCGAGGTCGTCGAAACCGACCGGGGGGGAAAGTCGACGTACCACGCGCCCGGCCAGCTCGTCTGCTACCCGATTTTGGACCTGAACCGGCACGGGCGCGACGTGCGGAAGTACTGCCGTGACCTCGAGGAGGCGATAATCCGCACTCTTGGTCGGTTCGACCTTGGCGCGACCCGCATCGCGGGGTTAACCGGCGTCTGGCTCGAACGCCCACCGCGAAAGATCTGCTCGATCGGCGTCCACATCTCGCGCTGGGTGACGACGCATGGCTATGCCTTGAACGTCGATCTCGACGCGGCCCCGTTCACGAGCTGGATCACGGCCTGCGGGCTCGAGGACGCGTCGTTTACGACGATGGCGCAGGAGCTCGACCGTCGGCTCACGGTCGACGAGGTGCGGCCGCACGCCACCGCAGCTCTCGAAGAAGTCTTTAGCCTGTCCTTCGAGGAGTTTCCGGCCGAGGCCGGCGCGGAGCTCTGGGAGCAACCGGTTGATGCAAAGCTCGCTGCCCGTAGCTGACAGGCCCCGCCGCCCGGATTGGATGAAGGTCCGTGCCCCGAGCGCGGATTCGCAGTACTTCGACGTCCGCAAGCTCATCCATGGCCAAGGTCTCCACACGATCTGCGAGGAGGCCCGTTGCCCGAACATCTCGGAGTGCTGGGGTCGTGGCACGGCAACTTTCCAGATCCTCGGCGACACCTGCACCCGTGCGTGTCGTTACTGCTACGTCCATTCGGGGCGGCCCGAGCACCCGCCCGATCCTCTCGAGCCCTTGCGGTTGGCGCACGCTGCGTCGCAGATGGAGTTGAAGCACGTCGTCGTCACGTCGGTCGACCGCGACGACGTCCCGGACCGCGGGGCCGGCCACTACGCGGCCACGATTCGGGCGCTCAAGGCACGACTGCCGCAGGCGAGCGTCGAGGTGCTCACGCCGGACTTTCTCGGTGTCGAGGAGCAGGCACTTGCCGTCGTCATCGGCGCGCGTCCGGACGTCTTCAACCACAACATCGAGACGGTGCGGCGGCTCCATCGTAGGATGCGCGGCGCCAAGGCCTCCTACGACGGCGCCCTCCACCTCCTCGCGCGCGCGAAGGAGATCGCGGACTATCCCGTCCTGACGAAGTCCGGGATCATCGTGGGTCTCGGGGAGACGAACGACGAGATCGTGGAGACGCTGCGCGACCTTCGCGACAACGGCGTCGACGTCGTCACGATCGGCCAGTACCTCCAGCCCTCCGCGAAGCACGCAGCGATCGACCGGTGGGTGCACCCGGACGAGTTCCGCTGGTTCCGCGAGCGGGGTGAGGCGATGGGATTCGGCTCGGTCTTCTCCGGCCCTCTCGTTCGCTCCTCGTATCGCGCGGACGAGCAGCGCCATGCGGCCGAGACCGGCCGTGGCGCCGCCGCGCTCTAAACACAGCTGACCGCAGAGCAGAACAACGAAGGCCCGGTGCGATGCCGGGCCTTCGTCGTCACTACTGGAAGCGGTCGAGCTTACGGAGCGTTCGAGTAGCTCCAGATGTCTGAGTTGCCCCAGAAATCAGGGCACTCGTAGTTCGGCGCCGGAGCCTCGGGCTCACCTTCCTGGTGGGGCTCGGCGTCTCCGCCTTCGGCCCGGATCTCCGGAAGATCCTCCTCCTCGGGCTGCACTGTCCCTGCAAGGACCGCGTCGCGGAACTCCAGCCGGAACGCGTCGATCGCAGGGCAGTCGGCCGCCGCTCGAACGTCGTTCCAAACGCCGACGGCGAAGTTCGTGCCGCCGACGTTGGCCGCCGCGGTGTACACGTAGTCGCCCAGGAACTCGGCGACGAGGTTGTTCTGGCTCGACGCGCGCGGATCGCCACCGGCAGTCCGGTGAAGCGTCGTCCAACTGCCTGTTGTCGGGTCCAGGACCGCCGACGAGGTCTTCACGACGCCGATGAGGTTCCTCGGGGCGCTCGTGTTGGCCTGGAACGGCGTCGTGAACGCGTTATACGTCAGGTAGAGCCTGTCGCCGGTCGGTGAGATCGCGGGCGCCGCGTAGTAGCCGCGGTCGCCGCCGGTCGAGGCGACGAACGGCCCGTGCCAGCCGCCATTAGGCAGCTTCGTCGCAACCAGGACGTTCTCGTTGTTCAGGCCCCCGCTGCCGTCGGCCCAGGCGTCAACGATCTCGTTTGTCGCTCCTGCACCTGTCGGAGCTCCGTTCGCGATGTCGATGCTCGGCGAGGCCGCGAGGTCGTTCCGGGCTCCCGCCCAGCCGTCTTCGACACACCGGGCGATGTTCGGGTCGATGTTGAAGCACGGATCGGTGACGTCGAAGGCCTTCTGCGGCCTGGACCAGCTCGAGCCGCCGTCCGTCGACACGACGTAGAAGTGCGAGCCGTGCGGGGGGAGGCTCGTGAACGCGTTCGCCTCCTCGTAGAACACGTACGTGACGCCGTCGCTCGTCGTCCGGATCGTGCAGCCGGAGCGGCCGAAGTGCTGGAAGTTGTCCGAGGCGGGCGTCACCTTCTTGTTCGTCCACGTGTTGCCGCCGTCCCGGGAAACCGAGACGTGGATCGACTGGGCCGGGTTACCGACGAAGTGGGCGTGGCAGATGTACACGTTCCCGAAGAACGGACTGGACGAGGCGTTGTCGGCCCAGATCTGCTCCTTGTCGGAGAACGTCGCGGAGCTCTGCTTGCTCGCGATCACCGGTGCGTGCCAGGCCGCCCAGCCCGCGGCCCCGCCCGCTGCGGCAACTTCCGGGTCGTCCGTCCATGAGACTCCGATCGCCTCGGCACCCTTGAAGCCCTGCTGGCCCGGGAAGTTGGACGTGAGGTTCGCGTAGTAGAGCCGCGACCCGTTGGCCCAGCTGAACGCTCCGTTCGCACCCTGGCGCGGTCCCCAGGCAACAGCGGGGTCACCATCGGAGACGAGACCGTTCTCGTAGTACTTCGGGAGCGTGCCGATCTGGCCGCCCTCGGTCGGCGTGAGGGGTACACACGGATCGGTGTCCGTTCCCGCCGTGCCGACGCACGTTCGAGCGGAGTAGCCCGGATAGTTGGGCTGAGTCCACGTCTTGCCGCCGTCAAACGAGAAAGAGATCCCCGAAACCCCGACGCCCTCCGTAAACGGACAATCGTTGTCCGGCCCCGCGTTACAGAGCTCCATGTCGATGTTGTCGTTCGCGCCTGCTGCCGCCCACAGCGGGTTGTTCGCGTTGAGCGCAACGGCCGGCTCGTTTTGCTTGTTCTGCGAGAACTCAGTGTCGATGCTGCCGACTGTTACCTCGGCCTCCTGGCCCATCGCCGCTGTGGCGAAGGTCAGTGAGGCAAGGGCGAGCGCCGCCAGTGCCAGAAACGCAACGAGGCGTTTCGACCGCATGGCAAACCTCCTCCGTTGGGTCATACCTGTCCCGGGAACACCGGGACGCTATTCCCCGCCTAGTGGGGCGTCAAACGGATCGACGTAAACCTTTTATGAGGATTCCGGGAGACCGCCGCGCGTCATCGCGCGATAGTCGAGCGCCTCGTCGAGCACTGATTCTTCGACGCCTCGGTCGCGCGCGACCTCCCGGAGCGAACGCCCGCTGGACGCGGCCTCCTTCACGATCTCGCCGACCAGGTCGTAGCCAATGTGCGGGTTCAGGGCCGCCGCGGCCGAGAGCGTCAATTCGGCGTAGCGCTCGAGCGTCTCCCGGTTCGCCTCGATGCCGTCGATGCACTTCTCGGCCAGGAGGCGCGAGGCGCTAGCGAGAAGCCTGATCGAGTCGAGCAGGTTCCGGGCCATCATCGGGATAAAGACGTTCAGCTCGAGGTGGCCCTGCATGCCGCCGACGGTTATCGCGGTGTCGTTTCCGATCACCTGCGCCGCTACCTGAGTCGCGACCTCCGGCATGACCGGATTGACCTTCCCCGGCATGATCGAGCTCCCTTTCTGAAGCTCGGGCAGGGCGATCTCGGCCAGCCCGGCGCGCGGGCCCGAGCCCATGAGCCGGATGTCGTTCGCGATCTTCGTCAGGGAGACGGCGACGACCTTGAGCGCCCCGGACGTCTCGACCAGAGCGTCCCTCGCGGCCTGTGCCTCGAACGGGTCAGCCGGGGCACTGATCGCAAGCCCGGTGTCCTCGATGAGGCGGGCCCGGACCCGCTCCGCGAACTCGGGATGGGTGTTGAGACCCGTTCCCACCGCAGTGCCGCCGAGCGGGATCTGACCTAGGCGCTCGAGTGTCGCCTCGATCCGCGCGACGCCCTGACGAATCTGCGCCGCATAGCCGCCGAACTCCTGACCCAGCGTCACCGGGACCGCGTCCATCAGATGCGTGCGTCCGGACTTGACCACGTCCGCGAACTCCGCCGCCTTGGTCTCGAGCGACTCGGCGAGGCGGACGAGCGCCGGCATGAGGTCGCTCGTGATCTCACCCGCCGCCGCCAGGTGGACGGCGGAAGGGAAGACGTCGTTTGACGACTGGCCGAGGTTCACATGGTCGTTCGGATGTACCCCGTCACCAGCAAGCGACGCCATCACCTCGTTCGCGTTCATGTTCGAGGAGGTGCCGGAGCCGGTCTGGAAGACGTCGATTGGAAACTGGTCGTCGAACTCGCCGGCCGCGACGCGATCGCCGGCAGCTGCGATCCGCTCCGCGAGGGCGGGATCGAGGAGCCCAAGGTCGGCGTTGGTGCGCGCCGCCGCGGCCTTGATGCGTCCGAGCCAGTGGACGACCGGCGCGGGAATCGTCTCCCCGGAAACCGGAAAATTCGAGACCGCCTTGGCGGTTTCCCCGCCCCAGAGCTGGTTCGGCACCGTCTCGCTCATGCGTAGCATTCTACTCGGTGGACTTTCCGGGTTCGCGCAACAAAAAGTGTTGCGCTAGACTGTGACCATGCCCGTCGCCACGGCAGCCAAGGTCGAAGCGCTCACCGCCGACTTCAAGTCCGCAGCGGCGCTCGCCGACATGCTGGGCGTCAGCCGCTCGCGCGTCACCAGGTGGCTCAAGGGCGCAGGCATCGACCCGTCGAACGCAGAGAAGGTCGACCTGCTCGAGCTGGTCTGGTCGAACCTTCTGCGCCTCTACGAGCCAGCGACGGCCCGCTCGTGGCTCTTCGGAGTGAACCCGAGCCTCGGCGACCGAAGACCCATCGACCTGATCCGCGCCGGGCAGGTCGAGGACCTTTTGCGAGCGATCCGCGCCGAGCGTGCGGACTCGTTCGCGTGATCTTGCACCGCTGCTTCGCCTGGAGCGAGCGCGCGCGGGAACAGGAACCTGACGGGCCGCTTTGGTTTCCCCGGGAGTACCAGGGAGACGGCCGGCACGACAACCCGGACGCGTACGGCTGCCTGTACGTGGCCGACCGCGAAGCATCGGCAATCGTCGAGCAGCTGGCGCGCTTTCGAACGCAGCGGCTGATCCCGGGCATGCTCGAGCGGCGCGGCCTCCCGCTTGCCCTGGCAGCGGTGGAGCTCGACGACAAGGCCGAGCTGATGGATCTCGACAACCCGCGGACGCTCTCGAAGCACGCGCTGCGGCCGTCGCTCGTCGCGACCAGGAAACGCACGATCACCCAACCACAGGCGCTCGAGCTCTACCGAGGCCGGGCGGAGACAGTCGGCCTCCGCTGGTGGTCGATCCACGAGTCGCTCTGGACGAACGTCACGCTCTTCGACCGCGCCCTCGCAATGCTGCGGCTCGCTGGCATTCGGCGCTTGGAGCCAGGCGATCCGGCGCTCGCCGAGGCCGTCGACAGCCTAGGGATGCTGACGTAGTCGGGTCCGTTCAGGGGACACCCAGCTCTGCGAGAGGTGTCCCGTCGTCGCACTGCACCTGACCGTCCCGCTGGAGCTCCGCGACATACGCCCTCACCTCCGCTCGCCTGACGAGATGGAGAAGCGCGCAGTCAATGATTCCCCCATCCGGATCGCACGGGACCGTCTGCGCCGGCTCGCCGTTTTCGCCGGTCACACATTCTTCTGTTCCTCCGTGGTCTAGCCAGTCTTGCGCCGCAATGCGCAGAGCCCCGTCGTCGTAGATCCAGCCGTTCCGTTCGAACCGCTCGCAGTACGTGTCCCTTGCGTAGGCGCGCACCTCTTGCTCGTTGACATCGCTTGCGGAGCGGCTTAGAAGAAGCTCAACGCATTTGTCGATGCGTGCGTTGCCGGTGGAGCCCGCTACGTCACCTTGCTCGGCGCCGGTGGTTCCGCAACCGGCCAGCACGGCGGCCAAAGCCACAATCGCCATGCGAGGGCGCACGGGCCCAGGCTAGTCGGTCGAGTACTTGGGCTGGACCTTCTCGCCCCGGATCCGGGCCACGGCGTTGTTGGCGGCGATCGCCGCTTCGCCGAAACCGACCGAGATGAGCGTGATCTTGCCCTCGTAGCCGGCGACGTCGCCCGCTGCGTACACCCCGTCGATGGTCGTGTCCATCGTGGTCGGGTCGACCAGGATCTGCCTCTTCCCGTGCAGCTCGAGGCCCCAGTCGGCAATCGAGCCGAGATGCGAATGGAACCCGAGCAGCGTGATCAGCGCATCGCAATCGACCTCGTGCACCTCGCCGCTCGTCGTGTTCTCGATCACCAGCTTTTCCACGTCGCCGTTCCCGCGGATCTCACGAACCTCGGACGGCACGATGATCCGTACCTTTCCCTCCTCCTCGAGCCTGCGCGCCTCGTTGACCGAGGACTCGAGCGCGCGGAACCGGTCTCGCCGGTGGATGAGCGTGATCGGCAGGCGGGCGGTGTCCTGGAGGCCGAGCGTCCAGTCGAGCGCCGAATCGCCGCCGCCGACGATGACGCAAGCCTTGTCGCGGAACGTATCCTTCTGCTTGACGAAGTAGTGGAGGCCTCGCCCTTCCCACTCGTCGATCCCTTCGAGCCCGAGCTTCCTTGGCTCGAAGGCACCATGGCCCGCGGTGACGATGATCGTCCGTGTCAGGAACGTCTGACCGGAGTGCGTCCCGATCGCGAGCACCTCGTCGCCGTTCTGCTGCACGCGCTCGAGCGTCGAGACCTCCTCGCCGAGATGGACGTCCGCGCCAAACTGGAGGCCTTGCTCGACACACAGGTCGACGAGCGCCTGGCCCTGGATCTTCGGGTGCCCGGCCACATCGAAGACGTGCTTCTCCGGATAGACCGCGGCGACCTGACCTCCGAGCTGCTCGAGGCTCTCGATGATGCGGACGGACGCATCGCGATGACCGGCGTAGTACGCCGCCGCGAGCCCGACTGGGCCGCCGCCGATGATGGTGATGTCGCAGACGCCTTCGGTCACGCGACCTAGGCTAGCGCGGGTAGAACTCGTCCCGCCCGTCCGAAGTACCTACATGTGGGGGCGGCATTCATGCCGCCCGCGGTGTTGATCAGTGCGAGCAGCCCGAGCCGCAGCCGCCACCGGCTGCTGCCGGCGCCGGCTCGTCGGACACGCCTTCCACGCCTTCCTTGGCCTGGAAAGACGAGCCGCAGCCGCACGCGGCCTGGACGTTCGGGTTGTTGATGGCGAAGCCCGCCCCCATGAGAGCGTCCACGTAGTCGATCTCGGAGCCCGTGAGGTACGGAGCGCTGAACGGGTCGATTACGACCTTGACGCCGTTCATCTCGATCTCGTTGTCACCGTCCTGGGGGCCGCGGTCAAAGCCGAGCGCGTACTGGAACCCCGAGCAGCCGCCGCCTTCGATGGCGATACGGAGGACGGAAACCTCTTCCTCGGCGTCCTCGGCCATCAGTTCCCTGATCTTCGAGGCGGCACTCTCGGTGATGGTGACCATGGTCGAAGTCTAGCAATGCTCCCGGGGGTTGAAATCCCCCACTTTGTGACGTTCGTCCTCGTCCGGAATCGATGCTCCTGCGCGCGTTTGTGCGCTCCACCGCCCTCTCGCTTGTAGCGTTAGTATGCCCGGCGGTGAGCGCCGCTCTCCTCGCATCGCTGGACGACTGGTTTCCCTTCCTCGCGTACGGCTTCTTTGCGCTCGTCATCCCGGCTTCGATGATCGCGATGTCATTCCTCTTCGCAACGCGCGGAAGGAACTCGCGGGCGCGCCGGATCCCCTTCGAGTCCGGGGTCTCGACAGGGCCTCCGAAGCAACAGCGGTTCACGGTCAGCTTCTACCTGACAGCGATGCTCTTCATCGTCTTCGACATCGAGATCGTGTTCCTCTTCCCCGTCGCGGTCGTGCTGAACGAGGTCGGGACCTTCGCGCTCGCCGAGTTCGGCTTCTTCATCGCGATCCTGGCCGTCGCCTACGTCTACATCTGGAAAAAGGGAGCGCTCGAGTGGCGGTAGAGGGGAACGGCCGCAAGCGCCTCGCCGACTACGGGCTCAAGTCGGAGCGCCTACTGATGCGGCGGCCCGGCGGCGTGCGACCGGATCCGAGCAAGTTCGAGGAGGAGCTCGGAGACCTCGAGCAAAAGCTCATGCTGACGACCCTCGAGAAAGCGGTCGCCTGGGCGCAGGCGAACTCGATCTGGCCAGATACGTTCGGGCTGGCCTGCTGCGCCATGGAGATGATCGCCGTTGTCGGCTCGCGGTACGACATCGCTCGCTTCGGCGCCGAGGTCTTCCGCTCCTCGCCCCGTCAGGCCGATCTCCTGATCGTCTCGGGGCGGGTGGCGCACAAGATGGCCGCGCCCCTGCGCCAGATCTACGACCAGATGGTCGAGCCGAAGTGGGTCATGGCCATGGGCGCCTGTGCCTCTTCGGGCGGCATGTTCAACAACTACGCGGTGCTCCAGGGTGTCGACAAGGTCGTTCCCGTGGACATCTACGTGCCGGGCTGCCCGCCCCGCCCTGAGGCGGTGCTCGAAGGGATCGTCCGCCTGCAAGAGAAGGTCAAGGCCGGAGTGCCGCCCGCGTACGAGACTCGCCGGGTCGCTTCGTGACCGCCCCTCGCCTCCGGCTCGCTCCCGCGGGGGAAACCATGTTTCCCCCGCGAGCCCCCTTCTTACAGTCCAACGTGGAGGAACCTCCCGGTTCCCCCACACCCCCTCCACACCCTCATGGGCCAAAGGTCGGCCAATGAGCTACGACGCCGTGCCGGGGTTCGTGGAGGAGCGGCGGGCGCACGGCGAGGTGACAGTCGTCGTCGAGCGCGAGGGCCTCGTGGAGGCTGCCCTCCACTGCCGTGACGAGCTCGGCTTCAACGTGCTCGCCGACATCGCCGCCACCGACTACCTCGGCTGGGGCTCGAAGGGAATCGCCGGCTACTGGGGCACGGCCGGCGGACGAGACATCAACGCTCCGGGATCCTGGGGGCTCCAGCGAACGCCCGCGCCGAAGCCGAAGCGATTCTCGGTCAACTACCACCTGCTCGCCCTACGGGACGAGCCCCTCCGAGTTCGGCTCCAGGTCTGGTGCGACGAGGGCGAGCCTGTCGAGAGCGTCGTCTCCGTCTGGCCGACCGCGGACTGGCACGAGCGCGAGGCCTGGGAGATGCTCGGCATCAACATCGAGGGCCACCCGAATCTCGCCCGCCTCCTGACCGAGGACGACTGGGAGGGGCATCCGCTCCGCAAGGACTATCCGCTCGGAGGCGAGCCGGTCCGGTTCTCGGACGCGGAGTAGCGATGGCGGTCGCAACGAGAGACAGCGTCTTCGTCGGGCCGACCGTCTACGAGCGGAGCCGCATCCCCTCGCCCGTGCCGACGATGCTCCAGGTCGATCCTGCAATCCGGGAGCAGGGCGACGTCATGCAGGTCAACTTCGGGCCGAACCACCCCTCCACACACGGGGTGCTGCGGCTCGTCATCGATCTAAACGGAGAGCGGATCGTCGGCCTGAACGCGGTCGTCGGCTACCTCCACACCGGCTTCGAGAAGAACATGGAGGCGAAGACGTACTGGAAGGCGATCACGTACGCCCCTCGGATCGACTATGTCTCCTTTCAGAACAACGAGCTTGTCTTCGTCCTGGCGATCGAGAAACTGCTCGGAATCGAGGTGCCTGCGAAGGCGACCTGGATGCGAACACTCCTGTGCGAGCTGAACAGGTTGCACTCGCACCTGATCTGGCTGGGGACAGGCGCCCTCGAGCTGGGCGCGATCTCGATGCTCTGGTACTGCTTCCGGGAGCGGGAGGCGATCCTCGATCTCTTCGAGCTGGTCGCCGGCTTCCGCATGCACACCCGCTACTTCCAGACCGGCGGGCTAGCCGAGGACGTGCCGGTCGGCTTCTGGGACGAGTGCCGCAAGTTCGCGGACGTCATGCCGGCGCGGATCGACGACTACGAGGCACTCCTCGACAAACAGGCGATCTTCCTCGAACGGACGAAAGGAATCGGGCTCCTCTCGTCCGACGACGCGCTCGCCCTGGGGCAATCCGGACCGGTCCTCCGTGCCTCCGGCGTCAACTGGGATCTCCGCAAGCGCGAGCCGTATCTGGCGTACGACGAGCTCGACTGGAACGTGCCCGTTTACACGGCCGGCGACGTCTACGACCGTTACAAGGTGCGTCTGAACGAGATGCGCGAGTCGGTGCGGATCGTCCAGCAATGCCTGGACGGAATGCCCCAGGGACCCTGGATCGCGGACAACCGCAAGGTCGTCCTGCCGCCCAGGCACGAGCTCCATACGTCCATGGAGAGCCTCATCCACCACTTCAAGCTCGTCACGGAGGGCTACCGGGTCCCCGAGGGAGAGGTCTACATCCCGATCGAGTCGCCGCGGGGCGAGCTCGGGTGCTACCTGGTCGCGGACGGAGGCCCGAGACCGTGGCGCGTGAAGTTCCGCGCACCCTCCTACGTGGCCCTCGAGGCGACGGCGACCGTGATGACGGACGCTCTCGTGGCCGACCTAATCGCAATCGTCGGGTCCCTCGACAACGTCATGGGCGAGGTGGATCGATGAGAAACGCTGCGCATTTCCCATCGGGGGGAGCTTGTCCCGTCGCTTCGCTCGGGAGGACTGCGTAAGTGCCTAACACTGCCCTTTATGACGAGATTCAGGAGCTGGCTGCGCAGTATCCCGTGCGCCGCTCGGCCATCATGCCTGCGCTCCACGCAGCTCAGAAGCAGTACGGCTGGCTCTCTCCGGAGGCCCTCCAGGAGGTCGCGGACGCTCTCGACCTGACGCCCGGTTACTGCCAGGCCGTGGCCAGCTTCTACGACATGTACCACCTCCAGCCGATCGGCCGGCACATGGTCGAGGTCTGCACGAACATCTCGTGCGCTCTCGTCGGTGCCCAACAGGTGCTCGAGGCCTTTGAGGAGGAGCTGGATATCCGCGCGGGCGACACGACCGACGACGGCGAGTTCACGCTCAGGACGCTCGAGTGCGCCGGCGGCTGCGGCTGGGGCACCGTCGTGAGCATCGACCACCGCTACCGCGAGCCGGTGAAACCCGAGGACGTGCACGGGATCGTGGAGGAGCTCCGTGGCCGCTAACCCTGTCCGCAACCTCATCCTGGAGCACGCCGGCGACCGTGACCTAAAGCAGCTCTCCGAGTACGAGGCGGTCGGCGGCTACGGCTCGCTCCGAAAGGCGCTCGAAACCGACCGCGCCGCGCTGGTCGAGCGCCTGCTCGCCTCAGGTCTCCGGGGCCGTGGTGGAGCCGGCTTCCCGACAGGGCGCAAAGCCAGCTTTCTCCCGAAGCCGGGCGAGACGGAAAAGCCGATCTACCTGACCGTCAACGCGGACGAATCTGAACCGGGCACGTTCAAGGACCGCGAGATCATGTTCGCGACCCCGCACGCACTCATCGAGGGCACGGTCATCGTCAGCCACGCGATCGGCGCCGAGACTGCCTTCATTTACATCCGGGGGGAGTACCTGACCGAGTACGAGATCATCCGGGCGGCGCTGGAGGAGGCGCTGGAGGCCGGGTACGTGGGCCCAAACGTGCTCGGCTCGGACACCTCGGTCACGATCGTCCTCCATCGAGGGGCCGGCGCGTACATCTGCGGCGAGGAAACCGCGCTCCTCGAGTCACTCGAGGGCAAGCGTGGACAGCCGCGATCGAAACCGCCCTTCCCTGCCATCTCAGGCCTCTACGCCTCGCCGACGCTGATCAACAACGTCGAGACCATCGCCACCGTGCCCGACATCATCCGGCTCGGCGCCGAGGAGTACGCGAAGCTCGGAGTCGAGAACTCGACAGGCACCCGCGTCTTCTCCCTCTCCGGCAACGTCGTGAACGGCGGCAACTACGAGCTCGAGCTAGGCACGCCACTCAGCACGCTGATCTTCGATCTCGGTGGCGGCGTTCCAGGCGGGCGTGAGCTGAAGGCGATCATCCCCGGCGGCTCGTCAGTTCCCGTCATGAGCGCCGACGAGGTCGACACACCGCTCGACTTCGACTCGATGGCAAAGGTGGGCACGATGCTCGGCTCCGGAGCGGTGATCGTGATCGACGACCGCTGCTGCATGGTGCAGCTCGGCCTCCGGGTCGCGCAGTTCTACATGCACGAGTCGTGCGGGAAGTGCACGCCCTGCCGCGAGGGGACGCGCTGGATGGTGCAGATCCTCAAGAAGATCGAGCAGGGCGAGGCGTCGCACGGCGACCTCGACCTCCTGCTCGACGTCTGTGACCGGATCCTCGGCAACTGCCTCTGCCCACTCGGCGACGCCGCCGCGATGCCGGTGGCGAGCTACGTGGCGAAGTTCCGCGACGAGTTCCGGCGGCACATCGACGAGGGCGGCTGCCCGTTCGGCGGCGAGTCGACCCTCGACCACGTCCTCGCCCCGGTCGAGCAGCACCACGCGCACATGCGTGCGCAGATCGAGGTACCGGTGCACGAGCTCGCATGACGGTCCCTCGCCTTCGGCTCGCTCCCGCGGGGGAAACCATGGTTTCCCCGCGAGCCCCCTTCTTACAGTCCAACGTGGAGGAACCTCCCGGTTCCCCCACACCCCCTCCACACGCTCGTAGGGCAAAGGGCGGCCGATGAGCACGCCCGGGCTCGTCACCGTCTCTGTCGACGGCCGCGAGATCCGCGTCCCGAAGGGCACCGGCATGATCGAGACGGCGCTCGCGGCAGGCATCGAGATCCCGGTCTTCTGCTACGAGCCACGCCTCGGGCCGCCCGTCGGGGCGTGTCGTATGTGCCTCTGCGAGGTCGAGGGCATGCCGAAGCTACAGGCGGCCTGCACGATGACCGCACAGGACGAGATGGTGCTCCGCACTGCCCAGACGAGCGAGAAGGCGGCGCAGGGCCAGGACGCAGTGCTCGAGTTCATCCTCCTGAACCATCCGCTCGACTGCCCCGATTGCGACAAGGGCGGCGAGTGTCCGCTCCAGGACCTGACGTTTCGCTGGGGCCCGGGCAAAACGCGCATGGTCTTCCCGAAGCGGACCTTTGACAAGCCGATCCCGATCTCCCCGACGATCACGCTCGACCGGGAGCGTTGCATCCTCTGCTACCGCTGCACGCGCTTCTCAGAAGGCGTCTCGGAGGACGGCCAGCTCGTGGCGAAGAACCGCGGCGCGAGCTCGCTGATCGCGACCTTCGAGGATGAGCCATACCGGGCGCACTTTTCCGGGAACGTGACGGAGCTCTGCCCGGTCGGCGCGCTTCTGCCGTCCACCTATCGCTTCAAGGCTCGCCCGTGGGAGATCGACAACGTCCCAACCGTCTGCGGTCTTTGCCCCGTCGGCTGCAACACGTGGGTCACGGTCCGCGAGGGGAAGGCGCAGCGCGTGCTCTCCCGAAACCATTCCGAGGTCGACGACGGCTGGCTCTGCGACAAGGGCCGCTTCGCCTTCGGCCATCTCCGGGCTGACGACAGGATCCGCGAACCACTGCTTAGAGTCCGCCGGCGCGGCTTCGACCGGGTGCCGATCGAGCAGGCGCTCGACGAGGCTGAGCGGGGGCTTCGTGAGGCTGGCGGCTCCGTCGTCGTCGCGTTCTCCGGAGGAGAGTCCGTCGAGCACGCGACAGCGCTCGCACGCCTCGTCCGCGAGGGCCTCGGCGCCTCCGGGGTGGCGCTCATCCCCGACGACCTCGATCCGGTGCTCGACGGGTTCCGGGCACCGCTCTCCGCGATCCGGGACTCGGAGGTCTGCCTTGTCGTCGGCGACGACCCGGTCGTCGAGCGCGCTCCTGTCGTCGATCTCTGGCTGAAGGCCGCGCGGCGCCAGGGCGCCGAGGTGATCCTGGCCGGGCCGACCGGGCGCGTGCAAGTCGCTCCGGGCGGCGCCGGCGCGTTCTGCGCCTCCCCGCCCCCCGAAGTCGCAGAGCGGCTCCAGGCTGCGGCAAGCGTCGCGATCGTGTGGTCACAGGATGCGCCCGACGGTGGCCGGGCCGTGGCCGCGCTTGCGGCGTCGCTCCCGGGCGAAGTCGCGCTCTACGTCCTGCCTCGAACGCCGAACGGCCGTGGGGTCGCGTCGGCGTGGTACGGAGCGGGGGAAGGGCGGGGCCCCGGCCTCCCCGAGGAAGGGGAGATCGGCGCGCTCGTGATCTCGGGCGACGAGGCGGTCTACGATGCGCGCGTTCTCGGGCTTGCAGCCCTTGCGCGCTTCGTCCTGACGACCGCCATGTTCATGGGCGAGCACACCCTGCAGTCCCATCTCGTCATTCCGGGCGCGAGCTATCTCGAGCGGGACGGGACGACGGTCAATCTCGAGGGCCGCCGGCAACGTCAGCGCCGCGTGGTCACCCCGCCGGCCGGCTGGGACGAGCTCGAGTTCTTCGCCCGGCTCGCCGAGCGTTTCGGGGTCGCCGTCTCACCGTGGGCCGAGCTTCTCCCCGCCGAGCAGGCCGAGCTGGAGCCGCGAAACAAGCGCAAACCGGTCGAGGCGGACCAGTCGATGCCCCCTCCGACCCCATCCGGCTCGGGCCTCGAGCTCGTCCGTTACCGGCCGCTCTTCTCCGGGCCCGCCGTCGAGCGGATCAAGGAGCTCGAGTTCCAGCGCCCCGCCGCGGAGGTCGAGCTCGCCTGGGAGGACGCCGAAGCCCGCGATATCGCGCCCGGCGCGATCGTGTCGGTGCAATCGAACGGAACGAGCCGCGAGCTCCGTGCGCAGGTCAACCGTCGGCTCCTGCAAGGGGTGGTTCGCATCGCCGAGGATCACGCTGTGGGCCTCGAGGCTCCACTCTCCATCAAACCTGTAGCGAAGCGGAGGGGTTGATGGAGCTAAACCAGCCGTGGTGGATCGACGTCATCAAGGCCTTCATCGTCGTCAACCTCGTGCTCGGAGCCTTCGCCTACCTCACGTGGACCGAACGGAAGGTCCTCGGGCGCATGCAAAACCGCTACGGCCCCAACCGCGCCGGCCCCTTCGGGCTCCTCCAGCCGATCGCCGATCTCGTCAAGCTGCTTCGGAAGGCGAGCTTTGAGCCCGCCGCCGGGATCGACATCCTCTACTACGCGGCGCCGGTCGTCGCCGGGTTCACGGCGCTCGCGGCCTTCAGCGTCATCCCGTTCGGCGGCGTCTGGCACTGGGGAAGCTACGACGTCACCGGCTGGGTCGTGAACGTGTCGATCGGGCTCATCCTTCTCTTCTCGCTGAGCGCGATCGGGATCTATGCATTCGTCGTCGGAGGCTGGGCGAGCGAGTCGAAGTACTCGCTCCTCGGCGCCATGCGGACGTGCGCCCAGCTCGTCTCCTACGAGGTCTCGCTGGGCCTCTCCGTCCTCGGGGTCGTGATCATGGGCCAGTCGCTCTCGCTCGTCGACATCGCCGAGAAGCAGCAGGCGACAATGTGGTTCGTGATCCCGCAGTTCGTCGGCTTCATCGTCTTCTTCATCTCGGGGATCGCGGAGACCAACCGCGCGCCGTTCGACCTCCCGGAGGCCGAGCAGGAGCTCGTCGCCGGCTACCACACCGAGTACTCCGGAATGCGGTTCGGCCTCTTCCAGACGGCCGAGTACATCAACATGGTGACGCTCTCCGGGCTCGCGGTGACGCTCTTCCTGGGCGGCTGGGGCGGGCCGTGGCTCCCCGGGCCGATCTGGTTTCTCCTGAAGCTCGGAGCCTTCATCTTCGTGTTCATGTGGCTCCGCGCCACCCTGCCGCGGCTCCGCTACGACCAGCTGATGAAGTTCGGCTGGAAGGTCCTCCTGCCCGTGGCGACCGCGAACGCGGTCGTGACGGCGGTCCTCGTGACGGTGATCGACTGATGACCGCGCAACCACTCGGATCGCTGAAAGGCTTCGCGGTTACCTTCCGGCAGATCTTCAAGAAGCCGATCACGCAGGAGTACCCGGAGTACAAGCGGCCGCTCTACCCGCGTTTCCGGGGCCGGCACCGGCTTCACCGCCACGAGAACGGGCTGGAGAAGTGCGTCGGCTGCTCGCTCTGCGCGGCGGCCTGCCCGGCTGACTGCATCCGGGTCGTCGCTGCCGAGAACGATCCCGAGGACCGCGTCTCGCCCGGAGAGCGGTACGCCCGGATCTATGAGATCAACATGAGCCGCTGCATCTTCTGCGGCTACTGCGAGCTGGCATGCCCGTTCGACGCGATCACGCTCGGGAACGAATACGAGCTCTCGGAGTACAACCGAGACGACCAGATCTACACGAAGGAGATGCTGCTCGCCCCGCCGGTGAAGAGGGTCCCGGTTGCGGACGCCGACCTCTACGACACCCCGCTCCCGGTCTGGAGAACGGAGAGCTAGATCGATGGTTGATGCCTGACGTCGGCAACATCCTCGTCTGGACCGTCTGGATCATCGCGGCGACGGCGCTCTTCTCATCGGGGATCGCGGTCATCCTGTTTCAGAACCCCTTCTACAGCGCGCTCGCGCTGATCCTGAACCTCGCGTCGCTGGCGGTCCTCTACCTGCTGCTCGAGGCGGAGTTCGTCGCGGCCGCCCAGGTGCTCGTCTACGCGGGCGCGGTCGTGGTCATGTTCCTCTTCGTGATCGCCTACCTCGGTGGCCGGGCGGACGCCCCGCTTGCCGGCGGGCCCACCTTCCAGGTCGTAGGAGCGATCGTCGCCGCGGGCGCGATCGGGGTCGAGGTCGTGGTCGCGATCGCCCTCAAGGCCGGAGACCGGCTGAACGACACGGACGAAATCGGGGCGCGGTTTGGCTCGCCGGCGGAGATCGGGCGCCTGTTCCTCTCCAACCACCTGCTCGCCTTCGAGGTCACCTCGATCATCCTCCTCGTCGCTGCCGTGGGCGGCGTCATCCTCGGTAGCGCCGTTCCGAGCGACGAGAGGGTCGAGAGGAGCGCGGAGCGATGATGGGACCGGGCATTGCCGCCTATCTGATCGTCTCAGTGATCCTGTTCGCTACGGGTGCGCTCGGTGTCCTGATCCGCAGGAGCCCCCTGATCATCCTGCTCGCGCTCGAGATCATGCTGAACGCAGGCAACCTGGCGCTGATCGCCTTCTCGCGCCGTTTCGCCGACGGAGACGGCCAGATCTTCGCACTGACCGTGATGGTGGTCGCAGCCTCGGAGGCCGTGGTCGGCCTCGGCCTCATCGTGGCGATGTCGCGGAAGCACGTCGAGCTGGACGTCGACAAGCTCAGGACCCTGAGGGGCTGACGTGGACGTTGCCGCCTGGATCTGCCTTGCCTCGCCTGCCGTCGCGGTCGCCCTGATCGCGCTCGCGGGCGACCGGATTCCAGGTTTCGCGGCCGGAGTGCTCGCCTCGCTCGCCGCCTTCGTGTCGTTCGTCGCCTCGGTGATTTGCCTCGTCGTCCTCCTGGGAGAGGAGCCGGAGGAGCGCGTCGGACACGGGTCGACTCTCTGGACCTGGCTCTCGGCCGGAGACTTCCGGATCGAGCTCGACGTCGTCGTCGACCCGCTGTCCGTCTTCATGATGCTGGTCGTCTCGGGAGTGGGCTTCCTGATCCTCTCGTACGCGGTCGGCTACATGCGAGGCGACGTCGAGGAGCGGCGCTACCACGCCTACAAGGCGCTCTTCCTCTTCTCGATGCTCCTGCTCGTCCAGTCTGGGAACCTCCTCCTCCTGCTCGCGGGCTGGGGGATGGTCGGGCTCTCCTCCTACCTCTTGATTAACTTCTGGCACCAGCGGGAGACGGCGGTGGCGGCGGGCAAAAAGGCGTTCATCATGAACGCGGTCGGGGACGCGACCTTCGCGCTCGCCCTCTTCATCCTCGCCCAACACGTCGGCGCGCTCGACTTCGCCACGGTCTTCGACCAGGCTCCGGAGGCACTCGGGGACGGGACGACACTCTCTGCGCTCGTCGCGCTCGGTCTCCTCGGCGGCGCGGTGGCGAAATCCGCTCAGATCCCGCTCCACACGTGGCTGCCCGACGCGATGGAAGGCCCGACCCCGGTCAGCGCGCTCATCCATGCGGCGACGATGGTGACGGCCGGCGTCTACCTGATCGCCCGCACGCACACGCTCTTCGAGCTCGCCCCCGACATCCAGCACCTGGCCGCGATTCTTGGCGGCGCCACGATCGTCGTGGCCGGGCTGATCGCCCTCGTCCAGACCGACATCAAGCGGGTGATCGCCTACTCGACGATGAGCCAGATCGGCTACATGTTCGTGGGCGTCGGGCTGGGTGCGTACGGCGCCGGCCTCTTCCACCTGATGACGCACGCCTTTTTCAAGGCGCTTCTCTTCTTGGCGGCCGGCATCGTCATCCACGCACTCGCCGGTGAGCAGGACATCCGGAAGATGGGCGGGCTCGGCCGCGCCCTGCCCTGGACGTACCGCTTCTTCCTGGTGGGCGCGCTCGCACTCGCCGCGATCCCTCCTTTCGCGGGCTTCTTCTCGAAGGACGCGATCCTTGCAAGCGCCGCGAATGAAGGCACGCTCGGATGGTCACTCTGGGGCGCCGGAGCGTTTGGCGCCTTCCTGACCGGCCTCTACACCTTCCGTCTCCTCTTCATAGTCTTTCGCGGCGAGCCGTCGGGCTTCGTGCGCGAGCACCTGCACAGGGAGCAGTTTGAGGGCCCGTTCGCGATGGTGTGGCCTGTCGCGGTGCTCGCCGTCCTGTCGGTCATCGGTGGGTGGCTCCAGATCCCCGGCGCCTGGCACGCGATCGACGACTGGATCAACCCCGTGGCCGAGTCCATCGAGGAGGCGTCCGGCTCGACAGCGCTCTTTTCTGCCCTCGCGGCGCTTGGCCTTTCGCTCGCCGGCATCTGGCTCGCCTGGTCGTTGTACGGGCGGCGGGGCTACGGACCTGCCCGCGCTCGCCGCCGCTGGCCGTGGGCGGCGACCGCCCTCGAGCGGAAGCTCTACTTCGACGAGGCCTACGACGTCGTCTTTTACGAACCGAGTACCCGCCTCGCGACAGGCCTCACGCGCTTCGTGGAGCGCCCGCTCGTTCTGCGGTCACTGACGGGTCTCGGCGGCGGGGTCCGCCTCCTTGCCGGCCGGGTCGCTGCGGCGCAGACCGGGCTCGTCCGCTCCTACGCGCTCGCGCTCGCAACAGGGCTCGCGGTGATCACCATCGTCTTCCTGGCGGTCACCTGATGATCACGACCGCCCTCATCGTCCTGCCGTTCGCAGGCGCACTCGTCCTCTGGATCCTGCCCTGGCGGACGAGCACCGCCGCCGGTGGGCTCGCGCTGCTGGTCGCGCTCGGAGAGCTCGCGCTGTGGGTTGGGACGGTGGTCAACTTCGACTTCGGGATCTCGGGGCTCCAGTACGACGCGGAGCGGACCTGGTTCTCGGACCTCGGCGTCTCCTACAAGGTCGGCCTCTACGACTTCTCGCTCTGGCTCGTTGGGCTGACCGCGCTCGTCGCGGTCGCGTCGATCGGCTACGGCATGTGGGCGGGCCGCGTCCGGCCGGGTGCCTATTTCGGCCTCCTCCTCTTCCTGACGGGCGCCACCGTGGGCGTCTTCACGGCCCAGGATTTGCTCCTCTTCTACGTCTTCTTCGAGGCGATGCTCATCCCGCTCTACGTGCTGATCGGGGTCTGGGGCGGCGCCGGAAGGACGGGCGCAACGATCAAGTTCATCGTCTACACGATGGGCGGCTCGCTCCTCATGCTGGTCGCGATCATCGCCTTCGGCCTTGACCGCGGCAGCTTCGACATGACGGAGCTCGGGACGAGCGACAGCACCTGGATCTTCCTCGGCTTCGTGATCGCGTTCGCCGTGAAGGCACCGCTCTGGCCCTTCCACGGCTGGCTGCCGGATGCCTATCGCGAAGCCCCGGCGGAGGTGTCGGCGCTCCTCTCCGGCGTCGTCTCGAAGACGGCCGCCTACGGGCTCCTCCGGATTGTCTTGCCCTCGTTCCCCGAGCAGGTGGCCGACTGGCGGACCGTCGTCCTCGTCCTCGCGTCGATCGGGCTCGTCTACGGTTCGCTCCTCGCCTTCCGGGCGCCCGACGTGCGAGGCGTCATCGCCTACTCGAGCCTCGCCCAGATGTGCCTGATCGTGATCGGGCTCTTCGCCTTCAACGACTCGGGACTGAACGGCGCGCTGCTCCAGATGGTGAATCACGGGCTCATCTCCGCCTCGCTCTTCCTGCTGGCGGGAACGGTCGAGCGGCGAACTGCGACCGGCGACCTTCACCTCCTCGGAGGTATGGCCCGCGGGCGGCCCGTGCTCGCGACGCTCTTCATCGTCGTCGGCGTCGTCGCTCTGGCCGTGCCAGGGTCGACCGCGTTCGCGGGGGAGTTCCTCGTCCTGAACGGCATCTTCCCGGTCGGCTGGGGCTGGGCGGTGGTCGGCGCCGCTGCGATGGTTTTGGCGGCCATGTACGTCCTCCGGCTCGTCTCCGCCGTCCTCCATCGCGACGTCGGGACCATGGTTCCGGACGCTGCACTCGATCTGCGACCGGGCGAGACAAGCCTGGTCGGGATGCTGGTGATCGCCCTCCTGGCGCTCTCGTTCTGGCCCGCCGGGATCACCGACCACGTCTTCGGCGGCCAGCCCCAGCAGGCCGTGACAACGAGGTTCTCGGAGTAGATGGAGACCTTCGTCAAGCCAGACATCGACTGGGCGGCGCTCTCGCCCGTCCTCGTGCTGCTCGGCGGCGCGGCGCTCACAATGCTCGTCCCGCTCTTCCTCCCGGTTGGCGTGCGGCGCGGCTTCTCGGCCTTCGTCGCGGCTGCCGCGCTGATCGGGGCCGGTGTCGCCGCAGCGATCCTCTTCGCGCACGATGATTCGGGGCGCGGGATCGTCGCCGATGCGCTCAGGCGCGACCGGCTCGCCGAGCTCGCTCAGGTCATACTCGCCGGCTCCGGGCTCCTCGCGATCGGCGTCTCCTACCGCGAGCCGGGCCGCCGTGAGGGGATCGGGGACTACTACACCCTCCTCTTGTCGGCCGTCGGAGGCATGTGCTTCTTCGTCTCGGCGAACAGCCTCATGACCCTCTTCCTCGGACTCGAGTGGTTTTCGATCTCGCTCTACATCATGTGCGCGATCGCGGTCGACCGGCTCGGGTCCCTCGAGGCCGGGCTCAAGTATCTGATCGTAGGAAGCTTCGGGTCGGCGATCCTCCTCTTCGGAAGCGCGCTCGTCTACGGCGCGACGGGCGAGATCGGCTTCGAGGCGATCGAGCGTGCGGCCGCGGGTGGCGACCGCTTCCTGCTCGTCACCGGTCTCGCGATGCTCCTCGTCGGCCTCGCCTTCAAGGTCTCGGCCGCGCCGTTCCACATGTGGACGCCAGACGTGTACCAGGGCGCACCGACCCCGGTAACTGCCTTCATGTCCGCAGCGACGAAGGTCGCCGGGCTCGTCCTTACGCTACGCCTGCTGACCACGGCCTTCGGGAGCCAGGAGGAGCTCTGGACACTCTCCCTCGCCGTCATCGCGTGCATCTCGCTGGCCTGGGGGAACCTCGCTGCCCTCGTCCAGACGGACGTCAAGCGACTGCTTGCGTACTCGAGCGTCTCCCACGCCGGCTTCCTCCTGATCCCGATCGCGGTCGGCACACCGCTCGGCGGACGGGCGCTTCTCTACTACCTGATGCCGTACGCGGCCATGAACGTGGGCTCGTTCGCCATCGTCGCGGCGCGCGAGCGCGAGCTCGCGCGGCCCGTGACGCTATCCGACCTGTCCGGAATGGGCTGGGAACGGCCCTTTCACGGGATCGCGATGGCGATCTTCATGTTCGGCTTCATCGGCCTGCCGCCCGCCGGGCTCTTTCTCGGAAAGTTCTACGCGTTCTCGGCCGCGGTCGAGCGAGGGTGGGCCTGGCTGGCGATCGTCGGTGTCGTCGCCACCGTAGTCTCGATCTACTACTACCTGGGAGTCGTTCGCGCCATGTACGTGAGCCCGGGAGAGCTTCGCCTCGCACCCGCGGGAGGCTCGCCGCCCCGCGACCCTGCGCTCACGACCGCGGTCGCTGCCTCGCTCGCCGTCACGGTGGGGACGTTCTTCGCAGCGGGCCCGCTGATCGACCTCGCGCGTGACGGCGTCGAGTTCCTGCGGTTCCCGTTCTGATGGCCGAGCGCGTGGTCGTTTTGGGAGGAGGGGCGGCCGCGGAGGCGTTCGTCGCGGCGCTCCGGAGACTCGATCCCGACGTCGACATCACGCTGGTCGAGCGGGAGCTCGTCGGCGGCGAATGCTCCTACTGGGCGTGTATGCCCTCCAAGACGCTGCTCCGGTCACCGGAGCTCGTGGCGGCCGCGAAACGCGCCCCCGGGGCAGCAGAGGCGCTGGACGGGGAGCTCGCCTCGGACCGGGTCTTCTGGTGGCGCGATCAGGTCGTCGGGGACTACGACGACTCCAGCCAGGAGACGTGGCTGAAGGAGCGGCGGATCGAGCTCGTCCGCGCCAGCGGCACCGTCCGCGAGCCCGGCGTCATCGAGGCCGCGGGCCGTGAGATTCCCTACGACAAGCTCGTAGTCGCGACGGGCTCGAGCTCCGCGGCGCCTCCGATTCCCGGGCTCGACGAGCTCGACTACTGGACGAACCGCGAGGCGACCGGAGCCAAAGAGGTGCCGCAGAGCCTCGTCGTGATCGGCGGCGGCGCCGTCGGGTGTGAGCTCTCCCAGGCCTACCGCCGGCTCGGCGCCGACGTCGACCTCGTGCATGTGTCCGAGCGACTCCTCCCACGAGAGGACCCCGAGGCGAGCGAGCTCGTTGCCGAGGCATTCCGGGAGGAGGGGATCGGGGTCCATCTATGTGCGGACACGGAAGAGATCGCGTGCGCCCGAAGCGGTGAGCGATTCCGGGTCGAGCTTCCGGACGTCGAGCCGCTCGAGGCCGAGCGCCTACTCATTGCGACGGGCCGAAGGCCGCGGGTCGAGGGCCTCGAGCCGCTCGGGCTCCAGATCGAGAAGTCCGGAATAAAGGTCGACGAACGGATGCGCGCCGGCGAAAACGTCTGGGCGATCGGCGACGTATGCGGGGTCGCGCTCTTCACACACGTCGGCAAGTACCAGGGCCGGGTCGCGGCCCACGATGTCGCGGGGAAGGAGGCGCGGGCCGACTACCGCGCCATTCCCGCGGTCGTGTTCACGGATCCTCAAGTCGCCTCGGCCGGGGACACGAACTCGGAGGGACTCGTCACGGCCTCGAGGGCCGTCGACAAGACCTCGCGGACCTCGACGTACGAGCGGCCGAAGCGTTCGGGGTTCGTGAAGCTCTTCGCCAAGCCCGACCGCCGCATCCTGGCAGGAGCCGTGGCGGTGGGCCCCGAAGCGGGCGAATGGCTCGGACAGCTGACCCTTGCGATCCGCGCCGAGGTGCCGCTCGACGTGCTCGTAGACTCGATCCAGCCCTACCCCACCTTCTCGGAGGCGATCTTCTTCGCCGCCCGGGAACTCGCCGGGTAGAAACGACCGTTGCGCGGCCCTGCGCCGCCGCGTTAGCCTCTACCCGCCGTGAGCGTGGACACCGATCTAGCCGCGACCCTCGCCGGGCTGCGCCTCTTCTCCGATCTCGACCGGCCCGAGCTCGAGGAGATCGCGCACACCTTCGACGAGGAAGTCATCCCTGCGGGCCAACGCGTCCTCCGGCAGGGCCTCTCGGGCTCGAACGTCTACGTGATCCTCGAAGGAGAGGCCGGCCTCGTCCTGAACGGCGAGGAGCGAGCGAGCCTCCAGCGTGGCGAGTTCTTCGGCGAAGTCTCCATCCTGCTCGGCGAGTCTCCGACGAGCGACATCGTCGCGAAGACGACGCTTCGCTGCCTCGTCATCCCGGGCCCCCAGCTCCGCGGGTTCCTGCTTGCACACCCCGAGGTCATGCTCCAGATGCTCCTGTCTGTCACGTGGCGCCTCCGGACCACCCTCGCGTGGCTGAGCTAGACGCGCGGCCCTTCCCTCCCGGCGAGTATCCCGTCGTCGTGGTCGGGAGCGGCCCCGGCGGCCTGCAGGCGAGCTACTGCCTGAAGCGGCTCGGGATCGAGCACGCGGTCGTCTCCCAGGACGACTCCCCGGGCGGGATGTTCCGCAAGTGGCCGATCTACCAGCGCCTCCTCTCCTGGACAAAGCCCAACGCGCCCGTCGAGCGGGGTACCCGTGCCTACGAGTGGTACGACCACAACAGCCTGCTGGGCGAGGAGAGCGGCGAGCAGGCCCTCGTCGCCGAGTTCATGGACCGCACGTGGATGGTTCCGTCCCGCCCGGAGATGGAGCAGGGGCTGGCGGCGTTCGCGGACCGGGCCGGAGTGGCCGTCCGGTACGGCTGCCGCTGGGAGTCAACGCGCCGTGAGGAGGACGGTTTCGTCCTGGTCACCTCCGACGGCGAGTACCGCTGCCAGGTCGCCGTGTTCGCAATCGGCGTCACCGAGCCCTTGAAGATGCCGATTCCGGGCATCGAGGACGTCCCGCACTACGTCGAGACGGGGAAGCCGCACGAGTACGAAGGAAAGCGGGTCATCGTGATCGGCAAACGGAACTCGGGCTTCGAGATCGCCGACGGGATGGTCCCCTGGGCGAAGCAGGTTCTCCTCGTCTCGCCGCGGCCCGTCGCCGCGGACGTTCTCGCTCTGTCCACGGTTCGCGTCCGGTACCTCCAGCCCTACGAGGACCATTCCTGGGGTGGGGGGACGTTCGCCCTCGACGCCGCGATCGAGCGGATCGAGAAGACGTCCAGCGGCTATCGCATCGTCGCGAACGGCACGACCCATCCGGGCGCGATGGAGATCGAGGCCGACGTTGCAATTGCCGCGACGGGCTTTTGCACCCCCCTGCGCGATCTCACGGACCTCGGCTGCTCGACCGTAAAACAGGGAGTCCTGGCCGCGCAGACGCATCACTGGGAGAGCGCGACCGTGCCGGGCATCTACTTCGCCGGAAACGCGACCCAGGCGGCCGCTGGGCTCCGCAAGCACGGAGTCGGAAGCGCGTCCGGAACGGTCAGCGGCTCTCGCTACAACGCACGGCTCCTCGCACGACGCATCGCGGAGAAGCATTTCGGCCACGCCGCTCAGCGCTTGGCGCTCGAACGCGACGAGGTCGTCCCCTTCCTTGCTTCGGAGCTGACCCGTGCGCCCGAGCTCTGGACGCAGAAGTCATATCTCGCACGAGTGGTTGGGCTCGACCCGGACGCAGGCCCGACCGACGAGGGGATCCAGCCGCTCGCCGCCTTCCTCGACGAGGGCGAGGGGAATGCGCTCGCAGTCACCGTCGAGATGGACGACCAGGCGCGGATCTACCCGGCTCTCTACCTCCGCAGCAGCGGAGAGCTGCACGAGGATGTCTGCCCGCCTCATCCCTTACATGACTTCGAGACCGAGGGCTACCGCGCCCAGCTCGAGGGTCTCGTAAAGCGAGCCCTCGGTTGACCCTGTCATCGCGAACGCGCTTCGCGGTCTGGGCACTCCTCATCGCGCTCCCCGTCGCCGGGCTCTGGGTCTTGCTCGCAGCGCCGTGGCTCGACCTCCTCTGGGAGAACCACCCAGGTCACTTCTGGCTCGTGGTCGCGGCCGCCGCGATCAACGGCGTTCTCGCCTACGCAACCGGCGAAGCCGCTCAGCGCCGAGGGGACTCGCGCCTCTTCGTGATCTCCCTCGCCTTCCTCACGAGCGCCGGGTTCCTCGGCATGCACGCACTCGCGACGCCCGGTGTCCTCCTGGACGGGAAGAACGCCGGCTTCGTGATCGCCACACCGATCGGCCTCCTTGCCGCGGGGGCCCTAGCCGCGCTTTCCGCCCGCGCCGGCGGAACGGACATACGCCGACTCCGGCCCCTGCGAAGCCTAATTCTCGTCTGCCTCGTCGTCTGGGCGGTCTGGTCTCTGACGTCGCTACCGCCACTCGACCGCGAGCTTCCGGCCGAGGTCGGGAGCCCACCGCTGATCGCACTCGCCTCGGTTGGTGTCCTCCTCTACGGCTACGCGGCGGCCCGCTATGCGGAGGTGTGGCGCGCGCGCCGCCGTCTCCTGCCCGCCGCCGTCGTCACCGCCTTCGCCCTGCTCGCCGAGGCGATGCTCGCAATCGCCTTTTCGCGGAACTGGCACGCAACCTGGTGGGAATGGCACCTTCTGATGCTGGTCGCCTTCGGGCTCGTGGGCTACGCAGCCCGGCGTCAATGGCACG
>Ga0307302_10000189_pt1 | contig 27535 bp, 20 predicted proteins | sample ER_DNA_183_FD_194490 | JGI IMG/M metagenome (GOLD analysis project Ga0307302, IMG submission 194490) | Bulk soil microbial communities from the East River watershed near Crested Butte, Colorado, United States - ER_DNA_183 | ecosystem: Environmental > Terrestrial > Soil > Floodplain | place...
CTACGCCGACGGTCTGAACTTCTACATGGCGAAGCATCCGGAGGTGAAGCCGAGGGTCCTCACGCGGTTCGAGCCCTGGATGGCGCTCACGTTCAGCGAGGGCAGCATCGGCGGCGACATCGAGCGCGTGAACCTCACGCAGCTCGCGGCGTTTTATGGAAAGCCGCCGGAAGTCAGACCGTCAGGGGAGCGCGACAGCCTCCCCGCCGAGCCGCGCGGATCGAACGGCATCGCCATCGCGCCGTCAAACACGAGCGCGGGCCACGCCCTGCTGCTCATCAATCCGCACACGTCGTTCTTCTTCCGATCCGAAGTTCAGGTCACCAGCGACGAGGGGCTGAATGCGTACGGCGCGGTGACGTGGGGACAGTTCTTCATCTATCAGGGATTCAACGAGCACGCGGGGTGGATGCACACCTCGAGCGGCGTGGACAACATCGACGAGTTTCTCGACTCCCGGCCCAGCCGGTCCCGCACGATCACGGTTCTGTTCAAGACGGACAGCGGCATGGCGCGGAAGCCCTTCACTGTCTTCTACACCCAGCACGGGCCCGTCATCCGCAAAGACGGCGATCGGTTCGTGAGTATCAGTCTGATGAAGAGCCACGTGAACGCATTGATCCAGTCGTACTCACGCACCAAGGCGCGCGACATGGCGGCGTTTCAGAAGATCATGGCGCTGCACACCAACTCCTCCAACAACACCCTCTTCGCCGACGCGTCCGGCAACATTGCGTACTTCCACTCGAACTACATCCCCCGCCGCGATACATCGTTCGACTGGACGAAGCCGGTGGACGGCACCAATCCCGCGACCGCCTACCGCGGCGTCCTGTCGTTCGACGAGACGCCGAACGTCGTGAATCCCGCGAGCGGCTGGGTCTACAATTCGAACAACTGGCCCTGGTCCGCCGCAGGAGAAGGGTCGAGCCCCAGGCGCGAAAGCTTTCCGCGCTACGTCGAAACGGGTGGCGAGGAGACGGCCCGAGGGTTTCATGCGCTCCGCGTGCTCGCGGGCAAGGCCGGGTGGACGACGAGCTCCCTCACCGCCGCCGCGTTCGACAGCTACCTCCCGGCCTTCGAGCGGATAATTCCGCCGCTCATCGCGGCGTACGATCAGCTGCCCGCGACAGACAGCCTCAAGGCGAAGTTTGCCGAGCCGATCGCTGCACTGCGCGGATGGGACTACCGCTGGAGTGCGGAATCGGTGCCGACGGCGCTGGCCGTCTTCTGGGGCGAGCGCATCGGCCGGCGCGTGTCGCGCGACGCGCGCGCGGCGGGGATCTCGATCATGCAGTACATCGCCATCTCGCGCGCCGCGCCCGCCGAGCTACTCGCCTCGCTCGGCGACGCCGTGGACGCGTTGAGCGCCGATTTTGGGACGTGGAAAACGCCGTGGGGAGATATCAATCGCTTCCAGCGGATCGACGACGACATCGCGCCGCATTTCGACGACGCTCGCCCAAGTATCCCGGTGCCGTTCACGGCGAGCGTGTGGGGCTCGCTGGCGGCGTTCGGTGCCCGCGCCTATCCCAACACCAAGAAATGGTACGGCACGAGCGGCAACAGTTTCGTGGCCGTCGTGGAGTTCGGCGACAGCGTGCGGGCGCAAGCCATCACCGCCGGCGGCGAGAGCGGCTCTCCGCAATCGCCGCATTTCAACGACGAGGCGGAGCGCTACGCCTCGGGCCGCCTGCGCGATGTGTACTTCTACCGCTCCCAGCTCGTGGGACACACCGAGCGCGAGTACCACCCGTGATTTTGCTCACGATCCTGGCGCTCTCGCAGGGCGTCTACCTCGACAACCAGGGCGTGATTCGCTGGCAACGCGACCGAAAGGAGGTCACACTCTTCGGCGCGAACTACGTCCTCACGACGGCCTCGGACTATCGCGCGGCCGGATATCTCCATGCCGACCGCAAGCACATGATCGATGAGGACATGGCGCAGTTCGCGCGGATGGGCTGGGACGGATTACGGCTCACGTTCTGGGGCGACTGGGAATCGTCGGACAGCGCCGGCAATCTCATCGCCAACGATCACCTGGATCTCCTGGACTATCTCATCGCCCGTGCGACAGAGCGCGGCATCTCCATGTTGTTCAGCCCGATTCAGCTCTACGGGTCCAACTGGCCCGACGCGCTCAGCGACACGACCGCTCCCGGATTCGGCCGGCGTTTCGGTAAAGGCCGCATGGGTACTGACCCGGCGGCGCTCGCGGCGCAAGTGAACTACCTGCGCCAGATCCTGAATCACGTGAACCCGTACACGCACGTCGCGATCAAGGACGAGCCGTCGATCCTCTTCATCGAGCTAGTGAACGAGCCGTGGCATCATCCGGAGGATCTGCAGGGCTCCATTCACTACATCGACGCGCTGACCGACGCCGTCCGCAGTACGGGATGCCGGAAGCTCATCTTCTACAACGTGAGTCAGGACTTCCGGATCGGCGAAGCGATCCGGCGCTCCAAGGCGCAGGGAATCACGTTTGGCTGGTATCCGACCGGCCTCAATGCCGGTCACGAGCTGGAGGGCAATTATCTCCGCGGTGCCGACGCGTATCCCGATATGCTGCGCCCCGAGCTCGCGCGGCTGCCCCGGATCGTGTACGAGTTCGACAGCCCCGACCTCCGCACGGGCACGATGTATCCCGCGATGGCCAGGGTCTTTCGCACCGTGGGGACACAGTTCGCCGCGATGTTTGCCTACGACATGCTGGCCACCTCCTCCCGCAACCTCGGCTGGCAGACGCATTACTTGAACCTGGCCTACACGCCGCGCAAAGCGATGAGTGCGATCATCGGCGCCGAGGCGATGCGACGCCTGCCGCGCATGCGAGACTATGGTCCGTATCCGCAGAACACGCGGTTCGGCGACTTTCACTTGTCCTACGATGGTGACCTGGGCGAGCTCGTCGCGCGCGACGCTTTTCTCTACACGAGCTCGACGACCGCCAAGCCTCCGGATCCCGCGGCGCTTCAGCGCATCGCCGGACACGGCTCCTCATCCACCGTGACCTACGAAGGATCGGGCGTCTACTTCCTGGACAAGGTTCGGCCCGGAGTCTGGCGACTCGAGGTCTATCCCGATGCCGTCCCGATTCGCGATCCGTTCGAGCCGCCGAGCGCCGACAAGATCGTGACCCGCGCGATCAGCCGCGCGTGGCCGATGACGATTACCCTCCCCGACCTGGGTCTCTCGTTCTCGGCACAGCCGATCACGGCCGGCAACTCGCAGACCGTGCGCGCGACGGCCGGCCGGTTCACGGTCACCCCGGGCGTGTACGTGTTGAGCGCCGGCGGCGTAGACGTGGCGTCGCTTCCAACCGCAATCGGGCATATCGGCTTCCGGGAGTATCACGCGCCTCCGGCCGATACCGTCCCGCTAACGGTGGTGTCGTTGGCGGCGCCACAATACCTTGTGGGACATGATGTTGAACTGAAAGCGCGCATTGTTGACCAGGTCTCGCCCGATTCAGCCAAACTCTTCCTGCGCCCAGCCCCTGCCGGTTCATATCAACAATTGTTGATGCGTCCCGCCGGTGGGTATGTCTACCTAGCCACGATCCCCGTTCGATCGCTCCGCGAGGGTCCGTACCAGTTCGTCATCACCGTCTACCGGGGCGACTCCATCACCACATTCCCCGGCGCCACGCCCGGAAAACCGACGGATTGGAACTACAGCAACCAGGCGGCTTGGCGGTTCGACCTGGTAGCAAAGACGACGCCGCTACGCATCTTCGACCCCGGCAACGACGTGGCGCGCCTCGCGTTCACGCGCATCGGTGACGCGGGCCGCCGCGGGCTGTTTCGCGTGGCGCTGTCGCCTGCGACCGGTCAACCGATCTTTCACCTCGAGCTGCCCGTCGATACCAGCGGCTGGAGTCCCGCCGACTACACGGCGTCGCTCGTGATCAAGTCGCGCGTCCAGGCCAGGCAGGAAACGATCACCGCCGCGAAAGACGTTCGGCTGCGACTCCACGGCCTCGGCGTTCATCAAATCGTGCACGCCACGCTGATGGAGGATGACGGCACGAGCTGGACGGCGGCGCTGCCGATCGACAGCAGTTGGAGCGAGCAGGTGATTCCGCTCGAGAAGTTCACGATCGGCCGCGGGGTTTTATTGCCCGAAGGATTCCCCGGTGAGTGGAACTACTGGGTAGGACCCGCTGGAGGGCGCGGCGGGGCCACGGACCGGCTGCGGCTCGAGCATCTGGAGCGGTTACAGCTATCGCTGCAGCGCGAAGACGGCGTTGCGGCCAAACCTGGCAATTACGGCGTGGAGGTCGAATGGATCGCCCTCGGATTCTAGCTCTGGTGCTTTTGGCCATCGGTCCCGCAGTGCTGCCGGCGCAGCGGCCCGCGCGGCGAGCGCAGGCGCCCACCGCATTTGCGACCGATCGGCTCGCGCGTATCGACGGGCTCATGCAGCAGTACGTCGATTCGGGGAAGATCGCCGGCGCGGTGGGGCTCGTCCTGCGCAACGGCAATGTCGTGTATCAGCATGCGGCCGGCTGGAGCGATCTCGCGGCCCACCGCGCCATGACCAGGGCCACCCTGTTTCGCATTGCCTCGCAGACCAAGGCGCTCACCACGGTGGTGATTCTCTCGTTGATGGAAGAGGGAAAGCTCTCCGTCTCCGATCCGGTGAGCCGCTACATCCCGGGATTTGCGCACACCACGGTCGCGACCCGCAGCGACACGGGTCGCGTCATCAAGCCGGCATCGCGCCAGGTAACGATCCGAGATCTGCTCACACACACGGCGGGGATCTCCTACGGCACCGACTCCCTGGTCTCGCCGCTCTACTCGGCGCAGGGCCTCGGGCCCGCGGCGGGATGGGGCTGGTACACGGCGGACAAGGATGAGCCCATCTGTACGACGATCGAGCGGCTGGCGACCGTGCCGTTCGTGGCCCAACCCGGTGAGCGCTGGGTCTACGGCTACAACACCGATATCCTGGGCTGCGTGGCCGAGCGGGCATCTGGTATGCCGCTCGATGAGCTGATCCGGACGCGCATCACCGGTCCGCTGAAGATGAACGACACCTTCTTCTTTGTCCCCGCCGCGGCGGCCAGCCGGCTCGCGACGGTCTATGCGAGCGACTCCACCAACCACGTGTATCGCGCCCCGGACGGCCCGCGCGGCCAGGGCAACTACGTGACGGGCCCGCGCAAGAGCTTTGCGGGAGGGGCGGGACTCGTCTCGACGGCTCCTGATTACGCCCGCTTTCTCCAGATGCTGCTCAACGGGGGCGAGCTCGACGGGGTGCGCATCCTCGCGCCGCACACGGTCGACCTCATGACCCACAACCAGAGCGGCATGTTGTTCGACACGACCGGCGCCAATGGATTCGGGTTCGGGTTCGGGATCGTGCAGCGCTATGGCGCGAATGGCATGGCATCGGTCGGGACGTTCAGCTGGGGCGGAGCGTACGGGAGCCAATACGCTGTCGATCCCGTAGAGCATCTCGTCATCGTCTTCATGATCAATCAGCTACCGAATCGCGCAGACATCGGCGGGAAGTTCCCGACGTTGGTTTATCAGGCGCTAGTGCACTAGAAGCTGTCGTCCACTGCTGCGTCTGTTGCGTCTGCTGCGTCACTCACTGACTGGATTCTGTCCGCCTGTATGCTCGGTAGGCAAATCCCAGCATTACGGCCCCAAACACGAGCAGCACCAGTCCCCACCACAAATTCACATTGATCCCGAGCGATTTCTCATAGATCGCCGGGTCCGATACCACGCCGTAGATGATCAGCAACGCACCGACGATCGAGAACATACCGCCAATCGGGAACCGCACATCGAGACTCATGGCGCCGTCACCAGAAGATGATGTTGAGGATCGTCGAGACGACGAGAATGCCCACGGCGAGCGTAACCGGGCGCTTGTACCACGGCATGTGCCCATCGCGTTGCCGCGGTGTGAGGGAATGGACCAGCCCGCGCAGCTCTTCGTCCGATTTCGTGCGCTTGGTGAGCAACGAGATCACCAGCGTTGCCACGAAGCAGCCGGTCCACGCGAACAACGCGGTCCAGAAGTTCAACGCCATCTCGCTTGGGTAGACGTGCAGCACCGCACCGAGAAACCCGCCCTTGATGCCGGGCACGGCGCCGCGCGGCAATGTCAGCCCGTAATGCAGCGCGGCGGTGATCGTCCCGGTCAGCAGGCCGTAGAACGCTCCATGCCCCGTGGTGCGGCGCCAGAACATCCCCAGCAGGAACGTCGCGAACAGCGGCCCGTTCACGAACGAGAACACCAGCTGCAGCATGTCGAGGATGTTGTTGAACCGCGTGGCTGAGTATGCCGCGGCCACGCTGGCGATGATACCGAAGACAGTGGCCGCGTGACCCACGCGCAGGTAATGCCCGTCGGTCTGGCCCGGGCGGATATGCGTCTGATAGATGTCGTACGTCCACACGCTGTTGAAGGCGGTGACGTTGCCCGCCATGCCAGACATGAACGACGCCATCAGGGCGGTGAGACCCAGTCCCAGCAGCCCCGTGGGCAGGTAATGCCCCAGCAACATCGGAATGGCGAGGTTGTACTCCGGCTGGCCGTCGCTGCCGATCGGAAGAAATCCGCCGCGTGAAGCGTGCAGTCCGATCGCCAGCATCCCCGGCAGAATCACGAGCATCGGCATCAGCATCTTGGGAACCGCCGCAATCAGCGGCGTGCGACGCGCGGCCGTCATCGAGCCGGCGGCCATGGCGCGCTGCACGACGAGAAAGTCCGTGCACCAATAGCCGAACGAGAGGGCGAACCCGAGTCCCATCACCAGGCCGAACCACTCCATCCCCATCGGGTTGTGGCTCGGCGAATCCATGTACTTCCAGGAGTGCGTCCACGCCCCGGGCTCGAAGCCGGCGTTCGTGGCTACGGTGGCGAGTTTAGCGGTGAGCCCGCTCCACCCGCCGACGTCCTTGAGTCCCAGCAACACGAGCGGCAGGAATCCCAGGACGATGAGAAAGAACTGCAGGACTTCGTTGTAGATCGCGGAGGTGAGCCCGCCAAGGAAGATGTAGATCAGCACGATGACGGCCGACAGCACGATGCTGCCGTGAAAGCTCCAGCCGAGCACCAGCTCGAACAATTTCGCGAGGGCATACATCGAAATGCCCGAGGAGAAGATGGTCATGATCGCGAAGGTGATCGCGTTCAGCCCGCGCGTCTTCTCGTCGAAGCGGAGCTTCAGGTACTCGGGGACCGAGCGGGCGCGCGAGCCGTAGTAGAACGGCATCATGAACAGCCCCACGAATACCATCGCCGGCATCGCGCCCACCCAGTAGAAATGGCTCGTCATGATGCCGTACTTGGCGCCCGACGCCGCCATCCCGATGACTTCCTGTGCGCCCAGATTCGCGGAGATAAAAGCCAAGCCGGCGATCCATGCGGGGATCGACCGGCCTGAGAGGAAGAAGTCTTCGCTGCTGCGGATGCGGCGTCTCAGCGCCCAGCCGATGCCGAGCACGAAGACGAAGTAGATGATCAGGATGGCGTAGTCGATACCGCCGAGGCTGATCCGCTGCAGTTAGTGCGATCCCTTCGTCTTGATCACGATCACGCCATTCGCGCCGCGCACGCCGTAGATCGCCGTCTGGCTCGGGTCCTTCAGGGCCTGAACGGTTTCGACGTCGTGCGGGCTGAGCCAGCTCAAGGTGGTGCGGCTACCCTCGATCGTGATCCCGTCGACCACGAACAGAGGGTCCTGACTCCCATAGAACGACGTTGGGCCCCCCATGCGCACGATGATCCCGCCATCGGGCGCCGGAGACACGATCACGCCGGAAAGGCGACCCTGCAGCAGCTGAGCGAGCGTCGTGGCGTGATCCCGAGCGGCTTCGGTGGCTTTCATAGACGCCGGCGGCGGTGCGGCCGGTTTTGCAGTCGCCTGACCATACGCTTGGGACGCGCACGTGAGAACGAGCGCAAGAGACGGCAGAACACGCGTTGGGTACCAGTTCATGGGACCCCCTTTTGTTGCTCTCAATATGCCGTATCGGAACGCAGTCCGCGACGGCCGCTCTATGGACGTTTGGTGATCTCGTATATGTAGGCCGTGCGCGGCTGAAGCGTGGGGAGCGAGGCTCGGGTTCTGCCCGGCGTGAGCAGGTTGCGGTAGGAGAAACGCCCAGGCAACGTCAGCGTCGCAGGCGTCGTTCCGAGATTGGCGACCACGAGAACCTGCCCGGTGCTGTCCTGTCGCATGTAGGCCAGCAGCGCCTCGTTGCCCGTTTCGACCGGCTCCAACCGACCATCTCGCAATGGCGCATCATTCGCGCGCAACCGCATCAGCCAGCCATACAGCTTCAGCAGTGAATTCGGCCGTCGCTCTTGCGCGGCGACATTCACCGTGAGCGTGTCCTCCTGCAGCACTTCCCACGGCTTCCCGCTGGTGAATCCTCGCGACGAGGCGCTCCATTGCATCGGCGTGCGCAGCCGCTCGTCCGGCTTGTCGCCCGTCATTCCGATCTCTTCCCCGTAATAGATGAACGGCACACCCGGCAGCGTGAGCAGGATCGTCACCGCGAGCCTAGCACCCGCGGTGTCATTGGCGAGTGCCGTCATCGTTCGGGTCTGATCGTGATTGCGCTGGAACGGCGCAAAACGGTACGCCGGCACGGCGCGCTGAAATTGCTGGACCGTCGGGAGCAACCCGCCGGCTTTCCCAGTCCGCACGGCTTCGATGAGTGCCTCAGAGATGGGAAACGCGAAGTACGCGTCGAGTTGATCGGGATAGTACGTGAGGATGACCTCCGGGTTATCCCACACTTCCCCGATCGTGTACGACTGTGGCGCAATGCTCCGCACGTACTGACCGAAGTCGCGCAGCACCTGATGCGTGCCGGGAGTGTTGGAAAACTCCTTCCCGACCTCGACCAGGTGGCGCACCGCGTCCAGGCGGAAGCCGTCGACATGCATCGAGTCCAGCCAGAATCGCGCGACGCGCTTCATCTCCTCGAGTACGGCGGGGTTCTCGTAGTTCAGATCCGGCATCCCGCGCCAGAACAGCCCGAAGTAGCACTCGTCCCGCAGCGGTGACTTATGCCAATTGTTCGCGCACGCCCCGCCCTGTGTCGGCGCCCACCGATACCAGCTGCGATGCGGCGCCGCTGTGTCGCGCAGCGCCTCCTGGAACCAGGGATGCTCACTCGACGAGTGATTCAGGACGAGGTCGACGAGCACGCGAATCTTGTGCTGGTGCGCCGCCGCCATGAACGCCTTGAAGTCGTCGTTCGTGCCGTAGTCCGGCTCGATCTTGTTGTAGTCGGTGACGTCGTAGCCGTGATAGCTCGGCGATTCCGCCACTGGCATGAGCCAGATGCAATCGGCGCCGAGGCCGGCGATGTAGTCGAGCTTCTGCGTCAGCCCGCGCAGGTCGCCGATCCCGTCGCCGTTGCTGTCGTAAAACGAGCGGACGAACACTTCATAGCACGTGGTGGGGTGCGGGGGCAGGGGCGCAGCGTTTTGGGGTAGGGGCGCAGCATGCTGCGCCCCTACATTCCCCACCTGCATCACCGCAAAAAAGATCAGGGAATGCATTCGAAGCTCGCCTCGAGACCCGCAGCCGAGTTCGGGCCGACATAGACGCGGAACGTTCCCTGCTCGACGACCGGCTTCATGTCGAGCCCAATGAACCAGAGATCGCGCAGTGCCACCCGCAAATCAATAGGCCGCGACTCGCCGGGTTTTAGCGTCACCCGCCGGAAGGCTTTCAGCTCACGGACTGGCCGTGACACGCTCGCGACCTCGTCCCGCACGTAGAGCTGTACGACTTCCGTACCTTCCCGGCTCCCGCTATTCGTGACGGTCACAGTCGCGGTGATCGTGTCGCTCACCCGCGCGCGCGCCGCGCTGAGCTTGAGGTTGCTGTAGGCGAACGTCGTGTACGACAGCCCGTATCCGAACGGATATCGCGGCGTCACGGGCACATCGATGTATTTCGACGAGAACTTGTTGTTGACATCGGGCGGGCGGCCGGTGTTGCGGTGATTGTAGTACAGCGGCACCTGGCCCAGCACCCGTGGGAACGTGACCGGCAAGCGCGCGCTCGGATTCACGTCGCCGAACAGCACATCCGCTGTCGCGTTCCCTGCCTCGATGCCCAGAAACCACGTCTCGACGATCGCCGGCACGTGGTCCGACGCCCACTCCAGGATCAACGGCCGGCCATTCATCAGGACGAGCACGACCGGCGTGCCCGTCGCCGCGACCGCCTCGAGCAGCTGTTGCTGCACGCCCGGCAAGCCGAGCGATGCGCGGCTCGCCGCTTCGCCGCTCATGTCTCCCCGCTCGCCAAGCACGAGGACTGCGACTCTGGCCTGACGGGCAGCGGCGACCGCGGCCGCGAAGCCCGCCTTTGACGTGTCGTCGATTCCCGACCCCTGCGCGTACAAGACTGTCTGCACCTTTGTCTTGATCCCCTGCAACACCGAGACGACATCCTCGGCGCGGCCCTGGGTGTGCCAGGGGCCGAGGGGCTCTTCCTTGTTGTCGGCGAGCGGTCCAATGACGGCGATGGTGCCGGTTTTGGAGAGGGGTAACGTAGGGGCGCAGCATGCTGCGCCCCTACCTACCGGTTCGTTCTTCAATAACACGATCGATTCGCCCGCCACGCGCCGGGCGAGTGCCCGGAGCTCGGCGTTGGCGGGCGCGGTCCGCGTGCGGTAGGGATCCCGGAACAGGCCGAGCCGCATCTTGGCGCGCAGAATGCGCAGCACCGCCGAATCGACCACTGCCATGGGAATGCGATTGCTGCCCACCAGGGCGGCGAGCGAATCGACGTAGATGCTACTCTGCATGTCCATGTCCACGCCGGCAGTCAGCGCGCGCCGCCCCGCCTCGGCTTGCGAGCCCGCTACGCCGTGATTGATCAGCTCGGCGACCGACGTCCAGTCGCTCACCACGAAGCCCGAAAAGCCCCATTCGCGGCGCAGCACGGTGTCCGTGAGCCAGGCGTTGCCGGAGGCCGGGACGCCGGAGATGTCGTTGAATGCCGACATCAGACTTGCGACGCCTGCATCGACCGCCGCCTTGAACGGCGGCAGGTACACCTCGCGCATCGTGCGCTCGGAGATTTCGGTCTCGTTGTATTCGCGGCCCGCCTCCGCCGCGCCGTAGCCGGCGAAGTGCTTGGCCGTCGCGAAGATGTTCTGCTGGAAGCCGCGCACGCGGGCCGCGGCCATCAGCGAGCCGAGGTACGGATCCTCGCCCGAGCCCTCGGCGATGCGGCCCCAGCGGGGGTCGCGCGCGATGTCCACCATCGGCGCGTAGGTCCAGTTGATCCCGAAGGCGGCGGCTTCCTGACCCGCGGCGCGTGCCGTTGCTTCAGCGGCTTCTGGATCGAACGAGCCTGCTTCCGCGAGTGGGATCGGGAAGATCGCGCGATACCCGTGGATCACGTCGAGGCCAAACAGCAGCGGGATCTTGAGCCGCGACTCGGTCACGGCGATCCGCTGCACCGGCGTCGTGTTCTCGGCGCCCATGACATTGAACAGCCCGCCGAGCTTGCCCGCGCGCACGAGCTGCATTTGCTCGGGCGAAGCGCGCCCGCCGGCCGACAGGAGATTCAATTGGCCGAGCTTTTCTTCGAGGGTCATGCGGGCGAGGATGGAGTCGAGGTTTTGGGCGGATGCCGGTGCGGCGAGCAGGACCGTGAGAATCAGTACGTGGCGGACATGAGACATAGGATGGCGCTCTCTGGGCGAGGGAAAGTCAGGAGAAGTTACGGCCCAAATCGAGACAAGCGAAGCCCTAGCGCCCCGTGGGATCGTGACGGCAAGTTATTGTCACTACCTCGATTTCACGGGAGATGATCCATGTTTCGTCATCGTTTTTTGTGGCTCGCCTGCATTACGCTGCTCGCTTTCCCTCTGTCACTCAGCGCACAAACCACCACCGGTACCGTCCGTGGTCACATCCAGGATCCGAGTGGGACTGCGATAACGGATGGAGACGTGCAGGCGCGTAACATCGAGACTGGTGCTCAGCGTAGCGCCACGACACGCGCAGACGGTTCATATGTCCTCGCGGGACTAACACCTGGAACATACGAGCTGTCAGCCCGGCGTATCGGAAGTAATCCCCAACGGCGTCAAGTGATCGTTCAGATTGGGGCGACCCTGTTCCAGGACTTCACACTGCAGCCGGGCGCAGTCGAGCTCCAAGCCGTGACCGTCGAGGGCACGAACGTCGAGACACGGACTTCAGAGGTGGCCACAAACGTTTCCCCAAGTCAGGTCACCAATCTGCCGACGGTCGATCGCAATTTCCTCGACCTGGCAGCGCTCGCTCCCGGCGTCGCCATTCAGAATCAGCGGCTGGACGCCCAGCGCCGCACTTTTTCGGCCGGCGCCCAAAATCCGGAAGCGATCAACGTGTTCATCGATGGCGCGAGTTACAAGAACGACGTGCTGCAAGGCGGGGTCGCGGGTCAAGACGCAAGCCGAGGCAATCCATTCCCGTTGAATGCGGTACGCGAGTTCCGCATCCTTACGCAGAACTTTAAGGCTGAGTACCAGAAGGCCTCGAGTGCGATCATTGCCGCGACGACGCAATCAGGCACGAACCAATGGCAGGGGAACGCGTTCTACTTCGGCATGGGTCAGGGGTTCATCGCGCGGGATCCATTTCTGAGTCCGTCCGCTTCCAAGCCTGAGTTTCGTCGCAGTCTTCTCGGTGCCAGCGTCGGTGGGCCGTTGATCAAGGACCGGCTTCACCTCTTCGCCTCCTACGAAGGCAATTATCAGAATCGGTTCGCCAATGTGGGTTTGGATACACTTCCCGCCGACACGGTGAACTTCCGCCCCTTCAACGGGACTTTCTTGCAGCCATTTCGTGAAACTCTCTTGTTTGGGAAGCTCTCGTACCAGCTAAAGCCCGGGCAGAGCCTTGAACTGAGCGTCAATACGCGCCATGAGACTGATATTCGCAGTTTCGGCGGTCAAACCAGCTACCAGACCGCCGAGAACGTCCAAAACGACGTGACTACCGGAACCCTCAAGCATCAGGCGACATGGGGTAACTGGCTGAACGAGGCGACCGCATCGCTGCAATGGTACCACTGGAATCCGGTTGCGATCAATCCGACGTTGATCGGCCGCAACTATTTTGGCAAAGGACGAATCGGTGGGAAGGACACGGAGCAGGATTTCGAGCAAAAGCGAATCGCGCTCCGCAACGATCTCACCTATTCAGGATTCCATTGGAAGGGTGATCACGTGGTCAAGATCGGCCTCAACGCCGATTTCTTGAACTACCACGTCGACAAGTTTTTCAATGCGAATCCTGTGTTCAATTACAGCTCGGACACGGTCGATGGGCACTATGCCGCCGCCTATCAGGCACCATTCCAAGCGCAGTACGGATTTGGTAATCCTGACCTCAGTACCCACAACACTCAGTTCGGAGTCTACCTGCAGGACGACTGGAGTCCCTCGCGCCGGTTGATCATCAACGCTGGTATCCGTTGGGACTACGAGTCCGACATGTTGGACAACAACTATGTCACACCGCAGAACATTCGCGATTCGATCCAGTCGCCGACGTTCCGTGACTCCGTGCTTTTCCCGATCCCATCCAGCTATTTCACCAATGGATCACAGCGGCCCGCCTATACCGGGGCGTTCCAGCCGCGTCTTGGTTTCTCCTATGCGCTCGATGACGAGGGCATTACGACACTGTTCGGCGGCTTCGGTGTGTTTTACGACCGCGACTACTACAATGCGACGCTCGACGAGCGGTTCCGGTTACAGTATTCGGTTCTGACGTTCCGATTCTCATCGAACGGGCTACCGGATCGCAACGGCTTCCCGACGATTCAATGGAATGACCAATACCTCAGTAAGGCAGGTCTCGATTCGTTGGTCGCAAGCGGCCTGGCACCGAAGCCGGAAGCGTACCTGATCAACAACAACACGCGCCCCCCGCACTCGAATCAGTGGAGCCTGGGAGTGCGCCGCGTGCTCGGAAATTATACGCTCTCCGCTACCTACACCGGCGTTCGCAGTTACAACGGCCTGACCTACATCTTCGGGAATCGGCGGCTGAACGGGAACTGTTGCTATCAAAACGCCAATTTGCCGTTCTCGAACGTCATCATCTCGAGTGACGAAGTTCGTACGTGGTACGACGCCCTCTACGTGAAGATCGAGCGTCCGTATCGTGGCGGGCATACGTGGGCGTGGGGTGGAGGATTGAGCTACAGCTATGGCAAGGCCCAGGCAATCGGCGGCGATTTGTTCAGCTTCGACTACGTGTTCCCGAGCGAGTACCCCAAGCATCCAACAACCAGCGATGAGCGTCATCACATGGTCGGTAACTGGATCCTCGATGTACCTCTCGACATCCAGTTCAGCGGCCTGTTGACGCTTGGTTCCGGAACCCCATTCGTGACGTCCGGCCCTGGCATCCAGCCGAACGCCTCCTACGCGTTTCCGGCGAAGCAGAGCTTTATCATTCCGCACGCATTTGCCTTCCGCGATGTCGACGTACGCTTGAGCAAGGGCGTCCGCGTGAGCGGTAATAATCGCGTCGAATTCCGCGCGGAGGTTTATAACGCCCTGAACTTCAAGAATTACGGCTGTTTCGAGGGCTTCAGACCGAGTGCCAATTTCGGCAACCCGAACTGCGCGGTGACTGACGCGCGGTATGCGCAACTCGGGGCGCAATACACTTTCTGATCCGTCGGAGTGCGTTCGCAGCAATTGTCGCCCTGGCCCTCGGAGGCTGTGCTGGTAACTCCGGGGGCCCGGGCGTCGCGCCCGACACGGCTGCGTTCCTCGACACCCTGCAAGACCGCACCTTCAACTTCTTCTGGGACCTGACGCCGCCCGGCAACGGCCTCACGCCCGACCGCTGGCCCACCCCGTCGTTCTCGAGCATCGCCGCGGTCGGCTTTGCGTTGACGGCGTACCCAATAGGCGTAGAACACGCCTGGATCACTCGGGCTGAGGCCTCAGGCCGCACACTGAAGACGCTGCAGTTCTTCTGGACCGCCCCGCAGGACTCGGCCGGCCCGAACACCACCGGGTATCGTGGCTTCTTCTATCACTTCCTCGACATGCAAACCGGCCGCCGCTTCCAGACGGTCGAGCTGTCCACGATCGACACCTCGCTTCTGCTCGCCGGCATCCTGTTCGCGCAGAGCTACTACGATCGCAGCGACACGACCGAGCAGCAGATCCGCGCGCTCGCCGATTCGATCTACTTCCGCATCGATTGGAAATGGGCCGAAGCGCGGCCGCCCGCGGTGAGCATGGGCTGGCACCCGGAGAACGGGGGGGGGTTCATCAACGCGGACTGGATCGGCTACAACGAGGGGATGATCCTCAACATCCTCGCCCTCGCCTCGCCGACGCATCCGGCCGACTCGACCGCCTGGAGCGCGTGGGTCAGCGGCTACCAGTGGGGCACGTACCACGGGCAGAGCTTCGTCCAGTTCGCGCCGCTCTTCGGACACGAGTACTCGCACGTGTGGATCGATTTCCGGAACATCAAAGACGCGTACATGAGTGGGCGCGGGATCGATTACTTCGAGAACTCGCGCCGCGCGACGTTGTCACAGCGCGCGTATGCGATCGCGAACCCGGGCGCCTGGATCGGCTACAACAGCAACGTCTGGGGGCTGACCGCATGCGACGGCCCCGCGAACAAGACCCTCACGCTTGCCGGCCGGAGCCGCCAGTTCCACACCTACTCGGCCCGCGGCGCGGCGCTCGGCGACGAGCGCGACGACGGCACCCTCTGCCCCACCGCCGTGGGCGGCGCGGTGCCGTTTGCACCCGAGTTCACGATCCCCGCATTGCTCACGATGCGGACGACCTACGGGAACCATCTCTTCTCGACCTACGGCTTCCTCGACGCCTTCAATCCCACGTTCACCGCCGCCGGCCAGCAGGAAGTCGGCAGCGTGGACCCGACGTTCGGCTGGTTCGACGTCGATTACCTCGGCATCGATCAGGGGCCGATTCTGGCGATGGTGGAGAACTTCCGCACCGATTTGGTGTGGCGCGTGATGCGCACCAATCCGCACATCATCCGCGGGCTGCAACGCGCGGGCTTTACCGGAGGATGGCTCCCGTAACGTCGAGCCTGCTTGCGGCGCTCGCCGGACTCCCGAATCTTGCCGAACCCGTGCCAGGGTGGGCTACCGGCGGTCAGCCAACCGAGCAACAGCTCAGAGCCTTCAAGGCCGCGGGCGGCCAGGTCGTGGTCGACAATCGCGACCCGATGGAGCCTCGGCCCTTCGATGAGCCGGCAACCGTACGCGCTGACGGTCTGGAGTACATCAGCGTTCCGATCGTCCATGGCGCCGTCACGACCGCCACGATGAAGCAGATGCATAGCACGTTGAAGTGGCTGGAAGGGAAAAAGGTGTTGCTGCACTGCTCATCGGGCAACCGGACCGCCGCCGCGCTGATCCCCTATATGATGATCGAGAAAAAGATGGAGCAGGAAGATGCGGTGGATCTAGCAATGAGCATCGGCTTGAGGAGTGCCGAGCTCATGGAGATCGCCGTGACGTATGCGAACGGGTTGTCCGGTTGACGGTGGCCTGTGAACCGCGGTGCGTCTGTTGCCTAGCCTTTGCATGTCCTAAGCCTTAGGCTCTTCTTTCCCTCCTGCATATCGATGCCAGTACATCCTCATCTCCGAAATCTTCCCGTCCTTCGTCTCACAAAAAATCGCCCCTCGCGCGTCGATCTGTTCGCCCGTTCTCCTGCGCCGAAACGTGCAGCGGAACTCCGTCGCAAACCACGGTCCCGCCGCGTAAATCTCCCCTGAGGAAAAGTCGGTTTCAGCCTGATACAGCGGGATATCCTTCCAGTACGCCCGGATCGCGGCCATCCCGCGATCCGGGCTGCTGAAGGGCGTCTCGAGAAACACCGCGTCTTCCGTGAACACGGAGCAGATCGCGTCGACGTCGCCCCGCTCCCACCCCTTGCCGAATGTGTCGATCAGAACTCGAAAGGTCTCATTCATGGGGCCCCAATATAGCCGTTCCGGGTATCAGGCTTCGGACGTAATGTCCTTACCATTATCACGGAGGTGCATGATGCTGAAGCGAACCCTCGCAGCTGCGGCGTTGCTCGCGATGTGCGCGCTGCCGCTCGCAGCCCAACAGCAGAAGCCCGCGGCGAACGCCGGCAACGACATGTCGCTCACGGGCCAGGTGATCGACGTCAATTGTTACACCACCATGGGCGCCTCCGGCGCCGGACACAAACAGTGCGCCGCCGGGTGCGCCAAGGCGGGTGTCGCGCTCGCGATTCTGAGCGCCGACGGCACGATCTACATGCCCGTCAGCTCCAAGCCCGCGGACCCGCAGAACTCGCGCCTCGAGCCGTTCGCCGAGAGCCAGGTGAAAATTACCGGCGTCCATCGAATGGACCACGGCATGCACACGATCGAGATCAAGACGATCGCAGCCGTCACCTGATGCGCGGCCCGCCGGGGGCGGGGACAGCGGCGGCGGCGCTCGGATTATTCGCCCTCACCGCCTGTCATCCCGCCCCCAGCGGATTCACCCTCCTCTTCCTGGGCCGCTCCCCCGCGGCCCGCGTCGGTAGCCTCTCGTGGGCGCCCGACCCCGACCACAGCCGGCTCGTGGCCTTCGACGGCACCCTGCACGTCGTCCGCACGATCGCCGATCCGCGGCTCGCCACGCCCATGGCCGTCGCGGCGCTCCATGGCCGGCTGCTAGTCACGGAGCGCACCGGCGAAGGGGTCGTGTTCGACACCGCGGGCAAGCTGGTGCGGGAGTGGGAGAGCCCGTTCCCAGCGTCGCTGTACGCCACCGGGGATGACCGAATCGTCGCCGCGCGCTCCACCTACCTGGTTCAGTTCGTCGGCGAGGATGGCAGCCAACCGCTGCTGTGGCTCCTGGACACGCTCGGCCGCCCGAGCCACGGGTTGGGCGTGATCCATGTGCCCGAGGGCGCTTACCTGGCCCAGCTCGCGAACGCAGGAGCCGTGGCGGTCGGGCAGGACGGCTCGATCTATTTCGCTCCCCTGGTGCGCGATGAGATCCTGAAGCTCGATCCGACGGGCGCGACGGTGTGGCGCACCCAGCGCGGATTGTTCCGTGAGGAGCCCGATCCGCATTTCCTGCCTCCGCGGGGGCGCGAGATTCGTGTCGCGGATGCCCTCGTGAACATCGCCGCATCAGTCGGGCCGGATGGACGTCTCTATGTGCTCGGCGCCGAAGATTCGGCGGCGACGCGCCTGCGCCTCGACGTGCTGGACCCGACGAGCGGCCGCATCGTCACGACTCGAGCCCTCGGGACGCGAGCGACGGCCGTCGCGGTGGACCACCGTGGTACGATCCGCGTGCTCGATCCCGACCGTCTCCTCGCGCAAACTCCCACACTCGGGCGCGATCTGTTCGTGCCCGCCTTCGTGCTGCCCGACCTCGCTGGCAAGACGGTGCGGCTCGAGGATTACCGCGGCAAGGTCACGCTCGTCAACTTCTGGGCATCGTGGTGCGGGCCGTGCCGCGAAGAGTTCCCGCACATGGCCGACCTGTACAAGAGCTTCGGCCGCGACCAGTTCGATATCGCGGCAATCTCCGACGATGTGGATCCCGGCAAGATGCGCGCGTTCGTCACCGAGTTCCGGCCGCCGTTTCCGATTTTCGCAGGCGGCGGTCGCATGAAGGCGATATATCACTATCGCGGGCTGCCCTACTCGGTGCTGCTCGACAAGCAGGGACGCATTATCGAGCGCATCTTTGGCTTCGGCGGCGACGCCGAATTCCAGCACCTGCGCCAAACCATCGCGAAAGAGATCCATGCTGACACTGTTGCTGTTCGTTAGCCTCCAGTGCCCCACCCCCCCCAGCCCCCAACCCCCAGTCCCCAGGCGATTGGCCCGCGTATGGCCGCGATCCCGGCGGCGCACGGTTCTCGCCGCTCACGCGAATCACGCGTGCCAACGTTGCGCAGCTGCAAGTCGCATGGACGTATCACACCGGCATGCCCGACATGTCGAGCATGTCGCACCGGCCGCCGGCGCTCGAAGTCACGCCGATCGTCGTGGACGGGACGATGTACGTGATCACGCCGACAGGCATCGTCGCCGCGCTCGATCCCGCAACGGGAACGGAGCGCTGGCGCTACGACGCGGGCGTGAACCCGCACCGCGGTTACGGCGACTTCGCGAGCCGCGGCGTCGCGTTCTGGAGAGACCCCCTCTCCGGAACGGAGAGGGGGACGGGGGGTGAGGCCTGTGCGCGGCGCATCATCGCCGCGACGATCGACGCGCGGCTCATTGCCCTCGATGCGCCGACAGGAAAGCCTTGCACGGGCTTTGGATCGGGCGGCGCTGTCGATCTGCGAAAGGGGCTGCGCGCCGGGCCGGACGAGTTCGCGTTTTACGAGGTGACGTCCCCTCCTGCCGTCGTGGGAGACCTCGTCATCACCGGATCGGCGGTCGCGGACAACACCAACCTGGCGCCGGCGAGCGGCGAAGTGCGCGCCTTCGATGCACGCACCGGGGCGCTCAAGTGGACGTTCGATCCAGTACCGCAGGACTCAGCCGATCCGGCGTTCAAGACCTGGCAGTACGGCTCTGCACGGCTCGTCGGGGCTGCCAACGTCTGGTCCGTGATTGTCGCCGATCCTGAGCGCGACCTCGTGTTCCTTCCCACGTCGAGTCCAGCGCCGGATTATTTCGGCGGGATGCGCCTGGGCGACGACCGCTACGCCAGCTCGATCGTGGCGCTACGCGCCTCCACCGGGAAGGTCGTGTGGCATTTCCAGACCGTGCACCACGACCTCTGGGACTTCGACAACGCCGCTCCGCCCACGCTCGTCACCGTGACGCACGACGGCGCCAGGATCCCGGCAGTCATCCAGACCGGGAAGTCAGGGATGCTGTACATCCTCGACCGCACGACCGGGACGCCGATCTTCCCCGTGGAAGAGCGGCCGGTCCCGGCGAGCAGCGTCCCCGGCGAAGTCGCATCTCCCACGCAGCCTTTTACGGCCGTTACGCCGCCCCTCGTCCCGCTGCGGTATACCGCGGACGACGCCTGGGGGCCCACACCCGAGGCCAAGGCCGCCTGTCACGACTTCCTGGCCGCGCTGCGCAACGAGGGACCGTTTACGCCACCCAGCATGCAGGGCACGATCTCACAGCCCGGCAACGTCGGCGGCGCCCATTGGGGCGGAGTCGCTATAGATGAAAGGCACGGTCTCGCCGTCGTGCCCGTCAATCGCGTCCCCGCCATGGTCCAGCTCTTCGTGGCGCACAGCTTCAACTTCGACAGCTCCAAGACCGCGGATGCGGCACACGGACTGACGGACTTTGAGTACACCAACATGCGCGGCACGCCGTACCTCATGCGCCGGCGCATCATTCTGGGTCCCACCGGGCTGCCCTGTACACCGCCCCCGTTCGGCGCGCTGGTCGCGGTGAGTCTCAGCACGGGGGGCATCGTCTGGAACGTGCCGTTGGGCACGATGGGCGGCTTCCCGGGCTCCCTGAATCTTGGCGGTCCGATCGTGACGGCGGGCGGAATTGTCTTCATCGGCGCGACGCTCGAGCACGCGTTTCGGGCGTTCGATGTCGAGACCGGTCGCGAGCTCTGGAAAGCCGACCTGCCGGCGGGCGCGCGCGCCACGCCGATGACCTATGAGGCGGGCGGGCGGCAGTTCGTCGTCATCGCCGCCGGTGGCGGCGGCCCGTTCGGCGCCGGGGACGCGATCATCGCGTTTGCACTTCCGAAGTGAGGACCCTAACCTAGAGCGTGCGCCAACCCATCGTCATCGATACTGATCCGGGGATTGACGACTGTCTCGCGCTTCTCCTCGCTCTCAATTCCCCGGAACTCGACGTCCGCGCTATCTCGATCTCCTACGGCAACACCGTGGTCGAGAACGCGTACCGCAACGCCGTCGAAATCCTGCGCAAAGTGAAGCAGCCCCCCCCCGTTCGCGTCCCGCTGGGCATCGGCGCCCGGCGACCACTCAAACGCCAGCTGCAGGTGGCGGACGATACGCATGGGCCCAGCGGACTCGGCTACGCCGAAGTGCCGCCCGCGGGGGTAATTCTCGACTACGTGCGCCCGCTCGAGCGGCTTCTCGAGGCCCAACCTGAGCCAGTCACGCTCGTGACGCTTGGCCCCGTCACGAGCCTGGCGCTCGTGTTGCGCGCGAATCCCGCCCTGGTCCGCGAGAAGGTGGCCCGCCACGTCGCGATGATCGGCAACATCGAGGCGCCGGGAAACACGACGCGCTTCTCTGAGTTCAACGCGTGGTGCGACCCCGAGGCGCTCGCGACGGTGCTCGCCGCGGAAATTCCGACCGAGATGATCGGGCTCGACGTGACGCGGAAGGTCGTGATCAAGGGGAATGAAGTCGAACGGCTCGCTCAGCAGTGGCCCTGGCTGCATGACGCGCTGCGCTTTTACGTCGAGTTCCATAAAAAGCGCGAGGGTTTGGACGGCGCGGTGATCAACGACGTCCTCGCCATCGCGTACCTCCTCCAACCCGACGTGCTGACATTCAGCGACCTTCGCCTGACGGTGGACCTGGATGACGGCCAGAGCCGGGGCCGCACGAAGCTGAATCCGAAGGGCTCGTTTGCGCGGGTCGCGATGGAGGTCCATACGCCGCCCGTACGGCGGCTGCTATTCGAGCGCGTGCTGGCCGGTGTGCTCGTCGAGGAGGCGATGGCGTGATTCCCCGCAAGGTTGCCGTGATCGGTGCCGGCGACATCGGCGTCGGCTGGGCGGCGTTGTGTGCGTCGGCCGGATGGCCGGTCGCGATCTTCGACCTGAACGCGGGGACGATGGAGCGCGCGTGGATCGAAGTCGAGCGACGCACGCGGGCGCTCGTGGCGCTCGGTCGTGCCCCCGAGAGCATCGTGGAGCGTGGCCTCACCGAGCTGGTGCGCGCGCAATTCCTCTCCGAAGCGGTCCAGGACGCCGATTGGATCATCGAGGCGATTCACGAAGACGTCGCGGCGAAGCAAAAGCTCCTCGTGGGCATCGAACAGCAGGCGGGTGACGACGCGCTGATCAGCTCGTCATCGAGCGGGCTGCCGCCGACGGAGATCTTTGGCCGCATGCGCCGCCTCGACCGCTGTCTCGTCACGCATCCGCTGAGTCCGCCGGAGCTGATTCCGCTCGTCGAGGTCGTGCCGGAAGCCAGGACGTCTGCCGCCAGCATGAATCGCGCGGTCGAGTATCTGCGGTCCCTCGGCCGCTTCCCGATCGTGCTCAAGAAGTCGATTCCCGGCTACGTGGTGGGACGCGTGTCCGCTGCCGTGTGGCGGGAGTGCATCGACCTGGTCCTGCGCGGTGTGATCAGCGTGGACGAGCTCGACCGCGCCGTCTCGCTCGGTCCGGCCATCGGGTGGGCCGCCGCGGGCCCCCACCTCACCTACCACCTGGCGGCCGGGGAGGGCGGGATCCGCAGCTTCACACAGCATCTCTTGGCGAGCTTCGAGAGTTGGTGGCAGCAGCTTGCCCATTGGGCGCAGCTCGACCCCGAGCAGCAGCGGGCGTTGATACAGTCGATTGAACGAGCCTACAAGGGGAAGGTCGAGTTCCTGCGTGAGGCGCGAGACCGCCGTTTGAGCGCGATTCTCAGGTCCCTGGAGCAGGCGCGCGCACCATCAGAATCGGAATCCGGCTGACGTGTCGCAATGCTGTCGCGGTGGTGCCATGAACCACATCGCTCAGCAACGAGTGCCCGTGAGTCGCCATCGCGATTAGATCCACCTGCTCCCGCTCCGCCGTCGCCGCGATTTCCTTGGCGGGATCGCCGGCCGCCAGGACGGCGTCCACTTCGACCCCCGCCTGACGCAAGTCCTGTGACATCCGCTCCAGGTAGGCGCGGTCTTCCTTCATTTCTTGCGACTCGCGCAGGTTGAGCTGCTCCATATTGCGCGCCGCCCACCCGTCGGCCACATGCACCAGCACCACTTCGGCCCCGAGGAGCTTGGCGAGACCGGTGACGTGCTTGAGGATTGCGGCGTCGGCGGGGCCGTTTTCGAGCGGGACGAGGATGCGTTTGTACATCAGCTGACCCAGCCCTTGAACATCTGCACCAGCAGCCACGCGTTCAGCGTCGCGATGAACACCGCAACGATGTACGCGAGGATCTTCAGCCACCTGGGATTCACGAACTCCCCCATCTTCAGGCGGTCTGAAGTAAACATCACGAGCGGGAAGACCGCGAACGAGAGCTGCAGGCTTAGGACCACCTGGCTGAGGATCAGGAGTTTGGCCGTGCCATGCTCTCCCCAGAGAATAGCCGTCAGCGCCGCGGGCACAATCGCGATCAAGCGGGTGATCAGCCGCCTGAGCCAGGGCCGGATTCGGATGTTCAGGAACCCTTCCATCACGATCTGGCCCGCCAGCGTCCCTGTGAGCGTCGAATTCTGACCCGAGGCGAGCAGCGCGAACGCGAACACCGCGCTGGCGCCCGTCACGCCGAGCAGTGGCGTCAGCAGGCGATAGGCATCCTGGATTTCGGCGACGCCGGTTTGACCGGCGCGGTGGAACGTGGCCGCTGCGACGATGAGGATGGCCGCGTTGATGAAGAGCGCGAACGAGAGCGCAACGGTCGAATCGAGAAACGCGAACTTCACCGCTTCTCGTTTGCCAGCCGGCGTCTCCTCGTAGCTGCGCGTTTGGACGACCGAGGAGTGGAGATAGAGGTTATGCGGCATCACGGTTGCGCCCAGGATGCCGATCGCGATGTACAGCTTGTCGGGGTCCTTCAGGATCGTCAAGCGGGGCAGGAATCCGCTGAGCACCGCGCCGGCATCCGGCTTGGAAATCAGAATCTCGAACAGGAAACAGCCGGCGATCGTCGCGATGAGTACGACCACCAGCGCCTCGAGTAACCGGAATCCTTTCTGCTGCATGTAGAGCACGATCAGCACGTCGAGCGACGTGATGGCGATACCCCAGGCGAGCGGGATGCCGAACAGCAGGTTCAGCGCGATCGCCGAACCGATGACCTCCGCGAGGTCGCATGCGGCGATGGCGATTTCGCAGATCACCCACAAGAAGAACGAAACCGGCTTCGAGTAGTGATCGCGGCAGGCTTGCGCAAGGTCGCGGCCCGACACGATGCCGAGCTTCGCCGCGAGTCCCTGGAGCAAGATCGCCATCAGGTTGGACAGCAGGATGACGGTGAGCAGCGTGTAGCCGAAGCGCGCGCCACCCGCGAGATCGGTGGCCCAGTTGCCCGGGTCCATGTAGCCGACGGCGACGAGATAGCCCGGCCCCGCGAACGCCAACGCTTTCTTCCACCAGCTTCCCTGTTTGATCGGGATCGTGCGGTAGACTTCCGCGAGGCTCGGCGCGAACCGCGGGCGCCGCCAACCGGCGTCGACGACGCTATTCGCCATCGATCGACCGGCAGAAGAGCAGCAGCGCAAGCTCCTGACCTACGACGCGCGTCGTGCCGTCGCCGAGCCGCACGATCGTGGGGCCGTTGAACGGCTGGCGGTCGATGACGGTGAGCTGCACGCCCGGAATCAGCCCCTGCTCGGCGAGGTAGTGCAAACGCTCCGTGTTCTCGTCGCCGACTTCCTGCAGCACGACGCTGCTCCCCACCGCAGTCTCGGCGAGCGTCACGAGCTCCGCCTCTTCGATTTCACCAGCCGCCGTCGGAATCGGGGCGCCGTGCGGATCGTAGCGCGGCTCGCCGAGCGCGTCCGCCATGCGCTCGATCAGCTTCTCAGAGACGGCATGCTCCAGCTGCTCTGCTTCGACGTGGACGTCCCCCCAGTCGTAGCCGAGCTTGCTGGTGAGATACGATTCGAGAATGCGATGGCGGCGGATCATTTGGAGCGCCGCGCGCCGACCTTGGGAAGTGAGCTGCACGCCGCGATACGGCACGTGCTCGATGAGCCCGGTTTCAGAGAGCCGTTTCATCATGCCGCTGACGGACGGCGGTGCGACTTCGAGCATTTCCGCGATGTCGCTCGTCGTCGCGAAACCGCCCTGGCTCGTGAGATGGAAGACGGACTTCAGATAGTCCTCGACGGACCGCGTTAGCGGCGGCTGTGGTAAGCGGGTGGCGGCGTTCATCGAATCTCCGGGCAATGCCCTGTCAACGAGACAGGGCATTAGGCTAGCCTAATTCTCAAATATTGTCAAGCGAAGATGTGGATTTTGTAAGACTAAGAAACTAGGGTAATTAACGGTGTGAGAATGCGCTCGCTCATGCCCCAGATAGTGCGATTTCCCAGTGTATATGCAGGAAGTACCCGGCGGGGGATGCCAGGATGATCGACTATGACCTCTCCCTGTGCGGCCGGGGCCTGAAGGGCCCGGAACGACACCCAAAAGGCATCCTGGACCTCCGGGCCGACGACAATGGTTGGCCGGGCCATCAACGCGAATACAAAAGGGCGAACGACGACGGGCGGGAGCACCGGCGTCCGCGGGTACAGATCGTCGAGCACACCGAGCCGTTCCGCGGCTGACAAGTCGACGCCGACTTCTTCTATCGTTTCGCGGATTGCGGTCGCCCGGAGATCGGCGTCGCCGGGGTCCCGGCGCCCGCCGGGAAAGGCGATCTGCCCTGACCACGTGTCGCCGACGCGGACCGCGCGGCGGATGAACAGTGCTTCCAGCCCGCCATCACCATCGTGCAACACGACGGCGACGGCTGCGGCAATCATCCCGGTTTCGAACGGGACCTCGGTCGGCCGGTAATCGCGCAGTTTGAGTCGTGCGGTTTGTAGCGTGGACACCCTTCCCCCGTCCCCCGTCCCCCGTCCCCCTTCCCCGTTTTAAGCAGAGATCTCCTCGCCGCCGTCGACGTTGATCACGTTGCCTGTGATCCAGTCGGCGCCGGGATTGGACAGCGCCACGATTGCGCCGCCGAGGTCGGCGGGGGTCGTGAGCCGGTGGTGCGGATTCCGCTGCGTCGCAATCTCGACGAGCTTCTCGTTCCCGGGAATCTTGCGCAGCGCCGGGGTATCGGTCACGCCGCCTCGCAGGGCGTTGACGGCGATCCCGTGGGGCGCGAGCTCGAGCGCCAGCTGGCGGGTATGGGACTCGAGGGCCGCCTTCGCCGCCGAAACCGCGCCGTAGGTCGCAAACACGCGCGTCGATCCGGACGACGTCATCGAGAAGATCCGGCCGCCCTTCCCCATCAGTCCGTGCTTCACGACCCCCTGGGCCCAGTAGACGAGCGAATGGGCCATGACGTCGAGCGTCATGTCGATGTTCATCTTCGTGAGCACGTCGCCGCCGATGTAGGGTTTCAGTGTCCCGAACGCGAGCGAATGCAGCAACACAGCCACGTTGAGCTTTTGCTTGGCGAGCTCGGTGAGGACTTCATTGCGCTTCTCTTCGTCGGCGGCGTTGATGTTGAAGTACTGTGTCTTGCGGCCAAACTTCTCGATGTCCCGGCGGATCTCGGCGACGTGCTCGAGGCCCGCCTTGCGGTCCAGGTGAACGCCCACGATATCATAGCCAGCCTGCGCGAGCGCCCTGGCCGCCCCTTCCCCAAACCCGCTCGAGGCCCCCAGGATGAGCGCCCACTTCGGAGTTTTTACCTGCGCGTGTGTGGTGTCTGGCATGGCGATATTATAGCCGACATCCGATGAGAAGCCACGTGTGGATGGGAATCGGCCTGATTGCCGGGCTCTTGCTGGGCCTCATCGCGGCCGCGTTGTCGGCGCACAATCAGCCGGGGCTCACAGCCGTGCTGGTCGCGATTCGACCAGTGGGCCTCATCTTTCAAAACCTGCTCTCCATGGTCGCCATTCCACTGGTGGCGACCGCGCTGTTCGCAGGCCTCGCCAAACTGGGCGAGCTGCGGATGCTCGGCCGTCTGGTGGGACGAACGCTCGGCGGCTTCTGGGCGGCATCGGTCATCGCGATCGCGCTCGGGTTCGTCATCGGAAGCGTCATGTTGCCGGAGTCGGCCGTCTCGCCGGAAAAGCAGGCGATCCTCCAGAGCGCGGCGGCCGATCCGGCGGCCATTGCGCGCGCCACCGAGAGCCTCCCAACCGGTCTCCAGTTCATCTTGCAACTGGTCCCGGCGAATCCGTTCAAGGCAGCGGCGGATGGCAACCTGCTCCCCGTCATCGTGTTCGTCACGATCTTCGCGATTGCGACCGCCACGCTGCCGCTGGAGCGGCGCGCGCCGCTCGTGGCCATGGCCGACGCCGCCACGGATGCCTTGATTCGCATCGTGCACTGGATCCTCGTGATCGCGCCCATTGGCATCTTTGCGCTCGTCGCGCCCACCGCCGCCCTGTACGGCTGGGAGGTCGTGCGCGCGATGCTCTGGTTCATTGCCGCCGTCATTCTCGGCGTGCTGCTCCTGCACGCGCTCGTCTACCTCCCGGCTGTTGCGCTCATCGCACATGTCCCGGCCAGGCGGTTCCTCCGAGCCGCCCTGCCCTCCATGCTGATGGGATTCTCGGCGACGTCGTCGATGGCCGCGCTGCCGAACATGGTGGACGCCGCGGATAAGGACCTGCTGATCCCGCGTCCGGTCTCCGGGTTCGTCCTGCCGCTCGGCGCGAGCATCAACCGCGCGGGCAGCGCGCT
>Ga0307302_10000190_pt1 | contig 27489 bp, 28 predicted proteins | sample ER_DNA_183_FD_194490 | JGI IMG/M metagenome (GOLD analysis project Ga0307302, IMG submission 194490) | Bulk soil microbial communities from the East River watershed near Crested Butte, Colorado, United States - ER_DNA_183 | ecosystem: Environmental > Terrestrial > Soil > Floodplain | place...
GACCGGGGGAACGGCCCTCGCCGCCGCTGGGTGGGCGCGCGCGCGGCGCGCGCCCACCGTGGTGTTCGGGGCGCCGGTCGGGCCGCCGGAGACGGCGGCCCGACTCGCCGCCGCCTGCGACGCCGTCGTGCTGCTCCAGACGCCGTACGGGTTCTCGGCCGTTGGCGAGTGGTACGACCGGTTCGATCAGGTCACCGACGACGAGGTCCGCGCGGCGCTCCCGGTAGCGGGATGAGACCGTTCGAGTTCGCGGTCGCGCTGGTCCTCACGGCGTTCGGGATCCGGTCCGCCGTCTACTGGGCGCGCCGCCCGTTCGAGTCCATCGCGATCCGTGACCAGCTGCTCTACGCCGTGTATCTGACCGGACGCGTCGGCATGTGGTTCGCGTTCGCCGGGCTTTTCTACCTCTTCGCGTTCGTCGGAACGACGGATCCGGTCACCGGTCAGCGTGTGCCCTCGACCGGACAGGTCTACGTCGACGACGTGAGCCGCTACCGATGGTACGTGATCGTGTTCGCGGTCCTCGGAGCGATGCAGCTGCTCGCTGGCTGGTTCCTCGGGCACGGCGGCCCGGCCGACCACGGCGACGGGCAGGGTCCGCGACGCTGACCGGCTACGTCAGCCGACCGCTTTGATGATCTCCTCCGACAGCTGCGTGAACTGCTGCAGGTGGGCCACGCGATCCGTCTTCAACGTGTCGACGATCGACGCGTAGGTGTCGGCCCGGCCCTGGCGCTCGTAGAGCCGGCGTGGCTGCAGGAGCTCGGGGTCGTCGAACCCGGGCACCTCCGTCGCGACCTCGTAGCCGAAGTCGGGATCCGTCTCGAAGACGATCGTTCCTTCCGCGATGCCTCTGACGCATGCGGAGGTGTGCGGGATCTTCACCTTCTTCGAGCGGTCGTCGCCGTCGGGCCCGCCGACGCGCCCCGTGTTGAGCAGATACGTCTGGATCGGGTGCGTGGCGAGCAGCTCGAGCAAGCGGTTGCCCTGCAGGCCGTGGGGGAGCGGGAAGAACGGGTTCGTTCCGGGGACGCGCAGGAACTTCCCCTCCTCGGCGGCGCCGCCGGCCGAGGTGCCGGTCGTCTCGCCGAGCATGAAGTACGCGGCTCCCTGCTCCTGGGAGAGTTTCGCGACCGCCGGGATGATGTTCTCGTTCCGGTTGAGGATCAGCAGGTAGTCGACGGGGCCGACGTTGCGGGCGTCTTCGAACGCGAGCAGGTCGCCCATCTCGAAGACCGCTCGACCGTTCTTCGTGTAGTGCTCGTTGAAGAAGTCGACCCGTCCGTCTTCACCCTGATACACGTTCTCGAGGTACGCGGAGGGCTTGACGACGGCGCCGTGGATCGAGGGCTCGAAGCTCGGGTCCAACCCGAAGGTCTTCGCGAAGCATCCGTTCTCGGTGCCGTAGGCGTGGCCGCCGGGCATCAGCCCCACGAAGTCGTCCTGGATCGGACGGGAGCCGTTCTGCGTCGTGAACGTCGTGGTCGTCTTGCCGGTCCCCGACAGGCCGATGATCATGAACACCTTGTCGCCGTCGTCCGTGGGGATGACCTTGAGCCCGGCGTGCAGCGCGAGCCCGCCCTTGCCATAGACGATGTCGTTCCACATCCGGAGCCCGCCCTTCTTGGACTCCCCGAAGTAATCCGAATTGAGCACGCGGGTGACGTAGTGGTCGAGGTCCACCGCGATCACGCGGTCGTCCGGATATCCGGGCGCGACCAAGCCCGGGGTGTAGATGACCTGCACCTCGGGCTCTCGGCCGTCCCGGCGCTCGAAGTAGAGCTTCTGCTGCATCCCCGCGATGTTGGCGTACCGCTTCTCCATCATCAGGCGTGCGGCCGTCTGCATCTCCGGGTCGTTGCCGATGAAGCCGTCGACGACGATCACGTCGTTCTCGGCCAGGTACGCGTCCTGGAGCGCGGCGATCTCGTCGTACTGGGCACGCGTCATGGTCTTCCCGCTGGACGCTCGTTCGACGACGTAGGTGCTGCCCGCGCTCCGAGACAGGACCTTCGTCTGGACGTTGAGGCTGCCGAACTCCGTGAGACGAGCTTCCGGCATGGCTTCGGTGAAGGTCCTGAGCTCTTCGGGGGTCGGGTTGTCGAACACCTTCGCCACGTAAGCCTCCTCGCTGGTGCGGAACACGGAGAAACGTTCGTACGGAGTGCAGAACGGCCTAGAGTTTATCGGACGATCAAGGGCGCACTCGCGCCCCCCGCGCGGGTGGGGCGACGCGTACGAGGGATGACCAGTGGATATCAGTGAAGACGAGCTCATCACGGCGATCGGACGGGTGCTCTCCGGGTCGGGGCCCGATGTTCTGGTGCCCGTCGGCGACGACGCCGCCGTCGTGCGCGGGGGGACGGGCGACCTCGTGCTCACGACCGATGCCCTCGTCGAAGGCACCCACTTCGATCGGGCGCTGAGCACACCGCGCGATGTCGGGTACAAGGCGATCGCGGCGAGCGTCAGCGACATGGCGGCGATGGCAGCGTCGCCGCGCTACGCGCTCTGCGCACTGACCTTGTCCAAGGACGTGGACGCGGGCTGGGCGATGGAGCTGTTCGGCGGGATGCGGGAGGCGTCCGATGAGTTCGCGTGCACGCTGGTCGGCGGCAACCTCGCCCGCGGCTCCGAGGTGAGCGTCGTGATCAGCTTGACCGGTGAGGTGGCTCGCGGCGCCGCGATCCGGCGGAGCGGCGCGGAACCGGGGGATCTGATGGTGGTCACCGGCGTGCTCGGCGGTGCGGCTGCAGGTCGCCGGCTGGCGCAACGCGGGGCGCCGTGGACCGAGGACGAACTCGACGCGATCCGGCGGCACGCTCGGCCCGTGCCACGCGTCGGCGAGGCGCCGGTGCTCGCGCGCCACGGCGTCAGGGCGATGATCGACGTCTCCGACGGGCTCACGCGCGATCTCGCGCGGATCTGCGAGGCAGGTGGCGTCGGCGTTCGGCTGGATCTCGGGAAGGTGCCGGTGCATCCGGCCGCCGCCGAGGGCGAAGCCCTCGGCGGCGGCGAAGACTACGAGCTGCTCGCCACGATGCCGTCGGAAGCGGCGGTCGCAGACGCGGCGCGGGAGCTCGCCGAGGTGTTCGCGACACCGCTCACCGCGATCGGGACGATCACCTTGGAAGGGCTCGAGGCGACCGACGATCTCGGGGTGACGCGTCCCCTCGACCCCGCCGGATGGGACCACTTCGCATGAGCGGTCCGAACACGCGGCCGCGGGCGCTCTCGATCGCCGGCAGCGACTCCGGTGGGGGAGCGGGGATCCAGGCCGACCTGAAGACCTTCTCCGCCTTCGGGGTCTTCGGGGTGACCGCCATCACGGCGGTCACCATCCAGAACACGCTGGGCGTCCAAGGTTTCGAGGCGATCTCGCCCGGAACCGTGGCTGACCAGGTCCGGGCGGTCGCGTCGGACATCGGCGTCGACGCTGCGAAGACCGGGATGCTCGCGAACGCGCCGATCGTGGAGGCCGTGGCGGACGTCGTTGCGGAGACCGCGATCCCCAACCTCGTCGTGGATCCGGTGTTCGTCTCCAAGCACGGGCACGTGTTGCTGCCGGACGACGCCGTGGGCGCGCTCCGTACCCGCATCCTCCCCCTGGCGACGATCGTCACGCCCAACCTCCCGGAGGCAGCGGGTCTCGCCGGCTTCGCCGTCGAGACCCGGGACCAGATGCGGCGGGCCGCCGATGCGATCCTCGCCCTGGGGGCCGGCGCGGTCCTGGTGAAGGGCGGCCATCTCGAGGATCCCGCCCGTTCCGACGACCTCTTCGTCGGCTCTTCCTGGGAGGGATGGCTCGAGGGGGAGCGGATCGACACCCCGAACACCCACGGAACGGGCTGCACGCTCTCGGCGGCGATCGCGGCGCGGCTCGCGCTCGGGGACGACGTTCCCGACGCGGTCCGCGCCGCGAAAGCCTTCGTGACCGAAGCGATCCGGCATGCGCTCACCCTGGGCGGAGGCATCGGTCCGGTCGACCCGATGTGGGCGATCCGCTCGGGACGACCGGATCTGACCAGCCGGGGCTAGCCCGGGACGGCCATCGCAGATGGGCCCCCTGGGGCGTCAAGCGGGTCCACCACCGGGCCGACCCTTGTACGTACGAAGCAACCCCAGCGGTCGAGGCGGAAAGGCCGATCCTGATGCGCAAGGACCTCACTTCCGAGGCGTCGCGCCGGCTCCACCGGCGGCGAGGACGGGTGCTCATCGCCGCGTCGGCGGCCGTGCTCATCGTGGGGAGCGCCCTGTCGACGGGGATCGCAGTCGCGTGGCGGCACGACCGGAAGGATGCGGCCGCCAAACGATTCCGGGCCGACGAACAGTTGCTGGAGAGCAACGTGCGCGCGACGGTATCCACGTACGTCCATGCACTGCAGGTAACGCGCGGTTTCCTCCGGGCGGACCCCGCCGCCACACGACCACAGTTCCTCGCGTTCGCCGGCTCGCTGGACCTCAAGGACTCGACCCCCGGGTTGCTGGCTCTCGAATCGATCCGAGCCGACGCTGCCTCCGCGACCACCGGAGGACCGGACATCGCCTACCCGATCGACATGGTCGCTCCGCGCTCGGCCGCGATCGGGCTGCTGTGGCGCGATCTCGCCTACGACCCGTCGGTGCGCAGGGCGCTGCCGCTCGTCGCCCGGCGAGGAGGCGTCATGATGATGCCGCCGCGGGTCGACGTCTTCCGCCACGTGCGCATGTTGCTGGTCGGTTCCGTGAGCCAAGACGAGGGGCTCGCCCGATGGGTCGGGGCCTCGATCGATCCCGCGATCTTCGGGACCCAGGCGATCGGCGAGGTCCCGCCCGGGATCCGGGCATCGCTCGAGTGGGGATCCGACGGCCAGGTCCTCGCCACCGCGGCGGCACCGGGGGCCGCCGCGGATCGCCCGACCCTGCTGTCGACGTCGTTGCCGATCCAGGCGGAGGGAACCGATTGGATGCTCGATGTCACGGCGACGAGCGACTACGATCCGTTGGTCCTCGCCTTCCCTTGGCGGCCGTTCGCCGCCGGGCTCGTCCCCGCGATCGTGATGGCGCTGATCCTGTTCGTCCTCGGCCGGTCGCGGATCGAGGCGCTGGACATGGCCACCAGCCTCGGGAAGGATCTGGCCGCCTCCGAGGCGCGCGCCAAGGCCGTGATGGAAAGCGCCGTCGAGGCGATCCTCACGACGGACGCGGTCGGGCACGTCGAATCGGTGAATCCGGCCGCGGAGGTCCTCTTCGGCTGGGCCGAGGCCGAGATCGTCGGCCGGCCGATCGCCGTCGTGGTTCCGGGACTGGAGCCGTCGGGCGAGCACGACGGCCTCGATGACCTCCACCGGGGCCCCAGCGAGCGGATGATGGAGGCGATCCGCAAGGATGAGCAGCGCCTCCCGGTCGACGTGTCGATGTCCTCCACCACGATCGGTGGGCGGGAGATGTTCACCCTCATCGCGCGCGACGCGACCCTGCGGAAGCTGTACGAGGATCAGCTCGAGCATCAGGCCACGCATGATCCGCTGACGGGCCTCGCCAACCGCACGCTCTTCGACGAGCTCCTCGTTCGAGCCGCGTACCGAGCCGACCGGAGCGGGCGTCCGGTTGCCGTGCTCTACCTCGATCTGGACGGGTTCAAGGATGTGAACGACGTCTTCGGCCACCCGTCGGGAGACCGGGTGCTCTCCGAGACGTCGCGGAGGCTCGAAGCGGTGGTTCGTCCGGGTGACATGGTGGCGCGGATGGGCGGAGACGAATTCGTCGTGCTCTGCGAGCACCTCTCCGAGCCGAGCGATGCGGAGAAGATCGCGACGAGGATCGTGCAAGCCGTCGGCAAGCCGATCCCGCTGGCGACGGGGGTGGCGACCGTTACGGCGAGCGTCGGGATCGCGCTCGGAGAACCGGGCGAGACCGCCGCCTCACTCATCGGCCGGGCGGACGAAGCGATGTACCGGATGAAGCAGGGTGGGAAGGCGGGCTTCCTGTTCGCGGGCGCGGCAGGCGGCTGAGCCGACCGCGCGCCGGCATCAGACGCGCGAGGGCCGGACGACTTTCCCCGCTTTGATGCAGCTGGTGCAGGCGTGGATCCGGCGAGGGGTCCCGTCCACGAGCGCCCGTACGCGCTGGACGTTCGGGTCCCACCTCCGGTTGATCCGTTTGTGCGAGAAGGTCACCGACTTGCCGAACCACGGCTTCTTCCCACAGATATCGCACACGGCTGCCATCGCGTCACGGAGGGTACCAGGCCCCTACGGTGCGATCGCGTTCAGGTTGGCCCGGAGGGTGTCTTGGGAGAGCTGTCCGTGCACCGTCGCGACCAGGTTTCCGTCCGCGTCGTAGAACTGGGTCATCGGTGGTGAGGCCACGTCGAACGACAAGCCGATCGAGTTCGGGGGGTCGAACACGCTCGGATACGTCACTTCCTTCTCGTGCATGAAGGTCCGTGCGCTCGGTCGGAAGTCCTGCAGGTCGACCCCCACGAACTGGACATCCTTCCCGAGCCGGCGATGGGCCTCGACGAGCAAGGGGGTCTCCGCCTCGCACGGCGGACACCACGAAGCCCAGTAGTTCACGACGACCGGCGTCCCACGGAGCTGCTGGATCAGCTGCCGGAACCCGTCGGCATCCATGGCCGGGAGCTCATCAGCGACGGTCGGAAGCGCCGGCGCGGTCGTCGCGTTCTCGGCCGGCACGGTCCCGGTGGCCGCCGCGTCGTGGGCGCACCCCGTCAGGAGGAGGGATGCGATCGCGACGTGAGCGAGAACGACCCGGGGGGCTGTCACGCGTCCATGGTAGAACCGGGTCCAGCGTGAGGATCCGCCCGTGCCGTTGACGCTCTCCTCCCCGATCGTCGCGATCGATCGGAAGCTCGCCCTCCGCCGCGGCGGGTTCCGCACCAAAGGGCCGGAAGCGCACACGGTGCTCCAAGAGGCGTTCGATATCACCACGGTCGGGGAGCTGCTGCATCACTACCCGAGGAGGTACATCGACCGGTCGCGCGTCGAGACGATCCGGGGCTTGCAGCCGGGTGTGTCGGCCACCGTGATCGCGACGGTCCGCAGGGTCGTGAAGCGTCAGACGAGGCGCCATCAGTCGATGGTGACCGTCACGCTGCACGACGGGACGGCGTCGCTCGATCTCACGTTCTTCAATCAGCCGTGGGCCGCGTCGCTCTACCGCGAGGGCTCGGAGGTCGCGGTTTCGGGTGTCGCCCAGCTCTACCGTGGCCGCCTGCAGCTGGCGAACCAGGAGGCCGAGGTGCTCCGCGGCGACGGACAGGATCTCGTCCACACCGCTCGGATCACGCCGGTGCACCCTGCCTCCGAAGGGATCAGCGCGAAGACGATCCGAGAGTTGATCTGGCGAGCGCTCGAGCAGCTGCCGCCACAGGCCGATCCGCTCCCTGCCGATCTGGTCGCGGCCGAGTCGTTGAGCGACTGGGACGCTGCCTGCCGACGGATCCATTTCCCCACCGACGAACATGAGCTCGCGAGCGCCCGCGAACGGTTGAAGTTCGACGAGCTCTTCATGCTGGAGCTCGGGGTGGCGTTCCGGCGGCAGCGCCTGGCCTCCGAGCGGACCGGGGTGGCGCATGATCCCGACGGTCCGCTGACGCGGGCGCTCGGGGCGACGCTCCCGTTCGAACCCACCCGCGCGCAGCGCGGCGCGATGGATCAGATCGGTACGAAGATGAAGGCCCCGCAGCCTATGAACGTCCTCCTGCAGGGCGACGTCGGCTCGGGCAAGACGCTGGTCGCGCTCCACGCGTGCCTCGTGGCGATCCAATCCGGCCACCAGGCGGCGATCATGGCTCCGACGGAGGTGCTGGCGGGCCAGCACGCTCGTTCCGTCGCGGATCTGTTGCGACCGATGGGTGGGGTGGCCGCGCGAGTCGCTCCTGTGCGCGGGTCCCCGGACCAGCAGCGGTCCCTCTTCGATGGAACGACGCCGGCGAGCGTCGAACCCACGGTGCGCTTCGCGATGTTGACGGGCTCCGTCACCGGCAAGGAACGCGAGCGGGTCTCGGAGGGGATCGAGGACGGCTCGATCGATCTGGTGATCGGGACGCACGCGCTCGTGCAGGGGAGCGTCACGTTCCATGATCTCTCGCTCGCCGTGATCGACGAACAGCATCGGTTCGGTCTGCATCAACGGATGGCCCTGAAGGGGAAGGGGTCGGGCGACATCGACATCCTGATCATGACGGCGACACCGATCCCACGGACGCTCGCCCTGACCTATTACGGGGACCTCGACGTGGTCGTGGTGGACGAGATGCCGCGCGGACGTGGACCGATCCAGACCCGTGTGGTTCGGGACGCCGCCGCGCGTGCCGCGGCGGAGACCCTGGTTCGGCAGGAGGTCGCTGCTGGGCGACAAGCGTTCGTCGTCTGCGCCGCGATCGACGAGGCCAACCGGAACCAGGTGAAGGCCGCGGAGGCAGAGGCGATCCGCCTGCGGACCGAGGTCTTCCCCGACCTCCGCGTCGAGCTCCTTCATGGACGCATGCGACCCAAGGAGAAGGAGCGCGTGATGGACGCGTTCCGGGACGGAACCGCCGACGTGCTGATCTCCACCACCGTGATCGAGGTCGGTGTCGACGTGCCCAACGCCACGGTGATGCTGGTGGAGAACGCGGAGCGGTTCGGGCTGGCGCAGCTCCACCAGCTCCGCGGGCGGATCGGCCGAGGTCCCGATGCCTCGTACTGCGTGTTGTTCGATGCGTCCGAAGAGACGAACGTCGAGGCGAGGGCGCGTCTCGACGCGATGGTTCGGACGACCGATGGATTCGCGCTGGCCGATGAGGATCTCCGCCTCCGTGGTGAAGGGACGCTGTTCGACACGAAGCAATCCGGGATGCCCGACCTCAAGCTCGCCCGACTGGCCGAGGACTTCGATCTCGTCAAGCGCGCTCGGGCGCGCGCGTTCGCGCAGCTCGAGGACGACCCGCAGCTGGTCGAGCACCCCGCGCTGCTGGACGAGCTTCGGCGTCGCTTCGAACGATCCATCGAATGGCTCTTCCAGTCCTGAGCGCGTCGCGACCGTCCCTCGGCGATGACGCACGGCTAGGCTGCTTGGTGTCCGGGTGATCGCCGGTTCGGCCCGTGGGACGCGCCTCGGGTCCGTCCCGGCGGGGGTGCGCCCGCTGTCCGATCGAGCTCGGGAAGGCCTCTTCGCGAGCCTCGGTCCCGACGTATCCGACGCGCGCTGTCTGGATCTGTTCGCCGGCACCGGGGCCATCGGGATCGAGGCGCTCTCGCGCGGAGCGGCGTCGTGCACCTTCGTCGATGCGGCACGCCAGGCGACCGCCGCCATCCGGTCCAACCTCGAACGGGCCCATCTGGCAGAGCGAGGCACGGTCCGGACCGCCGATGTGACCGTCTACCTGCGACGACGGCTCGCGGACGAGCCTCCGTACGAGCTCGTGTTCCTCGACCCGCCGTACGAGCTCGCGGACCCGTCCCTCAGCGGGTCCCTGGCTGCTCTCGACGCCGGATGGCTTGCCCCCGAGGGATGGACGGTGGTCCTGACCAGGGGTCACAAAAGTTCGCTACCGACGGTTCCGGTACACTGGGCCACTCGGAGGCAACTTCGCTACGGAGACAGCCTCCTGACCCTGTACCGGGAGGATCGATGGGCTTGACCGCCCTGTGTCCGGGGACGTTCGACCCGGTGACCAACGGGCACCTGGACGTCGTCGGCCGAGCCGCACAACTGTTCGATTCCGTGATCGTCGGGGTCGTGGAGAACCCCTCCAAGACCCCGTTGTTCAGCGTCGACGAGCGTGTGCGCCTCCTCGAGGAGGCCCTCAAGGACCTCTCGAACGTCCGGGTCGGGTCGTTCCGGGGCCTCTTGGTGGACCATGCCCGTGCCGAGGGGGCTTCGGTGATCGTGAAGGGACTGCGGGCGATCAGCGACTACGAATACGAGATCCAGATGGCACAGATGAATCAGCGGATCGGGGAGCTCGATACCCTGTTCATGGCCACGAGCCCCAAGTGGTCCTTCTTGTCGTCTTCCCTGGTCAAGGAGGTGGCGAGCTACGGCGGAGACGTCGAGGGGCTCGTCCCCGACCATGTTCGCAAGCTGCTGGTCGACCGGCTGGTGGACGCCTGATGGACCTCTCCGCGCGCCTCCAGCAACTCGAGCAGCTGGTGCTCGAGGCGAAGTCGATGCCGCTGTCGTCCTCGGTCCTGGTGAGCCGAGAGGAGCTCTTGCAGATGATCTCTGAGATGCAGGAGAGCATCCCCGAGGAGATCAAGCAGGCTCGCTGGATCGTGAAGGATCGTGAGGATCTGCTCGGCAAGGCGCGTGCCGAGGGAGAACGCATCGTCGAACAAGCGCACGAGGAGCAGCGCCGGATGGCGCTCAAGGAAGAGGTCGCGCGTCGGGCCGAGGCCGAGGCCCACAGCATCCTCGAGGAGGCGCAGGATCGAACCGACGCGATGCGACGCGAGGCCGAGGACTATGTCGACGCGAAGCTCGCGCAGTTCGAGATCGCGCTTCGCAAGATCCTCGAAGACACGCAGTCGTCTGCTCGGAGCGTGGCGAAGACCCTGGACCAGGTGGAGGTGGGGCGCGAGCACCTGCGCGCGCCCGGCACCGCCGCCGATCAGGCGCTCGCGCCCCACGCCGAACAGCGGCCCGAAACGGAGCTCTACGACGAGCACGACACGACGGATGAAGCGGGGAGGTTGTGATGCTGGACGCGATCGACGTTCGCGATCTGGTCGGCGACCCCGGCTCGTCGCGCGAGCAGCCGGTCGTCGGGACGGTGGAGGACCTCGCGACGGAGCTGGTGCGGGTGCCGGACGATGCTCCGATCCGCGCAGACCTGCTGCTGGAGTCGGTGGTGGAGGGCATCCTCGTTTCGGGCCATGTCGAAGGTCGATGGACCCTCCGATGCGCCCGCTGCCTCGCCGACTTCGATCAGCCGTTCCATCTGGACCTCGACGAGCTCTTCGTGCGCCATCCCGACGAGGCCAGCGATGCCTACCCGCTCGGTCCCGAGGGACTGCTCGAGCCCGAGCAGATGATCCGCGATGTGATCGGGGTCGAGATGCCGTTCTCCCCGCTCTGTCGCTCCGATTGCCAAGGGCTCTGCGCGACGTGTGGCGGTGATCGCAACTTCGGGGAGTGCCCGGGCCACGCCGAGTTCGATCAGCGGTTCGCGGTGCTCGCCGACCTCTTCCCCGATCTGCCCAACCTCGACTGACGACAAGGAAGGAACCACAGACCGATGGCCGTCCCCAAGAAGAAGCAGAGCAAGACGCGAACCGCGAAGCGTCGCGCGACCTGGAAGGGCGAAGCGCCGACGTACAACGCGTGCCCGCAATGCAAGCAGCCGAAGCTCCCGCACCGAGTCTGTGCGAACTGCGGGTACTACGCAGGCCGTCAAGCGGTCGAGGTCGAGTAGCCGCGTGAGCGAGGCGTCCGTCGAACAACGGCTCGAAGCACTCGATCGCGCGCTCGGCGTCTCGTTCCGCGACCCGGAGCTCCGTGAGGCGTCCGTCACCCATCGTTCGTTCGCGTTCGAGCACGATCTCACGATCACGAACGAACGGCTCGAGTTCCTCGGTGATTCGGTGCTCGGCCTGGTCGTGACCGATCTCGCGTACCGGATGTACCCGGGGATGCCCGAGGGTGACCTCGCCAAGCTCCGCGCGGCGATCGTGAACATGACGGCGCTCGCCGACGTCGCACGCGACCTGGATCTGGGCGCGATCGTCCTCTTGGGGAAAGGCGAGGAGCAATCCGGCGGCCGGGATAAGGCGAGCATCCTCGCGGACGCTCTGGAAGCCGTCTTCGGCGCCGTCTACCTCGATCTCGGCCTCGGTGCTGCGCGCGAGCTGATCGAGCGCCTGTTCGAGCCGCGGATGGAGGCCTACGTCCGGGGCGAAGGGGACCGCGATTACAAGACGATCCTCCAAGAGCTCGCGTCGCAGGAGCTCCGGGCGCTGCCCGTGTATCAGATCCAAGACCGGGGTCCGGACCATCAGAAGGAGTTCACGGCGACCGTCGTGATCGCCGGGGAGACGCTGGGCACGGGCGTCGGCCGCTCGAAGAAGGAAGCGGAGCAACAGGCCGCGCGCGAAGCCCACACGCGCATCTCGGAGCGCCGCGCCGCTCGACCGGTGGGGGGGAGCGTGGATGGAGCTTCCTGAGGTCGAGGTGATGCGACGCGATCTCGAGCGCGATGTCGTTGGTAAGAAGATCAAGGACGTGGAGGTCAAGGGTTCGAAGAACGCGATGCGCGTGATCCGTCGCCATAAGACGCGGAAGGAGTTCTCAGCGCGCATGGCCGGGCACAAGGTCATGAAGACGGAGCGCCGCGGCAAGTACATCCTGTTGACCCTCGACGGCGGCGACGTCTGGGTCGTGCACTTCGGGATGAGCGGCCGGTTCATCCGGGCGAACGGCAGGGTCGCCCTCGCACCCCACACCCATGTGATCGTCACCTTCCAGCAAGGCGGGGATCTCCGGTTCGTCGACCCCAGGACCTTCGGCGAGATGTTCGTGGCGTCGACCGACGAGCTCGGCAAGGTGAAGGAGCTCCAGCACATCGCGATCGATCCGTTGGATCAGGTCTTCACGTGGCCCACGTTCCAGTACCTGCTCGCACAACGCGCCACGAAGATGAAGCAGCTGATGATGGACCAGAAGTTCATCAGCGGGTTGGGCAACATCTACTCGGACGAGGTCCTCTTCGCGGCGGGGATCCGCTACGACCGCATGAGCGACTCGCTCTCGTCTCAAGAGGTTCGACGGCTCTACCGCGCGATCCAGGAGATCCTCCAAGACGCGATCAAGGCGCGCGGCACCACCCTCGAGGACGAGGCGTACCTGGACCTCTTCGGCAAGCCGGGCGAGTACCAGAACGAGCTCAAGGTCTACGGCCGGGAGGGGCTGCCCTGTCGGCGGTGCCGGACCCCGATCCAGACCGTCAAGGTCCAGCAGCGGACCAGCTACTTCTGTCCGCAGTGTCAGAGCTGACCGCGATCCCCGCGTTGCGCGTTCTCAGACAGTGTCGTACGGTCGAGACTCGTCCATCAGGCAAGGGGAGGGATGCGACATGACCACGCCCGAGCAGAACATGGCCACGTGCCGTGAGTTCAACGAGCGCGTCTTCAACGAGGGCGATGTCTCCTTCGCGGAGAAGATGATGAGGGACGACTTCATCGATCACTCACCTCCGCCCGGCGTGACCGGCGACAAGGCCTCGACGATCGCGATGTTCCAGCAGATGCACGACCAGTATCCTGACTCGAAGGCCGAGATCCTGGACATGTTCGCGGCCGGCGACAAGGTCGCCATCCGCACGCGCATGAGCGGAACCGATACGAAAGGGTTCATGCCGGGCATGACGCCGACGGGCAGGCACTACACGATCGAGACGATCGATGTCGTGACGTTCGACGAGGATGGCATGAACACGGAGCACTACGGGGTCGCCGACATCGCGGGCGCGATGATGCAGTTGGGCTTGATGCCGGCCCCGGGTGGACCGGCATAGATTCAGACGATCTCGGCGCCAGCGTCGCGTATCCGCCGGAGCGCCCGTTCGCCGTCGCCGTCATGCAGGTCGACCGCCCGGATGCCGTCGGCCAGCACCTCGACAGCGAACCCGAGCATGCGCGCGTCGCTCGTCGTTTCGACGACGCAGTAGTCGGTGGCCAGTCCGCAGATCACGAGTCGCTCGATGCCGCGCTCTCGAAGGAGATGTTCGAGGAGCGTCGGATACGTCTCTCCGCTCTGGGGATCGCGCACGCTGAAACCGGAGTACCCGTCCCGCCCATCCGAGCCCTTGCGTACGACCTCGCCTTCGACCCGGAGCTCGGGGTGGAAGGCGGCTCCCCACGTGTCGTGCACGCAATGGACCGGCCAGATCCCGCCATCGGCCGCGAAGTGTGGCGTGTGCTCAGGATGCCAATCCTGCGTGTACGCGACGAACGACCGTCCGTCGCGCGCCTGCTCGAGCTCGGCGTTGGCCACCGCGGGCACGTGCTCTCCGCCCGTGACGTACAGGCTGCCATTCGGGTCGGCGAAGTCGTTCTGGACATCGACGATCAGGAGCGCGGTTCGTTCGTCGTAGATCGGCACGGGCCCTCCGCTTGAGCGGATGCTACTTCGGCGTGGGAGCATCGTCGGGTGCAACGTGTCCGCGTGATCGTCTCCGGCCACGTCCAGGGAGTGTTCTTCAGGACCGGTTGCGCGCGCGCGGCGGCCGAGCACGGCGTGGCTGGCTGGATCCGCAACCGCGACGACGGTACCGTCGAGGCGGTCTTCGAAGGCTCCACGGCCGCGGTAGCCGCCATGATCGCCTGGTGCCGGACCGGGCCCCCGGGCGCCTCCGTCGTCGGCCTGGAATCGTTCGAACGGTCGCCGATCGGCGAACGCGGGTTCCGCATCACCGGGTGATCGTGGGTGCGCGCCGCCTCCCACGCCATGAATCACATGACTGTTAGCATCCGCGCGATGTTCCTCCGGCAGATCCAGATGCGCGGCTTCAAGAGCTTCGCGGACAAGACCGTCCTGGAATTCGTCCCCGGGGTGTCCGTGATCGTCGGCCCCAACGGATCCGGGAAGTCCAACCTGGTCGATGCGATCAGCTGGGCGCTCGGGGAGCAAGGCCCCCGTGCGCTCCGCGGTGGCCAGATGGCCGACGTCATCTTCGCCGGGACGCCGTCCCGCCCGGCGCTCGGCATGGCCGAGGTCAAGCTCGTGATCGACAACTCCGCCGGGAAGATCCCGGTGCCCATGAGCGAGATCGAGATCGCTCGGACGATCTTCCGGAGCGGCGACTCCGAGTACCGCATCGGCGGCCAGGTCGTCCGGCTGATGGACGTCCAGGAGCTCCTTTCGGAATCGGGGATCGGCCGGGCGCTCCACACGGTCGTGGGGCAGGGACAACTCGAAGAGGTGCTCCTGTCCCGGCCGGAGGACCGGCGCAAGTACATCGAAGAGGCGGCCGGGATCGCGAAGCACCGTCGCCGCAAGGAGCGGGCCGAGCGGAAGCTCGGTGGTCTGGATCAGGATCTGCTCCGGCTGTCGGACGTGCTTGCCGAGTTGCGTCGGCAGCTCAAGCCCCTCCAGCAGCAGGCGGAGATGGCCAAGCGACATGAGACCCTCACGGCCGAAGCCGATCGGCTCTCGCGAACGCTCGCCGCCGCCAGGCTCCGCGCGCTGGTCCACGAGCAGGAGCGCCGCCGCGCCGGTTGGGATCAGGGCCTGGTCGAACGCTCGCAGGCCCGAGAGCGACTGGACGCGCTCGACGAGCAGGTGCTCGCGGCGGCCGACGCTCGAGCCGCCGCGACCCGGACGCTCACCGAGTCCGAGCAGGTGGTGCGCGCCACCACGTTCGATCGCGATGGCGCGGAACGACGTTACCGGGAAGCGGTCGACGGCGAAGCGGCGGCGCGGACGCAGCTCGCGTCCGAAGCGACCCGCACGGCCAGGTTGGATACGGTCGCGCAGGAGATCGATCGGGTCGACCGCTTGCTCGCGGAGACGATCGCCGAGCTGGAGGCACAGGAGGGGGCGCTCGCCAGCGCCGAGGCGACGTACCGGCAGGAGGAGGACCACCGCCGCGAGGTCGAGGATCTCCGCCGCCGGATGGGCGAAGAGGCGGCCGGACGGCGCGCGGAGCACGAGGCGCTCGAGCGGTCGCTCGCCAACGCCGAGCGTGAGCGCGAGCGCCTGGCGGATGACCTCGCGTCGGTCCACGAGCGGATCGCCACGATCGAAGCCGAACGCGAGACCGTCGAGCGGGACATCGAGCAGATGGACGGGCAGTCGTCCCCGCTCGCGGAGCGTCGGGACCGGCTCGAGGACGAACGCCGGAGCCTGGCGGCGAAGGTGCAGGAGCTGGAGGACGCGCGACGTGGGATGCAGGCGCGCAAGGACCTCCTCGACGCGCGGCGCACGGACATCGAGGAGACGCCCGGCTCTCGGTTCCTCAAGGAGCACAAGGGCCGTGCCGTCGGACTGCTGAAAGACCTGGTGCGGATCGAACCTGGCCTCGAGCGCGCGCTCGTGGCCGCGCTCGGATCGCTCGCGGACGCCGTCGTCTACGAGGACGGTGCCCTCGCCCTACAGGACGCCCACGAGGGTGGCGGGGCGATCCTCGCGATCGCCGCCGGGGGACCCGTCCCGCTCGGGCGGTCCGGCGAACGGCGGCTCCTCAGCGTGGTCCACGCGGAACCGGCGGCCCGGGGGATCATCAGCACGGTCCTCCGCGACGTCTACCTGGCCGACACCGTAGACGAGGCGGTCGAGCGGCAACGCGAGCAGGGCCAGTCGTCGTTCGTCACACCGGACGGGATGCTGATCGGCCCTGCGGTGATCCACACCGCGATCGAGGCCGATGCCCGCCTCCGCGAGATCAGGGCGGAGCTGCAGGTGCTCGCCCACGACCTGTCGGCGACGGAGCAGCAGCTCCGCCCGCGCCGGCAACGACTCGACGAGATCGGCGACGAGATCTCGTTCCTGCGCGAGCAGATCGACGCGGCCGACGCGGACATCACCTCTGCGGCGGAGCGTCTGACATCGTTCGAACGCGACCTTGGAGGTCTGCGGACCGAGGATGAGATGCTCCGGCATCGGATCGCAGCGATCGAGGAAGGCGAAGCGGCCTGGCGATCACGATCGTCCGCGATCGCGCCTTCAGCGACCGAGGATCTGCCCGAGCTCCCACCCCTGCCGCAGTCACCGATCCAGGTCCGGGTCGCCGTGGAGACCTTGCGGCGAGATCGAGCGCACCACGACCACCGGGTGGCGGAACTGCGCGCCGAACGGGACGCATTGGCCGCGCAGGACCCGCACGCGATCCGTCAGGCGCTCGTGGAGGCCGAGGCCTCGCGGAGCGAGGCGGAGGCCGCCGCGCGCGCGGCGGAGGCCGCGTGCGCGGCGGCCGGGGGAACGCGAGACGCCGCGGCCGTGGAGGAACGTGAGGCGGCCGAGGCCGAGGCGCGTGTCAATCGATCCTGGCGAGAGGCCTCCACCGAGCTCGACCGGCTGCGCGAGAAGTACGAAGAGGACGATCGCTCGCGCGGCGACATCGAGCGCCGGATCGCGGACGCCGAGCGCATGCTCCGCGAGGGCTTCGGGGCGGACCCGACCGAGGCGCTGGAGGAGCTCAACGACGATGACACGGTGGAGGGGATCGCGAAGCGGCAGGAGCTGGTGCAGCGGCGCCTCGGGCTCCTCGGCCGGGTCAACCTCCTGGCGGTCGGCGAGCTCGGGGCGATGCAGGAACGCCACGACTTCATGCAGCGGGAGCTCGAGGATGTCCGGGCGGCGCGGCGAGATCTCCTCGAGCTGATCGCCCAGGTCGATCGCGAGATCACCGAGACGTTCACGACCGCGTACCGGGACGTCGCGATGCAGTTCGAACGGCTCGTCGCGGAGCTCTTCCCCGGAGGTGAGGGACGCCTCGTCCTGACCGATCCGGCGACCCCCCTCGAGTCGGGCATCGAGATCGAGGCATCGCCCGGGCGCAAGCGAGTGAAGCGCATCTCGTTGCTGTCGGGCGGCGAACGATCGCTGACCGCCCTCGCCTTCCTGTTCGCGATCTTCACGGCTCGGCCATCCCCGTTCTACCTGATGGATGAGGTGGAGCCGGCACTCGACGACGTCAACCTCCACCGATTCCTCCGGCTCGTGGGTGGGTTCGCGAAGGACGCGCAGGTGCTGATCGTCACCCACCAGAAGCGCACGATGGAGATCGCGGGCATGCTCTACGGGATCTCGCTGAACACCGACGGCACGACCAAGGTGGTCGCGCAGCGGATGGAGTCCTCCGCATCGACGGAGGCGCCGGCCGACCCCATGCCGCAAGCACAACCCGTCCGCTAGCCTTCCGCGCGATGTGGTGGTACATCCTGGTCTTCGCGCTTCTCGCCGTACTGCTGGTGGTCGCCGGCACGATGCGGATCATCCGGCGCCGGCGCGCCGGCCTCGGCCATGAGCACGTCTACCCATCCGCGCCCGAGCATCCCGCGACGCAGCGACACGCCGCCCCGCCGACGGAGGCTCGCGCCTCGGGTGGGGCGTTCCGCGGGGACGGCCTCGGTCCGACCCTGAAAGGTCTCTTCCATGCCGGGACGTCGGAGACGACGTGGCGCGAGCTCGAGGACATCTTGCTGAAGGCGGACGTCGGCCCCAAGGCGGCGTCGGACATGGTGCAGCGTGTCCGCGGCGACCATCCCACGGGTCGCGACGTGATCGACACCGTCCGCGGAGAGATCCTCTCGATCCTGGGACCCGACCGGCCCCTCACGCTCGACCGGCGGCTCTCGGTGATCCTCGTGGTGGGGGTCAATGGAGCCGGGAAGACGACCACGATCGGGAAGCTCGCCAAGCGGTTGGTTTCGGAAGGCAAGGTGGTGAGCGTCGCCGCGGCTGACACGTTCCGCGCGGCGGCCGGCGAGCAGCTCGAGATCTGGGCCCGCGTGTCCGGTGCGCAGCTGATCGCTCAGGATCGTGGCTCGGACCCCGGCGCCGTTGCATTCGACGCCGTCAAGGCCTCGGAGGCCCGCGGCGTCGACGTGCTGATCGTCGACACGGCCGGGCGCCTGCATACGAAGCAGCCGTTGATGGATGAGCTGTCGAAGATCAAGCGGGTGATCGAGAAGGCCGGCGCTGCGGTGGACGAGACCTTCCTGGTGCTCGACGCGCAGACCGGGCAGAACGGGATCGCCCAGGCCCGCGCGTTCACTGACGCCGTCGAGATCACCGGTGTCGTGTTGACGAAGACCGATGGATCGGCGAAGGGCGGCATCGTCTTGGCCGTGCGGGAGGAGCTCGGTGTCCCCGTGCGGTTCGTCGGCGTGGGGGAGCGACCCGACGATCTCCGGCCCTTCGACGCCGCGGTGTTCGCCGATCGGCTGCTGTCCTCGGCTTGAGCGCGATGCGAGCCAGGATCCTCATCGTCGACGACCACCCCACGATGCGCGAGGCCATGCGCCTGGTGCTTGCCGATGAAGGCTTCAGCGTCGATGAAGCCGCCGACGGCGCTCGAGCCTTGGACCTGGTCGCGAGCGACCGCCCGGACCTCGTCTTGCTGGATCTGAACATCCCGGGGATCTCGGGCGCGGATCTGCTCGAGGCTCTCAAGGCGAGCCGTGCGACCTCCGGCATCCCCGTCGTCGTCGTGACCGCCGAGGACGAGGAGGGACGCCGAGCGGCGATGCAGGCGGGTGCGGAGGACTACCTGACGAAACCCTTCAGTCCGCGTGCGCTGGTGCGGACGGTCGAGCAGGTGCTGGAAGGGTCCGAGCCGACGGGAGGGTGACGGTGAAGGTGGAGCCCTCGCCGACGGCGGAGGTGACATCGATCCAACCGCCCATCGCTTCGGTCAAGAGCTTCGATATGTACAGCCCCAACCCGAACCCTTCCGTGTGGGTGAGGCTGCTCTCGCGCTGGTGGAATCGCTCGAAGACCCGGTCCACCTCGGACTCCGGGATGCCCGAACCACGGTCGACCACATCGAACGAGACCGTCCCCTCCGCCGGCGTTCTCCAGCGCAGCCCCACCGTCGCCCCGGCCGGCGAGAACTTGACAGCGTTGTGCACGAGGTTCGTGAGGACCTGGATCAGACGGTTGGGGTCGGCCACCATCCGAACCGGGGCGTCGGTCCCTTCTTCGATCCGGACAGAGGCGGCGGCCTCGCCGAGGCCGTTCGTCACCTGCTCGAGCATGTGTCGAACCTCGACCTCGGTCGGTTCGAGCGACAGCTTGCCTGCTTCGACCCGGGAAACCACGAGGAGATCCTCGACCAGGCGGATCAACCGATCCGTCTGCGTGAGCACGATGCTCAGGTACTCGTCGCGCTGATCGATCGTGAGGTCGCTTCCGCGACGCCGCAGCATGTCGACGAAGCCTCTGATCCCCGAAAGAGGGGTACGGAGCTCGTGACTCGTGATGGCGACGAAGTCCGACTTCATCTCGTCCAGCTCTCGCAGGCGTTGCACCGTCGCTGCTTGATCGGCGCGGAGCCGCGCGGACTCGAGCACCAAGCCGAGTTGATCCGCGAGTCCCCGGAGCAGCTCCCCTCGCTCGTCGTCCGGTCCGCCTCCGTTCGCCGACCGCTCGTGGAGCGCGCCGACGATCTCTCCGCGAACCACCATGGGCACGACAGCGTCAGGCGGCGCGATCACCGCCACTCCTTCCAGGGCGGCGGCCGCCACCGGCGCTGACGCCGGGAACAGACGGTCCCCGCGGAGGTAGCCAGGGTCGCCGTAGACGCCGTACGCGACGAATCCCACCTCACCCGCGGATCCACGGTCTCGCACGAGGATGCCGAGCGCGTCGCATCCCACCTCCTTGGCGATCGCCTCCACGGTGGGCTGCAGGGTCGGCGCCAGACGGTCCATGTCGGGTTCAGCGATCGCCGCCGCGTGGAAGGCCGCGACCTCCCCACGGGCCTGCCCTTCCTTCGCCGCTGCGGCCTCGGCCCGAGCCGCCGCGGCCTCGGCATCGCGGGCGCGCCGTTCGGCCTCCGCGGCCTGACGGCGCGACAACGACGCGAACGACCCTGCAACCGCTCCCACCACGAGTGCCATGCCGGCCCGGAACGCGATAACAGGCACGCTCGTCTTCATCGCCGAGGAGGCGGCGGCGACCCCGAACTCGGGGAGCAACTGCCCGGCGAGGAAGGCCGCGGCTCCCAGGGCGGCTCCCAGGAGCCCCCAGCGTGCTGCCCCCTCGAGCGGGATCAGGTAGCCGACCACCCAGACGGGATCGGCGGGACCGTCCGTCGTGAGCCACACGAGACCGAGGATCACCAGCGAGTCGAGCGCGAAGGCGAGGATCCCGAGGGCCTCGAGCGGTGTGCCCTCCGCTTTGCGGGCGGCGCCGGCGATCGCGACGTTGCCGACCGTCAAGCCGACGACGAGGGCGACTCCGAGGGGCAGCACGAACGTCGGGTCGCTCGCCCGATCGCGGATCGCGAACCCAACCTGGACGGCTCCGAACGCGGCGACGATCCAGCGCAGAACGACCAAGCGCTGCTCGAGGAGGCGCGCATCATCATCGCTTCGTACGGTGCCCATCCCGGTTCTCCCGGCCGATACACTAGGTGGTCGAGCGGCCCCAAAACCGCAACCGACCTCTCACTATGTTCGACACACTGACCGAGCGCCTGGATGGCGTCTTCTCGAAGCTCCGCAGGCGAGGCAAGCTCCACCCCAAACAGGTGGACAACGCACTCGCCGATGTCCGCACCGCGTTGCTCGAGGCGGATGTCGCGGTGGAGGTCGCCGACGACCTGCTGAACCGCGTTCGCTCTCGTGCGCTGTCGGAAGAGGTCTTGAAGAGCCTCACGCCGGCCCAACAGGTCGTGAAGGTCATGAACGACGAGCTGACGGTGACGCTTGGAGGCGAGCACCGGCCGTTCACCCTTCCCGGCGCACCGCCGGTCGTGGTGCTGCTGGCCGGCGTGCAGGGCTCGGGCAAGACCACCGCCAGCGCGAAGCTAGCGAAGCACCTGAAGTCGAAGGGGAGGCGGCCGCTCCTGGTGGGCGCGGACCTCGACCGTCCGGCCGCGGTCGAACAGCTCCGCACGTTGGGGCGCGAGATCGGCGTCCCCGTCTGGTCCGAGGGACGCGACCCGGTCAAGCTCGCCAAGAACGGCGTGCGAGAAGCCGAACGGACGGGGGCCGACGTCGTCATCGTCGACACGGCCGGGCGCCTGCACGTGGACCCGGAGATGATGAAGCAGGCGAGGAAGATCAAGGACGTCACCAAGCCGGCGCACGTGTTGATGGCGTGCGACGCGATGACGGGGCAGGATGCGGTGATCCAGGCACGCGAGTTCATGCACGACGTCGACACGACGGGGTTCATCCTGACTAAGCTCGACGGGGATGCTCGTGGCGGGGCCGCCCTGTCGATGACCGGGGTGACGGGTCGGCCGATCTTCTTCGCGGGAACGGGGGAGCGGCTGGATGACCTCGAGCCCTTCTATCCCGATCGGATGGCGGGACGGATACTCGGCATGGGCGACGTCCTCACGCTGATCGAGAAGGCGCAGGACACGGTCGATGCCGAGAAGGCTGCTGCCGCCGCGGAGCAGATGATGCAGGGACGGTTCAACCTCGAGGACTTCCTCGAGCAACTCCGCCAGATGAGGAAGCTCGGCCCCATCCAGGACATCCTCAAGATGCTGCCCGGCGTGCCTGGCGGGAAGAACGCGGTCAAGGAGATGGCGGAGGCGGTGGATGAGGCAGAGCTCCGTCGCGCGGAGGCGATGATCCTGTCCATGACCCGGGAGGAGCGGCGGAATCCCGCTATCATCTCCGGGTCCCGTCGGCTCCGGATCGCGGATGGATCCGGGACGACGACCGCCGACGTCAACCAGCTCCTGAAGGACTTCGAGGGTGCGCGGAAGATGATGCGGTCGATGATGGGTGGCAAGCGGCTGCCGGGGATGGCCAAGGTCCCCGGCGTCAAGCCTTAGACCGAGGAGACGAACGAGATGGCGACGAGGATCCGTCTGCGGCGGATGGGCTCGAACAAGCGGCCCTTCTATCGCGTCGTGGTCGCCGACCAGCGGAGTCCCCGCGACGGGCGCTTCATCGAGATCATCGGCAGGTACCACCCGTTGAACGAGCCGTCCGTGATCGAGATCGACGCGGATCGAGCGCTGCACTGGCTCATGGTGGGGGCTCAGCCGTCGAACCAGGTGCGGAACTTGATGAGCAAGGTCGGAATCTGGGACCGATTCGTCGCCGAGCGGCCGAAGGCCGCGGCGTCGACCACATCGAAACCGGAGCGGCCCGTCAGAACGAAGATGTCGAAGAAGGCGCAAGCGAAAGCGGCGGAGGCGGCCGAACAGCGCACGGAGGCCCCGACACCCGCAGCGGAGTCCGCGCCAACACCGGAGCCCGAGCCGTCCGACGCCGACACGGAGCAGGCTGCGCCCGCAGCGTCGACCGGATCCGGGTCCGACGAAACGCCCGCGTCGGACACCGCTCCGACGGACGTGCAGGAGACGCCCGAGGGCTGACGTGAAGGAGCTCGTCGAGTTCCTGTGCCGTGAGCTCGTCGACGACGCCGATGCGGTGCGCGTCCACGAGGCGTTCGATGAACGCGGGCCCGTCTACACCGTGACGGTTGGCCCGGGCGAGCTCGGCAAGGTGATCGGGCGGGGCGGACGGACGGCCAAGGCGATCCGCACCGTCGTTCGCGCGGCCGCCACCCGGCAGCACGTTTCGGTCCGCGTCGACTTCGAGGATTGACGTGGAGCGGCCGGCGATCGTCGTCGGCGTCGTGCTCAAGCCTCACGGGTTGCGGGGTGAGGTGACCGTGCAGAGCCGATCCGACAACCCCGACCGTTGGACCTCCGGCTCTGTGGTGTTCGACGATGCCGGCACCCGCTACCGCGTGACCGCCGCTCGTTCCCATGGCGCCCGCCTGCTGGTGTCGTTCGAAGGGATCGATGATCGGACGGCCGCCGATGGCCTCCGGGGACGGGAGTTGCTGGTGCCCGAGTCGTGGCTCCCAGACCTGGCCGATGGCGAGTGGTGGCCGCACCAGCTCGAAGGGTGCCTGATCGTCACGGAACGCGGACGCGAGCTGGGCACCCTCACGGAGGTGATCGCGAATCCCGCGAACGACCTCTGGGTGGCCGTCGACGCGTCGGGGAAGGAGACCCTCGTTCCCGTGCTGAAGGACCTCCTGATCCAGGTGGACGTTCCCGCCAAGCGGATCGTGGTCCGGGACGTCCCCGGGCTCACCGCTCCGGAGGACGATCCTTCGTCGGCACCCGGGCGGTGAGGGCGTGCCCCTCGGGTCAGATCTCGGCGAGCTTGGCGAGCGCGGCGACCTTCTTCAGCACGTAGCGATGGCCGTCGCGACGGACGAGCCCGCGGCGGTCGAATTCCTTCAGGATCCGTGTGACGTTCTCGCGGCTGCCGCCGCAGAGACTCGCGAGGTCGGCCTGCGTCACCTCGGGGACGACCACGCCGTCGGCGGGCAGATCGTCCAGGTCAGGCGTGACCATCTGGAGGAGGCGCTTCGCGACGCGCCCCTTCAGATCGAGGAACAACAGATCGTCGACGAACGCCTGCTGGCCCTGCAGCTGCCGGGCGAGCGCCCGGATCACGTCTCGGGCGGCTGCCTGCTCTCTCGTGATGAACCGAACGAACTCCTCTGCAGGGATCGCCCACACCTCGCACTCGGCGAGGGCGAGCAGACTCGCGGTCCTCGGCATGTCGCCGAGCGGCCCGAGTTCCCCGACGAATTGGGGCGTGTCGACGGTCGCGTGGTAGACGCGAGATCCCGTGATGGCCACGGAGCTCGCCTCCACCCTGCCCTCGATCAAGAAGAAGACGTCGGCGGCGGATTCGCCCTGGTGACAGAGGTAGGTGCCTCGCCGGTAGTGCCGGACGGTGCCTTCGGCGGCGAGCGTGGAGACGGCTTCGGTCGGAACGCCCCGGAGCACGGATGCGACCGCCATCGCCTGTACGAGAGGGGGTACGGCCGTCTTCTTGGGCACGGCGCGTAGCCTGGCATACCGGCTCCGCCCTCGCCAACGCGGGGAACGACGAAGGCCCGGCCTGTGGCCGGGCCTTCGACCCAGAGCTCTCGATGCTCAGGAGAACGTCTACCGAGCGTTGCGAGCGTTGCGGGCGTTCCTCGCGTTGCGAGCGTTCCTCGCGTTGCGAGCATTCCTTGCGCTCCGGGCGGTCTTCTCGACGCCGGCCGCGGCCTTGTCGCTCTTCTCCTCGGTCTCCGGAAGCTTCGGGGTGATCTTCTTCTCCGCCATTCCCTCTTCTCCTTCCGCTCGGGGGTTCTGGGCCCCTCGACGTGCCCCCCGAATCGTTGCACAGCGGTCCGGTGAGGCTGTATCGCTCGTCACCGGAACCAGCGTGTCGTTCGTCAGTTCCGATGTGTGTCGCGCGTCACACGAGGGATGTGACGCGCTACGAGGTCATGTGCCGAGATCCGGAAGGGGGATCGGGTCAGGCCGCGGGGAGCAGTTCCCGCAGTACAGGGCGTCCTCGACGACCAGCGCTTGCATGGCATCCGAGCCGCGGAACAGCTCCAGGATGTACGGGCGCTCATTCGCGTGATCCTCGCACATGCCACGACCGCAGAACCGGCATGCGCCGACCGCGGTGCGATGGCAGTTCCAACAATCCACCCGAGCCCCTTTCGTCTCCTCAATATTCCCAGGTCCGTTCCGTGGGGGGCAGGAGCTGATGCCGGTGGAACGCTTCGGCGATCACGCGGTCGAACCCCTCACGAGAGAGTTGGAACGCCCGGACCGGGGTGTGCGCGACGACGCTGGCGTTCCGCGGTTGGTCGTTCAGCAGCGCGATCTCGCCGAAATGATCGCCGGGTCCTAGACGCGTGACCTGTTGGCCGTCGCGGATCACGTCGACCCGGCCCGAGCGGATCGCGTAGAAGGCTTCCCCGGGCTCTCCCTGCGTCACGATGACCTGGCCTGCCGAAGGCGTGACCCACTTCCCGTACGTGATCAAACTGCCGAGCGCCTCGGAGCTCAGGTGTTGGAACGCGGGATGCTCACGAAGCTCCGCCATCGCCTGCAGGGTGAGTCCGAACTCGGGCGCGTCGATCGAGTCGGCAAGGAGCCGGTCGAACGTGCCTCGGTCCACCTCGAACAGTTCGACCTCGCCGGACGCCCGGGCCGTGGCGGACCGGGGCGTCGACTGAAGGAGTCCCAGCTCGCCGAAGGAATCGCCGCGGCGGAGGGTTCTCAGCATGCTCGTCTCGCCGGTCTGCGGATGCTCCGTCTCGATCACGACCTCGCCCTGGCGGACGACGTAGAACGCGTCGCCTCGGTCGCCCTGTCGGAAGATGGCCTGCCCGGCGCGCACCACACGGAGCTGCACCCGGCCGGCCAGGTCGCTCAAGCCGTCCTCTGGCAGGTCCTCGAACGCAGGGAGCGCATCGATCAGTTGCGCCGCCTCCACCCGCCACCCAGACTCGAACCGGAACCGCACCCGCCGGTACGCGGCCCGTATGCGGCGCCACAAGCTCCGTACCAATGCGACGGCCGCCCGGATCAGGGGTCCGGCCACGAACACGGCGAGCAGGAGCAGGACGACCCGCGACAAGAGTCCGCCGTCCCACAGCGCTTGAACGATCCCGCCGAATTGGGCTCGCCAGAAGTAGAACGCCGAGAGCAACACGAAGACCGCGAACACCGATCCCACCAATCCGTAGGCGGCAAGCCCGAGCTCCTGCGGGGTGAATCGTTCCCGCGTGCGCACCTTGTGTACGAGATCGTGCTGGATGAACTCGAGCGACCGGGGGCGGAGGTCGGGAACCTGGATCAGATCCGTGAGGATCCAGTATCCATCGAGCTCCAACAGGGGCACGAGATTCAAGATGATCACGAACAGGTTGAGGAGCGCGAACCGGTAGAGGAACGGCGCCACTCGCATGTCCGGGAAGGTGAGCAAGACGATCGAGGCCAGCCCCGCGAGAACGAGCTCCGCGAACGGGCCGGCGGCGAACAGCAGGATCCTCGGCCATCGATCCATCATCAAGCTGTCGCTCGCGTTGACGTAGAACGAGAGTCGGCCGAAGTACAGCGAGAAGCCCGCCGTCCCCACGTTCCTCCCGAAGTGCTTCTCGACCGAAGCATGCCCGAGCTCGTGGGCGAAGGTGAGAACGAAGGAGAGCGCGATCAGGATCGCCGACTCGGCCGGGGCAGCCGTGGCGTTGAGATGGAACCGACCCGAGTGCTCCACCGCGAGGAAGGCCACGACTCCTCCGAACGCGATCGCGAGCATCGCGATGACCGAGATCGGATGGAAGAAGTATCGGATGGTCCGTCGGTAGATCTTCGTGACGACCGGATCGGGCCCTTCCCATTCGATCTGGAGCGTCCTCGCGAACTTCCGCAGGTTCGGGAACGACGTCCTCGATCGCTCCAGCGCTCGCTCGAGCGCTTTCTCCGTATCCAGGGGGGCCGGGTCGAGGAAGCCACCCTCGTAGAGCGACCCCGTGAGCTCGACGATCGCGTCCGCGTCGAGGTCGCCCTCGTCGTCCAATCGCTCGACGATCAGATCGGAGACGCTCCGTGACCCGTCGAGGAGCGGGAAGAGCTCGACGTCCGACGGTGGCAGGCGGTAGTGGACCGTGCGAGGGGGATTGGCGACCATCGCGTAGTCATCGCCCCACGGGAGGTGGAAGACCTTCCATTCGGTTCCCGCGGCGAGCTTCGGGTGGAACGTCGTGGGATCGAGCTGCTCGGACAGCGAGGCCCAGACGCCGACGTCGTCCCCACCCACGCGATCCGCGGTCTCGACGGTCGGAGGCGGCGGCACGTCGAGTGGGCGCACACCGTCGACCGTTTCGGCTTGACCGCCGAGCGCGGCCGTGACGGCGCGGTAGACGTTCGGACGCCGACGGAGGTCCGCGCGATGTCGGAGGGTGTCGACCGTGATCAGGATCGCCGCGATCGCGACGACGGTGAGCACGACGTACTGCACGAGTCCCTCCCTCCGATCTGCTCGGGGCCGTTCTGCTCGG
>Ga0307302_10000191_pt1 | contig 27487 bp, 24 predicted proteins | sample ER_DNA_183_FD_194490 | JGI IMG/M metagenome (GOLD analysis project Ga0307302, IMG submission 194490) | Bulk soil microbial communities from the East River watershed near Crested Butte, Colorado, United States - ER_DNA_183 | ecosystem: Environmental > Terrestrial > Soil > Floodplain | place...
CGGCCCCTGGCTAACTCCTTGGCTGCCTCGCAGACTGTCACCTTGGTCGGGCTTCACGTGATCCAGAACGCGGGCAGTAAGGTTCAGGTCGTGCCAGTGCCAGGAGTCACCGGACGTGGCGCCTAATACCTTCACTGGCTCCTTCAGGTGCTCCAATTCGTTGTCGATGCTGCCGGTTGGGAGTTGGTCCTATGGCAAGCCCTCCCACTTCGTTGCGGGAACTCAGCCCGAGCCGCTTCGAATATGACAACCAATCATCACCAGGCGACTGAAGACTCGTGATCAATCCAGGGTCGCGGGTTCCAGCTTCTCGGTCGGCTCGACGGGCATCTGGTTGTCCGATGGGTAACCTAGGACGACCCCAGGTCGGGAGCGGGTGTCCACCCGGAGTTGGAATATGTCTGGGCGGCTGTAGTGGCCCACCGGGTCGAAGAGCCGGCGCGCCGCGCGCACCGCGGCCAAGTCGACGTCGGCGTACAGGATCGTCTCCTCGTGCCGAGCAGGCCCGGCCAAAACCTTGCCGCTGGGATGGATGATCACGCTGTTGCCGGGTTCCACCCAGCCTTCGTTGTCGTGATCGTTGGCCCAAAGGCGATCGCGGTGGGGGAAGTCGGCCGGGATCTGGTCGACGTGGAGGCAGGGGTTGACGCCGATCACGTAGCAGCGGCCTTCCAGGGCGATGTGTCGCATGGCGGCAATCCAGCCGTCGCTGGGGGCGAGGGTCGGGGCGGCCCAGATATCCACGCCCTGGCTGTAGAGGTAATAGCGGGCCAAGGGCATGAAGTTCTCCCAGCAGGTCAATCCGGAGAGTCTGCCGTATGGCGAGTCGATGACGGGAAGGGTGGAACCGTCGCCCATGCCCCACACAGTGCGCTCGGAGCCGGTGGGCATCAGCTTGCGGTGTTTGCCGAGTAGGGCGCCGTCGGAGCCGAAGTAGAGGGTTGTGTTGTAGATCGTGGCGCCGTGGGGCTCGCGTTCCTGCACTCCGATCACCACGTATGAGCCCACGGCGCGGGCGGCGGCGCCAAGCGCTTCGGTAACGGGGCCGGGGACCACGACGGCTTGATCGACCAGCATCGCGTACCAGTCCTCGTCGCCGTCCCAAATCGGTCTGGAGTCGATCCAGATGGGCGTTCCCGGAATGTATACCTCGGGGAACACCACGATCCTCGCGCCGCCGTCGGCTGCTTGGTGCAGCAGCGTGACCGCTTTGTCCACGCAGGCGTGCTGGTCCATCAGGATGTATGCCGCTTGCACGGCGGCGACTGTCGCGGTGGCCATAGCCATCCCTATCGGCGGATCTGGAGGAGAACGCGTGCCCCCGGCCAATGAAACCCGTTCGGCGCCTCGAGAGGCGGCCCGCTTCGCAGTCGCCTTCGCGGTGCGCTAAACACAGCGATTCTCCCAGAGACGAGTCACATTGTCGCGGGTTCCTGCCAATCGGCTTTGTCTACGTCTGCTCGGATGTTGCGCGCACGCGTCCCGACTGGGCAGATTGTGCCGTTGGCCAGTGGCGTCTTCCCAGTGCCAATCGGTGGCATATTTCAGCAGTTGCGGCAGCGACTGCAGTCGGATGGGTGAGGGCGGTACGGTCGAGCCGTGTTCGAGTATGTGCCGCGCCGGGTTGGCGGTGAGACTGGCCGGTTCGTCGAGTGGGTCTGGTTCGCGCGCGGTCGTATCGCCGGGGTCCGTGAACGTATCGCTCCCACGGGGTCCACCGTTGCGGGCATTGTCCTTGGCGACCCGATCCGGCAGATCCCGGTCGGGGAGGGTGCTGCTCTGGTCGCCGACAGGGGCTTCCTCATAGGCCCGCATGACCGGCCGATCGTCAACGAGCCGCTGGGCGAGACGTTCTGTGTGGGGATCGTCACCACGCCGGTCGGCTGCCGGCCCGCTCTCGGGCTCAGGCCGGCGACGCTGCGGGGTCGGGTTGTGGACTTGCTGCAGGCGTGGCCGAGGGCCCCGGGCCTGCGGCGCGAGCTGACAGCCTGCCGGACGCCGGCCGAGGCTCTCGATGTCGTCGTGGCCACCTTGAGGACTCCGGAACCGTTTGACCGCGACGCGTTCGCGCGGTGTGAGGCCGCGGTCCGGCAGCTTTCGGCGGAACCTACCCGTCCGGTTACTGATATTGCGACAGGGCTTGGTGTGAGCCATGGCCATCTCGACCGACTGTTCATCGAGCAGGTCGGTCTGAGCCCACGCATGCTCGCCAGGATTCTGCGGATGCGCCGGCTGCTTGCGGAGATCGACGTGCATGGGTCGGTGGGGTGGGCGGACAAGGCGGCGGAGCTGGGATGGTTCGACCAGGCGCACTTGATCCGTGACTTCAAGCGCCATACGGGGGGGACGCCGGCCCAGTACCTTGCCGCGCAACGCGCGACGTACGACCGCGCCGAGGCTGCAACCTCGGCCGGTTTTGTACCCGAGGCGAGGTGAAGTTCGTCCAATACATCGCGTCTCACGCGGCGCAGCGTTGGGCATGACGGACTATCTGGAAGGCGCGAGATGACTGAGGTGTTCACCGCGGAGACCACGATCGGCCGTCCGGTCGACGCGGTGTGGGAGCGGTTGATCGACTGGGACATTGCGGCGCGATGGATGTCGGGCGTGGACGCACTGCGGGCAGACGGTCCAACCGTTGCTGGCACGACGCTGGTTTTCACCACGCGGGGCAAAGAGCGCACCGGGCAGATCGCCGCCCTGGACCCGGGACGCAGCATCACCCTGAGGTCGATCCAGGGCGGGGTGACCGCTGACTACATCTACATGTGTACGCGGCACGGCGAGGGGACGCGGGTGCGCCTGGTGGCCGACTGCCGGATGACCGGTCCAGTGCAGCTGCTCGGCCCGGTGATCAGGTTTGCCATCCGCAATGCCGACAGCGGCCAGCTCGACGCGTTCGCCGCCACGTTCACTCGCGGATGACCGTGACCCGTGGCGGCGCTCCTCGCATTGGTCGCCGCACTCGTCCGGTCGGCAAGCTGGTGGCCCATGTCGTCGTGCCGGGGTCGATGGAGCGCATGTCGACCTTGTCGGAACTATCTCGATCATCGGCTGCTCCGGCGCCCGCCGACGCAGGCCCTCTCTTCTCACCACGCGGAGGCTCCCCGCAGCTAGACCGAGCAGGGATCGGGACCCCCAGTGAGACAACAACGAAGCTTATCGAGCAGGACTGATGGGCTCCGTTGCATTACGCGTCTTCATCTATTCCGTCTTGCCTCTCATCGTGGCTGTCGTACATCTTGGCCTGGACAAGAGCAGTCGAAGCCGTGAATTAAAGCTCGAAATCTTCTTGCTGTATCTCTTTGGTGTCGGTGTGGCGGGAAGCGGGATTGGTGGCTTTTTCGGTCACTTCTTCATTTCGGACTCGGTGGCCAAATCCATCGGCTGGCCGACCGGGAATCCTTTTCAGCTCGAGGTTGGCTTTGCCAATCTGGCAATCGGCATTCTTGGAATTGTCGCCATGGGTCGACGCGATGGGTTCCGTGAGGCAACCGTCATTGCCGTGACTGTCTTCGGAGCAGGAGCCACCGTCGTCCATGTCAGCGATATCATCGAGACCGGCAATCTGGCGCCAGGTAATTCCATTCAGAACGTCGGCAATCTTCTCAAACCGGCATTGCTTATCGGTTTTCTTGCAGCCAGCAGGCGGGCGGAACGCTCGCTCGACTCCGAGGCTCATACCCCAGGGTTCGACACATGGCGACGACCCAGGATACAGGCCGCCGGTCTGGTAACCGGCAGCGTCGCTGCAGGATTCAGCATCGGCATTGCCACCGATCAACCCGTGATCGGCACCCTCATCGGGACACTAGTTGCGGCCGGTCTCGCAACGTTCGTCATAGCTCGCTCGGCGCCCCGGCGGCAAGCCGCAGCCTCGGATTGTCACTCCGGCGGTTAGTGGGCAGGCGGGTAGATCCCGCTGATGCCAATAATGCTCGTTTGAGGTTCCTATCGGACACACACCGACGACCAGATCCTCGGGCTCACGATCTGTCGACAAGACTGGCGGCATCCGCGTCCGGCAGCGGGTGGTCAACGGCGCTGGCGACGGACGACAATAAGGGGATGGCTCGGCCCGGCGGCTACTTAGCGGTCACCGCGCTGACGTTCGATGCGCTTGATAAATAAGCGACACGAATCGAGGGAGTACCGATGCGGCAGCGACCAACCGTTGAAGAGTCGGCGCCAGCGAGAACCCACCGTCCCCTACGTCAGATCGTTGTGTTCCTGTGCATCACGTACGCGTTGACGCTTGCCATTGCCCTCGCGCTGCCGCACGCGGGTATTGCGCCGCTGATCAGTATTGCTGTGCCGGTGATCGCGGTGGCACTTACCGTCGCCTTCACCGTTCCACGCGGTCAACGACGCGCGATTTGGGCAGGGGTGGGATTCAACCCGCGGAGGGGGCGAGGGCTGCTGATTGCCGTCGTTGGACCGGCGGTGATCATTGCTGTGAGCTTCGGCGTCGCGGCCGCCTTTGGGGTTGTCAGCTTTCCCGGCTTGGGTCCGGGCTTCGCCAGGGGCGTTCTCAACGTCGCCTTAACCACAATCATTTTCGCGGTTGTCTTTCTCGGTGAGGAGATCGGTTGGCGGGGATACCTGCTTTTTCGCTTGGCCGAACTCATGTCTGGGCGGCGCGCGGCTCTTGTGACCGGTGCCTTCCACGCGATCTTCCATCTGCCTCTGCTGGTGCTCACCACCACCTATCAGAGCGAGGGGAAGCGCTGGATCGTCGTACCGATCGTGATGGTCACGCTGACCTTGGCTGGTGTCTGGTATGGGTGGCTGCGATTGTGGTCGGGAAGCATCTGGCCGGTCAGTCTTTCTCACAGCGCCTTCAACAATCTGATGGAGACGGTCGCCGGCGTTGCTATAACGACGTCGCCGGCGATGATGGCGTACGTGACGACAGAGACCGGCGTGGTGACGATGATCATCCTGGTGCTGGTCGCGGGCTACCTGCTGACCCGCAGGGCCGCAGACTTCACCAAGGCCGAGCCAACGTCCCCGCGGCCGACCACCACAGCCCGCGCTGCCGCACGACAGGCAGGTCCGGACGACTCAGGCTAAATCCGCTGCTTGCGCATCGTGTGCATGCATCCCCTGATCCTTAGAGAGCCTCGCGCAGACAGCTGAACCTGACAGAGGTGCCTTTACCGTGCTGGCAGCGGTGACCGTGGGCGAACGCACGCCAGCGACGACCGGCTCCGACAGGTGCTGCACGACTACTTCGCCTGGACGACCCTGAGCACGATGGCCCGATACCACCGGTCCGCAGAGGATGTCCCGGACGGGTTGCACATCCCGCGGTGGTCGCGGGACGGACTTGTCGACAGGTGATTGGCGCCCCCATAGCCTCCACTTGCTCGTTAGTCGTTACTCCCGCGGTGAAGCAGCGCCCGTCCCGGCGACCGGTCGGCGATCGGTTCGTTCTCATCGAATCGTCTAGCGTTTGGTACGCACCTCACCGAGGTGAGTGCAGACCGGAAAGGTCGAGATGAGCACACCGCCAGCTGAGGACGTAGTCGCCACCGAGCTGGTCGCTGCCCGAAGAGAGGGGCGGAGCCTGACCCGGTTCCCGGGTGTTATCCCCGCCAGCATGGCTGTGGCCTACCAGATCCAGGAGCTGGCGATGTCGCGATGGCAGGACTCGCTGGTCGGCTGGAAGATTGGCTACATCTCGGCGGACCGGCGCACGGCCGGGGATCCGGACCGGCTGGTCGGCCCAATCTGGCGTCAGCAATATCACCTTGGCGAGGAGCGCGTATCCCCAGCCGAGGTCGGTATCTTCGCGTCCGGGTTCGCGGCCGTGGAAGCAGAGCTGGTCATTCGGCTGAGTCATGATCTGCCCTCCCACGATGACGCTGACTGGGCGGCCCAGGAGGTGGCGGACCTAGAGCAGCATCTGCTGGTCGGCGTCGAGGTGGCCAGCAGCCCGATCCCTGACATCAACTCGCTCGGCCCGACAGTGATCGCCGCCGACTTCGGGAACAACAACGGTCTGGTGCTCGGCTCGGTCCTTGCGGACTGGCCCGGTGGAGCTCCGGTCCAGCTTGCCTGTTACATCGACGGGCAACTCATGGGAGAAGGATCTGCCGAGAACTTGCCCGGGGGAATTCATCATGGTCTGGCGACCGCGCTGAATATCCTCGCCAGTCGAGGTCAACCGGTCCGAGCGGGCATGGTCTTCGCCACGGGCGCCATCACCGGTATACATCCGATCGGCGCGGGGCAGCATTGCCGCGTCGAAGTGCGAGGTGGACCGTCAGTGGAACTCCGGACCACCGACGCGCGCACTTTGTTGCGCAGCTGAACCTCCGTGGTGAGCCGTGTGAAACTGGCCCAGCAGACGACGTCCATGCGTCAGCGTGGCCGACTTGGTTGGTGCTTTGGGTGAGCTTTAGGTGAAGATCGGCAGCCGATCCTGGCGCCCGCCCCACCTAGTAGTCGACCGCCACGGGCCTCTGGCTCGCATGGGACCCCCAACCGCGGGTCTATGACCGTGATGCCGGCAAGACCAAACCGCGGATCCAGTGAGGTCTTGTTGCTCAGTCGATACGCCCGCGTATTCCACCCAATGCTCGTTCATTACCCAGTCAGCCTAGGAAGTCAAGACATAGAGCGGCCTGCCCGCAGTAAGGTCGGCTCGCGGCAGCGGTGTTCCGGCCGAAGTCGATGCTCCGCTGGGCCTGGCACGCCATTCGCCTTCGACCTGAGGGGTGCGGGGCTCTGGCTACAGGGCTCGGCGTTGAGCGATGAGCGGGCAGAGGAAGGGGTCTTTGCCGCGTAATCCCACGGTGTTGAGGTAGCCGATGACGGCGCGGTAGGACTGCCAGAGCGTGGTACGGGTGTAGGGGACGCCTTGGGCGGCACAGTAGGCGGCGACCAGAGGCTGCGCTTTGCGTAGATAGGGTCGCGCCATCGAGGGGAACAGGTGGTGTTCGATCTGATAGTTCAGCCCACCCATGAAGACCGAGATCAGCGATCCGCCGCTGATGTTGCGGCTCATCAGGACCTGCCGGCGTAGGAAGTCCAGCTTCAGCTTGGCCGACACCAGCGGCATGCCGATATGGTTGGGCGCGAATGATGAGCCCATGTACAGGCCGAATACGGCCAGCTGCACAGCCAGGAACGCGACCGCTTTCTCCGGGGGCAGCACGAGAAACACCAGCAGGGCCAGTCCTCCGAGGCGGAGGATGAGGAAGCTGATCTCGACCCAGCGACGCTGAATCTTGTGTCGGCTGATGACGCGGCGGATCCCGTCGGTGTGCAACGAGAGGCCCTCGAGCAGCAGGATCGGGAAGAAGTACCAGCCTTGATGGGCCACCAGCCACCTCATGAGCCGGCTACGGTGCCTGGTCGCTCGGGCCGGCGTCATGGCGATTGCGGCCAGGGCGATGTCGGGGTCGGCGCCTTCCTTGTTCGGGTTCGCGTGGTGGCGGTTGTGTTTGCTTTGCCACCAGCCGTAGCTCATCCCGACCAGCAGGTTCGCGATGATCAGGCTGACCCAGTCGTTCCAGCGGCCAGATTTGAATATCTGACGGTGCGCGGCGTCATGGCCTAGGAACGAGATCTGGGTCATCAGAACCGCGAGGACTCCGGCGTTGGCGAGCTGCCACCAGCTGTCGCCGATCAGGATGAAACCCACGACCCAGGCGGCCAGGACGAGCACGGCACCGATCAGTTTGGCCCAGTAGTAGCCATACCGGCGGCGCATCAGTCCCATCTCATGGATGCTGCGCGTTAACGCGGTGAAGGAACTGCCTGCCTTGTCACGTGTGGGTGCGCCGGATCGGGAGGGCTCGTTAGGCGATCGCCGGGTCGCCAAGGGGCCCGGATCCGGGTCTTCGCGGGTGGTGGTGGCGGTTAGAAAAGTTGTCACTACGGGGGACCCAATTCAATCAAAGTCCCGGTGTCTGCCTGGGCGGCAGCGTCGTGCTGGTGGAGTCGCGGCGTGTGCGTGAACGGCGGCTCCGGCCCCAGGCCGGCTGTCTAGTGCAGCCTCCTCAGTCTAGCCGACGAACGCTGCCGCGACGATTCGGCCGCACGGCTGAGGCGGGCCTAGCATGGGTGGATCAGTTGCAAGGCTCCAAAAAGTCCAACCGGCGTGGCACCCGATCGACGTACGTGTATGAGGACAAAGCGACACGAGAGAAAGAACGACCGAGATGAGCCCGGACCAGTTACCCGAACCCACCGCGACTGAGGGCATCGCCCGGCGGAGCATGCCGATTGAATACATGGATGATCTGCAGGACAGCTTGGCCAGCCTCGGGCAGCTGGCGACCGGCCTACTGCCGTTAGAGGAATCGCTGACCCGGGTCGCCCAGTTCGCAGTGCAGGCAATTCCCGGCGCCGAGGGGGCGGGTTTGACCTTGCTAGAGGAGAACCGGTCCGACACCATCGTCGCCACGGCCGAGTTTGTGACTCAAATCGACGACATCCAGTACGGCCTCGGCCAGGGCCCATGCATCAGTGCCGCCGCCGATCAGCAGACGGTGATGTCGGGCTCCCTGGGCGCGGACCAACGCTGGCCGCAGTTCGGATCTCGGGTCGCCCGCTTGGGCGTGCACAGCGTGGTGTCCTTGCCGCTGGTCACCAACGCGGGCGTGCTGGGCGCGATGAATGTTTACGCTCGTAAGAAGAACGCGTTTCCAGCGGATGCCGGGCGGCTCGGCGAACTTTTCGCGGTGCCGGCGGCCATCGCCGTGCAGAACGCCCAGGTCCTTGAGCAGACCAAACGACTAGCCAGCCAGCTGCAGGCCGCCTTGAGCACTCGAGGTGTGATCGAGCGCGCCATCGGCATCATGATGAGCCGGAGCGGCGGAACCGAAGCCGAAGCTTTGGACCGGCTACGCTCCTTGAGCCAACACCAGCACGAGAAGCTGCCAGTCATCGCCCAAACCATCGTTCAGGAAGCGGTGCGGCGCGCCCGGGCCCGGCACATTAATCCACTCCACTAAGGTCCAGGATTCCGGTTCACCTGGACCCCGCAAGGCACGGACGGCGACCGCCGGATAGGTGATCCGATCCGCCGGCTGTACTGTGAAAGGTGCTACGACTTCAAAGATTCGGGGATCCCGACCCGCATCTGAAGTCGAGCCCCATCGGCTGGACACTCCTGTTACGGCCGGTCCCGGCAGGAAATCGGCGCTCGGGCCGCCTCGGAGCTAACTGTGGACACATCCACACTCCTCATTGACGACATCCATAATCTGTTTTCCGACCTTGCTGTGCCCGATGGTATTGCTGAGCAGCCAGTCGAGCTCGAGAAGTCGCTGACAGCGCTCACCGAGGCTGTCAAGAGTGCCGCACCTTCGTACCGCGGACTGGCCCTCAGCTTGATCGTCGACAAGCAGCTCGTCAGCGTAACCTCAGCCGAGCTCGGTAACACCTCAGACATTGCGACTTCGTTGCGTGTGTCGCTGGCCTGTGTGCCGTCGCTGAGCACAGACAGTCAGATCACCTTCTACGCCTCAACGCCGGGCACCTTCGTCGACCTCTCCGCCGACCTGAGTTTCGCCTTAGGCAGCGACAGTCTTCGTCTGGACGAAGACATCCCGTCCGCTCTCATCTCGGACCTGACGGGCGTAGGCAGACTGTCAGCCGTCAACAAGGCTGTCGGCGTCCTCATCAGCCACGGCCACACTTCTGATAGCGCACAGCGCGAGCTGCGCCATACGGCGGACGCAACTCACTGCAGCATCCAGAAAGCCGCCGAGGCCGTGACCGAGAACCCATCAAGTGCCCTCTGGGATCAACACGGCCCCTTGGACAGTGCGGCCGCTGAAGAGGGCGGGTGTTAGAGGTCAACTGCGGTCCCCTTTGATGTTCGGCTTACGAACGCACTCGTCTAGTCGTGGAACGAGCCGCGTGCAACCTCGGTGGAACGCTGCTGTCCAACTCCCAAATTCAGCTCGCTCTCAGTTTGCTTGAGGATCCTGTCACGGGTGCATCGATCAACCACATCGGAATCGAAGTCTTTGCAATCGCGACTGGACGCGTGGCCCTCAGAGAACGTCTACTGGTAGATCATGCGCTCGGGGGAGGCAGCAGCCACGCCGCAGCGATCAGGAAGGGAAGGTCCTGACGCGGATCGTGCTGCGGAGAAAATTCAGTCTCGAAGCGCGAATGACGCTGAGACGGTCAACGCGGATTCGGGTGGCGTCGATACGGGGAAGAGGGTTAGCAGCCTCTCTCGTAGGGTCCGATCGGGGATGCGTTCGCTGTTCCGGCGATCGCCTGGGGTCGTTGTCGCCGGATCCATAGCGGTCCTGGTCGCGGTTGGGTACCTTCTCGCTCCACCGATGGGGCGTGATTTTTCGGCGCAGCTAGCTCATGCCCAGTTGGCTGAGTCGCATTGGCCGGTGTTGTTGGATCTGCGTTGGTATGGCGGTTTCAATCCGCTCGGCTACAGCGTGTTGTCTCCTGCGGTGATGGCGCTTTTGGGCGTACGCCTGACGACTGCGGTTGCCTATGTTGCCAGCGTGGTGCTTTTTGCGGTGTTGTTGAAAAGCACTGGGGTGGCGCGACCTGTGACTGGGGCGCTCACCGGGGCGGTCTGTCTTAGTGGGAATTTGGTGGTGACACGGACGACGTTCGCGCTGGGTCTGGTGTTGGCGCTGGGTGCGGTGTTGGTTCTGGTTTTAGGACGGCTGCGGGTGGCTTCGGTGCTAGCGGTGCTGGCGCCGCTGGCGAGCCCGGTGGCTGGTTTGTTCCTCGGCGTCGCTGGTGGTGCGCTTTTCCTGTCTGGTCGGCGTCGGGCTGGGGTGGTGTTGGCTGTTAGTGCTGGGGTGCCGACCGTGGTGGTCGCGTTGGCGTTTGGCATTGGTGGGTATCAAACTTTTGCAGCGAATCAAGCCCTGATCGGTTTTGTTGTCTGCCTGGCTGTGTCGGGTTTGTGTTGGCGCCGGCCGGTCATCCGGTGGGGTGCGTTGTTATCGGCGGTGCTGGTGGTTGCGGCCTATCTGGTGCCGACGCCTGTGGGTACGACCGCGACTCGTCTGCCCGAGTTGTTCGCCGCTCCGATCATCGTGGCGGCTGCGGGCGTTCCTCTGGTCGGAGTCATTGCCGCCGCGGTGAGTGTGGTTTTGGTGTTACCGCCCGCCTCCATCACCGAGGTGCAAGAGCGGGGCGATCCGGCGCTCAGCGCAAAGTTCTATGCGCCCCTTCTGGACCAGCTCGCCGCTCGTCGGGTTGCCGGGCCCATTGAGGTGGTTCCGACGCTGCGCCGCGGCGAAGCTGCCTTCGTGGCACCGGTGGTTGCCATCGCAAAGGGGTGGTCACGACCAGCCGACACCGGACGCCACCCCATCTTCTATGACGGAACGTTAAACGCGGACACCTACCAACAATGGCGTCAGGACAATGCGATCTCGTATGTGGCTCTTTCTGAAGGGCCCTACGATTGGGCGGCGAGTGATGAAGTGGCCTTGGTACGGGCTGGGTTGCCGTACTTGCAACCTGTCTGGGCGGACCCGACGTGGACTCTGTATGCGGTGAGGGATCCACAGCCGGTCATCTCATCCCCAGGGCGAGTTGTCGCTCGTGGCCCGGTGTCCCTTACGGTGTCGGTGCCCGAGCCGGGTGAATATGTCGTGCGGGTGCATTGGTCCCGCTACCTGTCGGCCTCCATTGGCTGCATGCGACCAACCGAAGACGGCTGGTCGACGCTCGTGGTTGAGCAGCCGGGCACCGTCACCATCGAAGGCAGCCTGACGCCACGCCATTGCTGACGCACTAGAGCGATCCAACTAGCAGGCTGGCGTGTGTTAGCTCATCCAGATCGTCGACAGCGGGGACACGTCGGTCGCACGGCCGAGCGCGGGCAGCCCGTACGCGTCCTCGATGGTGCGGAGCAGGGTGTAGTGGTCCACCTTCCCGGCGTAGGGCCCAGGGCTGACGTGGTCTCCGACGATGATCGTCGGTATTGGGTTGACCGTCCCGCCCGCGTTCTCATCGAAGGTGACGACCAGCCAGCTGTTGTGGTGAGTGGCCCACAGGGCGTAGCGGTCGAGGTGCTTCTTCATCCAGCGGTCACCGGTGCGGATCGAGCAGTCATGCATGCTGTCGCACATGTTCGGGCTTACGAACGACACGGTGGGCAACTTGCGATAGTCGCCCGGGAAGGCGCTGAATGGCCGATTGACGCTTGCCGGCAGGTTGGTGAAGTTGACCCACGGGTTGTGCTTGCGCTGATAGTCACCCGATACGCATCCTGTGAAGCCCACTTCAGGCAGGGACTCGGCGTAGCCGGCGAAGCTGAGTCCAGAGACCCGGAGCTGATGGCCCAGGTTGTCGGCCTTCGGAAACCGCTGCGGGCACGCATTGCTGGTCACGCGCTGCGTCGATCCGGAGAACAGCGCGAGATAGTTCGGCTGGCTGGGGTGGGTGATGCCGTAGGAGTGGGTCAGGTTGGCGCCTCGCGTCGCCAGCTTGCTCAGGTAGGGCGCATGCGGGCTCCCGATGACACTGGAGCGGTGTTCGTTCTCCAAGATCACGACTACGACATGGTCCGGTCGCGGCACCGCGGCCTTCTTGCCGGCGGCCGGTGGCACCACGGTGGCCGAGCTGCGGGGGACCGGCGGCGTGGCGGCTGATCGCGGGTCGGCAGCTGTGCACGCCGAAAGCCCGATCAGCAGCAGCATGGCCACGGGCCACTTCATCGGTGGCAACAGCGCTGGCGCGATCGCCCGCCAGGCACGGATGATCCGAGTGCCCATACGACCAGGGTCGCCAAGCCACGCTGAGACGAACCTAAGTTAGAACCCGACCGAGCCATTGGGAACCCGCCGACAGCATGTCGCAGCGAAGAGTGGGCCGAGCAAATCGCATCGCGGCGTCCAAGGCAGCGATAGGGCAGGCCGGCTCACTCCGTCGGCAGCAACTACCCTGAATCAATGCCGTTGAGGGCTGACCTAGCCGAGCTGCTGGACTGGGTGGAGGGAGTCGCTGCGGCGGCGCACAAGGCTCGCGCAGAAGGCAAGATCACGCTGGCCGAAGCGTTGGATACCATCCGCTTCGAGGTCTATCAGGGTTACCTCGAGGAGCTAAACCAACAACAGAGCCGAGCAGCTGATGTCCCCGAGCGCAGCTCGAAATCGCAATAGGCACCACAGCGTGCGCAGGTTGTCGCGTTGACCGTCGTCGTTGACTGAGGTTGACGCACGCTGAAGGCCGAAGGGATGATCCCCCCACAAGCCAGCGCTGGCGCCGCCCGGATCGGGCAGCGCCAGCGTGTCAGTCCGCTGATCAGTGAGAGCGGTGGTGCCCCCCGACTTTGATGTTGTACGTGAACACCGTTGAGGCGCCGCCGAAGGCTCCGCTGTAGTCGACCACGATCGTGTGCTTACCCGGACGCAGGTGGACCTTCGCCTTGAAGCCGCAGAAGACCGTGGCGAGTCGACCAGGATGTCCCAGGTCAACCGAGTCGGCGTAGAGGTCTCCTGCCCGGCCCGCTCCGGGGGTCTGTGCATGACGGTTCACCTTGGCCGTGAACACCCCGCTGTTGAGGGGCTTCCGCGGGCCGGTGATCGGGTCGCCATCCAGGGTTCTGGGCTCTGCAGCAGTGAAGCCCTGTGCACGTAGGTCGTCGCAGATGGGTTCCAGGCTCCTCCTTCCACGCGGGGGAGAGCCGCGTAACTCGGTGCGCGCTGCCATCATTGACAGGACGTCACCGATCTGAACCACTTCATCGGCAGAGCAGGCGTCAGCCGAGCAGACTGCCCAGCGTGCCCAGGATGTCGCCGTAGAACGTGCCGCCGATGTCGCGGAACAGCTCGAACGGCTTGCCGGGGCTGCCGAAGAACGGGCGCAGGGTCCAGGCGAGTTGGGTCCCGACGAAACCGAACAGCAGGATCCAGATGTACAGCAGGAGCATGCTCGCCGGCCGCTCGCCAGCGGCGGGTTGGGGTGCCTTCGCCTTGGCGGCGTTCTGGTTTTGCCGGGCGGTCGGCGCGTCGCCGTTGGTGGGCGGTCGCGCCGCCAGGTCGGCAGCACCGCCGACGGTCGCCGAGACCAGTTCCCGCTCCGGCAACTCTGCCGGCACGACAACCTGATTGGAGAGCATCGACCCGACGACGACGTGATTGTTGAGCGCGCGCATCCCGGAGGTCAGGAACCGCAGCCCAATGAGGGCGGTCAGGGTGAGGATCGCGACGTTGAGCAGCTTGAAGAACGCGTAGCTGCGGGCCGTAATCAGGAAGAACAAGCTGATCGGGGCGAAGGCGAAGGTCAGCACGGCGGTCACCGTGATCGCCACCATGATCAGCGCGCAGGCCTGCAGGACCGACAGCCGGGCGCCGAAGACCAGGTTGAACAGGTATAGCGTGGGCAGGCAGATCGCCAGGGTGGCCAGGAACAGCAGCGGGAGCTTGACCGTCGAGACTAGCGACTGGAGCCAGCCGTTCGAGGCCCCGAGTACCGCGCCGTACGCCGCCAGGCTGATGGCGGAGGTAAGCAGCATCCGCAGGATCAGTTTCGGCAGGTCACGCTCGCCGATGATCTGGTCCCAAATGCCCGCGCGGTCGCGCAGGATGCGCTCAATGATGAGTTGATTTCCTGAAGCCATGGTCGGCCCGCCCCTTCGATCGGCTGCGACGAAGCTACCGGCATTCCGGGTACGCCGTGAACGATCCAAAGAATTGCGTTGTCGAGTACGCTCGCGCCATGCCGGAGCCAGTAGTGCGGGCGTCGGACGACGACCGTGACACCGTCCTGCGGGCCCTAGAGCGGCACACCGCCGTAGGCCGGCTCAGCCTGGACGAGTTCGACCAGCGCAGCACCGCGGCCCTCGCCGCGGTGACCCTGGACGACCTCGCTGCCCTGACCGCCGACCTGCCGAAGCTGCCCGACGACGCGGCGCAGCAGCCCGAGCCGGCCGGCCACGCGCGGCACCTCGTCCTGATCTTCGCGATCGCCTTCGTGACGCTCGCCGCCCTGGTCGCCATGATGGTGCTGCACCCCTGACCGATTCGGGTCAGACCTGCATGGCAATGCGGTGGTCGGCGTTGATCTTACGTGCTGCCAGTTCCTTGATCGACAGTCAAGTGGTACGGCGGTCAGGCCATGATCACTACCGGCCAGAAGCTGACATGGGCGTCCCGGAGCGTTCGGCGCACGCGCGATGATCGCGTACGAGTTCCTGGCCGTCCCCCGTCAGCTTCACCCCGATGTCGGGGGGGTATTCGATGTCGTTCATCGGATGGCCGAGTCGTCCAAATTCTCTGCCGACGCAAAGGCCGCTAGCGCGTACTCCTGAGAGCCGCTCTCGTACTCCCAGAGTGCGCAAGCGACGGCGACGTGCCGGTACGCGGCCGTCAGGTGGTCCAGCTCTTCTTGCATAAGTGCGTCGACTTCGTTGTATCCAATGGCGACATCTCGCAACGCACGGTTCGCGTCCATTCCAAGGTAGGACGCATCGAGCGCTGATCTGGCGATGTCGAGAATCCGAAGGTTTGTCTCCATCGTTTCGAGGTCGAACACAGTTGTTACTCGGTCGCCGTCTGCGAACACGTTCCCAATCCAGAGGTCGCCGTGAATGGTCGCGACCGGCAGGCCTGCGTCGAAGATGTGGCTTGCACCATCCGCCATGCGCTGGAGCTTCTTGCCAAACGTCGCATCGGAGAATGTCTCCAGTCCTGACATCACCACAACGGGACTGAGCCATTGAGGCGCCGCGACGTTGATGTGTGTTGTGGCGCGATGGAAGCGGGCGGCAACGCGACCAAAGTCCCGCATCAGCCCATCGGTAACCTCGGCGGGCACCGATCCATCGATGAATCGTGAAACCGTGAATGATGTTCCGTTGACGTGGCCGACCACGTCGCCATTGCGCAACCGGAGACTGACTGGCGTATCGATACCGGCAGCGATCAAAGCCTGTTGCACTGAAGCTTCGTGACGCGCCATCGAGGGTGTGAGGATGATGAGAATTCGCACGACCATCCGCTCGCCATCGGACAGCTCAACAGCGTGGGTTTCGTTCGCGTAACCGACCAGCTTCGTGATTGAAATGACGGTTGCATCGGTGAGCTGAGCAATCGCCTGGTCAATGTCGAAGTCGTTGTGCACGCCGACATCCTTCCACGGCTGGCGTCGGTGTAGCGGTGGCACGCTGGCCTCAGAATCTTCGGCAAGGTGCCTCTGGCTAGGGGTGATGCTGGTGGACGATACTGGATTTGAACCAGTGACCTCTTCCGTGTTGGGGGCAGAACCTCTGCTTGGGGATGCGGCCGAGTGTGGTCTCTGGAGCGTGTGCAGGGTCGCTCATGTCTGCCACTGTGCGGGTTGGGTGGCCGACAGGTTTCGCCGACAAGCTCCACGAGCTTTTGGTGACAGCGACGGGGCGGAACCTCTTTTGCTTGTCGTTGATGACGTGCACCTAGGAGATGTCGCTCATCATTGGCTGCCGGCCATGAATTGCTTATGGGCAAACATGAGGACGATGAAGCGCGCGAGATCGCTGATCTTCGAGATAGATGATCTTCGCCGTCGTGGTTTCAAGTGCTGGTCGCAGTCCACATCACGACCTGGCCAGATGGGTAAGAGCACTCTCAAGTTTTCGACCAGGGGGCTTAGACGTCGACATCAGTGGGTTCCCGAGCCCGCACCCGGAGCGGGAAGAGTTACGCCGATATGCGCTTGCCCGCTCCGGGTAGCCCGCTGCCCTTAGAACGAGAGCAGGCGATCGAAGAACGAGCGATAGCGTCCGAGTGCCTGCCGCAGATCCTCGGTTGTGGTCTGCTCGCTGTCTAGGCCGTGTTCCAGATCGGCGCGCTGGCCACGGAACAGCTCCTCCAGCTCGTCGAGCACCTCTCCGACCAGCTCATTCGCGCCTCGTACGGCACGGCGCGGCTCGTCGACGAACTCGCCCTTGAGCTCATTCCACCGACTGTTATAGCTCTCTGCCCGCTCAGGGGGGATTAATGTCGTGCGTTGTCTTGCGCCGTCATCGGCTTGACGATCATCAGCGGTCTCAGCCCTCCTAGCGTCGGGCCTCTGCTCGCTCTCGTCGGCGGCCCTGTCGGCTTGACGATCGTCGCCGGTCTCGGCCCTTGTAGCGGTGTCCGGGCTCTGCTCATCCTCGGTGGGGCCGCCCAGCCGCTCGGCCGCGCTGCTGGCGTCGTCCCTTTTTTGGGGAGTGCCCGACGTTCCGTCGTCTGTAGTTGTCGCCTCCGTGCTCATGCTTTGGTCTCCCGTTCAGTCATCTGCTTGTTGTCGTGCTCACTCTGGGTGCGGTTGGGCGGACTGCGATCGCCGTCGTCTTCGAGCAAGGCCTGTACCAGCGACCGGTAAGACGTCACGGCTTGGCGCAGATCCTCGGTGTCGGCGTTGCCGTCTTTGTTTGCTTGGGCGATGCGGCGGGCCTCCCGATAGCGCTGGGTAACTTCTGGGTGGCTCACCGACAGATCGTCGGCCCGCTGGTCGAAGTCCTCGACCGGGTAGCCACGGGCGGCCATCACCTCAACTACGAGCAGGTCCGCGTTGCGCACCGCGTTGCTCGGGTCGTCCACGAACTGGCGCTGCACGTCCGACCACCGGCGCTCGAAATCCTCACGCTCAGACGAGTCGAGACTGCGCAGCTCCAGCTTTTCGTGCCGCTTAGAGCGGTCTCGCAGCTCGGACTCCGCCTCGCGTGGGCTATCCGCCTGGTCGAGGGCGCGGTCGTACTCAGGTCCGTATTGCTCACGCAGACGCGTCGTCCGCTTCTGCTGGGCCAACCGGTAGCCGACTACGGCGATCGCCGCGACTATCACAATGGCAACGATGATCACGATGATGAGAGTGGTGTTGCTCATATCGCAGAAATACCCGACCTCTATCAGCGCAAACCGATCGGTGTAAGCCCAGCCGAACGGGGTGCATTACAAACGTGTCTAGCGGACGTGGCCCGGGGTTCTTGGTCGGGTCGGGGTGGTTGACTCGTCTCCTGGTCGGCTGGCGTGGGGCGCGCGAGTTGGGCTTGTAGGCCGTCGAGGATGGCTTGGAGGCCGAACTCGAAGGTGTTCTCGGGTGCCGCGCCGTAGTCGGCGGCGGCAGAGGTACGACATCGACGCCATGACGCTCGTTATCGCCGCCAGTCATGCGGGCCTGACGCTCGAGGTTGGAATCAAACCAGAGGTCCGCGCGGCGTCGAACAGTGAAATGCCCCCGGACTACCCACCAGCCGCCATCGGTCTGTTGCCATGCGACGGCGACGAGTACATCCTCACCGAGGGCGGCATGAAGGGACAGCGCGGATTCTTCACCCGCGACCAGTGCGACGCGGTCGTGGTGCTGTGGTGCTAAAGCCCAGCCGCGCGGCGCGCGGCCAGCTCAATTTGCGCCGTGCCCAACACGCGTACAATCGCGGCAATAGTCGCCGTAAGCTTCGCGGGATCGGTGACAGTCGGCTGTGGTGGCCACTTGATCAGTATCGCGGCGGGCGTGTCGGGCCGCTGGACTAGCTCGATAGCAAGTCGATCGGACTGCGTGACCGAACCGACCGCGAGAAACCGATCTGAGTCACTCGAGGGGGACTTGTCCCCAGGCCTGCGGTTTCCCACGAGATAAGTTTCACACAGATGCAGATATTTTGTCCTGCAATGGGCAGAATGCCATCAAATTTCGCGAACGTGCACTGGTCGTTGCGGACAATTACCTGATCGCATCGGCGGCTCATTTCCTCAGGCCGGTTGGTGTTACGGGCACCCCAAGCACTTTTTGATCTTGGAACCGCGGAAAGTGAGCGCCACCAATCTGCGCGTGGCCGACACGGCGTGCGGATTTGCAGGTAAAACTCCGCCCGTGGGTGGGATACGGGATTGGACGAGTGGCCTTCCATGCCAATGGCCTCTGGCACATGACAATGGGGCGGCGGGCGCGAGTCAGGTCCGTCTCGATCAGCCGACGGCTTGTGAAACGAATCTGCGGTGTGTACCGACTGCCGGCGGGTGTGGTTGGTCACGCCTGGATGCGGTAAATCCGCTCGATGAGGTCGTGGACCGCTTGGGCTACGGCATCTGGTCTGGTGAGTGGGATGGTGAGGTGTGAGGCGTCGTTTAGGGCGCGGTGTTCGCCTTGGGGGGCTGCGGCTGTGATGGCGTCGTAGAGCTTCTGGCTGCCCTCGATTTGCTGGCGCAGTTGGTCCTCGGTGGCGAGTAGGGTCTGAGTGGCATCGATTCCGGTGCCGCTCAGGATGATCAGCGGCACGTCGGGGCGCGAGCCTCCGGCGCGGAGCTCGTCGAAGAGGGCAAGCACGTTTGCGCCTTCTCCGAAGCCGGTCGGTAGCCGCTCCGGGCTGAAGTGCTTGTGGATCAGCAGGTCGCGGATCGGCTGAGGGAACGCGGCGAACATGTCGGCGAAAGCGCTGCGGTACTGGGCCAGGAAGGTTTCGGGCAGCTCCGGCATGTCGCTGGTGGTCGGCTGGCTCTTGGCCATCTTCAAGTGCTCGGGCATGTAGAGGTCCCAGTCCTCGTGCGCAGGTTCCAGCAGCAGCAGGCCAGCGACTTCATCCGGGAAGCGCTGCGCATACCGCTGCACATAAAGGCCCCCAAGAGAGTGCCCCACCAGCAGGTACGGCGCCGTCGCGCCGCTGGACTGCAGGACGGCGCGTAGCTCGTCGGTGACCTCCTCGGCCGAGCGGGGTAGCTGAACGTCGTCGCTCCATCCGGTGCCGGCCCGGTCGTAGATGATCGAGGTCGTGGTCTCGGTGACACGCTGGTGCACGAGCAGGAAATCCAAGCCGAAACCGCCGGCGCCAGGCACAAACACCACTGCCGGATCGCCGGTGTCTGATCGGTCCAACCACAGCCGCCGATCCTCGATCTTCAGGAAGTGGCCCAGTGGAGGATGTATCGTTCTCATATCTGCGAACAGTATCAGCTATGAGAAGAGTTGGAAGATGACCGCCAGTGAGCTGCTTTTGCACCCGGTCCGTCTGCGCATCGTGCACGCAGTAATGGACGGTCTGCCCTTCACCGCCTCCGAACTGTGCGCACAGCTCCTGGACGTCTCGAAGGCCACCGTTTATCGGCAGGTGGCGGTGCTCGCCGAAGGCGGGCTGGTGGAAGTCGTCGGTGAGGAACGGGTGCGAGGAGCCGTAGAGCGGACCTACCGCCTCCACCCCTCGCGAACATCCATGACTGATGATGAGGTGGCTGCGATGAGTATCGATGATCATCACCGCGGCTTCGCGGCTGCCATCGCAGCACTACTCGGCGAGTTCGACGCCTACCTTGCGGGCGAGGACGCGAACCCCCGAGCCGACATGGTGTCCTACAAACAGTTCTCGCTCTGGCTGAGCAACGATGAGAAGGCAGCCTTCATCGACGAGCTGGTCCTCGCAATCCGGAGCCGGATGAAGCACATGCCCGCGCCGAACCGGCGGCGACACATGCTCAGCACAATCCTCTTCCCGACGGACACCCCTAATTGAAGACACGCGCTGGCAGGCGCTCAACCACGATCGCGCAGGACTACGAGGAGTGGCCGTCCTCGACTATCAGCGAAGATGAGAGGCCCCTATCGCATCCCGTTGCTGCTGATGTGCAGCGTCGCGCCGACACCTGTTCCTTCGATGTGCCTGCCTGCGAAGCCGAGCCACAGCCAGTCTCTGTGTAGAAATGCCGTGAGAATCGGACCGTTTCGCGTATGGGACGCGTGAAGGCAGCTTGGCGAGTGTCGGACCCAGTTGTCTGATAGCAGGCGTGTGGACCGGAACAAGGGTCTGAAATGGCCGATGTGGCGTTCGTTCTGCTGACCGTGCTGGCGTTCGCGGTCTTGGCGCTCACGGTTCGGGCTGGGCAGCGGTTGTGAGTGCCGAGAATGTCGTGGGTTTAGTGGTCGCGCTGCTGCTGACCGTATTCCTGGTGGCGGCGCTGCTGTTCCCGGAGAGGTTCTGATGTCGGAGTCGCTCGCTGGTGTCTTGTTTGTGACGTCCCTGGCTGTTGCGCTTGTAGTGGTACACCGGCCGTTGGGTGACCTGCTCTCCTGGGTGGCGACCTCACCGCGGGACTTGGCGCCAGAGCGGTTTGCCTACCGGCTGGTGGGGGCAGACCCCAAGACTGAGCAGTCGTGGAGTGCGTACGCGCGCAGCGTGTTGGCGTTTTCGGCGGTGTCAATCCTGTTCCTCTACGGTTTTCTTCGGCTGCAGAGCCATCTTCCGCTCAACCTAGGGTTTTCCGGCGTCGCACCGGATCAGGCGTGGAACACCGCGGTGAGCTTCGCGACGAACACCAACTGGCAGTCCTATTCGGGTGAATCCACCATGGGCCACCTGGTCCAGATGGCCGGGTTGGCCGTTCAGAACTTCGCCTCCGCGGCAGTCGGCATTGCAGTGTCCTTCGCGCTGATACGCGGCTTCGCTCGGACGGGCGCCGGCACACTCGGCAACTTCTGGGTTGACCTCACCCGCATATGCTTCCGACTGCTGTTGCCGATTGCTGTCGTCGGCGCAATCCTTTTCGTCGCAGCGGGCATGGTGCAGAACCTCTCCCCCGGCACTGATGTCACAACGTTGGCAGGAAATAGCCAGCACATCACGGGCGGGCCGGTGGCCAGCCAGGAAGTGATCAAGGAGCTGGGAACAAACGGCGGAGGTTTCTACAACGCCAACAGCTCGCACCCCTTCGAGAACCCCACGGCATGGACCAACTGGGTCGAGGTGTTCTTGCTTCTCCTCATCCCGTTCAGCCTGCCACGGGTCTTTGGTCGCATGGTGGGTGACCTCCGGCAGGGGTACGCGATCGTGGCCGTCATGGTGATCTTGGCGGTCATCAGTGTCCCAAGCGTCAACTACTTTCAGCTGCGAGCCAGTGGAACGGTGCCGACAGCGGTCGGCGCCGCCACTGAGGGAACCGAAATCCGGTTCGGGATTTCCCAGTCCGCCACCTTCGCCTCCGCGACGACGCTGACCTCAACGGGTGCGGTGAACTCTTTCCACGACTCGTACACCGCTCTGGGCGGCATAGTGCCGATTGCGAACATGATGCTCGGCGAGGTGGCCCCCGGCGGAACGGGTTCAGGTCTGTACGGGATGTTGGTGCTGGCGGTGATCACTGTCTTCGTTGCCGGATTGATGGTGGGGCGTACGCCGGAGTATGTCGGCAAAAAGATCCGGTCGCGGGAGATCAAGTTCGCCTCGCTGTACTTCCTCATCACGCCGATCATCGTGCTGGTTGGGACGGCGGCGGCGATGGCCTCGGAATCGGCGCGGGCGTCGATGTTGAACACGGGGCCGCACGGGTTGTCCGAAGTGCTGTACGCCTACACCTCAGCGGGCAACAACAACGGCTCCGCCTTTGCGGGCATCAGCGTCAACACCGTCTGGTACAACACCTCCCTCGGGCTGGCAATGTTGTTCGGCCGGTTCCTGCCGATCGTGCTTGTCCTCGGCCTGGCGGGAGCACTTGCCGCGCAGCGTCCCTCCCCAGCAACCGCCGGAACTTTGCGAACCCATCAACCCTTGTTCGTGGGGATGCTCGCCGGCGTCACGATCGTGCTGGTCGCCCTAACCTTCCTGCCTGCGCTGGCGCTCGGACCGCTCGCGGAGGGACTCAAATGAGCTCCAACCGCTCGACTGTGTTGCCGTCGTCGGAACCCGTCAGCACCACCGATGGGGGCGCAAGGCAGCGGTCCACGTCGCCCGCACGTCGCGTCGGAGCTGGGCTGCTCGACCCCAGGCTGTTGTGGCGATCCCTCCCGGATGCGCTGCGCAAGCTCGATCCTCGGACACTGTGGCGCCTTCCGGTGATGTTTGTCGTTGAGATCAGCTCCATCTTCACCACTGTGCTGGCGGTGCTCCAGCCCAGCCTGTTCGCGTGGGCGATCACGATCTGGCTTTGGCTGACCGTACTGTTCGCGAATCTCGCTGAGGCGGTGGCGGAGGGTCGCGGCAAGGCGCAGGCGGCGACGCTGCGCCGCGCCCGCCAGGAGACCGCTGCCCGTCGGCTGCTTGACTGGTCGCCCGGTGCGGTCAGTGTGGAGGAGGAAGCTGTCGCGGCCAACGCCCTACAGCTGGGAGATGTGGTGGTCGTTGAGGCCGGACAGGTGATCCCCGGCGACGGAGATGTCGTCGAGGGGATCGCGATGGTGGACGAATCGGTGATCACCGGCGAGTCAGCGCCGGTGGTCCGTGAGTCCGGCGGGGACCGGTCCGCTGTCACCGGCGGAACCAAGGTTCTCTCCGACCGAATCGTCGTCCGGATCACCCAACAGCCCGGCGAAAGCTTCATCGACCGGATGATCGCTCTGGTGGAAGGTGCGAACCGGCAGAAAACCCCCAATGAGATCGCCTTGAACATCCTGCTCGCCGCGCTCACGATTCTGTTTCTCCTCGCCGTGGCAACTCTGCAGCCGCTGGCGATCTACTCCAAACAGGTCCAGGCGGCGGCACCGGACAGCATGGTGCTGAACAATCACGGCGTCACGGGGATCGTGCTCGTATCGCTGCTGGTCTGCCTGATCCCGACTACGATCGGCGCTCTCTTGTCGGCCATCGGTATCGCGGGCATGGACCGTCTGGTGCAGCGCAATGTGCTGGCCATGTCAGGTCGTGCTGTCGAAGCGGCCGGCGACGTCAACACCCTGCTACTAGACAAAACGGGCACGATCACGCTAGGCAACCGGCAGGCGAGCGAATTCATCCCGGTCGGGGGAGCCGACGACGTCCAACTGGCCGATGCCGCACAGCTATCAAGCCTTGCCGACGAGACCCCCGAGGGACGCTCCGTTGTCGTGTTGGCCAAGGAGCGCTACGGGCTGCGGGCGCGTCAGCCGGGCGAACTGGCGGCAGCCAACTGGGTGCCGTTCAGCGCCCAGAGCCGTATGTCCGGGGTCGACCTGCCCGCCCGGGAGACAGATGGTGCGGAGCTTCGGGTGCGCAAGGGTGCGGCCGCTGCTGTTTTGGCCTGGGTACGGGAGAATGGCGGCGGATCCAGCAATGGCATGGGTCCGATCGTGGATGGGATCAGCGCAGCCGGCGGTACGCCGCTCGTGGTCGCCGCCCAGCTGCACGGCGAACCAGCGCGCGCCCTCGGCGTGATCTACCTCAAAGACGTCGTCAAGACCGGCATGAGCGAGCGCTTCGACGAAATGCGACGGATGGGCATCCGTACGGTCATGATCACCGGCGACAACCCCCTGACCGCCCGCGCCATCGCCGCCGAAGCTGGCGTAGACGACTTCCTGGCCGAGGCCACACCCGAGGACAAGATGGCGTTGATCAAGGCCGAGCAGCAAGGCGGCAAGCTGGTCGCGATGACCGGAGACGGCACCAACGACGCACCCGCTTTAGCGCAAGCCGATGTTGGCGTCGCAATGAACACCGGCACCTCGGCCGCCAAGGAAGCCGGAAACATGGTCGACCTCGACTCCGACCCCACCAAGCTCATCGAAATCGTCGAGATCGGCAAACAGCTGCTGATCACCCGCGGGGCACTGACCACGTTCTCCATCGCCAACGACATCGCGAAATACTTCGCGATCATCCCCGCGATGTTCGCTGCGGTCTACCCCAGTCTCGACCGGCTCAACATCATGCAACTGCACAGCCCGACAACGGCGATCCTTGCCGCTGTGATCTTCAATGCCTTGATCATCGTGGCACTTGTACCGCTTGCTCTGCGGGGCGTGCGGTACGTTCCGGGCAGTGCCAGTGCCATGCTGCGACGCAATCTGCTCATCTATGGACTGGGTGGCATCGTCGCGCCGTTCATCGGAATCAAGATCATCGACCTGCTGCTCTCGATGATTCCCGGGATCTCCTGATGCGACTTCCATCCTGGCTCGCCCAGCACCTCGCCGCCCTCCGAGCGCTACTCCTCCTCACGGTCGCGCTCGGCCTCGCCTACCCCCTGGCGATAACAGCGGTGGCCCAACTGCCAGGGCTGCATAGCCGCGCTGACGGATCCTTGCTCAGCAGACCGGACTCGCAGGCACCGGTGGGAAGCCGGCTCATCGGCCAAGCCTTCGTCGACAAGGACGGCAAGCCACTCGTCCAGTACTTCCAGTCCCGGCCCTCGGCGGCCGGCGACGGCTACGACCCGACAGCGACCTCCGCCTCCAACCTGGGCCCAGAGGACATCGTCGATACACTTCCCGACCCAAACGCTGCCCCAGGGTCGGACGAGGCCGCGGGAAGCCAGAGCCTGCTCAGCCAGGTCTGCGCCCGCAGCAAGGATGTCGGCAGTCTGGAGGGCGTTGACGGGCGGCGTCCCTTCTGCACCGACGACGGCGTCGGTGCAGTCCTCGTTGTCTTACACGAGAACGGGCTGACCGGGCCGGTCACCCGCGCCGTCAGTGTCAACCAACCCTGTCCCGCCAAGCCCTTTATCTCAACGTGGGAGGGCGTCGCGGTCGAGTGTGCCCGCTACGGCCAGGACTACTCCCACGGAGTGATCACCCCTGTTCGGGGAACCGCGCCGGCCCTTCCTGTCGTGCCAGCTGACGCCGTTACCGCCAGCGGAAGTGGGCTCGACCCCCACATCAGCCCGGCGTATGCGCAGCTGCAGCTAGCACGTGTAGCGAAGGAGCGGGGGATGAGTATTGCCGAGCTTGATGCGGTCGTGGCCGCCCACACCAGCGGCCGGGCCCTCGGATTCCTCGGTGAGCCAACCGTGAATGTTCTCGCCCTCAACCTGGACATCGATAACCGATATCCCTACCGAGCCTGATCGGCTCTTCCACCTGCAGATCAGAATGGACTGAAGATTCCAGGAAGCGAGAGAGGATGAAATCGCTGCCGGGAGGAGGTGCCGTGGCGACAGGACAATTGCGGGTCTACTTCGGCGCGGCTCCTGGTGTTGGAAAGACGTACAAAATGCTCGAGGAGGGCCACCGGAGGCTGGAGCGTGGCACCGATGTCGTCGTCGGCTTTATCGAAACACATGGGCGCAAGCACACCGAGGAACTCATCGAAGGCTTCGAGGTCGTCCCGCGGGCCAAGGTGGCCTACAAAGGCACCACTCTGGAGGAGATGGATCTCGCAGCCGTCATGGCCCGACGACCCCAGGTGGCTCTCGTGGACGAGTTGGCTCACACCAACGCTCCCGGCTCGCCGAACGAGAAGCGCTGGCAAGACATAGAGGAGCTCCTCGATGCCGGGATCACCGTGATCACGACCGTGAATGTGCAACACCTGGAATCGCTCAATGACGTTGTCTACGACATCACCGGTGTACGGCAGCGCGAGACCGTGCCGGATGCAGTCGTACGCCAGGCACAGCAGATCGAGCTGGTCGACATGACGCCGGAGGCGTTGCGCCGGCGGCTCGCACACGGCAATGTCTACGCACCAGAGAAGGTTGACGCCGCCCTCGGCAACTACTTCCGTGTCGGAAATCTCACGGCTCTTCGCGAGCTCGCACTGCTCTGGGTCGCTGGCAAGGTAGATGAGCAGCTCGACCAATACCGTGCTGATCACAACATCGGCTCACACTGGGAGACCCGGGAGCGGGTCGTCGTCGCGCTGACGGGCGGGCCCGAGGGCGAGACCTTGATCCGCCGGGCCGCCCGTATCGCTGCGCGCACCAAGGGCGCGGATCTGCTCGCGGTTCACGTCGCCCGCAGTGACGGTCTCACAGGTGGAGATCCGGCTCATCTGGCACGTCAGCGTGTGCTGGTGGAGGATCTCGGCGGCACGTATCACCAGGTGGTCGGAACCGACATCCCGGACGCCCTACTGGCCTTTGCCCGCGGCGTCAACGCCACGCAGTTGGTGCTCGGCGCGAGCCGCCGAGGGCGCTGGGCGCAACTGTTCTCCCCGGGCGTCGGCGTTACGACAACATCAGAATCCGGATCGATCGACGTACATCTGGTCACACACGAAGCGACCGCGCACCGGTGGCGGATTGGCAGAGGACGTGACAGACCATGGCGGCGCGGATGGGGCGGGCTCAGCCTTGGCCGCCGCGCGGCAGGTTTCATCCTGAGCGTCGCCGCGCTGCCGGTACTTACTGTGTTGCTGCTCGCAGTCGATGCGGACGTCTCCTTGTCCACCGACATCCTGGCGTTCCTCCTGCTGGTGGTCGCTGTCGCGCTCGTCGGAGGTCTGCTCCCAGCCGTGCTGGCAGCCGTCGGCGGATTTGCCCTCTTGAACTACTTCTTCACACCACCAGTGCGAGCGTTCACCGTCGCTGAGCGAGAGAACCTTCTTGCGCTGTTTGCCTTTCTCGTCGTGGCGGTCTCGTTGAGCACCGTCGTCGACATTGCCGCCCGTCGTACCCGCGAGGCGTCGCAGGCCAGAGCCGAGGCGGCTACCCTGTTCACCCTGGCGGGCAGCGTGCTACGCGGCTCGCGCCCGCTGCCGGCGTTGCTCGAGCAGATCCGTGAGACGTTCGCATTCGACGCGGTAACTCTCCTCGAGCGGCGGCCGGAGGCCCTCGGCGGACCTGATCTGGAGCATGCGAACGAGGCGTGGACTGTGGTCGCGTTCGTCGGCAGCCCAATCTGTCTGGCACCAGGCGATGGTGATGCCGAAGTGCACGTCGATGACTCCTACACCTTG
>Ga0307302_10000193_pt1 | contig 27401 bp, 24 predicted proteins | sample ER_DNA_183_FD_194490 | JGI IMG/M metagenome (GOLD analysis project Ga0307302, IMG submission 194490) | Bulk soil microbial communities from the East River watershed near Crested Butte, Colorado, United States - ER_DNA_183 | ecosystem: Environmental > Terrestrial > Soil > Floodplain | place...
GATCACCGCGATCGCGCAGAGCGGCGCGATCCGCGTCAGGTTGCCCAGGTGGGCTTGGAGGTCGATCCACGGCAGCCTGCTAACCGCCCCGACCGACACGAGGATCAGCAGAGAGAGCGCGACGCGACCCAACAACCAGGCGGCGTCGTCGCCGAGACGGGGGTTGATCCGGAAGATGCGAGAAGAGTCGCTATTGAGGATCAGGAAGGTGAGGACGGCGAACACGATCCCGATCGGACGGAATCCGATGAGGGAGATGGGGCCGAACCCGACGAACAAACACACGCTTCCGAGCGCGGCCGCGTCGGCGAGGGGCAGGAGACTCGAAAGGGGAGGACGGAACCGAAGGGCGCGTGGTGGCTCGAAAACCACTTCGAGGGGTTCGCGAACAGCCATCGGTCACGCACCGCCGCATGCCGCAACAGACATGGTTCCGGTGATCGTGTTCTCCATGCGCCCTCCAGCAGCTAGGAGAATGAGTCTGGCTGTCCGGTCCCTTCCAGCGCATGCGCGTTTCGCCGTAAGAAACGTACCGATTGGATGCGAGCCGTCGGTTTTTGATCGCCGGCGCGACGTGACGCAGACCCGCGCTGGTGCGCCTGCGTGCCCGCCTCACGCATCTGGTGTAGCGGGGCTACGTTCACCGGCGGCGATCCGCGCGGATCGGTTCCGCGCCGAACGCGGGCAGGTCAGGCCTGGACCGGGAACCGTAGCCCAGGTACGGCGTTCATCAGATGGCCGCCGGGGTTGCGCCCACGTACCGTTTCACCGCAAGGACGAACGGAACGCGAGGCTCGGGGAGCGCAACATGACGGAGCGATCGGAACGCGCATGGGACCACGGTCGATGACGTCTGCCCTCCCCCCGATCGCACCGCCACGCTTGATCGAAGTTGCCGGCGTGGCAGGTGCCGGCAAGTCGACGCTCACTCGATCGATCTGCGAGCGCCCCGGGTTCTACGTGGGCGGTTTCATCCACGCGCGGCGCCCATCCGATCTCCTCCAGATCCTCATCGGCTCCCCACGATCGCTGCCGATCCTCGTGAGCGGTGGCTGGAGCGCCCCCCGGATGAGCTGGGCGGAGTTCAAACTCATGATGTATGTGACGCGGTGGCGATCCGTTTTCCGTCGAGATCGGGACCGTCGCGACGGCATCACGGTGCTCGACCAGGGACCGTTCTATGCCCTCGTTCGCCTGAAGGCCGAGGGCAAGCCGTTCACGACCACGCGGGCGTTCGCGCGGTGGTGGAACGACATGCTCCGGCTGTGGGCGCGCGAGCTCGACGTGATCATCTGGCTGGACGCACCGGACGAGGTCCTGCGGGATCGGATCAACGGACGAGCCCAACACCACCGGCAGAAAGGCCGGCTAGCCGATGAGGCGCACGGATTCCTCGCTCGCTATCGCCTCGCCTTCGAGGGTGCGCTCCGCACGATGGAGGCTCTCGGGACCCCAGAGGTGCTCAGGTACGACACGGAGCGCACGTCCGCCGCGCAGCTGACGAGCACCATCCAGCCGATCCTGATCGCTCATGCTCGAGCCTGACGCCCGACCCTCGGCGACGGCCAACCGAGGCGAGCACCCTGCTTCGATGCTTCGGGTCCTGCACGTGATCCTCATGCTCGGCGAGACGAACAGCCAGTACAACGAGCAGTGCCTCCCGTTGATCGGGCAGCGCGATCTCTCGATCTGTACGTACTTCGTGCCACGTCTGACCCCTCCACCGGAGATCGCGCTGTACGCCGGCGATGGAACCCTTCGAGGGTTCTTCCGCGGATTGAACCGGGCATTGAGCGCCGGAACGTACGACGTCATCCATGTTCATGCACCACAGACCGGGGTCTTCGTTCCGCTCGGCGTGCTGGCACGACGCCACCCATGGCGACTCCTTCGCTCGCTCGTCTACACCGTGCACGATTCCTTCTACGACTACCGGCCGCGGGATCAGGCGATGATGCTCATGCCCCTGGCCGTCTTCGACCGGGTGGTGTTCTGCAGCCGTTCGGCGTACGAGAGCTTGCCCCGGGCGCTGCGATGGCTCGTGGGACGTCGCTGGCGCCTCGTCCAGAACGGAGCGGACACCGATCGGGTCGACCGGGCCATCGCGGCGGCGCCCCGCGTCAGAACGGACGGACGCTTCACGGTGATCTCCGTCGGTCGCTTGGAATCGGTGAAGGACCCGCTCGCGCTGCTCGAGGCGTTCGCGCGCGCCTTCGGCCAAGACGGAGACGCCCGGCTGGTCCTCATCGGCGCGGGGAAGCTCGAGGAGACGTTGCAGGCCCGCACCGACCATCTCGGTCTCCGTGACCACGTCGACCTCACCGGCCTCATCCCCCGGGACGACGTCTTCGTGTCGTACGCCGAGGCGGACGTCTTCGTCTCCACATCGCGTGGTGAGGGACTGCCGGTGGCCGTGTTGGAGGCGATGGCGGCGGGCTGCCCGGTGATCCTCTCCGACATCCCGCCCCATCGAGAGGTCGCCGAGGATGCCGAGTTCATCCCGCTCGTCGCCCCCGGCGACCTCGAGGGCTTCGCACGGGAGATCCGGCGATACGAGGAGATGCCGCCGGAGGAACGTCGCGCGATCGGGCGCAGGTGCAGGGCTCACGTGTTGGAGCGGTTCACGCTCCCGATCATGCACGCGACCACCGAGGTCGTGTATCGAGGGTCCGGTCGTCGCGTCCGGGCGGGACGGACACCATGATCGTCGAGTTCATCGGTTGCAGCGGCGCCGGCAAGACCACCCTGGCGGCTGAGATCGAACGGATCGGGGGGCCTCGCCCGACGATCTCCGGCACCGGGCTCATCGTGGACCACCCCGGCGTGCGGTGGATCAGCGATCCGACCGCCGTCAACCTCGTGGCCGACGTGATCTCCTTCCCGCCGTTCCTCCGTGCCCTCGGCCGCCAGAAGGACTTCGTCACGTTCGCCTTCGATCGATTGCAGCGGCACGCTCCATCCCCCTTCGCGAGATACAACTACATGCTCAATGTCGTTCGGAAGCTCGGCGTCAACGAGATGGCACGACGTGCGGCGTCGCGGAAGACCGTCCTGATCGACGAAGGCGTGGTGCTGTCCGCCTACCAACTCTTCGTGTACTGCGATGCGCCGTTCGGCCATGCCGATCTCGAGCGGTTCGCTCGGTTGGTGCCGTTGCCGGATCGGATCGTCTACGTGCGAGCGCCGATCGACCTCTTGGTCGATCGCGCGATGACGAGGCTCGATCGACGCCGAGAGCTCGCCGGGCGAACCCTGGACGAGCTCCGGCGGTCCCTGGAGCGGGCGATCGAGCTCTTCGACGGGTTGGCGATGACGGAACCGATCCGCGAGCGGCTCCTCACCGTGGACATCGGCGATGGTTCCGCGCGGACGCGTGATGCAGCCGTTCGAAAGGTCGCGCGCTTCGTGAGCCCGCCGGTCCGCTCCCCCGCAGAGAAGGGGTCCGACGATCCCGAACGGCCCGCCAACGGCGAACCGGCCGGAACGAGGGCGCGGATCGGCTTGATCGCGTTCGTCGGTTCGGAAGCGAGCGGCAAGTCGACGATCCTCAACGAGGTGGGGAGCTGGCTCGGCCGCGATCATGTGGTTCGCCGGATCCACGCGGGCAAGCCACCGAGCACGGCCCTCACCTACGTCCCTCACGTGCTCCTTCCGGCCCTCCGACGCTTGTTCCCGGAGCAGCGCTCGCTCCGGGTCGAGGCGCGGTTCGACGCGGATCCGCGAACGCGGCGCCGGTACTCGCTGCTGTTCGCGCTGCGCTCGGTGATGCTGGCCTACGAACGGCGAGCGATCATCACCCGGACGGTCGCTCGATCACCGAACGGAACCGTCGTCCTGAGCGACCGGTATCCGTCTCGCACCGGAGGGAACCCGGATGGACCGCAGCTCGGGCATCTCCCGCTCCCTCCGAGCCGCATCTCCGTTCGTCGCGTCCTGGCAGCGCTCGAAGATCGCTTGTACCGGGACATCCCGACGCCGGACCTCGTCTTCCATCTCACGGCCCCGCTCGACGTGACGCTCGCTCGCAACGCCGCTCGCGCGAAGAACGAGCCGGAGGAATACGTGCGCTTCCGCCACGCGATCTCCGCCGATCTCCGGTTCGATGGGACGATCGTGCATCGGATCGACACCGACAGGGAGCTCCGCGACGTCCTGGACGAGATCGAGCACGCCATCGACGAGGCGTCCGCGGGTGCGGAGGCAGGCGCGTGGCGCGGCTCCGGATGAGCGCCGGGTCGTCAACGTGCGCAGGCTCGAGGAACGACCGGGAAGGGGATCCGGCGCCATGACGCTTCCGAACTTCATCGTCATCGGCGCGGCGAAGGCTGGGACGACCGCGCTCCACTGGTACCTCGCCGAACACCCGCAGGTGTTCATGACGCCGGTCAAGGAGACGAACTACTTCGCCTTCGGCCTGGACGACGAAGGTCGGCTCCTCTACGGCGATCCGGAACTCCATCGTTTCCCGATCCGGTCCTTGGAGGAGTACGAGCGCTCGTTCGACGGCGCCGGGGGGGCGGTCGCGGTCGGCGAGGCCTCCCCCATCTATCTGGAAGCTCCGCGAGCCGCCGCCCGGATCGCCGAAGTGATCCCCGGCGCTCGCATCCTGTGCGGCATCCGTGAACCGGTCGACCGCGCGTACTCCGATCATCTGATGTACCTGCGATCGCGGGGGCGGCGCCTCGACCCCGCGCGGGACCTGACGCCGTCCGCCGCGTGGGCAGCTCCGGACTCCCATTGGATGCAGATCAGCCGGTACTACGAACCGCTCCGACGGTACTTCGACGCCTTCCCGCGTCAGCAGATCCACGTGTTCCTGTTCGACGACCTCAAGAAGGATCAGGCCGGCGTGGTTCGCGACCTGTATCGCTTCCTGGGTGTGGACCCCGGATTCGCGCCGGACTTCGCGACCCCCCACAACATCGGCGGGATGCCGTCGAGCATGCTGGTCGAGAAGGTCCTCACGAGCGGACGGCTCAAGGAGGCGCTCGAGCCGTGGGTGCCGAAGCGCGCGGCGGACCTGGCAAGACGGGTCCGCACGCGGAACATGCGCCGGCCGCCGCCCCTTCCTCCTGAACTCCGGGCGGTGCTGCTGGAGAACTTCCGCGACGACATCGACAAGACCGCCGGTTTGATCGGGCGGGATCTGAGCGCATGGCTGCGGTCGGGATGACCCGATCCCCCGACTCAGCCCACGAGCGCCTCGACGACCCCGCGCGTTGCCCTGCGCCGGTAGAGCTGCATGGCCGGCTTCAACAACCAGCGCTGCTTGATGCCGTACATCGCCAGGTTCCGACGGTTGAAGCCGCTCCGTCCTCCCTCGCGCAGGGCTCCGACCGACTCCGGCAGTGAGGGCCCATACTCCTGTTGCTGGGCCGGGAACACCTCGCGCTTGACGTGCTCGTAGAGCTCGAGGTCCGCTCGATTCGCTTCGAGGAGCATCCCCCGCGTGCGTTCGTCCGCCAGGAGGTCCTTCGCGATGTGCGAGCTCTTCGCGACGTTGACGGGCGCGTAGCGGATGTCCAGATCGGGTGCGCGAAGGGCCTGCAAGAGGAACAACGATTCGTCGAACGCCTCCGTGAGGCCGACGAACATGTTCTTCCGGCCGATCACGGCGATCGCGTCGTTGGCGTCGGGCGTCCCACCGATCCGCTGCGTCTGGGCGTTGCGAGCCCAGTCCTTCTGGATCCATTCCTCGAACGACAGATCGCTCCGCTTGCGATGGTCCAGGCGGTACTGGAAGCGCGACGCGCAGAGCGCGATCGGCTCGCGGAGGAACGTCACGTATCGGAGGTCGGTGCCCGCTTCCTCCAGGTCGATGTGTCCGCTGATGCGATGTCCGGCGATGCTCGCGAGCCGCGGGTAGAGACGGCGGACGCGCTGCAGATCGCTCGTCGAGAAGGGCGGGTCCGTCCACGGCCCGTGCCACGGCTCGACATCGCAATGACGTGTGCCGTACGAGCTCCGGAGGATGTAGCGCAGCGTCGTACCGGCGGTCTTGTTGATATGGATGAACACGAGCACGCGTCGCCCGCCGCTCATGGCCAGTCGAACCCGAGGTGATGACTCGCGGATCCCGCGACCCGGGCGATCGTCTCGAGGTCGCCCTCGCTCAGCGTCTCCCGCCATGTGCGATCCTCGCGGATCTCGGAGACCGCGCTGAGCCGCATCGAGTTCCCGATCACGTGCTGCTCGGTCGTCTGCAGGTAGCCGGACAACGGGACGGGATCGATCCCGATGAACCGTGCCACCCGGTCGAGGGTTCCTTGGGGCTCGGCACACAGCTCCTCGTAGTGGAGCGGCATCCACGCGTCGGCGGGGAACGCGCGTCGGAGGCGGTCGGCCTCCGCGTTGGCGTGCCTCCATCGGCGGGCGGCCCTGGTCACGTCGACGCCGGTGTGCTTCATGATGCTCGCCGAATTCCCGCGTGGATCACGAACGAGATGGATGACCTTCACGTCGAGGCGGGGCGACCCGGCGAGGTACCGAGGGCGCTGGTGGTCGCGAGCGGTATCCACGAACACCGGCTTGTTCGTTTCGTCGAGGACGGCTCTGGCCAAGCTCCAACTCGCCAGCCTCGCCTCGGCCACCCGTCTGCGCACGAGGCCGGTCCTGCCGATCGTCGCGTCGCGGACGGCGTTCAACGCCACGTTGCCGAGCGAACTCACGACGATCCCGTTGAGCCAGCGACGGTTCGAGATCCGCACGTGGGTGTTCCAGTAGTCCTTCTTGAACACCGTAACGGGATGTCCCTGCTCCATGGTCCGGTCCGCCACGCGATGCCAGAAACCGCATCCCAGGAACCGGGTGCCACACGAGCACACGTAGGTGTCGAGGTCGACCTTGGCGGTGAGCCCGGTCGCGGCTCCGATCGACGCGCACGACGGATGGTTCGCCAGGAGCATCCCCAGGAGGGTGGACCCTGTGTAGGGACTTCCCGGCATGCTGACGTATCGGACCGGCGTCCTCGTCGACTGGGCCGGACCCGTCATGCGCCACCGTCCTTATCGGCGATGAGGTCGTTGTTCGCGGGCGTCCGCGCCATCGACCGGGGACGGTCGCGTGATGGAGCCGGATGGGTGCTCCGTCGCACGAGGTCGGACCACAGCTGCAGGTTCCCGCCCATCGTGCTCGCGAGGTCGAAGGAGGCGCTGCGCGCCCTCGCCGCGCGCCCGAGCTCCCGTCTCCTCGCGGGGTCGCGAAGGAGCGAGTCGATCCCCGCTGCCAGAGCCGTGGGATCCTCGGGCGGCACGATCACGGCGGCGTCTCCCGCCGCCTCTGCGCCGGAGACGTCGGTCGCCACGATGGCTGCCCCGGACGACATCGCCTCGAGGAGGGCGAGCGACATCCCCTCCCAACGGGACGGGGCGATGACGATGTCCGCGGCACGGTACTCCGGGGCGGTGTCATCGACGGGTCCGCGCCACTCGATCCGATCCATCACGCCCAGCGACGTGGCGATCCGTTCGAGCCGGATGCGCTCCCCATGGCTGCTCTCTCCCCCGACGAATCGCAGCCGCGCCGTCCGATCGGCCACCAGCGCCAGGGCGCGGACCGCGACATCCTGACCCTTCTGCTCGCTCAGCCGTCCGACACAGACGATCAGCTGCGATCCGTCGACCCGTTCGGCGCGCGGCCCATCCGGCGAGAATCGAGCGCGATCCACCCCGTTCGGCAGCAGCAGCACGGGGGCATCGGCCCCGAGCACGATCCGCCCTTCGGCGGCCTCCCGCTCCGACACGGCGACGATCGCATCACAGCGACCGGCGAGGGCGCGCTCGATCCACCGGTAGAGACCCGACCACCGGCCTCCAACGAGCCATGACCAGTAGTGGGGCGTCATCACGACGACCGGACGGTCGCGGCGCCCGATGGAGTGGGCGGCGACGCGGCCGAGCGCGGACGCCTTCGACGAGTGCAGATGCACCACATCGCGTCCACGCGCGAGCCCGCGGAGCGTGAGGACGTCGAGCGGATCCCGGATGGACGGACTGCGTGCCATGTCGAGGGCGCGGTGGCGAGCCCCAGCGGCCTCGACCCAAGCCTGCAGTGGGCCTCTGGCCGATCCAGGGCTCACGACGGTGACGGCGTGTCCCGCGGCGACCGCGGTCTGCGTCAACTGGTGGACGTAGATCGCGACCCCGTAGTCGACCGATTGCGACACGATCAGGACGTCGAGCGGTCCTTCCGCGGACGATCGCCGAGCTCGGTCCCCTCGGTCCTCTCCCACACCCATCCGCGCTCAGCCTCTCCAGCTGCTCAGATCGATGCCCAACGATCCTTCCAACGCCTCGAACTCGTCCAGGTACCGCTGGCTCAGCTCTTTCTTCAGCTGATCGTCGAGCTTGGGGACTCGATCCCCGCTGGTCATGAGGCGGCGCATGCCCAATCGTCCACCGAGGTCCACGATGGATTCCAGATGCCGCCGTCGAAGTCGCCGGCCGCTCTTGACGGCCACGCTGGAGATCGAGCGGAACCTCGGCACACTGCTGGCGTTCACCCGCTGGATCGACGCCGGGAAGCCCTCCTCCGTCACGCCGAGGAAGGAAGCGAGATCGGCGCGCACCGCGCTTCCTTCGGAGACCGCCTCCTCGAAGACGAGCGGGAGGAGCTGGCCTCGGGGGAACCGCTGGAGGTACCTCGTGAGGTACGCGCTGTAGAACCCCATCTCGAGTGCTCTCGGCCTGGTTCGGATGAACTCCTCGAACGATCCTCGGAAGTTGCGCCGCTGGAGGATGAACCCGTACTGGGAGTACGCCCGATCGACGGGATGCCTGAGCATGACGAGGAGCTTCGCCGACGGAAGCATCTTCCAGATCCGATCGGGGCAGACGGGGTCGTACAGGTACTGGGGCGAGATCTCTCCGATCGCCCGGTACCTGGCCGCCTCGTCGGGGGGACAGAAGAACCCCTCGTACCAGTCGGGACCATGCTCGAAGTGGCGGTCGAAGAATCGCACCTCCTTCCGACGGGTCGGGAGATACACCTGCGGATGCCCCTCCAACAGCGTGTGGAGCCAGGTCGTGCCGGCTCGAGGAACGCCGATCCCGACGAACGTCGGAAGCGTCATCGAGCGGCACCTCGGACCAGGATCGGTCCGGACGCCAGCTCTTGCGTGGCGCGCAGGTCGGGCTCGGCGTCGCGCCGGTCGCGGGATCGATCCTCGGGTGTGGGCCGGAGCGCCCCGGCCGCGATGATGAGCGTCATGAACAGCCAGGTCGTCTTCCGATGCTCCCACGTCAGGGTGGACGCGCCGATGGCCCAGACCGCCAACACGGTGAGCCAGAACCTCCGGTCCCACTTCGGCTGCCTCCAGGCTGTTCGGAAGACGATCCACAGGATGGCCGCGAACAGGACGACTCCGACGAGCCCCTCCTCCACGAGGACCGACAGGTACGTGTTGTGGGCCACCTTGTCCAGCGTGTTCACGGAGCGGTACTGGTCCGTGCCGACCCCGAACAACGGATGCTCGGAGAACGCGGCGAAGCCCTGCTTCCACTGCTCGGTCCGACCGTTCAGATCGCCCTGGGTGATCTCCGTCCCCGTCGTCCCCAGTCGCTGGAACGATTTCAGCGGCTTGACGATGGGGATCACGACGAGCATCGCCGCCGCGAGGATGAAGATGACGGCGAGCCGCGCGGACGGCTTGGCACGAGTGAGGAGCGCGAGACCGAACAGGAGGCCGACCGCTGCCGCGATGGATGCCGTCCGCGTGCCCGACAGCGCGATCCCGATGAACGCGGCCGGCAGGTAGCCGAGGTTCACGAGGCGAGCGCGCCTCGACGTCTCGGGTGCCGCGGCGAGGTAGCACGCCACCGGCACACCGAGCGCCACGATGAACCCGTACCCGTCCGGATTGGTGTCGCCGACGGCGAAACGATCGTAGTGCGTGTAATACGCGTGCGAACCGAGGTAGTTGATGAATGCACCGCCGATCGAGACGTACGTCCCCAGCACGTACGCCTGCAGACCGGCGAGGATCGCGGGTCGCGTCCGGTAGAGGTCCCAGATGATGAACGTGAAGATCAGCGATTGGATCCACCGCAGGACCGCGCCCACGCTCTGAACGGGATCCGCGCTCCAGTACGCCGTGATGGCCACCCAGATGACGAAGACGCTCGTCACCACCAGGAAGGTGATGGGCCTCCGCATCTGACCCGTCATCGCGACCAGCGCGATCCAGAGCGCCGTCACGATCAGCCCCATGATGGTCGCCGCGGTACCGAACCCGGGGAGGTGGAAGGCGCCTTCCCATGGGATCGTGAAGATCATGACCAGGGACAGCCAGTAGACGGTCTTCCGCACGGCCTACGCCCCTACCAGAACGTCGAGGTACCGCCGCACGACGGTCTCCAGCTCGTACGGCTGCCAGCTCTCCTCCGGGGGCGCCGGTACGTCGCCCGCGAGCGCCGCGGCGATCCCCTCCGCGAGCGCGTGCTCGTCCCCAACCGGCACGAGCAGGCCGTACCGACCGCCCTCGAGGATCTCGCTCGGCCCGCTGAGGCAGTCCGTGGCCACCACCGGCGCGCCACAGAAGAGCGCCTCGATCAGGACGGACGGGAGGCCTTCCCATCTGGACGAGAGCACGAACGCGGCCGCGCCGACCATGTACGGATAGGGATTACCGACCCAGCCCGGCAGGCCGACGGATGCGTTCAGGCCCAGGCTCGATACGAGGGCTTCGAGGTGGGGCCGTTCGGGTCCGTCGCCGAGGATGAGCAGGCGCGCGTCACCTCGTTCGAGAACGCGGGAGGATGCGCGGATCAGTGCCCCGAAGTCCTTCTGCTGCGTGAACCGTCCGACGGCGAGCAGCACCGGCGGCTGCCCGGATCCGAACCATGGATGATCCAGCGGCTCGTCCGCCATCGCGCGCAGCTCCGGGGTGACGATCGGGTTATGCACGACCTCGACATGCGCCGGCCGCAATCCCGCCGTATGGACGAGGTCGTCGGCCGTGCCCTGGGCGACCGACACGACACCATCGGCCCACGGGTAGAAGCGCCTGATCAACCTCGGCATCTGGCGATGGCGGCGACGGGGCGAATGCGCCGCCTCGAGCGAGAGCGCGTTCTGCTCGTTCACGACCAACCTCGTGTCAACGCGGGAGAGCGTCCTGGCCCAGATGCCGACGATGTTGACGTAGTTCATCGACGTGAGCATCGCGGCCGGGCGCTCGCGGCGGAGGTAGCGAACGAGGCCGGGGAGGCTCGAGAGCACGCGTTTGGCGCGGAGGTCCACGATCCTGACCGCGTCGGGAACTTCGTTGAGGTAGTGGCCCTCGGCTCGGCTGAGGACCAGATCGACGTCGTAGCCATGCCCCGCGATCCCTCCGGCCAGCTTGAGCATCGCCCGCTCGGCCCCGCCGCCGTCCATGTTGGCGGTGAAGATGGCCACCCGCTGCTTCGCGATCGTCGTCACCCCGGACGCACTCACACCATCCGCACCACCTTGCGGAGCCGCCGCCACACCGTTCGCCGCATCGACTCCGATAGGCCACCGAAGTAGGCCAGCAGCGCGACGCCCGATGCCGTTATCCCGCCGCCCAGCACGAGCACCACCCATGAATGCGTGTGAACGACGGTACCAAGTGCCGTCGCGATCCCGAAGATCGCCGCGGTCGCGAGCGCGGGCCGGACGACGCCCCGCAGCTGATCCTCCGGCGGGATCCCCAGCATGCGACCGATCATGAACGGATAGCCGATGCTCTGGATCGCGCGACCCAGGATGAACCCGATGACGAGCCCGATGATCCCCCAGTCGAGCGGGCCGAGGAACAACCAGCCCAACGCGACAGACACGACGGCTGAGAAGGCGCCAAGCTCCGTCTTGTGCCGAAGATCGAGGGTGAGATCGATGATGTTGGTATCCGTCCTGATGAGCGAGAACTGCAGCACGGACAGCACGATCATCAGCATCGTTCCCGCCCCGGGGTAGTACTGAGGCCCGACCCAGAGCCGGAGGAACGACTCCTCCCAGATCAAGATCGCCGCGCCTGTCGCGATGCTGAACAGCCACACCAGGCTCATCGTCTCGTTCCGGATCTTGATCGCGCGGGGAAGATCTCCCGCGCCGACGAGCCCACCGAGTCCGGGCATGATCGCGAAGATGATCGTCGCGACCGCGACGACGATCGCCTGGGGGACGAATCGAGCCAACGTGTACGTCGTTACCAACGTGGGCGATCCTGCGATCCCCAACACGACGACGTCGCTCGCGAGCATGACCGTCATCACGAGGTTCCACAGGAGGAACCACCAACTGAGCCCGATGAAGCTTCGGATCTCCTCGAAGCGGGGGCGCGCGATCCCGAACCACCCCACCCGTGACTTGGCGATGTAGACGTACGCGACACCCCACAACACGGTCCCGGTGAGGTCCGCGATGGCAAGTCCGGGGACGCCCCATCCCAGGTACGCGGCGACCGCCAGCAGGCTCTTGCTGATGAACACCAGCACGACGGTCAGGCCCAGCCGCTTGTAGCCGAGGTTCTCGCCTTGGAGGACCGACTGAGGCAGATAGAACAAGCTGAACAGCATCGCGTCGACGACCAGGATCCCGGCGGCGAGACGCACCGTGTGGTACAGGTCCTGGGGAGCCCCGAGCCAGACCGGCGCCATCCACGCGAGCACCCCGCCGATGACCGCCAGGACCGGGAGGAACAGGATCGAGACCGCCAGGGCGTTGCCGACCTGTCGACGTTTGAAGTCGTAATCGGTCGATCGCTGCTCGTGCGCGATCGTCCACTTGAGCGCTTCCCCCGGCCTTCCGCTCGCCGGCGAGGCGTGTCCGATGAGACGTTGGAGGAACTGCCAGACCCCGAACAGGTAATCACCGAGCTTCGTCAGCAAGAAGGGGCTGATCAGCAACCCCGCGATGATCCGGGCGACCTGCTCCGCCGTCGATGCGGCCGCGTTGAGCGACGCCTTCTTGGTCAGGCTCCCATCGGAGATCAATCGCGAGATGAGCCGTCCGAGCGCCCTACGCTGTTCCGGGTGCTCGACGGTGGGTGAGCCGTCGTCGGGGACTCGCGGCTGCGTGCGCACGGTCAGACCCTCGACCAGATGATCGACTTGATCTCGGACAGGACCTCGTCCCGCGGTGCCCCTGCGTCCAGCACGATCGCCGGCGTATCCGTCCAATCGACTTGCCAGATCTCCTCCGAACGAGGCCGGACGGTCGATTCCGGTTCCACACCGGCCTTGCGTTGCACCGCGATGTCGGGGTGCACCCGGAGCACGACGAGGATGTCGGGATAGCGGATCCGGTCGTAGTACCCCTTCTCGCGAGCCGCGAGTGCTCTCGCCAACCCACCCCAACGCCCGGGATCCGTCGTCCGCGCCGTCACCGCCCCGTCCATGCCGGACACCTGCGGAAGCGGGTAGCGATCGCAGATCACGATCTGCCCGTTCGACGCCGAGCGCCGGGCCCGACGGTAAGTACGCGATCGGTCCCGTGCGGTCAGCACCTCCCACACCAGACGTGCGCGGTCTCGCACGTCCATCGACGCGCCGTCGGTCGCGAGCGTCGACCGGAGGCTCGTCGCCGAGGAGGTCGGTCGGCGTTTCACGGAGGCGACGACCTTCATCGAGCTCTTGACGGCGGCGCTCAGCAGGGACCATCCCGGTTTGCCCATGTGGACCGTGACCGCGAAGAAGTTCTCCGTCGCGAGCCAGCGCGTGAGGCCCTCGAGGGCGGTGGTCTTCCCGGCTCCGTCCCCTCCGACGATGCCGATCAACACTCCTCCCCCGGCGAGCCGATGCGCAACTGGCCCGCGCCGGAACACCTTGCGCCGAGCGAAGGTGCGGAACCGTCGCCACATCCTCAAGGAGGTGTCGGCGGCACGTGGCCGGCGAGCCCACACGGCGAGCTCCGCTTGCAGGCTGCTGGCGGTCCTGATGCGAGACGTCACGGTGGCGCCCGGCTGCACCGAGCGCAGGCACCGGTCCCAGAGCTCCGGACGGACGAAGGGGATGTGCCGGCGCAGTAGGGCCCGGACGTCCGCGAGATCCACCCGCGCAACCAGGTCGTCGAGCTCGCGTCGCTCGCTCTTCGATAACGACGATTGGAACGTCAGGAAGGCGTCCCATGTGCAGTGCTTGATCACCATGCGGATCAAGAAGAGCCCCAGCTCGAACTCAGGAGCGGGAACCAGGAACGGCGTCACGGGCCGGGCCGATGCCAGATAGGCGGCCTCGATCGGCAGGTGGTAGTTCTTCGTCATATCGTCGCCGATGACGAGCTGATAGTGCGCGTGGATGTGGACGAAGTGTCCGGATCTCCGGTCGACCCCGTAGGAGTGATAGACACCCGGCAGCTCTTTCCACCGCGGCAGCTGGGCGTCTCTGAACCCAAGGTCTCGGAGGATGCCCTCGAACCGGCGGGCGTCCGAACGAAGGACGAGGAGATCCAGATCGTTCTCTCCGCTGGCCGACCGATCGAGGGACTCGTTGCTCTTCCAGTGGCAGTAGCGGATCCCCGCGTCGTGGAGAGCGAGACAGAGGGACGAGACCAGCTCGAGCGCCTGCCCCGGAGCAACGACGTCCCGCAGCGCCGTGCTGTCGCCAGCTGTCACCGATCGATCGATGCCCGCAATGTCACCCGCATGCATCGCGCTATCCCCGGCTGGACCGACATCGGGCGCGTGGGAACGAGGCTGATGGAGGGCCATCGAGGGACGAGATGGCACCCGGTTTCGTTCCCGCTGACATGCGTGCTCCACGGACTCGGGGTCTTGCCAGCAGGCTATGCGGGCTCGCCGCCGGCAGCACCGGCACGATGACGTAGCGACCCTACGACGTTCGCACGATGGTGCGGCCCCGTCAGCGCACTACGTTGACGGTCCCAACCCCGAGCACCGTAGACGCGAGGAGCATCTATCTACGCCGAGAACGCGAAACGGGATCATGAACGGATGACGAACGCACCCAGGGAGCTCCACCCGGTCCCCTCGGAGGGAACGCTCGACATCCGGGAATTCATGAGCAAGGTCGGTCGCCACAAGTGGCTGATCCTCCTGGTGGCGGCCTCCGTGACCCTGCTCGTCGCGATCTACTCGTATTCCCGCCCGAGCGTGTACGAGTCCACGGCGCAGTTCCTCGTCCGCCCGACCCTCGTCCAGCCGCTCCAGTCGAACCCCTTCGACACGGTGAGCATGCCGACCGAGATGCAGCTGGTCACGTCGGCGCAGGTCGCGGACATCGCCCGCCAGACGATCGGGGGGAACCTCACCCTGCAAGACGCCCTCGATGGTGTGTCCGTGACCAATCCGGCCAACACGCAGATCCTGGACATCTCCTATTCGGCCCACAGCCCGGCCGAGGCTCAGCAGGGAGCGCAAGCGTTCGCAGGGGCTTATCAGACGTACAAGCATGACCAGGCGATCGACACGATCAAGACGTCTTCCGACACGATCCGAGCGCAGATCACCACCCTCGACGGCGAGATAGCGGAGCTCAACGGGCGGATCGCAGCGTCGACAGATCCGGTTGACCAGCAGTCGCTGACGGAGCAGCGCAATTCCCTGGATACCGTAAGGCTCTCGCAGCAGAATCTGCTCGCTTCGACGGCCACGCTCAGCTCCGACCCCGGGCAGGTGGTCGAGGATGCGCTCCGGCCAACCTCACCGGTCAGCCCGAAGCACAAGTTGGACCTGGCGCTCGGGCTCCTCCTGGGCTTGATCGCAGGTGTGGTCCTCGCGTCGCTCCGCGACCAGGCGCGGGACCGCATCCAGGGTCCGCCCCTCGTCGCCAGGTCCCTCGATGCGCCGATCCTGGGCTCCATCCCCCGCACACACCGCCTCCTCGTCGGAACCGCTCACCTCGCGTCGGTCGACGAACCCCACGGTCAGGCCGCAGAGGCGTACCGAACGCTGAGGACGAACCTGCTCGCGGTCTGTCGGGAATCGAAGGCGAAGACGATCCTCATCACGAGCGCCCGTCAAGGCGAGGGCAAGACGAGTACGGCCGCCAACCTGGCGGTCGCGCTCGCGCAGGCCGGGCGATCGGTGGTGCTCATCTCCGCCGACCTACGCAACCCGCGCGTCCACGCTGTGTTCGGGATCGGGAACGAGCAGGGACTCGGGCAGGTCCTGGACGGAACCCTCTCGCTCAACGAGGCGATCGTGGAGACCGATCTCGCGGATCTGCGCATCCTGCCCAGCGGGCCGGTCGACGCCGTCGACGAGCCCGTCGAGCTCCTGCAGTCCGATCGCATGGGCGAGGTGCTCCAGGAGTGCTGCCGATCGGATTTCGTGATCGTCGACGGTCCGCCCATCTTCCCGGTCGCGGACAGTCTGGTCCTCGCCGACCTCGTCGACGGTGTCCTCTTCGTGACGGACGCGCAGTCGAGCACCCAAGCGAGCGTCGCCCAGTCGCGACGCCAGATCCATCAGGTCGGCGGACGCATCCTCGGCGGGATCCTCAACCGCGTGCCCACAACCTGGAGCGCGAACGGTTACGACGCCGACCACCGCTGGCGTGGTCTGCTCGGTGACCTGCTCCGGAGGAACGGCTCGGCCCTGGACGGGGTCCCCGAGGACGCCGGGGCGCCCGCGAACAACTGAGCCGCGAACGCGTGCGTCAGGCTCCGGTCCGGATACGTCGATGGGCGTAGGCAACGTACGGCCCCCGCCGGTCGGCCCTGCTTCTCGGTCCACATAATCTGTCGGCAGAGGGAGGAGTTGCTGTGAAGGTCGCGGTGATCGGAACCGGCCACGTGGGATTGGTCACGTGCGTGACCTTCGCCAACATCGGGCACGACGTCGTCGGGACGGACGTGGACTCCGAGAAGATCGAGCTCCTCACCAGAGGCGTCAGTCCTTTCTACGAGCCCGGGCTCGAGGAAGCGATCAAGACCGAGACCTCATCCGGTCGATTGAGCTTCACCCTCGATGCGGCGGGCGCCCTCGCGGGAGCGGAGGTCGTGTTCATCTGCGTGGGCACACCTGCACGCGCCGACGGCGAGGCGAACCTCGTGGCGATGGAGCAGACCGCGAGTCAGATCGCCCGCCACGCGCACGACGACGTCGTCGTCGTGGAGAAGTCGACGGTCCCCGCCGGGACGGCAGATCGTGTCCGGACCACCCTCCAACGAGAGGGCAAGGGCCTCCGGTTCCATATGGCATCCAACCCCGAGTTCCTTCGAGAGGGGATGGCCATCCACGACGCCCTCGAACCTGACCGGATCGTGGTCGGTGTCGAATCCGCCCGGGGCCTCGACGTCCTGCGCCGTCTCTACGCTCCCCTGCTCGAGGCCGGCGCTCCACTGATCGTGACGGACATCAGGACCGCTGAGCTCGCGAAGCATGCCAGCAACGCGTTCCTCGCGCTCAAGATCTCGTTCGCGAACGCGCTGGCTCGGGTGTGCGAGCACGCCGGTGCCGATGTCACCACGGTCGCCGACATCATGGGAGCAGACCCGCGCATCGGGCGTGCCTTCCTCAACGCGGGTCTTGGGTACGGTGGCTACTGCTTCCCCAAGGACGTCGCCGCCCTCAAACATCTCTCGGAGCGCTTCGGATACCCCTTCCCATTGCTGAGCGAGGTCGAGCGGCTGAACGAGGAAGCCGTCGAAGCGACCGCCGCGAAGCTGCGGGAGGCACTCTGGAACCTGGAAGGTAAGCGGATCGCGATCCTGGGGCTTGCGTTCAAGCCCGACACCGACGACGTCCGCTTCTCGCCCGCCCTTTCACTCGCCCGGCTACTCTTGGCTTCCGGTGCCCAGGTGGTCGGCTGTGATCCTCGAGCGGCCGGTGGAGCGAAGGATGAGTTGCCCGAGCTCGAACTCGCGAACGACGTCTACGAGGCCGCCACGGGAGCCCATGCGCTCGTGATCGGAACGGAGTGGCCGGAGTTCCGTGGGTTGGAGCTTTCCCACCTCCGCGAGGTCATGACGTATCCGCTGATCGTCGACGGGAGGAACCTGCTGGACCCGGCGGATCTCGTCGGCTCGGGCTTCTGGTACTACCCGACGGGACGTCCGCCCGTGATCCCCGAGCCGTCTCGACCGGAGGGCGGTTCCGATGACGGCAGTCGGGGTGCTCCCGCGCCGCGGCAGCCAACCCCACTGCGGTGAAGACCGGCCGCGCCGTCGTCACGGGGGGAGCCGGATTCGTCGGCTCCCATCTGTGCGATCGCCTCCTGGCCGAAGGTTGGTCGGTCGTCTGTATGGACTCGCTCCTGACCGGCAACCGGGACAACCTCGCATCATCCACGGCGACCGGTCGATTCAGCTTCGTGGAAGCTGACGTCACGGCCGAGCTGGACGTCGATGGCGACCTCGACTGGGTCTTCCATCTCGCTTCTCCCGCTTCGCCCCGTGACTACCAGGAGCATCCGATCGCCACGCTGAAGGTTGGCGCCCTCGGAAGCCTGAATGGCTTGGACCTGGCGCAACGCAAGGGCGCGGGATTCTTCCTCGCGTCCACCTCAGAGGTCTACGGCGATCCGCAGATCCACCCACAACCGGAGAGCTACTGGGGCAACGTGAATCCGATCGGGCCGCGCTCGGTCTACGACGAGGCCAAGCGCTTCGCCGAGGCTGCGACCATGGCCTATCACCGTGTCCACGGCCTCCCGGTGCGGATCATCAGGATCTTCAACACGTACGGGCCCCGGATGCGGCGGCACGACGGGCGCGCGGTGCCGAACTTCATCCATCAGGCGCTCACCGGCCAACCGATCACGGTCTACGGCGATGGCTCACAGACCCGTTCACTCTGCTATGTCGACGACCTCATCGAAGGGATCTGGCGCGTCCTCCGAGCCGACCTCACGGGACCGATCAACCTCGGAAGCACGGAAGAGGTCTCCGTGCGGCACCTCGCGGAACTCATCCGCTCGCTGGCCAACAGCCCATCCGAGCTCATCTTCGAAGAGCGCCCCGTCGACGACCCGGAGGTCCGGCGCCCGGACACCACGCTGGCGCGGGAGCTCCTCGGTTGGCAGCCTGTCGTCTCGCTCCACGACGGCCTCCAGAAGACCTTGGATGCGCTGCGAGATGCGTCGGAGGTCCGGGCGTCGAAGCCCGAACGATGATGAGCGGTCCAGTGGGTCCGCTACCGGTGCCCTTCGTTGGTGGCCGCGACGACGTGCAAGCCGTCTGATCTGACCAGGTTGGCGAGGAGACCGCTCTGCATCACGAAGGCGGCAGCCTCGAGCCGCGAATGCACCTCGAGTTTGCCCAAGATGTTCTGGATGTGCGTCCTCGCGGTTTGCGGGCTGATGACGAGGGACCGGGCGATCGAGTCGTTGTCCGAGCCTTGGGCGAGCAGCGCCAAGACCTCCCGCTCTCGGGTCGTCAAACGAGCGATCCTCTCGAAGCCCCGATCTTGGTCGCGCTTGCGGCGCAGCAGGTCGCTGAGCAATGGACCGAGCATCCCCGGCGGCACGAGCGTGTCGCCGTGATGGACCGCCTTCGTGGCTTGGATCAGCTCCGCGAGCGGAGACTCCCTCGTCAGGTACCCACTGGCGCCGGCATCGAGGACCTCGATCAAGCTCCGGTAATCCTCTCGGGCGCTCAGCACCAACACCTGGCACTCGGGTACACGAGCCTTGATGGTGGCGGTCGTCCGGGCGCCGTCCGACATCGGGAGATCGACGTCGAGGATCGCCACGTGGGGCAAGGAGCGCTCCGCCTCTGAGACGGCTTCCAGGCCGTCCCGCGCCTCGGCCACGACGTGGATCTCGGCTTCGCTTTCGAGAACCGCCCGCATGGCCTCACGGAACAGCGCATGTCGGTCGGCCAAGAGGACCCGGATGCGGTCCGGTCGTTGCGTCAAAGCACCCTCTCCCTACGTCAGCGTCCGCTGGACGAGCCTGACGTTACCGACCGCCCGCAGCCGCGGCACGCACCGGAAACCGTATCGGAGATACGGCGTTCGCATGAGAGCCGTAGTGCCGATAGAGGAGCCGGCTGCGCGTGGAGCCTCAACCAGCCACCGCGTTCGGGGAGCCGGGGTCATAGGGGGCGGTCGCGATCGAGGGAAGGGGCACGAGGTGATGACGGACGGCCATGGTCGCGGCCTCGAGGCGCGAGTGCACCTGGAGCTTGGTCAGGATGCTCTGAACATGGGTCCGGACGGTATTGCGGCTGATGCCCAGTCGGCGCGCGATCGTCCCTCCGTCGGCCCCCTCCACGAGGAGGCTCAGCACCTCCCGCTCGCGCGTGGTGAGCTGAGCGACGAGCAGGGCGATGCCGTCGGAGGTTCCACGACGATGACCTGCTGAGACGAGCCGATGGGGAAGGACCACCTGGCCTTCGACGACAGCTTCCATCGAGCTGATGAACCTGCCCACGGGTGTGTCCTTCGTGAGATACCCGCGGAATCCGACCTCGAGAGCGTCGTCCACCGCTCTGCCGTCGTCGAGTGCCGTGACGGCCACCAGCTTCGTCTCGGGCCATCGCTCCAGGATCTCCCGTCCCACCACGAGGCCGCTGCGGTCAGGAAGGCCGATGTCCATCAAGACGACATCGGCGTGCTCCGTCTCGAGGAAGGCGATCGCGTCACGCCCATTCGTGACGGACGCGCACACGCCCATCCCGGCGTCGCGGAGCGCCGCACCGATCGCCTCGGCGAACAGGACATGATCATCAACGATCAGGACGCGAATCGTGGCGCCTCCCTTCGATCGACGGGTAGGACCATCTGGAAGTCTGCACCGGGAGATCCCGGGTCCACCCAGACCATCCCACCGTGGGCTTCGACGACTCGACGGGTGATGAAGAGCCCGAGACCGCTGCCGCGTCCTCGTCGCGAACCTGCCTCGCCTCGGACGAATGGGTCGAAGATCGATTCCCGCTCCTCGGCAGGGATACCGGGGCCCTGGTCGCGGACGCTCAGCCGCAACCTGGGTCCCTCATCCACGATCCGCACCACAACAGGACTTCCCGGCTCGGAATATGCGACGGCATTCCGAACCAGATTCGCAACGGCCGCCCGGAGGTGCGTGGGGTCGACCTCAGCCATCGCCGGATGCGGCGCGATCACCTCGATCGAGTGGCTCGTGATCTCCTTCCGATACGGATCCACCGCGGCCTCCACCAGCTCGGTCACGTCCTGGAAGCTGGGGCTCAGGGGGCGGCTCCCGACGGCCCATCCGAGGATCTCTCCCATGTCCCCCACCAGTTGCTCCAGCTCGCGAAGCGATGACGCGAGGAGGGCGTCGCCTCCTGATGAGCCCCGAGCCGCGAGCAACTCAAGCGCCGCCTTGATGCTGAGGAGCGGCCCGCTCAGTTCATGGGCGGTCCAGGCGAGCCCAAGGTCGATCTCCATGTTCCGACGACGTTCCCTCGCGGTGGCCGCGAGCAGGGGCAGGATCTCATCGAGCAACGAGGTGACCGCCCGGACGCGAGGCCTGAGCTCCGCCTCCCCGCTCCCCACCATGAGGACCGCGCGATCGACCTCGTAGGCGGTCACGTGCTTCGCACCCACCGCCGCACCGAACCGGCGTCGCAGAGCGGTTCGCTCCGGGGCCGTCAGCATCGTCCACGCGGGGATCGTCCCCATCCGATCTTGGAGGTGCTGGCGCCCGGTGGCTCTCACCCCGGATGCGACCGAGAGCTCGAGCGTGCCCTGACGCTCGCTCCACCAGAAGCAGACCGGAACACCGGATCCCTGACTGATCGAATCGGCGGCGATCTGCAGTGCCGCTTCGGGCTCCACGACCCGTACGAGCTCGCGCCTGAGCTCGGCAGCCTCTTCGAAGGAGACGAGCGCTCGACGGAGTCGATCCCGCTCAGCGGTTAGCTCGTAGATGAGCCTTGCCGACGAAAGAGCTGCAGGCTCCACGTCGTCCTCGATCCTCGTCCCATCGGACGTCTCGAGCGTGGTCAACGGTTGATCGATGATCCCGGAATGAGATATGCCCCTCCGCATGTCCCTCCCTCGGCCGGGGGAACCGAGCTGGCCCGGTGAGAACCGCACCGGACCTCTGTTTCCCGATATCGACGAACCGAAACGTCTGCCAGATGGGCCGGACCTCCCGGAGGCCCCATGTTCAGGGGGTGCCTTACCGGTTGATCAGGCTAATCCGAATAGCGTAGTTTCCGACCCTACAACGCATATCGCGTTCTCGCAAGAGGGTGACCGTCTTACGTCAAAAAGATGTCCAGATGGTGAAGACCCATCCTATGCGCCAAGCCTTCCCGACAGCGTTCCCGGGCTTCGGAAGGCTCTAGGACCGCGGAGAGCGTTCAGGCTATGGTGTCTTTGCGAGCAATCGTCCCCCCTGGCCAGGAAAGATACGGTCACGGGTCCAGTCTCACCGCATAGCCACGACGACGTAGCTGTTCTAGAGTGCGGACACCTTCCCAGGACCGAGTCGCGCAACGGCGAGGACGCGGAACATGGCATCCATGGCCCTGGAGATCGGGGGAGCCCTTCGGCGCGCGCGGCTCGCGCGTGGGATGACGTTGAAGCAACTCTCGGTCGCCTCAGCAGGGCGTTTCAAGCCCACGTCCGTCGCCGGATACGAGCGCGGGGAGCGCAGCATCTCGGTGGTTCGCTTCTGCGAATTGTGCCGGCTGGTCGGGGTGCCGCCCGACCGGCTCCTCGGCGAGATCCTCCGGGCGGCCCGGGCCGATCCGGACCTCGTGATCGACCTCACGCATCTCGAGAGGCTCGGGCCCTCGGAGGGTGAGTTGCTCACGGGCTTCGTCCAGCAAGTGGCGTCGCTCCGCGGGTCAGGGGAGGTCGAAAGGATCACCCTGCGGGCCGGCGACATCGAAGTGCTCGCGTCAGCGTCCGGCCAGCGGCCGGACGAACTCAAAGAGGTACTCGGTACGGCCCATCGGGGCGCGGAGCGACAGGATCCTCAGGCCGAACGACGTTCGTAACGGGTATTGAGATAGGCAACGGTCTCTCGGAGACCGTCCTCCAGACCGGTCGTTGGGGACCAGCCGAGCGCCGAGCTGGCGAGACCGTTGTCGAGCGCGATCCGCCGGAGCTCCCCCGCCGGCTGCGGACCCGATCGCGCGTCCGGGCTGACCCCGATGATCGACGCGAGCATCTCGTGGATCTGATTCACGGAGGTCTCGATGCCGGTTCCGATGTTCACGAGCGTGTGCGGTGCGCGATCGAGGGCGAGGACGAAGGCCCGAACGGTGTCGTGGACGTAGACGTAGTCGCGGGTCTGCTCACCGTCTCCGAACACCACCGGCTGCCTGCCCGAAAGGAGCGCGGAGGCGAAGATCGAGATCACGCCTGCCTCACCGTCGGGGTCCTGGCGCGGGCCGTACACGTTGCCCAGGGCCAGGGCCGTGAAGTCGAGGGATCGCTGAGCGGCGTAGAAGTCGAGGTACTCGAGGACCGCCTTCTTGCTGATGCCATAGGGAGACTGGGGATGGGAACCGGTCGCCCGGGCTTCCGTAACGGGCAGATCTGATGGCTCGCCATAGATCGTCCCTCCGGACGCTGCGTAGACGATCTTCCGGGCGCCGGCCGCGGCCGCGCACCTCAGCACGTTCAGCGACCCCAGGATGTTGACGCTCGCATCGTGATCGGGATCCTCGAGCGAGGGACGTACCCCTGACTGCGCCGCCAGGTGCATCACCACCTCCGGCCGGTGAAGCTCGAAGGGTTCCAGCAGCGCATCGTCGCGGATGTCGACTCCGACGAACGTGAACCCGCCGTCGTCCTCGGCCGCCGCGAGGTTCTCTCTCCTCCCGGTGGCCAGGTTGTCCACCCCGACCACCCGGTGCCCCCCGGCGAGCAGGTGATCGCACAGGTGGGATCCGATGAATCCTGCGCTCCCGGTGACGGCGACGGTGGTCATGAGCGTCCCACCAGCTGCTAGGGGGTCTTGACGAACTTCAGCTCGAACAGTCGGCCGTCGTTCTCGTTCGGGTTCACGTTGTTGTCGACCCCGCTGGCGGTCAGGTACAGGTGACTCCTTCCGCCGTCCGTTCCGGGAGCGAAGGTGATCCCCGAGGCCGAGGCGATCCCGAGACCGGTGAGGTCGATCTTCTGGACCAAACCGCCCTTCATCGTGGTCTCGAGGATGAACCGCTGCCGGCTACTGACGATGAAAAGGTGCTTGCCCCTGACGGCCACGTCCTCGGCCGTCGTGAACCCGTACTTGTGGGTCCCGAAGCTCCCCACGATGTCGTCTCGGGTGCCGAACCTCCTGTCTCTGCCACGGTGGATCTTGTACACGCGCCTGTTGGTCGAATCCGACACGATCAGCATGGGCTTGCGCCCACCGAACCACGCGAGACCTTCCGGATCGAAGGAGCCGAAGCGGTGCATCTGCAGGACCGTCTTGACGACATCATCGCGGGTGCCGAGCTTCTTGTCCTTCCCTCGCCCGACCCGGAAGACCCGATCGAGATCGTCGTCCGTGACGAACAGGACCTGGTGCTTGTTGTCCCATGCGAGGTCCTCGGGTTCGTGCGTGAACTTCTTGAACGTTCCCGTCGCCATGAGCCGTCCACCCCGCTTGGCGACGAAGAGGTTCTTGCCCTTCCACAGCGCTGGCATCTCATCGACTTCCGCGTCTGAGATCAGGAGCTTCTTGGTCCTGGGGTTGTACGTCAGACCCATCGGATCGGGACTCTTGGTGGGCCACGAGGAGGTCATCGTCACCCTCACGAGTGATGCTTTGGTGGCAGCCGAGGCCGGCACGGTCGACGGCAGCAGCGAACAGACGACGGAGACGAACAGGGCGGTTCGCAGAGCTCTCTTCATCGTGGACCTCGTTGTCGGGGAGTAGGAACCATATGTTCTGCGGAGCCACCAACCATCGGCCGAACGGCGTAGATGGCTTGGTTCAGCCGGATGGCGCTCCCCGACCCGAGGTGTCCGCGAGGGCCGCGGTGGGGCGCCGGCGAGGCTTCGCCTCGCCGGCGCCCTACCGCCCTCCGCGGTTCAGTTCAGCTTCTGCAGGACCATCTTCGTGAGGAGGCGCTGGTGCCACGTGTTCCAGAAGTCGGCGTGCAGGGAGCCGCCGGGCACCATCGCGCCCATCATCATGTCCGACACCAGATGGCACCGGGCGAGCTTGCAGTTGGAGATCCCGTACCGGATGTTCACCTTGATCGCGGGCAGCTGGACGGGATGGGTCCTCGGGCAGCCGGTCTTGTGACTTCCGTAGGCGACGTGGCTCCGGTGATTGACCGAGTCCGTGACGATCCTCCCCGCCTTCATCCTCCCGCACATCGGGAAGATGATCTCCCCGCGCACGTACGTGTGCCCGACGGACCTTCCTGAGCAGTCGATCCGGGCCGTCTTGGACAGCGCGGTTCCGTCGCAGTTCCACCCCGAGTACTTCCCGATGGAGTGGACGCCCCCGGCGATCATCCGGAAATTCTTCGGGAACGGGTTGGTGCGCCGCCCGGGCAGGAGGCCCGATCGGTAGTAGATCTTGATCCGTCGCGGCGTGACGATCGTCCCGTTGCCGCGCATGAGGGTCGGCGCCCAGTACGCGGCGGTCTCCCCTGCCATGTCACAGTTCGTCCTCGCACGGAGCATCGACCGGTAGGTCGAGAACGCACCGGTGCTCCTGTTCCCGAAGAAGTCATGCATGTGAGACGCCCCGGGATGCCTCGGGTACACGATCGGGTCATCCTTGGCTCGATGGGCGAAGAGGCAGTCGACGATGAACTTCTGGTCGGCGTGGGCCGACGTCGAGAACGGGACGATCAAGCTTGCCACCACGATCGTGGTGAGGATCAGCGATCTCCGCACGATTCCCTCCTTCCGGCGACGCGGCCGGCGCATGCGCGGGCCCGCGATCGCTGGGGTCGTTGTGTTCGCTGGGTTGCCTTCGCACCTCGATGGTTCAGGAGTTGAGCTGTGCCTGTACCAGCTGCTCGAGCACGGACTGGTCCCAGGTGTTCCAGAAGTCGGCATGGAAGGTGCTGCCGGGCAGATCGCCCATCATGTCGGAGGACAGGGAGCACCCCGCCGCGATGCAGTTCGAGACCCCGTAGCGGATGTTGACCTTGATCGCCGGGAGCTGGACGGGATGGTCCGCGGGACATCCGGTCTTGTTCGATCCGTAGGCGACGTGGCTCCTGTGGTCGGTTGAATCCGTGACGACCGCCCCTGCTGCGTCCAGCCGGCCGCACATAGGGAAGATGACTTCGCCCCGGACGTAGGTGTGACCCGGGGTTCCGCCTGAGCAGTCGATCCGCACGGTCGGCGAGAGCGCCGTGCCGTCGCAGTTCCAACCCGAGAGGACGCCCGCGGTCGCCATCCCACCGGCGACCATCCGGAAGTCGGGCGGGAACGCGATGACCTTCGCATCCGGCTTGGGTCGGTCCCGGTAGTAGATCTTGATCCGGCGTGGCGGGATCAGCGTTCCGTCCTTGCTCAGCAGTGCCGGCGCCCAATATGCCGCTGTGTCTCCTGCCTCCTCGCACGTCGTGCCGCCGGCGAGCATCCCGGCGTACGTCGAGGATGCGTTCGTCGTGGTGTTCCCGAAGAAGTCGTGGAGATGCGAAGCCCCCGGCTGCTTCGGGTAGACGATCGGATCGTCGGGAGCTCGATGACTCGGCCGGCAGTCCGTGAAGAAGGTTTGCCCCGCAGCATGCGCGGACGGCAAGACCTCGATGATGAGCAGCGCTCCCAGGATGATGACCAGCCACGATCTGCGCATGGTCTCCCCCCTCTCGGTTCGCGACCCGGCCAGACCGTCGGGCCTCCCTCTCCCCCCCTTGTCGGCGCATCTGACGGTGGACCTTGAATCCCAACGGTGCGATCACATCCAGGTCTTGACAGGAACAGAGAGTCGTCCGGATCACGTCGGCGTCGGCACGTCGCGAACCGCGATCCGATCTGAGGGGAAGCCCGAACACCGCGGGGACGCTACAGGACCCATCGTTGGATCGGAACCAGGCGGCACCGCGCCCATCCCTCGAGCCGTTCACATCCCTTGCACGGGATGCACCCATCGGCGCAACGGGGCGCGAGCGGTCGACGGGGCACATCCGCAGGCCGGCAACGATCATCGCGGCACGCTCCGTCGTTAAACCTCTTCGAACGTCGAAATCGCGTGAAGATCGCCGCGTCCACCACCTCGTCGGGCCACACAGCGAGGAGCATCCGATACCCCATGGGGGTATCCTCCCGGCGACCCGAGGAGGTCTCGATGGTTGGCTATGACGACAACAAGGATCGGCTGCTCGTTCGGCTTCGCCGGATCGAGGGTCAGGTCCGCGGGATCCAACGGATGGTTCAGGAGGACACCTACTGCATCGACATCCTCACGCAGATCACCGCGATCACCGGTGCGTTGAACAAGGTCGCCGTGTCGTTGCTGGAGGACCACCTCGGACATTGCGTCGCGGACAGCCTCGTCGCAGGAGCGGACGCCGACGCGAACGTGCGCGAAGCGGCGCTCGCCGTGCAGCGCCTGTTGCGAGCCTGAGCGGATGATCGACGCCGTCGTCCACGCGCTCTCCGT
>Ga0307302_10000198_pt1 | contig 26689 bp, 34 predicted proteins | sample ER_DNA_183_FD_194490 | JGI IMG/M metagenome (GOLD analysis project Ga0307302, IMG submission 194490) | Bulk soil microbial communities from the East River watershed near Crested Butte, Colorado, United States - ER_DNA_183 | ecosystem: Environmental > Terrestrial > Soil > Floodplain | place...
GAACGTCGAGCCCTGTCTGGGTCCGAGGACCGAGGGGACATTGCCGGTATAGCTCGCGTTGTCATTGAGGCGAAGAACGCCAGGACGATGTTGCTGGCGAGCTGGGTCGACGAGGTTGAAACTGAGAGGAAGAACGCGAACGCAGAGATAGGGGTGATATGGCACCACCGCCGGGGGAAAGGATCCCCCGGCGACGGGTACGTGACCATGACGGGCGATACGTTCATGCGACTGCTCATGATCGCCGGTTACATCGATCCACCGGAGCCGAAGGAGTAACCATGAACATCGGGATCGGGTACCAAGACGACGACACTCTCGTGTTGGCACAGGCAGCCCAGCGGGTGATGAAGATGGCCCATGATCCTCTAGCCGAGGCTGGCATCGTGGAGCGTCCCTGGGAAGAGCCGGTGACGCCAGTGGACCACCTCCTCTTGCTCCGGGACACCCTGGACCTGGTGAAGGACCTGTGGCCGTCGCCGGCCGCCGCCACGGTGACCCTGGAGACGCACCAGTGGGTGAAGCTCCGACGGGTCCTCCTCGCCATCCCTGACCTCCTGGCCGAGGCGGAGAAGTGAGCGGCTACAGCGGCCGTCACCGGAAGGAGGACCGATTAAGCAGGGCCGACTCGGGTGAGATTGACCGGATCTTGGCCATGAAGGCGGCCCCGCTGAGGACAATAGAGGAGATCGCGGCCGACGTTGAGCAGCCTGGATGGGTGAAGCCGATCGAGGAGCACGGGAAGTACAACCCGGTACCACCGCCGCCGTTGCTCACGTTCCGTGGGCCGCCGGTCTGGCGGATCCGAGACTGGGTGCAGTGGATCAAGAGTTGGAGACTGTATGAACAAAATGATGAGGACCGCTATCGGTTGGTGTGAAGTGCACGGAAAGCTCATGTACCCCTCACGTAAGGCGGCCCGGGAGGCGGCCAGGCGCACGTACGACATCCACCACAAGAACGCCTTCCGGTGTGATCCTGACGCGGTGTTCGTGTTCTGGCACATCGGGGCGCTACCCGCAGAGGTGCGCCACGGGCACATGTCCCGGGAAGACTTCTTCGAGCGGGAGGTGTCGTGAGCCAGCTGCGCTGCTACAACTGTGGACTTCCCGGACATAAGACACAGATCTGTCCCCGGTATGGGCCTCGATACCCCGAGCCGGGGAAGACCGTCACCGACTACGCGGAAGAGAACCAGCGGATCCTGAACCTGTTCGCTGCGGACATCGTGGAAGAGCACGACGAGGGTGACATGCTCACCAGACCTCGCAGGATCGGTCCTCGAACCCCCGGTGACAAAGAGGCTCACCTGAGGCAGTTCTACTGCACCTACTGTGGGGCTCAGCCTGGTAGGAGGTGTCAGACGAAGGCCGGGCAGCCAGTCGCGGCCCATCTGGCCCGGGCCAACGCCTCCAAGGAGGCTGGCGTCGACATACCAGCATGAGGAGAGTCATGGGTACTCAGCAGGATCTGATGAAGAAGCAGATGGCCGAGGCCGACGCGATCAAGGAGAGGCGCCGGCAGGCTGCTCGGAAGGTCGTCACCATCACGGCCCGGCTCGACAAGTGGCCGGAGGGAGACGAGGCTGAGGTCATCGGGGCCCTCGGCCTGGACCAGGAGACAGACAAGCTCCTGGATGTCCGGACTCTGGACTTCACCTGATTTCCGGGGTAGGGTAGGGATATGAGTGCGGCAGTTTTCGAGGTCTGTCGCACTCACCAGCGCGGGTTGGCGCAGCGGTAGCGTGCCGGGCTCATAACCCGGAAGTCACCGGTTCGAATCCGGTACCCGCCACGGTGAACGTCTCCGAGGGGAGTCGCCACAACCCTGGCCCGGGGTCACCAAAGGGCACCTGGGTTGTTAGCTCAGCGGATGAGCCCGGCACTTTAGCCGGAGGCAGGTGGGTTCGAGTCCCACACAATCCACGAGGAGGTTGTGGGTGACTACCGTCTTAATTTGGAACCCTCACTCAACGGAGAGGAACTCATGAAGAAGCTTGCCCTCGGTGCCGCGATGGCCATGGTGGCAATCGCGGCATCCCTGTTCATAGCCAGCCCAGCCTCAGCGGATGCTGGCTCCCAGTGCGGAGCCAACCGGTTCTGTGTGTACACGAACTCCAACGGTGGCGGAGCTCAGTACTTCTGGACCGATCCACATGGCTGTATCCCAACGCAGGGACAGTTCAATGACAGCATCACGTCGTTCAGCAACCACACCGGTCGCGCGCTGGTCATGTTCAAGGACGGTGGGTGTAGCGGTGGTGCCTGGTTCGTCGGCAGTGCCGAGACGACCAACCATCTGGAATGGACCACGTTCAACGACGTGGCTTCATCGTTCCAGATAAGTTAACACTGACGGCCCTGTGTCCAGGGAGGTACCGGCTTAGGCTGGTACCTCCCCTTCCGTTTGGAGTACCAAAATGACAGCCACAATGATCACTATCGTTCCCAAACTGCAAGCCTGGCTTTATGACGGCACCAACTTCGCCGAGATCTTCGACCAGCTACCCGATCCCCTGCCGGCCAACGGGCCCGCCAACTCTACCAGCGTGGAAGAGGTCGGGGACCAGATCGTCATCACCTTCCACTGGACGGGGTACGGCGACTACACGAGCTTTGTCGAGATTGGACAGTACCTTCTTCTAATAGATACTGCGTCAGATCATCAGGTCAGGCCACTGAGTGCAGCTGATCTTGACAAGAACTACTCAGCGGTGACCCCCGCTTAGTCGATCGGCGCGCGCCACTTGAGCCCGTCTGGGCCGAGCGTCTCCCAGATGGGCTCAGGTACGTCGTTCTCCCGTCTCCCGATGACGTACATACAGTCCACCGCCAGCGACATGGCCCGCTTGTGGGTGAACCACTGATCCCGGCCAGAGACGGTGTAGGAGAACGCGATCCGGTCGAAGGGTTGACCCTCCACCTTGGGCTCGTTGTACCACCAGCGGCTCTCACAGGTGTGACGGAGGAACTCCAGGAGCTTCTGGTGGCCACCGGTCTTCCACTCCCCCGGCACCTCGAAGTAGTAGCGCCGGTGGGTGGTCATGCGGAAGGTATCGAGTCGTCGGTGGGAATCTCAATGCCGTGTGACCGCAGCGACTCAGTCAGTTTGAGTTGGTAGGCAGTCATGTCGGTACGTTGCTGGTTAACGATCGTATGCACCTTCCGAATCTCCTTGAGTAACAAGATCAGGACAGGGGTGAGAGCTGAGGCAGCCACCAAGAGAGCACTAAGGGCAGTGATAAGGGCAGTTGCTCCGCTCATTGCGGTCATGCCCTCATTCTGAACCAAAGATGATCAAGCGCCTAGGCGTTGGTGCTCTTCATCAACTACAGCATCTGCGATTTCGGACATCTTGGCTGCCAGTGCAGCCTCGAACGCAGTCTGGAGTGCAGCTGGGTCCAAGCCACTCGCGAGCGAGAGGTCCTTGAGCATGTTGGTGACCAGGTCGAGCTTGGCCTCCATAGTGACCAGGCGGGTGTGGAGAAGGTTCTCCTGGCCGGTGAGAGGACCCCAGACAACCTTCGGCTTGTCGTAGATCATGGCGTCGACCTCGCCCACCATGCCGTTGAAGGTGGTGCTGAACCCGTCGGGAAGTGTCATGGGTGGCTCCGGTGATGTAGGGGCATGGATACCGATAGACCAATCCTGGGTCTGGTCGTGGGTGCTGTCGCGTACCGAAACGTGCATATGGTTCGTGTGGGGGTCTGTACCTGAGTACGGACGCCACACCCACGGCTGTGGCCCATCGAGGCCAGAGAAGATCCGACGGTTGAAGATAACGTACGAGACTCGACGATCATGGGACTGGCGGATCGCTTCTGACACCACACCCATGTCCGCGTTGTGGGCCGGGTCCTGGGTGAAGTCCCTGGCGTCTACCTGGAAGTCAGGGTTGCCGGACGGCGGCGGGTGCTCCGGGTTGTGGTCAGACTCGGTAGCCTGGTGCGCAGGGTCACCGATAGAACCATCCGAAACCTTGCTCCGGCCCGGTGCGGCAGCGTTAATCTGCTCAAGGAGCTTGTTCAGCCCACGATCAACTACCCATGGGACAGCCATAGGCTCAGTATGACCTAGGCTGCGTCGCCTTGTCCGGGCTGACCGGAAGAATTCCCGTGGCCGCTATGGTATGTCCACGTCTTTTCTGCTAGGTGAGTCATCTTCAGGCCCCTCTCGCAGCAGATCTGGGCGAAGGTCGTGATGTGGGCCCAGTCCTCATTGGAGAATTGGCCCGGCGCCGATGCTGGGAAGCCAGCCTCCCGGGCGATGTCGGCCCTCTCCAGGATCCCCATGGTGGTGTGATGGGGGGTGCAGGGGTTGAACGGAAGTCCGAAGTGTCCAAGGGGGTCACCGCCATGGAACCAGGAGTACACGTACACGGAGTCTGTGGATTCTGCTACGGCCATGAGCTTGGCAAGGTGCTCCGGCATCCACTCGTCGTCGCTGTCAATCCATGCGATCCACCGTGTCTGCACGAGGCTGAGCAAGGTCTGACGTGTCCAGCCGGCACCTTGGCGATCAGTGTCATTCACAACGAAGACAGCCTGTGGTTGCTTCGTCTGTGCCATCACGGAACCCAATGCACGTGCCAGGAGGCCATTGCGTAGCCGGGCCGGGTGCGCGGCCACGAGAACAGTGACGTCATTCTCCATACTTGGCCTCCATCGCGAGGTAACACTCCCTGCACAGGATCACCCCGAACGGGAGGATGAACTTCTTGTACAGCCTCCCAGGTTTACCGCACTTGATCACAGTGGGACCTATGCCAGGACGAGCCCTTCGCAAGGACCTTTCACCGTTGGCCGTGCTGGTACAGCTTCCACCATGTGTGCCACGGCAGGTTGTAGTTGTACTTGACCTTGTAGTCGGCCAGCCGCATCAGGACCGGAAGCGAGAGCTGATCCTGGTGGCTCCAGTTCAGGCACTCGTCCCACCACTGGTGGCCAAGCTCAATCACCTCAGGAGTGTGCCGGCGGACGTTGTGCCCGGTAGCGAACAGCCCCCAGTCCCGAGGGTGGAAGGAGCTGTAGAACTTCGACTGGGCCAGGATGGAGGGGCTGTCGTAGCGCCACTTCAGGGTCGCGGAGTACTCCGCCTCCGGGTAGATACAGTTCCGGGCCGGGTGACGCACACAGGCCCAGTCATCGGTGCCGAGGGCAGTCAGGCACGCCAGGATGAAGTCACTGGCCAGTACCTCCATGGAGCCGTCGATCCAGATGGAAATGTCTGCGTCGGGGCACGCCAGCTCCGGGTGAGTTTTCCAGAACTTGTGGGCCATCATCGGTGCCGTGAGCTTCGGATCGCCTTTCAGGGTGGCGATGCTATGCGGCACGACACGTGTCTCCCAGCCTGCCATCTGCGCCATCATGGCCGTATCTCTGGCTTCTGTATACAGGTAACAGGGAACGTCGATGTCTGGGACCGGCTTCACCCAGTCAGAGTCCCCATAGATCGCTGTGTACAGCGCCGCTCTCATGGTTTATAGAATCGGACGGTTGCGATGAGATCTTCCTTCTCAAACTCGGGCCCCCAGCCCAACAGCTCCCAGCCCTCACCTTTCGCCACGATGTCCGACTCGGGTGTTTCCCCCTTCCGCATCGGAAGGTAGTGGAAAGAGTCCTGTGGCTGACCACAGATCCGGTTGACCGTCGCAGCCACCTGGCGGACCGTCTGGGACTCCCCAGTGCCGGCATCGAAGACCTGGTCGTCACCCCACTCGGTGGCCTCCACCAGCATCCGGGCGATGTCGCTGACGTGGACCAGGTCCACGGTTTGGAGACCGGATCCCCAGATCGGGATGGGCTTCTCGGCCCAGGCGTAGGTGGCGAACGTGGGGATGATCTTCTGTGGGTGCCCCGGTCCGTGCTTCTGTCCAGGCCCGAAGGCATTGAAGGCCCGTACGTGGGAGACCGGTATCCCGTAGCTGCGGTGCCAGGCCGAGGCAAGCCTCATGGCGCAGAGCTTGGTGGCCTGATAGATGTTCGCCCAGTCGCTGTCCGGCATCGTGATTCCGACGTACCCGGCGCCGATCTCCCGACACCACTCCAGGATCCGCAGAGTTCCCGTCACGTTGGCCTCGATGGCCTGCTCGGGGGTGTCGAACAGCTCCGAGGTGCCCAACATCCCGGCCAGGTGGATGATGTGGGTGGCGTCCCGTAGGGACTCCAGGCTCCCGAGAATGTCGTCACCGTTGGACCGGTCGAAGGCCCACGCCTGGTGTCCCTCGTCGTGGGCGTACGCGATGGTGGCGGCCCCGATGAAGCCGCCACCCCCTGTCACTGCGATCTTCACGCGGGGAATTCTCCATCCTCTACGCCGGCAAGGAACGCTGCCCACTCGTTGAGCGTGAAGGTCAGGACCGTGTCCGGGTCCTCACTGTTACGCATCTCGATCGTGTCCTCCACGCGCCGCACCTCGACGCAGGAGTTATCGGAGCAGAAGCTGCTCCGGCTCCAGTCCCAGTACCCGTTGGCCACCGTGACACAGCTACCAGCGTCGCAGTGGCTACTCCTTCGGAACTTCGTCATCGCATGCTCCTCAACTCTTCCAGGGCGGACAGGGGCTCCCAGGCGTCTTCACGGTTCAGTATCTCGGGTGGAACCGGTAGATAGCCCTGCCAGGCGCCCGTGAGCATCGGGAGTTTCTCCCACAGATAGTCCAAGACCCGGTGGGTGGCTCCCGTAACCACCAGGACTCCGGTGGGCTGAGTGTTGACGTAGAGGGACTCGACCTCCGACTGTCGGTGCAGGACGTGAGCCATCTTCCACACATCTCCGGTCCAGTCGCCAGGACACTGGAACCGATCCGCCTCTATCTCGTTACGGGGCAGGACATCGTCGATGACGATGACACCAGTGTCCGAGAGGTAGCTGCAGATGTTCAGGAAGTCCCGCATCGCCTGTTCGGCGTGATGGAGACCGTCCACAAAGGCCAGATCGACATGGTCGATGACTCCGTGGGACATGACTGGGTCAAAGTACGTGTCGGAGGTCATCGTGAAGATCTCTTGGTTCCCAGTGGCCTTGGTAAGGGGCTGAGGATCAATCCCTATCGCGATGTCGGCAGCGTGAGCCTGGTTCAGGGAGTAGCCATGCTGTACCCCGATCTCCAGGTAAGTCTTCGGCTTAACGATCTCGTTGACGTGTCCAAGGAACTCATGCAGGTGCATTACCACGGCCTCATTCCGTAGATGTCCACGAACGTCTGGGCGTCCCGGGCGCACTGCTCGTTCAGCTCAGGTGTCATTTGTCCATTCGGGTAGAGATGCTGGACGTGGAACCCCGGGACCATGACCATCCCCCCGAGCTTCCGTGACTCCCAATCCAGGTAGTCGTCGGTGAAGTACCAGTGGAGGTCTTCGTTAGCTCGGAGATCAAGCTCGCCCCGTAGAACGAACGCATACCCTTGCATGCGAGTAGCCAGCCCAACCGGGCCAGGGCGTGTGTGCAGGACTGGCATGGTGTAGCCGCCTGAGCAAGCCGCAGCCGCCTGCATTTCCCGCATCTTCGTGGCAACAGCATCGAACCAGCCCTCCGGCACGATCGCATCGTCGTTGAGGATGGCCACATCCCACTTCGGCTCACCCATGATGGTGGCGGCCGTGAGACCCAAGTTCCAGAGCCGGGAAAGGTTCGGCGGTTGCTGAGGATCCCGGATCACTGCGGTTTCATGGTCGATGACTGGATCAACGTCACCGTTGTCGATCACGATGACACAGTCGACCTGGCCACTGATGGCCATGACGCACTGGCTCAACACATCGGTGCGGTTACGGGTCGGGATCACGGCTACACGGAACGGTTTCACTGGTTGCTCCGGTGGTGAGGGTTGCTGCAGTTGTGGTTGATGCAGTACAGAAACCCGGTTGCGTAGCGACAGTTGTTCTCGTGCACCTCGTCCATCAATGTTGAGCTGTTCACGTATGAGAGTGCTGGTAGCCCGTGGGCTTTCCGGGCGCAGTTGTTGCATCGAGTCGGAACTCCTCCTCCTGTGTCCTCTTTCAGGCCCCACTGGTTGTAACGGTCCGTGTGACCAACCTCCATAGCTCGTGCTCCGCAATCTACGCAGGTGCCAGCGACCATCGGACCGTGCAGGGTCTCGTACCAGGAGTAGTTCCTGAAGGTGTGCTTATCCCCCACGGCCATGGCGACATCCTACCCAGGGGAGGGGTGGGACGGAAGGGTCCCGTGCTGAATGTCGTAGGCCCTCGCCCACGCCTCCATCCAACGCCAGGCATTTGCCTGAAATGTCTGTCCCTGCATGTAGGCGGTGCCGGCCTCGACCTGCTCCTTGTACAGCACGTCATCGGTGAGGAGACGCTTCGTCTGGCTGTACCACTCCTTCGGCGTGTCCGCCAGGAGGCCAGCACCGGACTCCCTGACCAGCTTGCGGTACTCATCCCGGGGGGATGCCACCCAGGGCACCTTGGCCGCGAAGTGCTCGATCCCTTTGAGCCTGGACTTGGCTGTGTTGAACGAGGTCGGGGCCAGCGGGATCAGACCCACGTCATAGGTTTTGGCGATGGTTTCCACCCATACGTCTAGGCCCACGGTACCGGTACAGGGAGGATCTTGCTTCAGCCTGGCTGCCTGGCGCACCTTGGAGGGACCACCCACGACGCGGAACTCGTGGCCGTCGTTGATGAGGCGTTGGATCGACGGAGCTGTGGTCTGCAAGTCGTTTGGGTGGGACTGGGTAGTCCCGGCCCACCCAAACGAGCCCCCTGCAACGGCGGTAGGCGCACCATACTTCAGTGTCGCCTCGGGGAGGTAGTTGTCCACGAGGACGCCACGGCCGTGACGGGCGTAGGTGCGTAGGAGTGCCGACGTGGAGGCTGTTACGAGGGTGGCGAGCTTGCAGGACTCGGCGGCGTTGCGCCAGTTGAACGGGGTGTTCGAGCGGGTGCTGTAGGTCCGGAAGGCGATGTTGTCTGGGTGGATGGTGGACATGTCATCGTCCATGTCCACGACAACGGTGACTCCATGATCCCGTAGCATCTTGATCAACTGGGGTTGTAGAGGGTGTGCCGGTCGCTGGAGCACGATGACATCCGCGCCGGTGGGGATCTTGACGTCGATGAGTCTCTGGTTGCCCTGATCATCTTCCTCAGTCTTCACCAGGAATCCGGTTTCATCTGAGGGGGGAATGATTGTGACGTCGTAGCCTTGCCGGCGCAACGTGTCGGCAGGCCAGATCATTCGATAGTGTCCACACGCCCAAGCGTCAGCGGGGATGACGTATATCTTCACAAGCCTCCTTAGATGGAAACAAGATCCGTGAAGTCGGCAGAAGAGCCAACGTCACGGACCTCTATGGTTCGTGGAGTAGCGGTGAAAGGGGAGTCGATAATCTGATTAGCGGTCTCAGATTGCAGAGTCTTAACTAGAACCACTTGCTCAGCAGCAAGAACCTGGAATTTATTACTGACATACACGCTTGAGTTGTGACCGAATCCAGTGACCAGACCGGTCCCCCACAGGGCTGCGATAGTGCCGGTAAGAGAGGTTTTTCTAATCCGTATAAACGCTGTATCAGAGATACCCCCCATGGTGTAGTGACCCAGTACCCGTACCTCATAAGCCCTGTTCGGAATCAGATTCATGGCTGGCGTGGTTTGCACCACCGCCTCGGCCACAGTTCCTGCTGAGTTAGACGTTGAACTAACGAACCCCATGAGTTGGGGGGATGTGTTGGCCACATAACCGATGATGAACTTCCCACCCGGCGGTACGTCCATCCCCATGATTCGATCATTGATCCGTACAGAACCGATCAAGCTGGTGGTCCCGATCGAGACTGTGTCGCCATCGAAGGTGACCATCGCCGTGTTGGTCAGGGCCACGTAGGAGTTCACCGTGCCGGGTCGCAGGGACCAGGTGAGGCCCAGACGGGCTGCGTTGTCTTTGATGGCCTGGGTGCCCACACCAAAGATTTCTGGCGCCATCTGCTCAGGCCTGAGTGGTCCTGTCACTGGGGGTACGCCTTCCTGAGTAGATGGCCCATCGTTCCGCCCTCTATCAGGGCCATGGACCAGCCCAACTCCAGCCACAGGTCACCCTGCCAGTGGATGACATTGTAGGAGTCATGACGAGGATCTGGAGCGGTGTTAAGAGCGACCTGTTCGAAGATGGTGAACCGGTTAGCGAGATTCTGTGCCACCGCCTGTGCCTGACCCTGAGTGCTGACCTGAAGGTCTGTTACGAGAGGAATGCGGAATCCCCGATTCGCCTCAGAGTGTGGCGCCGTAGGGGGTACCAAGGCGGTACCCACCACCTCGATGGAGGGATCGTCAGGAACGTTGGAGATCACCACGAAGACGTTGGGGGCCGTGATGAGGTCATCGGTTTCATTGATCGAGTCCCGCATGACGCTGTTGCCAGCATCGAAGTCGAAGTCAGGGATCCTGGTGGCCGGGTTGAAGGAGCGGATGAATCGCAGCTCCCCCGTGTTGTCGAACCAGGGTGAGAAGTAGTCCCCTACCAGGGACAGGGACTGGAGGATCTGGCCCCGGTTGGTGCCGACACTGAACGATTCCTGGGACGAGAAGGAGGACTGCTCCATTCGGTAGTGGATCGGGAGCGGGTCCAGAACGCTGGCCAGGACGTTGTCGACGCTCTTGTCTTTGGCGTTGATACCGGAGGTGATCTGTTGATCAACGAGGAACATTTCATCGTTCATCACCACGTTGGACAGCCGTCCCGAGGTGAAGAACTGCCGAGACGAGTCGGTGAACATGTACCGGCCCAGCGGGTACTGGGCCCCATTCGGGAAGGTCATGTATACAAGGACCCGGTCCCGGACCGTGTTGACCCGCAGGGTGTCGGTCACCCCCAGCTCCATGGAGAGCTGGCGCTTGATGGTCCGGTTCGTGTCGTGGGTGAGGCGAGCTCCCCGGATCGGGGTGATGTCCCCCTTCTGCTCACCAGAGACGCCATCCAGCAGCTGTAACCGGAACGTGCACTGACGCTGCCCGACCCAGGGATCCAGGTCAAGCAACGGGTCGTGGGGAAAGTTGGTCAACATCACGGATCCACAGGGGACGGAGTATCAGTGACCTCGATGATGTCCACGTCGGCCAGGTAGAGCTTGCGGAACCGACGTACGTTGCCGCTCGGGACCAGGACAGTGGCGAACCACCGGTTTCCGTCCTCATCCCGGACACAGATGTAGGGCACGTCAGCCCACGCCATGTCCCGCAGGGATGTGAAGTCCGCCAGCGTGGGCGCGGAGATGGCGGCGGCCTGGACTAGGAGAGTCCGACTGAACCTCTCCCCGCCCCGCTCCGTGGGGTGGAACGCCGTGAAGAAGTCCTTGTTGTACATGGCCTGCAGCTGTACGAAGCCAGCCTCAGGGAAGTTGAACTGCTCGTCGACGCGCCCCTCCCAGGCGTTGGAGTAGGCGAGGTTGATAGCTCCACTCTGGACTTCATTCGAGGTGAAGATCATGACGTGGTCATCCGCGCCCATGCCCAGTGCCGTGATGCCGGGGGCCGGGATAGTGGAGGTGATCGTCGAAGACCAGGGACCGGGGAAGTTGAGAACGTTGGTGGCCCGGATCCGGTAGGAGGACAGGATCCCTACCCGGGCCTCGTAGTCGTTGAACCCAGACACGGTAGGGGACGTGGCTTCCATGATCGTCTGCCAGGTGGTGTCGATCGTGTCCTGGCGCTGGAGCTCAAACGCGCCGAAGCTGGCCTCAGTGACGATGATGTTGTCGATGGACAGGACCGGCTGGGTGGGGCCACCGTTGAAGGCTCGGACCCCGACCGTGCCGGCGGCCAGGTTCGCCGGTAGGGCGGCGTCCAGCATCCAGTCAGGCGGCTCCGGATCAGCGTCTATCCAGGCCTTGGCCACGAAGGTGTTATTGATGACCTCGAATTTGACGTTGATCCATGTGTTCGGTGCGTAGGTGGCCATGAACGGGATGTTGGCCAACGTCTGGTGCAGAGACGTCAGCTCTGAGACCAGGTACAGGCTCACACTGCCGGCAGCGTCGAAGTTGACCCTGGTGTACACCTGGCTGGCCGTACCCCCTGTACCTCGTACCCACAGGCCGCCCCAGTGCTCCCCTGAGGCCGCGACCGTGGAGGACGAGATGCGGTAGGACCCCTTCACGTCCAGGAACGTGGTAGCCCCCATGATGGCGGTGTGAGGGATGCCGAAGGCGCCGGAGAAGCTGACCAAACCCTCGTTGCCATTGACGGAGAAGTCCGCTGGGGGGTTCACCGTCCACGCCTGGTTGGTGGTGGAGGTTCCCCAACCGCCGGCCGCCACCGTGCGAGTGAAGAAGTCCAGGCCCACATCTGTGCTCTGGAAGGGCCACGTGAGGCGGTTGTACTGGATCTGGGACGGGATGAAGATGGGGTTGATCCCACAGTTCTGACCGATCCCGGTGACTGCCTGGCTCAGCACCGTTACGGCCATGCCGGTGACGGTGGGCATGTTCTGGGAGAAGATGATCACCGCGTCGGACGAGTCATCGTCGGTGCCGTTGCCGGACACCCACGGTGAGCCCACACCTTGCGGCACCCACTCCAGCTCCGCCGCTGAACCGGTCGGGGCCAGGTATGTCGACTCATACAGCTGGGCGTTGGCCGGCGCCAGGTTCAGCATGTTCCCTGGGATGCCAGACAGTGCTGGCGCCACCGCACCGAGGATCTCCCACCGGTTGCCAGCGGTCTCACCGGTGGCGCTCCAGGTGAACTTGGCCGCCGTGCTGCCGAACGTGGGGGCGATGGGGAAGGTGAGCGTCACCTCCTTCCAGCCATCCACGATCTCGTCGAGCTGGTCATGCTCGATGGGGGTGATGGACACGATGCTGGTGGGGAACGTGGTGGAGGTGAGCTTCAGTGGCACCACCGTGTTGCCGAACCGTCGAGCGTAGAACCGGACCTGTGGGTAGCTGGCCGCCGTGATGGTGCCGTCAGCTATCTCCTGCGTCGCTGTGACCAGACCGTAGACCTGAGCGACGGCTTGGCGTCCGTATACGTGGACCTCGGGCATCACGGCCGGGACGCTGGTGTGCAGTGACAGCTGGGGGAGAGTGTCGACCTCAGCGGCCTGGAACACCTCCCCGTCGGTGATGGGCGTTGGGATCCGAAGCTCAACACCCTTGTGCGGCGGTATCGGGTACAGCTGGCGGATCGAGTTCAGCAGCGGTTGCCGGCCCAGGTTGATCTGACTCTGGATCAAGTCACCTGTGCTGCTCTCAGCCAGGGTCAGGTAGTAGTCCCCAGACGGCAGGGACGGCACTGTGACACCAGTGAGGCTCCTCATCGTGATGCCGTTCTGGCCCATGGTGAAGAAGCGTTCGGCTGTCGAGATGCTGTTGACCATCAACGAGCCGTAGCTAACTCGCTGCTCATCGCAGAAGAAGACCTGGAGGGCCACGTAGTCCAGGGTGTAGTCCCGGTCGTTGGCGGCACTGCTCAGCGAGCGGATGTGGAAGAAGATCCGGCTAGCGGCTGAAGCTTCGAAGCGCTGCAGCTGGGTGTAGGTCCACGGGATCGTCTCGTTCATCGTCGTTGGGGACGTGAAGAAGAGGTTCGTGTCACCGATCTTGATGGTGTTGTAGGAGTCAGACTCGAAGTTGTGGCCAGGACCTAGCGGGTTGTCGTTGAACGGTGACGGATAGAACCAGCGGTTCGGATCGGTGTCCTCACCGATTGCGGAGGTGAACCTGTTCTCTGAGGTCTCGGCTTGGCCTGGAACCAGGCCCGCCGAGTAGAGGATGTTGACCGCCAGGATCCGTTTGCCGTTGAGCAGCTGGGCGTACTGGTTGAGAGCAAAGAACATGGAGATGTCATCCTGGACGCCGCTACCAGGTGCCCAAGACACGAACTTGTCGTCAGAGCCGTCAGCCAGAGCCTCCGCCACCGTGGTGGCATTGACCAGGCTGATACCCGAACCGGTGATCCCACCGTTGTTGCAGGGGATCAGGACACTCCTGATGGGCCCGGACTTGTCGATCCGGTCAGCCGGGTACACAGCGGCCGTGTAGACCTGACAGGCCACGAAGCCGGGCGGGAACTTGTGAAGGTAGAACTTCGCTTCACCAAGGTTCACTGCGGCCCCGGTGGTGAACCGGTGGCCACGCTCCACGTTGTTCACGGCCTGGGAGTAGGTCAGGTCTTCGTCCCGGATCGGCACCCATTCCTGGCCCAGGATGCGAGGAAGGTGGGGGTTGTAGTTACCGATGACGTCCACCCCTCTTCAGGGAACGTCGACGAACCTCTCTAGCCGCATGACAGGCTCGGCAATTACGAGATCCATTTTTCATTAAGGTATTCTTCTCATCATAAAGATGTCCCCGTGGACAATGAGTCTTGACTGCGTTAACCCTGCCACTACCACTTCGACCGCGAGATTCTCTGTCTCGAATGTTGTCTTGAGCCGAACCGATATAAAGATGGCTCGGGTTACAACAGGGCGGGTTGTCACATTTATGGCAAACGAAATCGGATCTCTCTAACTTCTCATTGGCTAGCTTTGCCATCAACCAACGATGGGACGACCAGATCTTATCGATTCCAGATCCAAAACGTCCATGTCCAGAAATAGCTCTCGATGCAATCCAAGGCCAGCACTCTTCCGGACCTGCTGAAGAATCCACATTGGCCCAGAATCGTTCAGCAATGTGCTGCTCCATCAGATAGTCCTCACTGCCAGGCGGGTGTCACGAGCGAGCAGGCCACCAGTGATGCCACTGGCCACTGCTGATCCGGTGGTCTGGGCCTGCTGGGTGGTCGGTAGAGCACCTTGGAAACCAACCTGGATCGAGTTGGCCCCGAACACGATGTTGGAGACCGCGTCGTTGGACACAGACTGCAACGTGGGTGCCTCCATCGCGATACCTCGGGCGAAGTCTCGGATCAGGTTCTGTCCCCGGTAGAGGCTGTACCCCTTACCGGATAGGGGTCCGTCCTCGGCAGGTGATCCGGGCAGGAACTGAGTGATCTTGTGGATCATCTCGCTCCCTGTGTTGGCCAGGAAGCCGAACATGGAACGGATGCCGTTGATGAACCCCTGGATCAGGTTCTGACCGGCACGAAACAGCAGACCAGCCAGGTTCCCGAGGGCCGCCGTGATCTGGGCCGGGAGCTGGGTGACCAGGAGGAGGAAACGTCCCTTCCCGTTGTTCAGGGACTCCCACAGGTGGATGAAGAAGTTGGCGATCGCATGCCAGGCGTCTGCGATACCGGTCCCCAGCGCGAAGACGAAGTCCCGGATAGCCCCACCAGCCACATCTAGCCAGTGCCACACCGTCTCGGCCGCGAAGCCGATAGCTGGAATGATTCCATTCTTGATGAACTCGGCTGTGGTCTCCAGTAGCCCGAACAACAGGAAGATCAGGGCGATGAGGCCGGTGGTCACTTCGAGGGCGATGATCACAAAGTGGACGAGACCCTCAAAAGCCTTCCGCCCGAAGTCACTGCCCAGCAGGAAGGTGAGTAGCTCGACGTCTTTGACGATCTCGTCAAGGACCTTCTGGCCACCGGCTTTGTTGAGCTGGTCAGCGAAGACGAAGATGAAGTCGATCAGGGCCCCGACGAGTTCGATGAGGGACTGGAAGGACTTCTGCATATCCATCAACCACTTGGTGGTCGCTGGATCCTTGGAGACGTTGGTGAAGAACACCCCGAGCTGGAACAGGATGCCCCCGAGGATCTTCCCCAGCACAGTGAGAAACGGAATCATCGCTGTGGCGAACTGGATCAGACCGGTCAGGAATGTGACCAGGGAGTCGCCAAACGTTCGCAGGAAGTTCCGGGTGGCCGGGATGATCTCTTTGACGAAGGTGACAAACGTCGACGAGGCGAAGAACAGCCCGATCTTCTCGAACAAGTCACCCAGTGATGTAGCGATACTGGCCAGGCGTCCATCGGTCAGCCATGCGAAAGACTTAGCGATCTTGGGAACCGTGTCCCCGAACGCCTTGAAGAACGACTCCTGGAGCTGTGCCTTCAACACACTGAAGAAGTCCCGCAGCGGTAGCAGAGTCTTCACGAACGCCTGAGCGGACGGTGTGAGCCCAGCTATAGCCGTCTGGAGTTCCTTGGCATTCTTGGCTGCGAACGCTCCCTGGATAGCGGTGCCGACACCCTTAAAGGCCAGGAACAACACGCCGGCCTGGAGTGCTATGGCCCCGATCAGGGTTGGGATGGTGGCGATGACAGCTACCAGAGAGTTGGCAGCTTGGATGGCACCAACGATCAGACCGATGAGCGCTGTAATGGCCGGGATGAGGACAGCGATCAGGGGGGACTTGCCGGAGACGTTGAAGATGGATCCAACGGCGTCAGCGATGCCCTGCCCGACCTTGCCGAATAGGCCACCACTGCTGGAGGCGGCCTGCTCGAAGGCGGTACCAATGTCTTCTTCGATGTCATGGGCGACTCGACTGATGAACCGACCGTTGCGCCCCCGTCGGTTCCAGCGGAGGTTGGGAACGAAGTCCAACGGTCGCCGGTTCACTTCACGGGTCAAAGTGCGCCCGATGTCCCGGCCCACTGTGGGCCCGTTCTTGTCTACCTCTTTGGCGATAGAAGTGGAGAGGGTATCCCCGATGTCCTTGCCGGCCTTATCGACTTCCTTCTCTACGTCCTTGAGTTCTTTACGGATCCCGCTGGCGACTTCCTCGTCGAAGTCCTTGTCTACGCGGCCATGGACATCTACCCATGCCTCGCCCAGACTGTCCATCGCCATGAGGTCATCGTACGGATCATGCGGGGCCGGGCATAGTACAGCTACCCGGCCATCGAGAGGAAGGCTTCAGGGGTCATTTCCATGGACTCCTCAGTCACCTGATCGGCGAACTGCGGTGGGATCATCTCCAACCGGATAGTGAACATGGAGACCTCTTTCGGGTCCATCATCCGAATCATCGTCAGCAGAGCCACATCCAGCCATGCCGACAGAGACAGTTTGTTGGCGTCCACGCCACGCAGCATCAGTTCAGCCCCGAGGGAATCCCAGTGCTGCTGCATAACTACAACCAGCCGCATGGTTATCCACCACGGCCGGGCCCCGACGGTGGTAAGGAGTTGCATCGTAGTGTCGAACAGGAAGTCGGGCTCCACTCCACCCTTGAACATGATGTCGGTGAGACGGTCCATGTCCTCATCGGTCAGAACGCTGTTGAGTAGTCCCAGGACGTCCTTGTCCATGCCCAGAATGCCGACGATCCAGTCTGTGGCCGGCAGCGGTGGCACCTCGAACTCCTGCCCGCCCAGGTAGATGTGGGCGGGCCAGGACCGCAGGGACCAGATGAAGTCAGTGTTGAGCTTCGGGACCTGGACCTTAACGGACGGCTGGTCGACGGCCACGGCGAACCTTCGGCTTCTCCACCTCGTCCTGGTCGACGAAGGCGGACACGAAACTCATTAGATCCTTGAGTTCAAGATTCCCGGTTGAGATCAGGTCCATGAGGTACTCGCGGTCCTCATCCTGTACAACCTGTGACTCCAAGGCGTCGAAGAGTCGCCGCATCCCCTTCATCTTGCGCGCGATGGGAACGTCAGGATCCTGGAGAACTTCACCTTCACGAGCCATGAACAACATCTGGGCGTCGAGAAGTTGCCGAACGACAATGCTGCGACCCTTGACATCGACGATGCGGGTCTCGCGTCCTTTGTCCTCGGAGGCGGGGGTGGGTTGTGTCATGGGAGTGATCTTAGAGGTTAATCGTCTCGACGCGCATGCCATGGAGACGGGCAGAACGGTGCAGTGGTTCGGTCAGGAAGTGCTTACCTCTCTGACCGGGGTGTGAACGTCCAAGTTTCGATGGACTACCTGGGATGTGTGGCAAGTAAACAATCTTGCCAATTTTCCGCCAGAAGAATTTCAGCTGTGGTTTCCGATGAGAGCCGAAACGGAAGACTCCTCCAACCCCCTTCGGGAAAATCCAGTGGACCTTTGCGCCACGCTCTACGGAGAGGGCGTACTTCAGTGAGGTCCCCACGCGGCCAGTCACACCTATCGCCGTGAACTCCGGGCCGATGGAGTGGATGCTGTTGGAGAGCTTCCCCGTCGAGTAGGGACCGCCCAGGGTCTTGGCCTTCGCCTGGGCCTCAACTTCGCGGAGGACTTCCCGCACCAGTCGGGCGGCGGCTTCACGGGACTGAACCCACGTCGACGCTCGGTTGATCACCACTCTGACTGCCACTGGTCCCCCAGGCTGGATCCTCCAAGAGTTGGAGGTATCCGTTCACGATCAAGTGTGCGACCTGCTCAGTCATGAGCACCAGACCTATGTAGCCTTCCCTGAAGTTGCCGAAAGACTTCAGGGCCCGGATCTTGACGAATCTAGTCACAGTCACAGTTCGGGAATTGGACAGTGACAGTGACATAACGTTCCACACAGCCACCGTTGGGATTCACCTGGATCTGCCGGTCAATCACCAGGGACATGCCGAGGAAGAACCCGGTCTGGGCCCGGAGCCAGTTCCGGAAGCAGCACACAGCCCGACGCAGTGAGGCCGAGTCGTACATGTTCTGGATGGCCGCCGCTGTCCACTGGGTACAGGTGGGTGGCTCGAACAGGGTGTCATCACTAGCGGCCACCGGTACGCAGCGCACGATGCCGAGCTTGAACTGTTGAGCCCACGATGGTGGCGCACAGACGGTGTTGGCCTGACGCACAATGTCCTGCTCCGGGAACGAGTCGGAGGAGGGGAACGTGTCCCCCATCGATACGTAGGCCAGACCTCTACAGCACAGGTCCTCGAACTGCCCCATGTCGTGAGCGACCTCGCTACCGACCCGGAGGCAGATCTGCTGGGGTACACCCGGACTGCCGGAGACAGCCACTGCGAGGCAGGCCAGGAGCTGACTGGATAGCTCGATGGTGGGCTCGGTCATGGCCAGGTCTGTTCCCTGATCGGACTGATGTCGGGGCTGACGACTTTCATCCTGGAGGTGAGCCGGTAGGGGTTGAACCGTTGGATGATCGAGTCCACCGTTACGAGACCGGTGAGGCCATTTTGGAGTAGTTGATCAACGTCGGCCAGCGTCACCGACACACCTTGTCGAGAGATAGACGTAACCCGCTGTGGGAGCGCACATGCCTGGCCCAGACAAGCCTTGGCGAACTCGCAGGCGTACATCCCGGCCGCCCGCTGGAGTACCGCAGGGACCGGGAGACCCCACAGGTAGGTGACGGACCAGGCCGAGTCGTCAGCGGGCGCCAGGGGGCCCAGGACCGGCTCGTTGAAGTTGTTCTGGATCGGCCAGCAGTCGGTGGCCCCACCACCAGTGACAGCTGGGCCTTGACGGACCAGCCACTGCCAGTTGTCGACCCGGTAGGTTGACGGATCAACCACCCCGGTGCCACTGAACCGGACCTCCACGATCCCTGAGACCGGCGGGACCAGGTACACCTGGCACTGTGGCTGGCAGGACCGGCAGCTCGACCCGTTGCCGCACCAGCAGTTGCGCCACAGGCCGTTGAGGATGTACGGGAACCAGGTTCCGTCAGCCCAGTACCAGCCGCCGCCCCATCCGTATCCCCAGTCGTAGTCACGGTGACAGGGACGCACAGTTCTTGTGCAGGCCCCGTACTTGCGACCGGTGGCGGCCCAGATGGAGAAGGCGGCGAACTCGGCAGCCGAGGTCTGGAGCTCGGGGGAGTAGGTGTCCCACTCGGGGCAACAGGCTGTGTCGACGGTCCAGTTGCAGGGCATGCCGGGGACCGAGTTGTCAGTGAACACCGTGATGGTGGACAACCCGGCCCCCTTTCCTCGCCGTCAGCCTAACCGGGTGTGAGGCTGGAGAGGGTAGTACAACCACACGCTGCCGTAGGTGGTGCGAGTCGAGTCAGGAACATTCGACTGTGCTGAGTGGACGTGATCGGAGTAAGCAGACGGATCGGAGTCGTGGACCCAGCCGGGTTATCGGAGTAGTCCACGAAGTATGGGCCAAGACCCCACAGCGACTGTCCGCGCGTGCGGGCGTTGAGTACGAAGTTGGCCGCACCGTTCTCGTAGGTGATGTCACCGACGGTCCCCTCAACAATCCAGGGGAACAGGGTGTACCCGAACTCAGTGCCACCCGTGCAGGCGACGCCCCCATTGTTGGCCAGCCGCGTCCAACCTTCCAGAGCGAAGTTGGCGGCCCCGGCGGAGAGTTCGTCGGTGCTGTAACCGGTAGCCACGGGAGCGACCGCATCGTTGAGTACCAGGGGTTCAGCACTCATGATGTTGACCAGCTCGGGGTCAACGTTGCAGAACGTCAGGACCAGGTTGAGCCACTTCAGGATCGGAGGGTTGGTCTCCTTCACGCAGAAGGTGCCGTCACCGTTCTTGACGAAGAACTCCTCCCGAGCCTCGTACTCTTTCGTCATCTCGACGGAGATGATCCCGTCCGACACGACAGTGGAGCAGCCCGTCAGTGGAACACCACAGGAGCTGAGCTTGGTGACACGTACCCGTGGGATCTTCCACGGGGTGAAGCACGTCGACGTCATTTCTTTGCTCCACTCTTCTTCGGCTCTCTAGGCGGCGAAGAATCGATGGCCAGGTACTGCTGGTAGCGCTCGTACAGGTAGTCAGGTACGACCACAGCAAGCTGTGGGTAGTCCGTCGTCGTGGCTACATCCCGTTTCCGGTCGGCCAGGTCCAGCAGGGCACGGATGACCTGTGGAGTCGCGGCCTCTATGACAATCACGTGCCACCACCGGCGGTGGTGCAGTTACGGGTCACCTGGATCGACCAGACACCACACTCGATGGCCACCGCGTAGATACGCTCGGCCAGGGTGAGGATCTGGTTGCCGGCCCGGTCGAAGGTCTGCCGGATCGGTGGGACCTCAACATCGCTCTGCCAGATCAGGACCCGGCCGGAGGCGTACATGAACTCCGTGTTGGTGTCCACTGGCGTACCGGTGGGGCCGACGCCGTTGTAGCCCTGACCGAACACCACAGGAGTCCCGACCCAGGTGTTGATCTGGCGCCCCGATCCCTTCTCCAACAGGTGACTCTGTGCCAGGTGAGCTGCCATGCCAGGACGGGCGTGGATGATGCCCCCCACAACGCCGTTGTCGGCCAAGGTCTGCTCCAGCACCTCTACCGCCTCGGTGACACAGCCGGCCGCGCCCAGTGGGGTGGCGGACTGAAAGAGGCCGGGGATGAGACCCAGGTTGGACCCGCCCAGTGACTGTCCCTGCCAGATACGGCGCTCCACGGCCCGCTGCTCGCGCAGGGTCATGCGGGTGCGGACCTTCTGCTCCGACTCCTCGAACGAGTAGCCGAGAGCCCCACAGGTGTATGAGGTGATCACGGCGAACGGGGCCCCGGAGACGGGGGACTCGTTGAGCGAGAAGGTCTTGGAGCCGCTCACCGGGGGACAGTTCATGGCGTACAGGAAGACGTCGTCCTCGCACGTGTCGGGCACGTAGAGGATGCCACCGCCTTGGGCTTCCGGTACCGGGAACGGCATCGGGCCCAGCGCCACGTCGAAGATCCCGTACTGGCGCGGCGGTGGTGTTGGTGTCGGCGCCAGGAACGGCGCGTTGATGGTGGCCACGTCTCACCTCCCTTCTGGTAGTGGCTGAAGGGGGCCGGTTACCCGACCCCCGCAACCGCTACGGGCAGGTGAGAGTGCCTTGGCTAGTGGTCTTACCACTCGGGCAGATCGGCACCGTGTACACACGGGAGACAGGACACATCTGGACCATCGCCCAGCCGGTCTCCGTGAACAGGTGCGTGACCTGGTTGGTGGCCAGCTTCGTCGAGTCGTAGACCGAGTTGAGAGTGATCACGTCGTTGACCGCCCGGATCCAGGTGCCGGCCGGGTAGACCAGGAACTGGAGGCTGGACGGCAGCGAGCTGATCGGGGTGTCGGCACCGGGAACACCAGACGCGGCACAGGTCGCGAAGGCGTCCTGCCAGTCGTAGATGTACTGGACCCGAGCACCACGAGCCGTGAACGCGGCCGTGATAGCCGAGTCCGCCAGGGTGATGGCCTCCGGACCACTGCCTGTGGCGTTGCGTCGGATCCAGTCCGCCCGCATCTGGGCACCGATCCAGAACGGCATGATCACTTCGAGGGTGGCGCTGCGTTGCATACGCAGCCGGTACTTGATGTCCACAATGGCCATCTCGACCGCACTCAGGACCTGGCTGACGGTTGAACCATCAGTAGCCCATGGGGCAGCAGCGGTCAGTGACACCGCCGTAGAGCCGGCCACAACATCGGCGACCTGCTCACGGTTGATCTGGTGCGCCGACGCGGCCAGAGCACCACGGGTGAAGGTGGCCGTGAACTCCGGGTAGCCCCGGATGGCCAGGATGTTGCCGGTCAGGCAGAGACCCGTGACACCCAGCCGGGTGTCAATGAAGCTCGGGCACGGGATCTCCAGGCAGGTCTTGACTGTGCCGGCCGCAACTTGGGCCTCAGTCAGGTCGAAGAAGCCCGACGGGCTCACACAGTTGCCGCCACCGAAGATCGAGTCGAACTCGATACCAGTGTTGTGCCGGATGCCACCACGACGGGCCTGGACCTCAGGGAAGTCCGCGAGACCGTCGGTGGTGATCTGGAGACAGATGTCGTAGTCCGTCTCCGACGGGGCACACCATCCCTGCGCCGCGACGAGGGCATCCCGCTCCGGGTGCTGAGTGGCCAGCTCCTTGGTGCGCAGCTCCACCGACCGGATCAGGGACCCACCCGGGAGGCGGCTCTCGTCAGCAACGTGGAGGAGCTTGGCGTAGTCGGTGGAGTCACCCTGACACGAGAACTCGTCCGGGTAGTTGCGGACCAGTTGAGCCACCGGGTAGGAAACCGGACCCGACGTGGCACCACGAGACATGGCATTGTGACTGGCCGAACGGGACTCGAACGCCTTCGCCACGTCCAGCATGGTCGGCAGAGCCTGGCCGGCCTCGTAGTTGGGTACCCCAGCCGAGGCGACCAGAGCCGAGTACACAGGGCGGGTGTTCTGCTGGTTGACCGGCACCGGGTTGGCCCCGGTGACGATGTCGGAGACGCTGACGGTGATGGTCTCCGTAGCTGGGGTCGTTGACGCGGAGGCCACGACAGCTTCAGGCTCAGCGGGAGGGGTGACTGGCTCCGGCTCAGCGGTGGCAGCAGCGAAGCGAGCTGCTCGATCCTCCCGGGCCGAGATGATGGCGGGAACGGTCTCGCGGGTGAAGAGCTGCAGGGCTTCCAGCTGGTCAATCTCGTCGTCGGTGACAGACTCGACGGTGACTGTGGACTGCAGTTCAGCGAACTCCGCCGCCGCAATGTTGGCAAGGTCCTGGAGACCTGCGACTGAGAACTGATCAAGGTTCTCAGGGATCTGAAAAGGCATGTGAACCTCTCGGGATACGAGTTAACGTCTCCCGGTGCGGCTCAAAGTCTCAGGCCACCGGTAGTGGTTGGGGCGTGGCACAGAGCAAACAGCGCCCGATAATCCGCATACTAGATCATCAGGCGCTGTATGTGAAGTGCTACTTGGCGACTGCCCGGCGTTCCCCACCGCCGGCCATGGTCATGGCCACCCGCGAATCATGATCGTTGAGGACCTTGACCTCCCCGTTGGGCAGCGTCACCTCATACATCTGTTCCGGGACGGTGGGGATCTGTCCACCGCCACACGAGGCACACGGCATACCTACTCCTCTTCTGCTAGGTAGAGGTAGCCATTGGACCATCCGTTGGCCAGCAGGTCTTTGATCGTCGCGGCTTCCCCTTTACGACGGATCATGCCAGCAAAGGTTCCGTCCGCGCCACTAGCCATCCCAGTGAAGAATGGCTTGCCGTCGTCTTTGATCCCTACCGTGCCGGTTGTCTTCTTGGTCCTGACATCCTGGAGCTTCCTCAGCCTCATGTCTTCCCTCCTAGTCTGGACCTAGTCCCCTTGGCCGCTGCTGTCAGGATGTCCATCCGCTCCATCATGGCATTGAACCAGTCGAGTCTCTTAAGACGCGCGAACTCAGGACGTAGGGCCTCCAGACGCCTACGGACGATCGCCATGTCTCCAGGACTCATGTCATTGCTTTCGGCCCATTTTGACTCTTTTGTGTCTATCGCCGCTTTTACGAAGTTACGTCCAAAGACACTGGTAGCAGCAGCAAAAGCTCCGTTCTGTGGACTAACGGCAAATGCAAATCCTTGATCGATTCCTACAATCTCTGGATCCTCATCGGGTCCGTCAATGAGAAAGTTCCCATCACCTCGGTCTGGGTTAGCCATTAGTGCGTCAGCCAGACCGAGGAGCCAGCCTTTGTCAGTTGCCCGTAAATCGTCGAAGGACAAACTGTCTCTCCAGAGATCTCCTCGCATGTCTTGGAGGTAGATCTTGCGGGGGCCATCCCGAGACGTTCCAGGGGCTAGAGCGCCAGCAGCACTGACGACTAGCGCACCAAGCTCCTCAGAGTCGGTGAGCTGTTCGGCAGTTGCCTTGTCAGGAAAACGTTCCTGGTCTTTAAGGACAAGCGTCTTGCCACCTTCGTAGTGATGTCGTGTGACGAAACTAGTTCCCCCACCAAGACGATCAGGTTCTCTCGTCTGCTTCTGCTGGGACAGCTTCTTTACTGTCGCTGAACGTTCCATGTGATCGCCTGGCGACCCCTGGCCGCCGCTAGCTTTTGGGCGGGCCTTCTCCTGTTCTGCTTCTAGGAGTCTCTTTTTCTTATTGGCTTCACGTATCTCTTTGAGTTCCTTGGTCGCCTTCGAGACGGCCCGATCCAGGTTGGACTTACCCTCCAGGCTCTCGTGGCGTCGATTTCCCAATTCTCCGACCATCGCTCCCAGCTTCAGCTCACTGATCTCACCCCTGTCGAATCTCTCAGCAATCTTGGCCAGAAGATCCATCTCAGACTCTCTGTCACCACCCATCCGGACACCACCACGAGCCAGAGGGTTCTGACTGAAAGCCTTCATGAGATCAATGACCGGCTGTGGGGTACCATCCGGAAGTTTCAGAGGGGAACGAGACGGAGAATCTATCTCCTCGATAGCCTCTGCCAGAGCTGAATGAGCCTTGGTCCCAGCCGGGATCCTGGTGTTCAGTTTCTTCAAAGAGTCGACTAGCTCCTGCGGGGATATCTCACCTCTCATCTCCCTGGTCGTTATCCGACCAACCACATTGGCAAGAGCGTCATCATCTACCGCAAGCTTCTTGTCTTCGCCCATGTCTCTGAGTGCGCGCCCTATGGCACCACTGCCATGGAAGTTGATCTCTCCTCCACCGGTACTTCTATCCCAGTGGTTCTCCAGGATCGGTTTCGTGGAGAACTTACCCGCCTGGATACCTGGCACATTGTTACCTGGAGTCCCTGGTAGAGGAACTCTCTGGATGGCGTCCGAATCCAGTCGACGACTGACATGGTGATTGACCAAGTCATCGATCAGCTTGGCCTTGGTCAGCTTCGTTCCAGGTTCAACACCAGTCACCCGTGAAACCGCCTGAAGATCCTGCTTGGTCAGGTTCTTCAAGGCGTCACGACCCTGCTGCTCGGTCTTGGCCTCTTTCAGTCTCTGGAAGGCATCGGTGGCGATACGGTCCTGGAGCTTCTCGACCTTCGCCTCAGGAGTACCAGGAGCGGCGGCCTTCTTAACCGGGGGTCGACGCATCTTCTTAAGGCGGTCGGCCAGTTCCTGCCACCGATGACCCTGCTCGACCAGCTTCGCTGCGTCAGGTTCTGAACCTCCAGCTGCACGAAGAGTGGCCGCTCGGTATGCCGGACCACCAGCACCATTGGCACGACCCTCGACGTAACGACCTACCTCCGCTAGCGATGGCCTCTTCTCGTCATCGAGCATCTTCTGTACGGTGCCGAGGAGTTCCTCGTCTTCAGGTGTGAAGTCGATCCCGGAACCAACGATGCGGGCATCGACCTTCTGCGGATCACTGAACGGCTTGATCTCTGGAGGTTTGGCCGGCTCTGCTTTCTTGACAGCCTTCTTGGTTGCCTTCTCAGCACGCTTCTGGTCCACAATCTTGCGTGCCAGGTCAGTGACTATCTCTTCGTTGGTGTCACCCTTGACGTCAGCGAAACCGGCCTCTCTAGCCTGCCTCTTCAGTTCTTCCGGAGCGGTATCCTGCAGTTCCTTAAAATGCTTCGGATCAAGCTCAAGTTTGATTTCTTTAACCGAAACAGGAGCCTCTTCGCTGAAGTGCTGGCGCAGGAACTTGGAGGCCTTCTCCTGGGCGTCGATGCCCTCCTGGAGAACCTCAAGACGTTCCCTGGTGGCCCGACGCTTGATGGGTTCCATCGGCTCGCGGAGGGTAGCCTCGTACTGACCAGCCTCGATCTTGTGGAAGGCGATCCGGTCTTCCAGGAAGGTGACAGCCTCGTCAGGCGACATCCGGCCAGCACGGAGATCGGTGAAGGCCTTGTTCAGGTCAGCGTTCTGCTGTCCTTTCGGAGCATGGATCCCAGCATCGATCCAGGCCTTCTTAAACTCACTGGACCGCTCGTTGTCCAGGGGAACGTTTGACTTCGGAGCCTCGGCGATCTTTATTCGCGGCTCAGCCTTCTTGGCCGGCGCCGGCTTCTCTGCCCCGATGACCTTCGCCTTGGTCAGCTGGATCTTCTCGCCGTCGTGCTCGAAGCTGTAGCCAGGACGTAGGACATCCACCTGATCCCCGGGGGCGATACCACCACCAGCGGCTTCGTGCTCAGAGCCTTTGAACCCCTGGGCTCCGGTGCTCGACCGCTGCAGGCCGAGCTTCTTCTCCGTCTTGGTCAGCTCA
>Ga0307302_10000199_pt1 | contig 26602 bp, 27 predicted proteins | sample ER_DNA_183_FD_194490 | JGI IMG/M metagenome (GOLD analysis project Ga0307302, IMG submission 194490) | Bulk soil microbial communities from the East River watershed near Crested Butte, Colorado, United States - ER_DNA_183 | ecosystem: Environmental > Terrestrial > Soil > Floodplain | place...
CCGCTCTGCTCGGCGGCAACCTGATCGATCTCTGGCAAGGACACACGCGCTACCAGCGGACGCGGAAACTCGTTGCCCGCTACATCGGGTTCCTCTTCCTGCACCGCGAGCAGGTCAACGACCCGCACAGTCTCTTCCGCTCGAAGATGTCAGGGGCCGACGACATCGATGCTCTGGTCGAGAAGATGTAGTGAAGTGGAGCCGAGGGGGCTCGAACCCCTGGCCTCCGCGATGCCATCGCGGCGCTCTCCCAACTGAGCTACGGCCCCTTGGTGCTGTCCAAGTCTAGCGGCGAAATCGAAGTCATCAGCCCAGTTAATGCCGCGTCGTTGGTTGTTTCTGGTTGGTGAGAGACGCAGCATGATCTGGGTTGCGTCGGGGAATGCATCGATTGGTATGAAGAAGCACCTGTCGAGTTCCCGGCAGTACGCGGCAAAGGCATCAATTTCGTCCGGCGTATACAAGCGTCGGACGAGTCCTGTACGCGCGCGTCGATTCGAATAGCACCGCACGATGACTACGTCTCCGTAGCGCGTCGCCCATTTGCATTGTGTGCGGATGAGGCGATCGCCAGGGGCGAGAATAATGTCGAAACGGCCGCCTTCTGCTACCGGCCTGTACACCTCGATACCGAGCTTTGCCGCGGCCAGTTGGATCGCGAGCTCCGCGATGGCTCCCTTCTGATCTGTTGTCATACCAGCCAACGTACCGATCGCATCGGCTGGGCCGTGGCTGTTTCAGACACCGGCGACCCGGGCTACAATCCGACTGAACCCAAGGAAGCAAACCGAACCTCTGAACTCACTAGAACAAGCACGCCGGATCGCCGGCCTCGCCGAGGAGAAGCTGGCGCAGGACATCGTCATCCTCGACATGCGGCCGGTCTGCGCGTACACCGACTTCTTCGTCGTCTGCTCGGGCCAGAACCCGCGGCAGACGAAGGCGATCGTCGACGAGGTGCGCTACGGCCTCAAGCACGGCGACGAGCAGGTCCTTCCGCACTCGGTCGAGGGCGAGCGCGAAGGCGAGTGGATCGTCGCCGACTACCTCGACGTCGTCCTGCACGTCTTCACGCCGCAGACGCGCGACTACTACGGGCTCGAGGAGCTCTGGGACGACGTGCCCTCGATCGAGCACGCGACCGCTTAGCGATAAAGGCCCAGCTCCTCGATCATCTTCCCGACCGCGGGTGGCACGAGGTCTTCGATCCGCTCGCCTCGCGCCACGCGCGCGCGCACGTCACTCGACGAGATCGGCGGCGAGGCGAGCTGGAACGAGACCACCCGGTCTCCGTAACGGTCGAGCTGGGGCTGCGAATAACCGGAGCGCGTCCCCACTCCGAGCTTGACGTGCTTCACGACCTCCTCCGGTTCCTTCCACTGATCGAAGGCCGCGGCCTGGTCGGCGCCGACGATGAAGATGGCGTCGCCGAAGCGATCGTCGCGAACCGCGTCGACCGTGAATGGATGCGGATCGAGCTCGACTTCGGCGTCCGGGAAAGCCGCCCGCGCGAGTTGCAAGCGCGTCTCCGCGTCCGCGACCACGTCGCGATGGCCCGGCCGCTCGGCGACGAGCACGACGAGCCGGTCGATCGGCAACTGGGTGAGCGCCGCCCTCGCCAGGGCGACGTGCCCGTTGTGCGGCGGGTCGAAGGTGCCGCCGAGGAGGCCGATCACGCGAGCTCGACCAGCTCGTCCTCGATCGCGACCTCGTCGCCCTTCTTCGCGCCGGCGGCGCGGAGTGCCTCGGCGAGTTCTTCGTCGCCCGGGGGCCGCCCGACGACCCGGTAGCCCGTGTCCGTGCGGAAGATCCGAAAGCGCCGGCCTCGGGGCTTTGGCCGGTAGACGAGGAAGTCGGCCAGTCCCTCGGGCTTTGCCGCCGGAAGCTCTTCCGGCTGAGGGACGTGCTCGAAGAGACCGCGCCGGAACTGTTCGATGCCTGCGCCCGTCGCGCACGAGACCGCGTAGACGGCGACGATCCGCTCGTTCTCCACGCCCAGCTCCGGGGGCTCGGGCAGAAGATCGATCTTGTTCAGGACGACGATCTGCGGAAACGTGACGAGGCCCGCCCCGTAGGCCGAGAGCTCGCGGTCGATCGTGTGCCACTGCTCGGCGGGATCACCTTCGGCCGCGTCGATCACATGCACGAGCAGCCGGGCGCGCTCGAGATGGGCGAGGAACTCATGGCCGAGCCCGACGCCCTCGCTCGCGCCCTCGATGAGCCCCGGGACATCGGCCACCGTGAGCTGGCGACCGTCGGGGGCGTCGATCGTACCGAGCACCGGCTCGAGCGTGGTGAACGGATAGCTGGCGACCTTTGGCCGTGCGTTCGAGATCCGCGTCAAGAGGGACGACTTGCCGGCGTTCGGGAGACCGACGAGCGCAGCGTCGGCAAGCAGCTTCAGCCGCAGCTCGAGCTCGGCCTCGTCGCCGGTCAGCCCGACCTCGGCGAAGCGTGGCGTCTGACGCGTCGAGGTGGCGAAGCGCCGGTTCCCCCTGCCACCTCCCCCGCCGCGCGCAATGACCACTCGCGCACCTGGGCTCGCCAGATCGCCGACGAGCTCGCCGTCTTGGAAGATCTGTGTCCCCGCAGGCACGCGCAGCTCGACGCTCTCGCCGGCGGCGCCGTGCCTGCCCGAGCCGCCGCCTGGCTGACCCCGTCCCGCTTCGATCCGGCGACGCCTCCGGAAACTCGAGAGGTCGCGCAGATCCGGGTCGGCGAGTAGGACGACGTCACCGCCCGGCCCGCCGTCGCCGCCGTCGGGGCCGCCCTTGGGGACGTGCTTCTCGCGCCGGAAGCTGAGCGCGCCGTCGCCGCCGCGCCCGGCCTTGACCCGGATGCGCGCGCGATCATTGAACATGACTCTCTATTCGGTTTCGGTGACGGCGACGACGCGGCGCTGGCCGCTGGACTCGAACGCGACCTTGCCGTCGCGCTTGGCGAAGATCGTGTCGTCCCGGCCGATGCCCGCACCAGGGCCCGGGCGAAACTTCGTGCCGCGTTGCCGCACGAGGATCATCCCCGCCTTCACCGTCTGGCCGTCGTAGATCTTCACGCCGAGGCGCTGGGCCTGCGAGTCGCGGCCGTTTCTCGAGGAGCCGAGACCTTTCTTGTGCGCCATTACTCCGCCTTCTTTCTCGTCGATGCCGCCTGTTTCTTCTCAGCGGCCGGCTTCTTCGCGGCTGTGCTCTTCGCTCCGATCGACGTGATCTCAATCTGCGTGAGCTTGCTGCGATAGCCGGCATGCCGCCTGTAGCCCTTCTTCGCCTTGTACTTGCCGATCCGGATCTTCTCGCCGAGCACGTGCCCGACGACCTTTGCCGTCACCTGCGCCTTCGGCTTCAGGTCGGCCTCGCCGTCGCCGCCGACGAAGAGGAGCGTCGGATGGAACGTCTTGCCCTCGTCGGTCTTGACGCGGTCGACGAGCAGCTTCTCGCCTTCGCGGACCCGGTACTGCTTGCCACCCAGTGAGATGATCGCGTAGCTCATGGCGTAGAAAACGCGGGCCAGGCGCCCGCGACCCGGCCAGTGTAGCCGAAAGATGCTCAAAAGCAGGCACGAATCCAGGCCGAGGGCGGGGCGAGCGCTACTCGCCTTTTCAGCCGCCGTCTTCGTGTTCCATCAGTTGCCGAGCTTGGCCGGCGACACCGCCGGAGACTGGATCGACCTCGTGACGCCGTTCGCGGTGGTCGCCGCGGCGGCGTCCCTGCTTGGGCGAGACGCGCCCGTACCAGCCCTGGTCGTCGCGGTGATCGGAGCGCTGCTCTACGTGGACGGGCACGGGATTCACCTCGCCGCGAACTCGATCGGACATCAGCAGCTGACCGGAGACGCGAAGGACGTCACGCACTTCTGGGATGAGGAATGGGGCCACGCCGAATGGCATCTGGGCTGGTTCGTGCTCGTCCTCGGCGCCTGCCTTGGCGAGCATCGCCGTTCCGTTCGGATCCAGCCGTGGCAGGCCGTCCTGAGCGCTCTGCTTCTTGGCTGGGCGCTCTTTGTCAGTACGGTCGAGGGCAACACCTGGTGGCTCGAGCTCGGCGCGACGGCCGTCTTCGTCCCCTGGGCGTTCGCGGCTCGGCGTCCCCTGCTTGTTGCGTGCGCGGCGGGGTTCGGCTTTGCCGCGCTCTTGATCGGGGTCTGGGCCCTCTGGCAGGGCGGCGTGCCGCAGTTCAGCGAAGTCGGCTTCATCTGATGCGGAGCAAGCTCCGGAGGGCGCTTGCCGTCCTCGTCGTCCTGCTTGGCGCGCTCGCGATCGTCGCAATCGTCGAGCGCTCCTGGACCGCGGCTCAACTGCGAGCGGTCGCCGTGCTCTCCACCACAGAGAAGACCCCTGTTCTCGCCTGGACGGTGCGAGCACTGACGCACGAGCCTCGCGTGGAGGAGACCTTCGTCGGCGGCGCGCCCTCGACCGTCGTCCGCCCGGGCAAGGGCGACGGCCCCTGGCCCGCGGTCGTGTTCGTGAACGGCGCGACCCGCGCCGGGCGCCACCACGAGAAAGTGCAGCGGCTGGCTCGCGGCCTCGCCCGAGCCGGCTTCCTCGTCGTCGTTCCCGACCTGCCGGGCCTGCCCCTCGGAGAGATCACGCTCCAGACGGCCGGCGCGACGGTTCGCGCCGCACGCGCCACGGCCGACCGGACGGACGTCCGCCACGGGCAGATCGGGCTCTACGGCGTTTCGGTCGGCGCCACGCTTGCGCTCCTGGCGGCTGAGGCCCCGGCCTTTAGAGGGCGCGTCACTGTGATCGGCGGCGAAGCACCGTGGGTCGACCTCGAGCGGATCATCCGACTGGCCACGACCGGCGTCTACGACGGCGAGCGCTACGAGACCGACCCCTACGTGCAGCTCGCGATCGCACGCTCGCTCGCGGCGGGTTTGACTCCGGGCGGCGGGCGATCACAGCTTCTCGCCGCACTGGAGTCGGTCGACGACGACGATCCCATGCCACTCGCGGGCCTGAAGACCGCTCGCTACCGCGGCGACGTCGCGGCGCTCGTCCGGCTGCTCCTGAACCGAGAGCCGAGGCGCTTCGCGACCCTGTACGGGCGCCTATCGGCCCGCGAGCGTACCGCCGTCGTTGCCCTGTCGCCCCTGGTCAAGGCAAGCCGGCTGCAGATGCCGGTCGAGCTCGCCACGGCGCCGCACGACAAGTATTTCCCTCCAGCTGAGTCGCGCGCACTGGCGCGTGCTGCACCTGACGTCGATGTGACTGTCACGTCGACGCTCGACCACGCAGTCCCGAGCTTCTCCTTCGGCGACTTCGCCGACCTGGCCCGGTTCGACGGCTTCGTCGTCCGCTTCCTGCGGGACGCAGTCTGACCTACGCGAGCTCCTCGAGCCAGGGGTGGCCGGGATGGACAAGCTCGAGCGCGTCGACGAGCCAGCGCTTTCGTTTTGGCTCGAGCCGCGGTAGCACGGCATCGAAGTCATTCTGGTCTCGCTCGCGCTGCGAATGCTTCGCCTTGAAGAGCAGAATGATCTCGGGCCGACCGTATGGGATCCCGTCGTCGGTCCACTCGATTACCTGGTCGTAGGGCAGCCGGATGCTCTCGTTTCGGCGGCAGAGCCAGGTGTCGCCGTCCGAGGGCTCGCGGAAGACGTCGATGCGCCAGAGGCTCGTGGCCGGGTCGCGTACCCAAGTCTGGTGGGTTTCCTCCAGCTGATCGCGGGCCTCCGTGAGCGGCACACCTTGGCGCGGGCCAGTGATGACGAAGATCTCGTATCCGGTCAGAGCCTCGGCGACCTCGTCAAAGCGGCTGTTTGCGACCGCGACCTCGAGATCCTCGTGTACTCGCCAATCACCGCCCAGAAAAAGGTCGATCGCCCAGCCGGCGGCGACGTACCAGGGCGCCTCGACTTCGGCGAGCAGGCGCTGGACATCCTCGGGCCGCCAAGCGGCCCACTCGAACCTCAGAGGGTCGAGCTCAGCCGCCGGACGAATCGGGCTTCGCTTCGGTCGCCGCGGCGGCAGGCTTCTTGCGGCGGTTGCGGCCTCCGCGGCTGCCTCGCCGGGTCCGCTTCTTCTTCGGCGGCTGGTCGCCGTCTGCAGTTGCCTCGCCGTCCTGCCCGAGATCCGGCGAGGGAGCGTGGATCGTGGCCACAGCCGGTGCCGCCTCCGGCTTAGGCTTGGCCTTGGGCTGGGGCTCGCCGTTCTCGGCCGCCGCAGCTGCGGCCGGCTTCTTGCGCCGGTTGCGGCCGCCCCGTGAGCCTCGCCTCGTCTTCTTCTTCGGCTTCTCGGGCTCGTCGGCGGGAGGCTCGTCGGTCGGTGGCTCCTCCACTTCGGTTTCGGTTTCGGTTTCGGCTTCGGCTTCGGCGACCTGCTCCTCAACCTTCACGACCTCGTCGCCCTTTTTCTTGCGCGGTGCGCGCGTCGGCTTCTCGGCCTCCGCCTCGGCCGTGATCGGACCGTCGGCGCTGCCCCCAACCGGCTGAACGAGAGTCGCGTACGCGGTTCCGTCGACCACGCGCTCGACGCGCACGTTCACCTTCTTGCCGACCAGCTTGGCGGAATCTGCAACGCAGACGGCGAGCCCGTCGAGCTTGCCCATACCCGCATTGACGTCGTGGAGGCCGACCTCGACGAGCTCGAGCCTCATCTCGGCGCCCTCCTCGACGGGCGACTTCGGTGCGATGTCTGCCAGCTTGCCCTCGGCCTTGACCTCGAAGCGGTCGAGCGGCACGCCCGACCTGCCCTCGAGGAAGAACCGCTTCTTCGCCAGCCGCTCGATCTCCGCGAGGCGCGAGGCCCCGGGACCGATCAGATGCGCCGCGACGTGCTCCTCGAGCTCGACCCGGAAAGCCTCGACACCGCGCTTGGCCTCGGCGGCCAGCACACGGAGCCTCCGCTCGGCGTCGATCGCGTTCGAGTGGGTCGAGAGCACGATTCCGTCACCGGCACAGGTCGGACACTTCTGCGTGAGAATCTCGCGCGGGCCCTCGGTCACGTTCTGCCGCGTCATCTCGACGAGGCCCAGCGGCGAGATCTCGACGACGTACGTCTTCGTCCGGTCGCGCTCGAGCTCGGTCTTCAGAGCTTCCTCGACGTTGGCCCGGTTCTTGGGGTTCGCCATGTCGATGAAGTCGATGACGATGATCCCGCCGATGTCCCGCAGACGGAGCTGGTGGACGACCTCCTTGACCGCCTCGAGGTTGTTGGCGGTGATCGTGTCCTCGAGCCGGGCGCCCGAGCTCTTCGAACGCGAGCCGACGAAGCGGCCGGTATTGACATCGATGACCGTGAACGCCTCGGCATAGTCGAAGACGAGGTAGCCGCCGGAGGGCAGATCGACCCGACGCGAGAGCGTCGAGCGGATCGCATCCTCGACGCCGAGCTTCTCGAACAGCGGCGTCTTGTCGCGGTGGCGGATGACGCGGTCGACCATGTGGGGCGACGTCTTCTTCAGGTAGCCGACGATGCGCTTGTACGTGCGATCGTCGTCGACGAGGGCCTTCTCGAAGTCGTCGGTGAAGAGGTCGCGGGTGACGCGCAGGGGCAGCTCGGCCTCCTGGTAGACGAGCGCGGGCGCCTTCGCGGTCTTCGCCTTCGCCTCGATCGACTTCCAGAGCTTCTGGAGGAAGGCGAGGTCGCGCTCGACGTCCTCGGCCGAGGCGCCCTCGGCGGCGGTGCGGACGATGATGCCGCCCTTCTTGGGCGCGATCGCCTTCACGATGTCTCGGAGGCGGTTGCGCTCGTCGTCGTCGAGCCGGCGCGAGACTCCGAGGCCCTCGCCGCTCGGGACATAGACGACGAAGCGGCCCGGGAGCGAGATCTCGGTCGTGAGGCGCGCGCCCTTCGACTTCATCGGATCCTTGACCGCTTGCACCATCACTTCCTGGCCGCGCTTCAGCAGGTCCTGGATCTTGCGACCCTTGCTGCGACCCTCGAGCTCGGGCGTGACGATCTCGTCGACGAAGAGGAAGCCGTTCTTCTCGAGGCCGATCTCGACGAACGCGGCTTCCATGCCCGGGAGGACGTTGTCGACGGTGCCCTTGTAGATGTTGCCCGCAATCGAGCGGCGTTCAGGGCGCTCGAGGTAGACCTCGGCGGGCCGGTCGTCCTCGAGGACGGCGACGCGCTGCTCGCCGACGTCGACCGAGACGAGAAGCTCGCGCTTCGCCTTCGGGAGCGGTGGGCGACGCGGCGGTGTTCGGCGACGCTGCTGCTGGCGCGCGCGTGGCTTCGCGGCCGGCTTGCGCTCCGGCTTGTCGGCCTTCTTCTCGGCAGAGGCCTCGTCTTTGGTCGGAGGACTGCCGGCCGCGCCGGCAGGCTTGCGCCGGTTGCGCCCGCCGCGGGATCCGCGTCGTCGCCTTGGTTTGGTCGATGGGGGTTGTGCGCCGGCCTCAGCGGGCGGCTGGGTTACTGCAGGTGGTGCTTCCGGAGGCGCAGTCTCACTGGGTGCCTTCTCCGTGCGTAGCTTGCGCCGAAACAACTTCAGCAAACGAAATCTCCTTCTGTGGCGCGCGCGCAGTCAACACCCGAAGGGCGGTGCGCGCGCTGCGTGGATAGTTGGAAAAGCTCATAAAAACCTCACTCCAAGGCTAGCAGCAGGCGGCGCGGCCGCCGATCAGGCCGCTTTGGCGGGCCTCAGCTTCTGGCGCTTCGTCCGGATCGCCCGCAGGCGCTGGCTGAGGCGCGCCCACGCCCACGGTTCCACTTCCTTGTAGCGCACGGCTGACTGACCCCTCGTCGCGGCGAGGTACTCGAACCAGGCGTCGGCCTCCTCGATCAGCAGCAACTCATGCGCTTCGCGCTTCGTCGTCGCCATCGCTATGCCCTTTCCTCGCTCATGCGCGACGATGCTAGGACCCGGACCGGACGGACCCCTCCCTACTTTGCAACAGTCTGTTGCTAAGTCCTAGGACTTAGCGACGTCTGATGCAAATCGATTGCAAGACGCCGATGGCGAGCAGGTTCGCGACCATCGACGACCCGCCCACGCTCACGAACGGGAGCGGGATACCGGTGATCGGTGCCATCCCGATCGTCATCCCGACGTTGATGAAGATCTGAATCAAGAGCATGAAAGCGATGCCGCCGGCCGCGATCGCCGCGAACGCGTCGCGCGCGAGCGTGATCACCTTGATCGCTCGCCAGATCACTAAGAGATAGAGGAGCAGCAGAATCGTCGCCCCCAGGAACCCGCGCTGCTCTGCCAGAGAGGCGAAAGCGAAGTCGGTCGCGTGCTCGGGTAGGTAGTTGTAGTTCGTCTGCGTTGCGCCGTTCGGCCCGCGCCCGTCTACCCCACCCGCACCGACGGCGGTGATGGACTGGTTGATGTTCCAAGTCGAACCGCCTGGATCTTTCGACGGGTTCGTGAAGCCGACGATCCGCTCCCGCTGGTAGTCCTTGAGGACGTTGACGTTGATCGCCGGCCCGAGCCAGAGAACGAAGGCCGCCGCGAACGCGCCGAGGCCGAGCAGCACCGCGATCTGCGACCAGCGCGTGCCGGCGACGAAGAGCGTCGCGCCGAGCACGGCGACGTAGACGATCGCCGTCCCGAAGTCCGGCTGCAGGAAGACGAGCACGACCGGGAGCAGCGCGAGGCCCGTCGTGGTCAGCGTCGTCTCACGCTCGGCGATGCGTTTGCCGCGCTCGGCCAGGAACGCGGCCAGGAAGAGGACGAGCAGGAGCTTTCCGAACTCGGAAGGCTGGAAGCGGAAGGGGCCGATGTCGATCCACCTTCGCGTATTCCGCACCTCGGCTCCGAAGACCGGCGCGATCACGAGTACCGCGATCAGCACGCCGTAGACGAGACGCGCATTCTTCCGCCAGAAGGCGGGCTCGAGCAGCGTCATCGCGACCATGCCGGCGAGGCCCAGCAGCGCGAAGGCCGCCTGGCGCACGACGTAGTAGTTCGAGTCGCCGGCAATGTCGTTCTTCGTGATGCCGGAGATCGCCCAGAGGCCGTAGGCGACGAGCGCCGCCACGGCGAGCAGGAGCGCCCAGTCGAGGTTGCGCAGGAAGGAGGCCTCACGCGCGCGCGCCCGTGACCTCGCGGCGACTCGCTGGTTGACGACGTAGTCAGTCATCAATCCGCCTGCTTGATTTGGGGGGCGCCGCTGGGCTTGATGCCGAAGTTCTTCTCGAAGACCTCGAGCGCCGCAGGCGCGGCCGCCTCGCCGCCGAAGCCGCCGTTCTCGATCACCGCGCAGACCACGAGCGACTTCGGAGACGACGGGTCGTCGAAGGGGCCGAAGCCGCACCACCAGGACGTGTCGAGCAACCTGCTGTAGGTGCCGACGTCGACGGTCCGCTCTGCGGTGCCGGTCTTACCTGCGATCCCGATCGGGAAGCTGCCAAAGACACCCGACGAGGTGCCCAGCGTCGAGTGCGTGGCGTCCCACAGGCCGGCGCGAATGACCTGCAGCGCGGCGGGGTCCAGATTCAGCTCCTTCGCCTGAGGCTCGAAGCGGCGAAGGACGAGCGGCCCGGGCGTCGGCCCGCGTTCCGGGCCGGGCTGCTCGACGTCGGCGACGACGTGCGGCGTGACGAGCTTCCCCCCGTTCGCCAGCAGGGCGTAAAAGCGCGCCATCTGCAGCGGAGTCGCAAGCATGTCCTTCTGGCCAATCGCGAGCTGCACGGAGTCTCCCGACTTCCAGAGCTTGTCGATCTCCCAGCAGCAGGGGTCGGTCTTCTTCGTGAAGGTTGCTCGCTTCCACGTGATCGTCGGCAGGAGGCCGGTTTCCTCGGGGCCGACGTCGAGGCCCGTCGGCTGGCCGAACCCAAAGGTCTTCGCCCACTTCTGGAGGGGCTGGCCGCGGTCGGGCGGCAGGTCATAGAAACGCTTGCCGACCTGGTAGAAGTAGGTGTCGCAGGACTGCGCGATTGCTGTCGGGAGCGTCATCGACGAGTTCGCGTTCGGGTCCCAGTTGTTGAAGACCTGCTTGTCGATCGTCAGCTGACCGACGCAGGGCAGAGAGTCGTACGGCGAGAGGATGTGCTCCTGCATGGCCGCAAGCGCTGTCACCGGCTTGAAGGTCGAGCCAGGTGGGTAGACGCCCGCGATCGCGCGGTTCAGTGCGGGGAAGTTCGCCTCCTGAGCGACCTGCGGCTCGATGAGCGGGGCGAGCTCATTCTTCTTGCGGCTCGTGAAGACGTACGGGTCGTAGGTCGGGTACGAGGCCAGAGCGCGAATCGCTCCGTCCTTCGGGTCGAGGGCGACGATCGCGCCGGCTTTCGCGTACCAGTTCTTGTTCCCCTGTGCGATGTTGATCCCGTCGATGATCGCCTGCTGCGCGGCCTGCTGGAGCTTGGCGTCGAGGGTCAGCCGAACGGCGTACCCCGGAACCGCTTGTTCCTTGAACTCGATCGGGCTCGTCGGTCGGCCAAGTGAGTCGACTCGCAGCTGGTTGAGCCCCCCCTGCCCGCGCAGCACCTTGTCGAAGGAGGCCTCGATCCCACCCTGGCCGATCTTGTCGCCGGCGCGGTATCCATGCGTCTCCTTCAGTTGCGACTCCGAGATCTCGCCGACGTACCCGAGGACCTGCGCGGCCAAGTCGCCGTGCCGGTAGTGCCTGACGAACGTGTTCGTGATCCTCATCCCGGGGAACTCCGTCTGATGCTCCAGTAGGTAGCGGGCCTCCGGCTCGCGGACGAACTCCTTCACGGTCACGGGCGTCACCGGGTCGCCGCGGTGCTTCTTGATCTGACGCGTGATGTCCGCCAGCGGCACGTGAAGGATGCGGGCGAGCCGCCTCAGCTCGGCATACGCGCCCTTGTCGGGAAGGTCGGCCGGCCACACGATGACGGCCGTCACGCTCGTGTTCTCGACGAGCACCCGACCCCGGCGGTCCTTGATCGGGCCACGCGGAGCCTCTGTGCGGAGCAGCCGCAGCTGGTTGTTCTGAGCGGCGCGCAGGAACTGGGTGCCGGAAAGGACTTGCAGGGCCCAGAGGCGGAAGAAGAGGACGCCGAAGGCGGCGAGGACGAGGAAGCCGAGGATGCCGATCCGGAAGACGAGTTGAGGCGTCAGCCGGTACGGAGCCTCGGAGCGCGGGTCTCGCGGCAGGAAACGCCCGGGGCGCAACGGAGCCGCGCGGCTGCCACTAGTGCCCCTTCCAGTGATGCCTCCGAGCTTCTGGGTCACGAGCACCAAGCCAGAGGTCGCACTCGTCCGCGGCCTAGGCTAGAAGCCTTGGCAAGGGCGAGGGTGGGCTCTGGCGCCGTGTGATCGGGGGCCAGAAGCCGGAATGCATTGCTGGAAGGGGCACTAACCAACGAACTCGACCTCCGGAGGCCGGATCGGCGGCGCGAACAGGCGTCGGACGAGGGCGAAGACCGGGAACGCGAGCAGGAGGTTGAGCGCGATGCTCGCCGGCAGCTCGTCGACGAGGGCGATCCGCGCGGGTGCCGCCTCGCGAAGCATGAAATGCAGGACGACCGCGCCGACGGCATAGAGCGCGGTCACGACTGCGACCGAGAGCAGCGGAGCATGCGCACGATCGCGTCCCGTCGTCTCGCCGTAGCGTCCGATCCAGAAGCCTGCGAGCGTCAGCAGCAGCGATGTGAACCCAAGCGTGCCGAGTGTGGCGATGTCGAGCAGAAGGCCGGCCCAGAAGCCGCAGACGGCGCCGAAGATCGAGCCCTGGGTGAGCGCGACCGCGACGAGCGTGACGAGCACGAGGTCTGGTGAGCCGCCGAGGATTCCGATCGAGGCGACGATCGTCACCTGGACGATCGCGGCGAGGAAGAACAAAAGGATTGCCTTGCCTGCCGGGAGAACCATCTACGGCATCCGTGGACGCGGCTTGTCGCTCACGAGGACGAGGACGACGTCGAGCGAGGTGAAGTCGACGAAGGGGACGACCTGCACATCCTGGTAGAAGTCGACGTCGGTCTGGCCGACCTTCGTCACCTGGCCGATCGGGATCCCGCGCGGATAGAACGACGGCAGCTCACCCTGCTGAAGGCCGGCGGTGACGACGAGGTCGTCCTTCCGCACGACCTTGTCCTTGAAGACACGGTCGAGGAACAGCAGGTCTTCGGGCCCCTGGCTGTGGCGGACGATGCCGATTGCTCCGGTCTGGTGGTCCTTGGCCGTGACAGCGCTCTCCTTGTCGGTGAGCAGCGTCACCCGGGACTCGTCGCGCGTGACCTTCGTCACCTGGCCGACCAGGCCGCGGTCCGTGACGACCGCGTCGTGGACGCGGATCCGGTCACTCGAGCCGGCCGCGAGCACGATCGTCTGGTCGAACTCGCTTGCGGGGTTCGAGACCACGCTGGCGGTGACCGCCGACTTGGAGAAGTCCTCGGGGTAGGTGAGCGTCCGCTTGTACTCGAGGAGGCGCGTGAGCTTTTTGAGCTCCTGGGCCGAGTTTGCGTTCTGGATCGCTTCCTGGCGGGCCTTGCTCAGCTTCGTGCGCAGGTCCTGGTTCTCCGCACGCGCGTGGAAGAGGTCGGCGGTCCAGTTGTAGGCGTCCGTGAACGGCCGCGCGATGCGGTTGGCCGCGATCTCGAAGGGACGCAGAACGCTCGCGCCTGTGCTCTGAAAGTCGTGCATGCCCCCGTTCGGAGCTTCACGGAAGTAGACGGTGATCATCGTCAGCGAGGCAAGGACGAGCAGGCCGACGACGAGCCGCCTGCGGAGGGGGCCGGTCGTTCGCGACGAGTACGACGGGGCGACGGCGCGCCGAACCGGAGAGCCCAGCGCCGCCACCCGTGCGCTGCGATTTCTTGGCACGGGTCTTGAGGTTAGCGGAGTGCGCAGAAGGTGCTAGCGCCTGTAGCCGTTGCGGCTCTTGGCGCGGGATTTCGCGGCCCGGTTCATCACCTCGAGCACCTCGAGGCTGCGGCCGGAGCCGACCGCGACGCAGGTCAGTGGCGATTCGGCGAGCTGCGTCGGCATCTGCGTCTCATGGCGGAGCCGCTCGTCGAGGCCGTTGAGGAGGGCGCCGCCGCCGGCGAGAACGATGCCGCGATCCATGATGTCCGCTGCCAGCTCGGGCGGTGTCTTGTCGAGCGTCGAGCGGATGGCGTCGAGGATCTGGCCGACCGGCTCCTCGAGTGCGTGACGGACCTCCTCGGAGCTGATCACGATCGTCTTTGGCAGCCCGGTCAGCATGTCGCGGCCTCTGACCTCGGCCTGGACCTCGTCCTTCATCTGGAAGGCGGAGCCGACCTCGAGCTTGATCTCCTCGGCCGTCTGCTGGCCGATGAGGAGCTTGTACTCCTTCTTGATGTGGCTGATGATCGCCTCGTCCATCTCGTCGCCGCCGACGCGGAGCGATTGCGAGACGACGATGCCGCCGAGTGAGATGACGGCGACCTCTGTGGTGCCGCCGCCGACGTCGACGATCATGTTCCCGGTCGGCTCGCTGACGGGGAGGCCAGCGCCGATCGCGGCGGCCATCGGCTCCTCGATCAGGTGCGCCTCGCGTGCTCCGGCGGAGAGCGTCGCCTCTTCGACCGCGCGCTTCTCGACGCCAGTCACGCCCGATGGGACGCAGACGACGACCCGCGGGTGCGCGAAGCGGTGCTGGTGCACCTTCTGGATGAAGTGGCGGAGCATCTGCTCCGTGACGTCGAAGTCGGCGATGACCCCGTCCTTCAGCGGACGGATCGCGGAGATCGTGCCGGGCGTCCGGCCGAGCATGCGCTTGGCCTCTACACCGACCGCGTGGACTTCGCCCGAGCGTTGGTCGATGGCGACGACCGAGGGCTCGGAGAGGACGATTCCGCGCCCGCGGACGTAGACCAGCGTATTCGCCGTGCCCAAGTCCACGGCCATGTCGCGGCCGCCGAAGCCATTGAAGTAACCCAAAAGACCCATGCGCTCCCGCGCCGAGTCTAGTGATTCTGTGGAAAAAGGCGAGCACCAGAAACAGCCCTGCCCGGTGCCTGGCACCAGACATGTCCGCGGATTCGTGCCAGCACTGTGAAGAAACGGAGCGCCGGACGGTGACTGCGATCGACTCGCCGTACCCTGCTCGCATGGGCCGTCCACATCGCTTGCAGATCGCGGGAGGCACGTACCACGTCACTTCGCGCGGCAATCGCCGCCAGTCCATCTACCACGATGATGACGACCGGATGTACTTCCTCGTCCTACGCGACCGGGTCGTCCGCCGGTGCGGTTGGCGCATGGTCGCCTACTGCCTGATGACCAATCACTTTCACCTGCTCATCGAGACGCCCGCACTCAACCTGTCAGCCGGGATACATCGGTTGAACAGCAATTACGCGAGGTACTTCAACGAGCGCCACTCCGTGGACGGCCATCTCTTCGATCGGCGGTTTGGGTCGCGTCTCGTCGAGACCGAGGAGCATCTCGCGGACGCACTCCGGTACATCGCCTTCAACCCGGTCGAGGCAGGGCTCTGCGCGCATCCGCACGAGTGGCGGTGGAGCAGCTCTTACGGTGTGGAGGACAACGCTCTGTTCGATCGCTGACTTTGCTTAACGAGCCCTGTCCGGTGCCTGGCACCGGACAGGGCTGGATTAGCCGAAGCCGTAGGTTCCCGGGAAGCGTTGCGCCAGGAGGCGGATTAGAAGGGCGGCTGGGAGGCCGACGACGTTGAGATAATCGCCCTCGATTCGCTGGACGAGTGAAGCGCCCAGGCCCTGGATTGCGTATCCGCCGGCGCGATTCTCCCATTCGCCGCTGCCGACGTAGTGAGCGAGGTCGCGCGCAGTCAGCGGTCGAAACGTGACCTGTGTCGTCTCGTGCCGGAGCTCCTCCCACGAGGAAGTGAGCAAGCACAGCCCGGAGATGACCTCGTGCGTGCGGGCCGAGAGACGTTCGAGCATCGCCTCGGCCTCGGCCGCGCCCACGGGCTTCCCCAGAATCTCGCCATCGACCACAACTTCCGTGTCGACACCGAGAACCGGGCAATCGCGACCCGAGCCAACAGATCTGGCCTTGCCCGCCGCGCGCTCCAAGACAATCTTTGCCGGGTCTGAACCCGTCGCGGATTCTTCATACTCCGGGGGCGCGACCTCGAAGGGCAGATCGAGCTGCTCGAGGATCGCGCGCCGCTGGGGCGAGACCGAGGCGAGCAGGATCGGCGGCGCCGGCGGGACGCTCACCCGCGCTTGCGAGCCTTCCAGATCTCCTCGGCCGGCCACTTGCGCGCCCACTCCGCCGAGACGAAGTCGTAGTACTGATGATCCTTCGCCGACTCGCTTGCCTGGATCTCCCAGAGCCCCTCGACGTCGAACCCGTTCTCCCGGAGCACGCGGATCCACTCACCGTGCGGCAGCTGGAACTCGATGCCTTCGTCCTCGCCTGGCCACTCGAGTCTGTGCATCCCGAACTGAGGGCGCAGGAGCTGCTCGCCGACCTTGCCCTCGTCCGGTGAGCAGAGAATCATCAGCGTCGAGTTCCGCAGGAACACGAGCTCGCCTCCGGGCCGCAACAACCTGGCCGCCTCAGGGATCCACTTGTACGGATCGCACCAGATCGAGGCGCCGTACTCCGAGACTGCCAGGTCGAACGACTCGTCCGGCAGAGGCACGTCCTCGGCGTTCGCCTCGATCAGCTCCATCGGGATCCCGAACTCCGCGCTACAGCGACGAGCCGTCTCCAGTTGAGCAGGCGTGATGTCCACGCCGGTCACACGTGCGCCGCGCTTGGCGAGCCACGCGCCGAAGTACGCCGTCCCGCACCCGAGCTCGATCACGTCCTTGCCGGACACGTCTCCGAGCACCCCGAGCTCGGAATCGCTCGGCCCGAACATGCCCCAAGTGATGTCCTCGGCCGCCCAGGCGTCCGCAGCACGCTGATCGGTGTATTCGGCGTTTGACTTCGTCCAGACCTCCCTGTTGCGAGAGGCGTAATCAGCCAAACCAGAGCGCGATTTCCCGCGCAGCCGATTCCGGCGAATCGGAACCGTGGACGAGGTTGTCGGGCATCGAGAGCGCGAGATCGCCGCGGATCGAGCCGGGAGTTGCGTCGGCTGGGTTCGTCGCGCCCATCGTCGCGCGGACTGCCGCGATCGCCCCCTCACCTTCCAGGACGAGCGCGAGCGTGGACCCGGAGGTGATGAACTCGACGAGCTCGCCGTAGAACGGCTTCTCGGCGTGCTCGGCGTAGTGCTCCTCCGCGAGCGGGCGGTCGACCTGGACGAGCTTCACCGCACGCAGCTCGAGGCCCTGCCGCTCGAACCGTGCCAGGATCTCGCCCGCGAGGCCGCGGCGCACCGCGTCCGGCTTGATCAGGACGAGTGTGCGCTCAGCCGCCATCGGCGGCGGACCTTACTCGGACCCGGTTTCGCGCCGTGGCGTGTCGAGCGGCGGAAAGTGAATCGGCGCCGACGATGCGATCGGCGTCTCGCAATACGGGCAGACCTGCCAGAGCGGCTCCAGCGGTGCCTTGCAGCTCACGCAGGACTGGCGGAGCCGAGTCGTGCAGACCGGGCAGACGAGGAAGTTCTCGTCGATCTCGGCACGGCACACCGGGCAGTGCTGGTGGCGGCCGCGGCCGAGGCTTTCCTCCATCGCCTTGATCTCGAGCTCGCGCTCGCGCACGTCCTCGAGGTACTCGGGCGGCCGGAAGAGCATGTAGATGAGCGCGCCGATGAACGGCGGGACGAGCCCGAGGACGCTCGCCGCGCCGACGAGCCACGGATCCTCGATCCGCCGTCGCGCATCCTTGAAGACCCAGTAGCCGACCGCGAGCCAAAAGACGACGAGGAGAAAGATCGAGAGGTTGCGGAAGACCGGCCACGTGCCCGACCCGAAGAAGTCGTGCAGGGCTCCGAAGAAATCCGAATCGCCATTTGCTGCCAGAACCATTCTTCTCTTCTTTCCCCTGTTATAGGAGAAGTTGACCCACAACGTAGCCCGCGGCAAACGCGAGGCCGACGATCGTCAGCACAACGACGGCGGCGAACACGAAGACGCTGAGGCGTTCGCCAGCTTTCGTCGCCTTGCGCCGTCTTCCTCTCAAGAATGCAGATCCGCGAGCAGATAGAGAGATCCGGTGACGAGGACCGGACCGCCGAGCGCCCTGGCGCGGGCAAGTGCCTCATGCGGGTCGGCGATCGCTTCGACGTGGTCGAAGTGGCTCTCGGCTTTCGCCGCGAGCCGGTCTTCGGGGAGAGCGCGTGGGTTGCTCGACCGCGTGGCGACGAGTGTCCGCCCTGCGCGTGCGAGGCGCTGGAGCAGCTCGTCAACGCGCTTGTCGGCGAGGATCGAGACGCAGAGGATGTACTCGGGCGCGGGTAGCCGCTCGAGGAGCCAGTCGACGGCCCCGGGAGTGTGTGCGCCGTCCCAGACCTCGTCGCCGCGCCGCTCGAGCCGGCCGGGCAGGCTCACATCGACCTCGGTCTCGATCGGGCGCCCGAGGAAGGCTTCCGCGGCTTTTCGCGCGCCTCCCTGGACGATGCGCGCGCTGCCAGGCCCAAGGCTCGTGAATCTGTTGTCCGATATGACAACTACTCTTGCGGCATGCGCAACTGCCAGCTTCTCCTTCGCGATCTGCTCGATCGTGTCGCCGAGCACCTCCGTGTGCTCAAGGGCGACATTCGTGAGCAGAACGACCTCGGCGTCGACGACGTTGGTCGCGTCGAGCCGACCGCCGAGCCCGGCCTCGACGACGGCGACGTCCACACCGGCCTCGGCGAACTCGGCCAGCGCGGCCGCGGTCAGCACCTCGAACTGCGTCGCGCCGAGCCCCTCCGCAACCGCGCGAACCCTCGCGACGGCCCGTTCGAACGTCGCCGGATCACAATCCAGCCGCTCGTGCCAGCCCGAGACGTGGGGCGACGTGTACGCACCCACGCGCAGGCCCTCCGCTCGGAGCAGCGCCGCGATTGTGCGGGTCGCAGTCGACTTCCCGTTCGTGCCGACGACGTGAATCGCCGGGTAGCTCTTCTGCGGATCGCCGAGCCTGGCGAGGAGCTCGCGCATGCGGTCGAGGCCGAACTCCTCCGGCCACGGGCTGAGCGAGGCGACCCACTCGGTAGCCGAGGTGCCGACGCTAGCCGCGGATGGCATCGAGCTCCCGACGGTAGCGCTCGAGCTTGTCGCGCTCGGCTTCGACCACGTCCGCGGGCGCCTTCGAGACGAAGCGCTCGTTCGCGAGCATGCCCTCGGCCCGGGAGATCTCTTTCTCCAGGCGCGCAATCTCAGCAGTCGGGTCGCCGTCCGCCTGCACCCGCTCGGGCCGAACTTTGCTCTCGAAGATGCGCCGCTGATCGTCGTCGAGGTCGATCCGCACACCACTGCGCTTGAAGATGGGCGTTGCTTCTTGAACCCGGTCCAGGGCGTGGAGGTCGTCCGCGAACCGCTCGTCTTCCGCAGGCCACGGGGCAACGATGAGGCGGGATTCACGCGCGGGTAGGTTCGACCAGATCTCCTCGGTCACGTGCGGCATCACGGGATGAAGCAACTTCAGCAGCCGCTCGAGCGCCGCCAGCGCTGTCGCGCGCGCGTCGTCGTTGCCGTCGTAGAGCCGTGGCTTGATCGCCTCGGCGTACCAGTCGCAGTAGTCGTCGAACGTGAGGTGGTAGAGCGTGCTCGTGGCCGCTGAGAACTCGAACGCCGCGATCGCGCGCTCGATCTCAGCTCGCGCCGCATCGATGCGGGCGAGGATCCAGCGCTCTTCGATGTCGCGCGGCCGGATCTCGGGCAGCGCATCGGCGACGTTGGCCAAGATGAGCCGTGACACGTTCCAGAGCTTGTTCGCGAGCTTGCGACCCTCCTCGATCGCACCGACGGAGAAGCGCACGTCCTGCGTCGACGACATCTTGAGCAGCCCGTAGCGGGTCGCGTCGGCGCCGTGCTCCTCGATCAGATCGGTCGGATCCACTCCGGTGCCGAGGCTTTTCGACATCCTGCGCCCGTCCGCCGCGAGGATCATCGAGTGGTAGTTGACGTCATGGAAGGGCGGCTCCCCCATGAGCTCGATGCCGGCCCAGATCATCCGCGAGACCCAGAGGAAGTTGATGTCGCGGCCAGTCGAGCAAACGTCCCCGGGGTAGAAGGTTTCGAGGTCAGGCGTCTCTTCGGGCCAGCCCAGGGTCGCGAACGGCCAGAGCGCGGACGAGAACCACGTGTCGAGCACGTCGTCCTCCTGCCTCAGCTCGGCGCTGCCGCACTCCGCGCATGCGGACGGTTCGGTCTCCGCAATCGTCGTGTGCGCGTCCGGGCAGTACCAGACCGGAATGCGGTGCCCCCACCAGAGCTGGCGCGAGATGCACCACGGCCGGATGTTCTCCAGATACGAGAGCATCACCTTCGTCTGCTGCTCGGGCTTCGAGCGCACCCGCCCGTCTCGCAGCGCCGCGATCGCCGGCTGCACCAGCTCCTTCATCTCGACCCACCACTGGAGCAGGACGAGGGGCTCGATGCGATCGCCGGAGCGGTTGCAATGTCCAACGGCGTGGCGGAAAGGCTCGCGCTTCTCGATCAGTCCACGCTCTTCGAGCCGAGCGACGATCTGCTCGTCGGCCTCGGCCTGGGTGAGACCCGCGAACTCTCCGGCTTCCTCGGTCATACGGCCGTCGAGGCCGATCACCATCGGCTCGGGAAGCCCGTGGTCGCGGCCGATCTCCCAGTCCATCGGGTCATGACCGGGCGTGATCTTCACCGCGCCGGTCCCGAACTCCCGGTCGACGCGCTCATCGGCGATGATCGGCACCCGCCGCTCGGCGATTGGCACGATCGCCTCCTTGCCGACAAGCTCTCGGTACCGCTCGTCGTCCGGATGGACGGCCACGGCCACGTCGGCCAGCATCGTCGGGGGGCGCACGGTCGCGATCGTCACGTGTCCGTCGCCCTCGGCCAGCGGATAGCGGATCCAGGTCAACGTGTCGTCGACTTCGAGATGGTCGACTTCGAGATCGGAGACGGTGCTGGCGCAGCCGGGGCACCAGTTGACGATCCGGGTGCCCCGGTAGATGTAGCCCTTGTCCGCCAGGTGCACGAAGAAGCGCATCACAGCGCGCGCGTACTCGTCGTCCATCGTGAACCTGTGGCGCCGGTAGTCGAGCGAGTCACCCAAGGTGCGGAGCTGCCCCATGATCTGCCCGCCGTAGTCGCGGATGAAGTCCCAGCAGAGCTCGACGAAGCGTGCCCGGCCCACGTCCTGAAGCGTCAATCCTTCGCCAGCGAGCCGCTTCACCATCACCGCCTGCAGCGCGATCCCGGCGTGGTCGTAGCCGGGCTGCCAGAGCGCGTTGAAGTCGCGCATGCGGTGCCAGCGGATGAGAACGTCTTGCACCGAAGCGTTGAGCGCGTGTCCCATGTGCAGCCGATCGGTGACGTTCGGCGGCGGGAGGCAGATCACGAACGGCTCGCGCGGGTCGTCCGCCTCGGCGTTGTACAGACCCTCCTCTTCCCAGGTGCGCTGCCAGCGCTCCTCGACCCCCTGCGGCTTGTAGAGCGGCTCCATCGGCGCATCGTAAGGCCGCGGACTCTCGGAGTCCGTAGGCGTTCGGCGGATGCGGTCAGGCAGCGACTATGCCTTCAGTATTGCCGCCGGACGCCGTCGTGCGCAAATGCGGTAGAACCGGGCGGTGAGCCTTCGCCTGCCGACCGGGGCGCTCGCCGAGCGCAACTTTCGGCTGCTCTTCACGAGCTCGACGATCTCGGGGCTCGGCGACGGCATCTCGCTGATCGCGCTCGTCTTCGCCGTGCTCCAGGTTTCCGACTCGGCCGTCTCGCTGGGAATCGTGCTCGCCGCACGGCAAGTCGCCGATGCGGCAATCGTCCTCGCGGCCGGCGTCTGGGCGGACCGCTTTCCCCGCCATGTGTTGCTGATCGCCGTAGCGATCGTGCAGGGCGCCGCGCAGGCCGCGACAGGCGCGCTCGTCCTCACCGGCGCCGCGACGGTGGCGCTGCTCGTCGGCCTGCAGGCTCTCTACGGCCTTGCCGAGGGCTTCGTGCTCCCGGCTTCGACCGGGCTGACCCCGGCGACGATCAGCGCCTCCCGCCTCCAGGAGGCGAACGCACTTCTTGGGCTCTCCCGCAACGGGACTCGCATCATCGGCCCTGCGATCGGCGGTGCGCTCGTTGCAGTCGGAAGCCCCGGCCTGGCGCTCCTCGCCGATGCTGCGTCGTTTGCCGTCGCAGCCTTGCTCTTGTGGCGCCTTCGGCTGCCCGCCCGGGCCGCGATCGTCGAAGTGAAGCCGTTCTTCGCCGAGCTGCGCGAAGGCTGGGGCGAGTTCAAGCGCCAGACCTGGATCTGGACGACGATCGTCTTCTTCGGAATCGGCAACTTCGCCTTCTCCTCGTACTTCGTGCTCGGGCCGATCATCGCGAAGCGCGAGCTCGGCGGCGCGCCCGCGTGGGCGGCGATCACAACCGCGTGGAGCGTCGGCGCCGTGCTCGGCGGGCTGCTCGCGCTGCGGTTCCGCCCGCGCAAGCCGCTGGCGGCATCGTGCATATCTGCGTGGCCGATCATCCTGCAGCCGCTTGCTTTCGGCCTAGGCCTGCCGCTGCCTGTGCTGATCGCCGTCTCGGCACTCTCGGGCGCCGGTATCGCCGTGCACCTCGCGCTCTGGTTCACGGTCTTCCAGCAGCAGGTACCGCCGGAAGCGATGTCGCGCGTCAGCTCCTACGACTCGTTCGGCTCGTTCGTCCTGGGGCCACTCGGGGCGGCGCTCGCCGGACCGGTGGCCGCCGCGATTGGCATCCGCGAGACACTGCTCGGGGCGGCGGCCGTGATCGCGATCACCGAGGCGATCGTCTTCGCCCAACCGAGCGTGCATGCGATCCGTGCGCCCGAAGCAGCCGAAGCCTAAGTCGACCGCGCAAGACAAACTTCAAGCGTCATGCCGGAAGGGCGCAGACGTGGGAATTGCTCGGCACGGCCTCCCTCAGAATCAGCGGGGGAGTGACCTTTGCTCTAGCGATCGGTTGTCCGTGGCCGAGCTCCAAGCGCCATCGAGGTTCTCTTCCTTGCAGTCGCGCTTCTGGCAATCCTTCTTGGACTGGTAGGTGCACTGTGGGGTGTGCTCCGCGACCCCCGCTGAGGCCAGCGATCGCAGGGACCGTCCTCGGTACGGCGGATGCGCTGGCCATTCTTTTGCTGTTGTCAGGCGTCGAATAGGCCCGGCGGCGGATGCGGGCTTTGCCCGCGTCCGCTCACGAACGCTGACCCTCGAGACATCAGCCGATGAAAGTCGTCATGGCGCGCGCAGCGCGCCGGACTTTCATCGGTCGCTAGGCGGACTCTTCGGCGAGCTCTTCGGGCTCGTCGGAGCCGGCGCTCGTGACAAGCGTCGGCTTCAGGTCGTTCGCGATCGTCTCCTTCGTGATCGCGCACTTGGAGACGTCCGTCCGCGACGGGAGCTCGAACATGACGTCGAGCAGCGCGTGTTCGATGATCGAGCGGAGGCCGCGCGCACCCGTCTCGCGCTCGAGCGCCTTGTCAGCGATCTCCCAGAGCGCGTCCTCGGTGAAGACGAGCTCGATGTCGTCGTAGGCGAAGAAGCGCTGATACTGCTTGACGAGCGCGTTCTTCGGCTCGGTCAGGATCTGAACGAGGTCCTCACGCTGGAGCTGGTGGACAGCGGAGACGACCGGCAGCCGGCCGATGAACTCGGGAATCAGGCCGTACGAGAGCAGATCCTCCGGCATCACGTCCGAGAGCAGCTCGGAGGCCACGTGGTCGTGCCGCGAGCGAATGTCGGCACCGAAGCCGACCGCGTTCTTGCCCGTGCGCTTGCCGATGATCTTCTCGAGCCCCGAGAACGCGCCGCCGCAGATGAACAACACGTTTGTCGTGTCGATCGAGAGAAACTCTTGGTGCGGGTGCTTGCGTCCGCCCTGCGGAGGCACCGAGGCCACGGTGCCCTCGAGGATCTTCAGCAGCGCCTGCTGGACGCCCTCGCCGGAGACGTCACGCGTGATCGACGGGTTGTCCGCCTTGCGCGCGATCTTGTCGACCTCGTCGATGTAGATGATCCCGGTCTCGGCCTTCTTGATGTCGAAGTCCGCGGCCTGGATCAGCTTCAGGAGGATGTTTTCGACGTCCTCCCCGACGTAGCCGGCCTCGGTCAGCGCCGTCGCATCGGCGATCGCGAACGGGACGTTCAGGATCCGCGCGAGCGTCTGCGCGAGGAGCGTCTTCCCGCAGCCGGTCGGCCCGAGCAGGAGGATGTTCGACTTCTGAAGCTCGACGTCGGCCTCCTCGGTTCCCATTTGCACGCGCTTGTAGTGGTTGTAGACGGCGACGGCGAGCGTCCGCTTCGCCTCTTCCTGCGAAACGACGTAATCGTTGAGGACGGCGTAGATGTCCTTCGGCCTGGGCAGGTTCTCGAGATCGAGCTGGGCGGGAGCGGTCAGCTCCTCGTCGATGATCTCGTTGCAGAGGTCGATGCACTCGTCGCAGATGTAAACCCCAGGTCCGGCGATCAGCTTCTTGACCTGGCGCTGCGACTTCCCGCAGAAGCTGCAGAGAAGCTGCTCGTTTCCTTCGCTTGCCCTAGCCATCCCGTCCCTCTCTCACCTTGTACATGGAAATCAGCTCTCTGCCTAGCCCTCGAACTAGCGATGCTCGATGACGGTGTCGATGATGCCGTATTTCACGGCTTCCTCGGAGGTCATGAAGAAATCGCGCTCCATGTCCTTGGAGACCTTGTCCATGTTCTGCCCGCTGTGCGTCGACATGATCTCCTCGAGCCGTCGTTTGAGGGCGATCGTCTCCCGGGCGTGAATCTCAATGTCAGTGGCCTGGCCCTGGAAGCCGCCCCACACTTGGTGGATCAGAATCTTGGCGTTCGGCAGCGCCATGCGCTTTCCTTTTGCGCCCCCGGCGAGGAGCAGCGCCCCCATCGACATGGCGATCCCCACGCAGATCGTCTGCACGTCCGGCTTGATGAACTGCATCGTGTCGTAGACGGCGAGGCCGTGGTAGACCGAGCCGCCGGGCGAGTTGATGTAGATCGAGATGTCCTTGTCGGGGTCCTCTGACTCGAGGTGGAGGAGCTGGGCGATGATCAGGTTCGCGATCTGATCGTCGACAGGCGTGCCCAGGAAGATGATCCGCTCATTGAGCAAGCGCGAGTAGATGTCGAAGGCGCGCTCACCGCGTGACGTCTGCTCGATGACCATCGGGACAAGGGGGCTCATACGCGGCTCGTAACTCATCAGGCTCCTTTGGGCTCGCCTAGGGGGTCCACAGTTTCGCAGCGGTCTCGGGTTTTTCCTTCTCGGGTGTCCAGATGCTCTCGCGGGCGCGGGCCAGCTCGACCGGGATCGGCTTGACGTCCTCGACGATCCGGTCGAGCGCCTTCTTGAGGCGCAGGTCGGCCCGCAGGCGCTCGTGCCGACCGCTCTGCCAGAGCTGCTCGATGACCTGGTCGGCATTCTCGTCCGCCGCCTCGGTCTGCTCGCGGACGAGCTCCTTGACCTCGTCGTCGGCGACCTCGATCCCGAGCTTGTCCGCAACGGCTTCGAGAACGAGCTCGCGAGAGATCGCGCGCCGAGCTTCCGCTTTCAGGGTCTCGCGGAGCTGCTCGGCCGACTGACCGGTGACGCGAAGGTAGGTCTCGGCGTCGAGGCCCCGGCGCTCGAGTGAGCTCAGCATCGCACCGAGGAGCTCCGCGGCGCGCGCCTCGACGAGCGAGTCGGAAACGTCGACTTTCGACGCCTCGACGAGCTTGTCGACTGCCGCCGCCCGGAAGTCGGCCTCGAGCTCGGCCTGGATCGCCTCGCGGAGCCGCGATTCGATCTCCATGCGGAGCTCCTCGAGGGTCTCGAACTCGCTCGCGGCACGAGCGAGCTCGTCGTCGAGGGGCGGCAGGACCGGCTCCTTGATCTCCTTCAGCTTGACCTCGGCCTCCTTCTGCTGGCCTTCAGGCGATGCGAAGCTGATCTTCCGCGTCTCCCCCGCGCTCATCCCGCGGAGGCCGCGCTCGATCTCCTCGATCAGCCGCCCGGCGCCGAGCTGGACGACGTAGTCGCGCTGCGCCTCACCGGTCTCGTCGACGAGGTCGAGGACGAGGACGTCACCGTCCTTCGCGGACCGGCCCTCGACGGGCACGAGGTTCGCGACGGACGAGCGCAGCGCCTCGAGCTCGCGCTCGACTAGCTCCTCGGGCACGTCCGGCTCCGGGGCAGGCACCTCGAGGCCGCTCCAATCCACCACGTCCGGCGGGGCCTGGACGGCGACCTCGGCGGTGAAGCTGAACGGCTCGTTCTCGGAGGTCGGGACCTCGTAGTCGAGCTTCGGCTGCGCGACGGGGCGGATGCTCGCTTCCTCCGCAGCGTTCCAGAACCAGCCTCCGATGTGACTCTCCACGGCCTCGGTGAAGATGCGGTCGCGGCCGACGCGGGCCTCGAGCACCTTCTGCGGAACCTTGCCCTTGCGGAAGCCGGGGATCTTGGTGCTCGCCGCCAGATCGGAGGAAGCGTGCTCGACCGCGTGCTTCACGTGGTCGCTCGGCACCTCGACTTCGAGGCGGACGCGGCTTTCGGGTAGCTCCTCGACCTTGGTCTTCACAGTGTGGCCATTCTGCCAGCACGCGTTCGGGTCGCGCCCAGGGGCCCTTCCAATGATGCCGCCGAGCTTCTGGGTCGCGAGCACCAAGCCAGAGGCCGCGCTCGACCGCGCGAGGCATCGCTTGCGATGCCTCTAGAAGGTTACGGCGGCTTTGCTGCCGTGACCGTTTCATGCTAGAAGCCTTGGCAAGGGCGAGGGTGGGCTCTGGCGCCGCG